>WNGQ01002123.1_pt1 | contig 30932 bp, 28 predicted proteins | sample 5407661 | NCBI WGS metagenome assembly WNGQ01 (sample SAMN13153382, study PRJNA577476) | soil metagenome | isolation source: 60 cm soil or saprolite under Garry oak tree replicate 2 | place: USA:California | collected 2016-06-15 | reverse complement strand
GCTCGTTTGGCATGGCGTCGGGCCATCCCGGTTCGTGGTTGGGCCGGACGAAGCTCGACAGCTCCAGCCCGGTTCCTCCGTCGGGCGGCCGCAGCGTGACGATCTCGGAACGGGAGTTCGGTATGCCAATGACGGTGTCAACGAACTCGCCTTCCATGAACATCCTGCCCTCAACCTCGAGACCCAGCCCGACGAAGAACGCCGTCACCGCGTCGAGGTCCGCGACCGTTATGCCGACGTGGTCGAAGCGTCGAATACGCGACACGGGTGCCCTCCTGCGTTAGTCCGTCCGGTCAGGTTCGCGTAGCTGCCGCTTGCCTACGACGTCCACGTTACGGGTTTGCCGCGGATGGCGAGGCATGACCGGTGACTAGGCAGATGTAGCTTGGCTGGCGAAGGCGAGACGCTCCAGTTCGATGGATAGAGCCGCGCCCGTGGGCTACCGGTGAGGTTGCCGTATCTCTGTGACCCCCACTGTGACCCCCGCTCCAAAAATGGGCCCGTCACGGGTCATCGGCGGCGACTTTTGAATTCAAAATCTGGTCGGGGGCCCGGGATTTGAACCCGGGGCCTCACGGTCCCGAACCGCGACGGTAGCGTGTCCTCGAGTGTCCTGTGGGCTCCTTGCGTGTCCCTCTGAACTCGATTGCGGCCGCCGTGGTGTCCTCCTGTGACCTCTTGTATTCGCCCGTTTCCGGGAATGCGTGATCCGGCTGTGATCCGGCGGCCGGATTGAGGTCAGTCCAACGTCACCGGTCGGCCGGCGCACCGTCCAAAACCTGTGCCCAGCGTGATGCCTGCTGCAAAACGCTGTGGTGGTCATCCACCATCCGCTCGCGCCGCGGAAGCGGATACATGATCGGGTACACCGAGTTGTCGAAGAGCCACTCGATCCTGGCCGCGTTCTTCTCAGGCGTTCCGACCAGGCTGAACTTGTCGAGCAGCGCGTCCGAGACCAGCTCCGTGGCCCGATCGAAGTCGCGCTCTTCCCACGCAACCTTTACCGTGCGGGCGTCCGTCCCCAGACCGCAGATGTCCGCGATGTGCAGGTAGTGCTCCGACGCGCAGTAGAAAGCGATCCCGCGGCGCGCGGCGAAAACTGCGGCGTCGTCTCTGGGGTCGACGCACGTCATGAGCAGCGTTGCGATCTGGACTTCGCTCGGCTCTCGGCCGGCTGACTCGGCGCCCTGCTTGATGAGCCCGCGGTACTCGGCCAGCGATTCGTCGGTGAGCCAATTGGCGATCACGCCGTCTGCGACCTCGGCGGCCGTGCCGACCATCTTCGGCCCCAGACCCGCGAGCCAGATCGGCGGCGCAGCCGGACCGATGGGTCCCTCGCGCAGGTGGAAATCGTTCGGCTTGAACCACTGGCCGTCGTAGGAGAACTTCTTCTGCGTCAGTAAGCCGCGGACTATCGCGACCGTCTCCTTAGCCCGCGCCAGCGGCTTTTCGACAACGATGCCGTGGCCCCGCTGCATGAAGCCGATGCCGCCCGCGCCCAGGCCGAATGGACCGAAACGGCCGCCGGACAGATCGTGAATGCTGCGCGCGCTCATGGCCAGCAGAGTCGGCGTGCGCGAGTAGAAGTTGACGATCGCGGTGCCGAGGCTGATTGTCTTCGTCTCCCGCGCCAGCACGGCGAGCACGGCGAAAGCGTCCTTGCCTGACTCCTCGGTGGTGCAGAACGCGGAGTAGCCGAGCCGCTCGGCCTCCTGCACCCAGGCGATCAGCTCCTCCCAGGAGAGGTCGCCGGTGTGGCAGGTGAAGCCGAGTTTTCGCCCCGTCCAGCGCGTATCCAAAGTAGTTAAACAGTGTACTATATTTGGCAATGGCGCGGCGCAATCTCCACGCTCCCGTCCGGGCCTCATCCGCGCTTCAGCGCGAGTTTCCCCAGATGGATCGCCGCGCGACCGAGGTGCTGATCAACCTCATCCGCACTGACAGCCTCGTGACCACCGCCCTGACCCGCCGCTTTCGCCTGCATGGGCTCTCGCTGTCCGGTTTCAACGCGCTCGTGATCCTTCGCCAAGCCCCCGACGGCGTCAACCCGCACGAGATCGCGGATCGCCTGCTGGTGACGCGTGCAGCCGTGACGGCGATCCTCGATGCGCTCGAGGCGAAGGGCCTCGTGCGCCGCGATCGCAGCGGCGCGGACGGACGGATGTCGCTGATCGCGATCACAGCCGCCGGCAAGAAGCTGCTCGACGGTCTGCTGCCCCAGCACTTTGCGGCCGAGCGCGCGATGGCTTCCGTGCTCGGCGCCAACGAAAAGGAGCTGTTGATCTCGCTGCTCGGCCGGCTGCAGCTGCATCTGGCGGCGCAGTCTGAGGACGCCACCATCGCGGAATGAGCAGCCTGGCGGGCGTCACGCCCTTCCCGCCGGAGTTCGCCGCCCGGTATCGAGCGCGCGGCTACTGGGAGGATGTCCCGCTCGGGCGCTTCTACGCCGGCGTATTCGCCTCGCACGGCGACCGGGTGGCGATGGTCAACGGCAGCGAGCGCGTCACGTACACAGAGCTACGAGAGCGGGTCGCGCGCCTCGCGCTGCACCTGCTGGACCTTGGCGTCGTGCCGCTCGACCGCTGGGTCGTCCAGCTTCCCAACATCCCTGAGTTCGTCTACCTGTATTTCGCCCTGGAGCAACTCGGCGCGATCCCGATCATGGCCCTTGCGGGACACCGCTGGAACGAGATCAACTCCTTCTTCGAGCTCTCCGGAGCCAACGGCTATGCCGTCACCGAGATGCTCGGTGACTTCGACTCGCGAGCCCTGATCGCACAGATCCGTGAGGCGCATTCCGGAGTACGCACGATCCTGAGCGCCGAGACCATTCGCGATTTGCTGCGCAGCAATACGCCGCTGGATGCTCGACTCCTCGACACAGTCGAGGTCGACCCCGACGAACCTTGCATCCTCCAGCTGTCGGGAGGCACGACTGGCGTACCGAAGCTGATCCCGCGCACGAACAACGATTACGTGTACAACACGAAAGCCGCTGTCGCCGTGAATGACGTGCACGCGGACGACTGCCTGCTGGTTGCGCTGCCGATCGCGCACAACTTCCCCCTGGCGTGCCCCGGCATCAGCGGCTTCTTCTGGAAGGGTGCGCGCGTGGTGCTCACGGAGTCGCCGCGCGCCGATGACGTCCTTCCGCTGATCGAGCGCGAGCGAATCACTCACCTCGAGCTCGTCCCGGCGCTGCTGATCCGCTACATCAACACGCCGGGGGTCGCCGACCGCGACCTGTCCTCGGTCCGCGTCATCAACACCGGAGGCCAGAAGCTGCAGCCGGAGGTGAAGCGCCGCGCCGAGTCCGTGTTTCCGAACGCGCGCGTCCAGGAGGTGTTCGGCATGGCCGAGGGGCTCCTGATGTTCGTGCGCCTGGACGACTCCGAGGAGGTCCGGTTCGAGACTGCCGGCCGGCCGGTGTGCGAGGACGACGAGATCCTGATCGTCGACGAGGACCGGGACCCGGTGCCAGACGGTGAGGTCGGCGAGCTGCTGGTCCGCGGGCCGTACACGCTGCGCGGCTACTACAACGTGCCCGAGTACAACGCGCGCACCTTCACGCCGGACGGCTTCTACTGCTCCGGCGACCTGATGCGCAGGCATCCCTCGGGCAATTACATAGTCGAGGGGCGTAAGAAGGACCTGATCAACCGCGGCGGAGAGAAGATCAGCGCGGAGGAGATCGAGAACCTCATCCTTTCGCATCCGGCCGTGCTGAACGTGGCCTGTGTGCCGATGCCCGATCCCGTACTCGGCGAGCGGATGTGCGCGTTCGTCATCCCCAAGCCGGGGCGAACGTTGACGCTGCAGGAGCTGACATCGTTCCTCACCGAGCGAGGCCTGGCGAAGTTCAAGCTGCCCGAGCGGCTGGAGCTGACGGATGACCTGCCGCTGTCGAAATTCGGCAAGGTGGCGAAGAACGTGCTGACGAAACAGGTCGCGGAAAAGATCCAGACCGCTACTTAGTCGATCTTCAGCAACACTCGCCCGAAGTTCTTCTCGGCCTCTACGTATCGGTGGGCGTCGCCGACGTCGTCCAGTGGGAAGGTCCTGTCGACCAGCGTCTCGAGGCCGTTTCCGGCCAGCTCCCAGAATCCGTCCAATGCTTTCTGCGTATGGGTCCTGATGCCGACAATCGACTGGCTCTTCAAGTACAGCGAGCGCAGGTCGAGCGGCACGGGCTCGGCGACCTGCGCGCCGGAGCTGACGATCACACCGAGTCGCCCGAGCGCGGCGCTCACCTTGGGGAACATCGTCACGGATGACGTGTTGTCGATCGCAAACGCGACGCCCTGTCCGCCCGTGAGCTCGCCGACCTGGTTCGAGAACCCGTCGTCGTCGGTGTCGAGTACCGCGTCGAAGCCGCGTTTCTGCAGCATCTCCCGCTTCCAGTCCTTGCGTGAGGTCGTGATCACGCGCGCTCCCAGCGCCTTCGCCACCAGCGCGGTGACCAGGCCAAGCCCCGATGCGGCTGCCGTGACAAGCACCCAGTCGCCCGGCTCGAGCCCGACGACCGAGAACTGTGTGAACGCGACTGGGCCGCTCAGCGCCATCGCGGCGGCCTGTTCGTAGCTGACCGCGTCCGGGATTCGCCGCACCACCTTCGCCGGCACTGAGACCAGCTCCGCGTACGAGCCAGGCCGGTGGACGCCGATGAGCTGGGCGCTCGGACATCCGTAGTCGCGCCCAGCCTGGCACGCCGGGCACATGCCACAAGCCACGAATGGCGAGACCGCGACTCGATCGCCGGGCTTGAGACCGCTCACGCCCTCCTCCACCTCGACCACATCGCCCGCGAAGTCGGCGCCGAGGATGTGAGGAAATGCGAGCCGCGCGAAAGGGTTGCGGCCCGCGCGCGTGCCAATGTCGAGCAGACCGCCCACGCGCACCGCGTGGACGCGCACAAGCACCTCACCTCCGGCCGGCTTGGGCGGGGCGGCGTCCTCGATCTTCAGCACATCGGCCGGGCCGAACTCATAGATGACAGCTGCTTTCATGACGTCTCCACCACCACCGGGTTGGTGAGCCGGCCGAAGTCGGCGACCTCCATCTCGACGATGTCGCCCGGCCGCAGGAACTCGCCGCGCGGGAGGCCGACGCCGTCGGGGGTGCCGGTGGCTATCACATCGCCCGGTTCCAGCGTGAGGATGGCGCTGGCCGCGGCGATGAGCGTGGCCACGTTGTCGATCATGTCCGAGGTGCTGGCGTGCTGCTTGAGGTTTCCGTTCACCCACAGGCGCAGGTCCAGCTGCTGCGGATCCGCGACCTGAAACGCGGGCCGGATGCCAGGACCGAGCGGAGTCGAGCGATCGGCGCCTTTCGAAGCCAGCCAGTCCCACTGAAACGGCTCACCGATCGGATGCTGCACGCGGTGAGGGCCCCGCAGCGAAACGTCGTTGATGGCCGAGTAGCCCGCGACGTACTGGAGCGCATCCGCCTCGCTGACATGGCGCGCCCGGCGGCCGATGACGACAGCGAGCTCGGCCTCCCAGTCGACCTTCGCGGCCGGATCGGCGGGTACGACGATGGCCTCACCCGGGCCGATCAAGGATGTGGTTGGCGGCTTCAGAAAGAAATAGGGACGGGCGGCGTCGGCGCGGCTCACCTTCATCTCGCGCATGTGTGCGTAGTAGTTGGTGCCAGAGCACAGGACCTTGCGCGGGTAGCGAAGGGGTAGCTGGAGCTCGGCGTCTTGGACGCGCGGTGCGGAGTCAGGATCGAACTTCTTGAGCTCCGGTTCGACGGCTGCCCAGCGCTCGATGAGCTCCATCACTCCGCACGCGGCCACCGGCAGCTCGACCACGCGTTCGCCGGCGAGCGCGCCTGCGCGCTCCTCACCGGACTTCGTGCTGTAGCTCACGAGGCTCCAGGGGCTCACTTCTTCGCCGCTACCCTCGTGGCCGGCAGCTTGGCGCCGGCATCAAAGAACTCGTGGCCCGGAATGCCCGGACCCCACAGGTTGGCGAAGCGATAGTCGGACATCTCCCACTTCCCCGGCCGGTAGTTGGCCTCGTCGTAGATCTTGATGAGGTCTGCGTAGTACTCGACCACGCAGCCCGCGGGGTCCAGGTGGTAAGTGAACAGGTTGCCTCCGGCGCCGTGGCGGCCCGGCCCCCAGAGGAACCGGCCGTTGTTCTTCTCCAGCACGTCGCCGAGCAGCCCGAGCTGGCCGATGTTTTCGACCTCCCACGCGTAGTGGTGCAGGCCCTCGCCGCCCTTGGTGATGCCGATGCCGTGATGGTCCGCGTTGCAGCGCAGGAACAGAAGCGTTCCGTCGCCGACGTCGTCGGAGAGCCGGAAGCCGAGCACCTGCTCGATGAACTGCTGCGTCTCGCGCGGCCGCTCGGACTTGAGCATGGGGTGGCCGAACTTCTTCGGCTGCACGCCGCGGCCGGTGTGGCGCGGCTGGTCGTGGTTGAGGCCCGTGTACACCTCGAACACATGGCCGTCGGGGCCCTCGAAGCGGATCGACTGTTTGACCGCGGTCTCGCGCTGATGATCGATGGTCTTCACCCCGTTCCTGGCGAGGCGATCGGTCAGCTCATTCAGGGCATCTTCATCGCGCGCCTGCATCGAGATGTGGTCGAGCGCGCCCTCGCCGGCCTCGATGTAGATCAGTGAGTGATGCGCGCCGCCGTGGGTCAAGTAAGAGGTCTTGCCCTCGCGCGCGACCTCGCGCAGCCCCATGACCGTGGTCGCCCAGGCGACCGAAGCGTCGAGGTTCGGGACCTGCAGCGCAACGTGCCCGATCGAACTGATCATCACGCCCTCCTTGCCAGCTCGAGACTGAGGATTCGCTCCGCGTTGGAGTGAAACACGTTCTCCATCACCTCGTCGGGGTATCCAAGCTTCGACCATCCGTCGAAAAGCCGCTTGTGCGTGAGGCTCGGATAGTCACTTCCGAACATGATCTTTTCCTTGAGCCGGCGCGGGATATCGCGCTTCAGCGACTCAGGAAAGTACTCGGGACCCCAGCCGGACGTCTCCCAGAACACATTGCCCTTGTGGAGACAGATCATGAGCACCTCATCGGTCCAGGGCCAGCCGGGGTGCGCGGCGATGATCCTGAGCTGAGGAAAATCTGCGGCGAGATCATCCAGCGCCGGCATCGGCCGCGACATCTTGAGGCGCCGCCCCAACCCGCCGGGGGAACCCGCGCCCATGCCGGTGGTGCCGACGTCGATGAGCACCGGCACACCGAGTTCGTTGATCTTCTCGAACAGCGGCCGCAGCCGCGGATCGTCGATGGAGAAATTCCCGCAGACGGGATGGAAGTGAAAGCCGATGAGGCCCAGATCCTTGATGGCGTGCTCCGCCTCATTGATCGCCGCCTCGCCCTTCCACGGATCCACCGACGCCCACGCATTGAGCACGACGTCGGGATGGCGGTCGCGCAGCCCCGCCACGTAGTCGTTGCCGCACGGTGGGCAGCCAGTCACAGTCTCGGTGTCGAAGGCGACCATCAGCACCTGGACGTCGGCCGCGCGCAACTCGTCGATGACCTGCTGCTCGCTCAGTGGGGCCCACGGCCGGTGCCAGTAAGTGCGCAGTGCCTCGACGTATGGATCGATCGCATTGAACCACTCCACCGTGTTCGGATGGCAGTGGACGTCGATCCGGCGCATCGTCGTTAACTGCATACACTGTCCCTCGCGATGGGGGAGGTGCAGAAACGGCGACGGTCCAGCGTCTCGCTCGACGCCATCAAGCCGTACCGGCGCAACGGTGGCACCACTGCAGGCTCACTCCATGAGCACCTGCGCCGGTTGATCCTCGACGGCGCGATCCCGAACGGGGCCAGCATCTCGCAGGTGGAGCTGGCGGAGCGCCTGGGTGTGAGCCGCACGCCACTGCGCGAGGCGATGCGCATGCTGCAGGCGGAGGGCATCATCCACGCCGAGCATGGCCGGCGCACACGCGTGACGGCTCTCGACGTCGGCGACATCGACACCGTGTACGGGACCCGCGTGCTGATGGAGGGTGCGGGCGTGCTGGTCACGGTGCCGCTGCTCGACCGCTCGAGGATCGACGATCTGGCCGAGGCCGTGAAGGAGATGCGCAAGCATGCATCCGACCCCAACGCGGAGGTGTGGGCGCGGGCCCACCGACGGTTCCACCGCACCCTGATCCCCGAAGCCGGCCGCGAGTTTGCGCGCACGCTCTCGACGTACTTCGACCGTGCCGAGAGACTTCGCCGCATGTTCCAAACCGAGGAGATCGCAGGCGGCGTCCGCCTTAACGAGGAGCATGAGGCGATCCTTCGGGCGTGCAGGGCCAAGAACGCCAGCAAGGCGGCGGCTCTGGTCGCACGGCACTCGGCGCGAGCCGCGCTCACGCTCATGGCGCAGATCTCCCCGGAACGTGAGCCCACCTTGGTGCGCACCGCCTTGCAGCTCTTCTCGGCCCTGGAATCTGCCTGAGTCGGCCTAGCTGCTCGTGACCTTGAGGTGCCGCCAGCTGCCCTTCGCGCCCTGGCCGTGCACCGACGTGCTGCCGTTCGGGCCGGTCGGCTTGAGGGTGCAGACGATGAGCCCGAGCGTGACCGACTTGATCTCGACAGGAATGCCTTCGGTCCGATAGAACGGCTTGCCGTCGACGGTCCACTCCGCGGTCCGCGCCTTCGGATCGAGCGCGATCTCGCAGGACCTGAACTCGCCCGGCTTGTTGATCGAGACGAAGGGCGACTGGACCAGGTAGCTGAAGGAGCCGCCCTCCGGCGTCACACCGGGGATGGGCAGCCGCTCATAGAGCGCACCCACTCGAGTGGCGCTCAGCATCCAGTCGAAGATCATCCCGGTAGAGAAGTCGCCGACCACAATTCCGATCCAGCCGTCGGTGATGTCGTCGGGGTTGCCGTTGTAGTTCTCGGCCGCGATCTCGGCTGAGATCTTGGCGCCCGACGCCGGCACAGGGATGGGCTGCGGGGTGACGAGCAGGTGCTTGGGGTCGTCGAGCATGTGCACGCTGTCGTGCTTCAGCCGGAAAGGGTTGACTGTGATGGACATCGTCCCGCCATGGGCCTCGACCTTGGCCTGCGGGTCGCCGTAGGACCACATGCTTCCATCCGGTGTTGGCAGCTGCAGCGGCACCCACTTGCTGGGATCGACCGCTCCGGCCGTGAAGGTGTCGTATTCAAGAACCGTCATCGCTTCGCGCCCTCCTTGCTGGCGTCCCACTGCGGGAGCTGAATGATCTCGAGGCCGTGCTCCGCCGCCAGACGCTTGTACTTCTCTGTGTCGAGGACCTGGCCCGGTGGCGGCAGCTCGATGCGCGGGGCGGGCTGGCCCATTTCCTTGTGGAACACCTCGAGCCCGGCCGGGATGGCCATCTGCAGCAGGTGGCACTCGGTCTCGAATCGCAGCCTGTGCGGGATGTCTTTCGGCAGCCAGATGAAACCGCCCGGCTCGATGCTGGTGGACTCGTCGCCGCAGGTGCACGTGACCTTGCCCTCGAGCAAGTACCAGCCCTCGTCTTCTTTATGGTGGACGTGCAGCGGCGTCTGCCCGGCCGGGGTCTTGAAGTCGAGCAGGCCGAGCGCGCCGCCTGTCTTGTCGCCGCTGGCCTTGATCGTCATCAGGATCTGTAGATACCAGAGGGGTTCGCCACCCTCGGAATCCAGGGCGAAGAACTCGTTCGACATCTAGCTCACCTCCTCTCTTTTTCACGCATGCGCCGCCACCGGTGATCCGCCGAAGGCCGGCGCGAAGTCCGTCGCGAACTGTTTGAACGAGCGGGCTTCCTGTCCGGTGATGTCCTTGAAGTCGCTCGTTGTGAAGTCGCCCCAGCCGTCCGAATACACGCGGCCGTAGTCGACCACATTCCCGACGAACCACCGCGAGAGGCCGAAGCCGAGCATCGCCTGCTGCGCGGCCTCCGGCGGCAGGGCTACGTAATTGATCCGCTTGCCGAGGAGGCTGCTCAGCGTCTCGGCCGATTCCGCCATGGTCGTTACCTCCGGACCGGTCGGGGTGTAGGTCTTGCCGGCGTGGCGGTCCGTCTGCTCGATGATTTTCGCCCCGAACACGCCGACGTCGCGGCCGTCGATCATGCCGACGCGGCCCTGGCCCATGTTCATGTAGAGCATTCCGTCCGAGGCCACCGAGCCGGCCGAGCTGAGGAGGTTCTGCATGTAGTAATGCGGACGCAGGATCGTCCACGGGATGCCCGACGCTTTCACCGACTCCTCGACGAGGGCATGCAGGCGGCCATTTCGGTTCGGAGCGTCATGGCCGGCCTTGATGGCCGAGTTCCGCACGATGTAGCCGACTTTCGCCTTGCGCGCGGCGGTGACCGCGTTCGATCCCATCGAGGGCTCGAGTGCCGAGGCGGGCGTCAGCAGCCACATGATGTCGACGCCCTCGAACGCTTCCGTGAGGGTGTCGGGCTCCTCCAGGTCGCCGGCCACTACCTCGACGCCGTCCTTCTGCAGGGCCTGGGCCCTGGCCCCCGCCGGGTCGCGGACCAACGCCCGGAGCCTCAGGCCGGGCTTGCCCTTGAGCGCGCCCAGCAGAGCCGTGGAAACGGTGCCGGTTGCGCCTGTCACCAGGACGGTCTTCTCACCCATGCCCGTTATCTCCCCATGGTCACGATAGTTAACTTCTGTACTATCGCCAGTCTAACTGTATGCAGATAAATGTCAACGGGTGACCAAGGCCGCCAGCTCGTCGAGGTAGTCCTCGTGCCCTGAAGGCGCGGCCTGGAAGAGGACGCGTGCCGGCGCGCTGGTGGGATTCGAGAACGCGTGCGGGCAGCCGGGCGGGATGAAAAGCAGCGAGCCGGGCCCGCCGTGCAGGAATCGCTGCCCGCTCGACGACACCCATTCGTGCCAGTCGTCCTGCGTCCTCGTCTGCGGCTCGAACGCCATCAGGTCGAGCTCGCCCTCGAGCAGGTAGAAGAGCTCCTGGCCGGCGCGATGGACATGCGCGCCGACGTCGAAGCCGGGCGGGACGACGACCTCGAACGTGGAGGCGACGGCCGGGTTGCCTCCGGGCACCTTGAGCGTGGCGTGTAAGCCGCCGCCGGCGATCACGCGGCCCGCCCCCGGAGGCAGCATGAGGCCGTCGGTCAACTCAGTGCATCTCCCAGCCGCCGTCGACGTTGAAGGTGGCGCCGGTGATGTTCTGGGCACGGTCGGAGGCGAGGAAGGCGACCATCTCGCCGAGGTCGCGAGGCGTCTGGAAGCGGTGGAGCGGGATGCGGTTGCGGAAGTAGTCCCAGCCCTCCTCGACGGTCTGGCCCTGCATGGCTGAAAACTGCTCGACCACCCGTGAGTGCAGCGCGGTCTCGACGATCCCGGGGCACACGTTGTTGGCGGTGATGCCGTAGGGCGCCAGCTCGTGGGCGAGGCACTGGGTCACGCCGATGACAGCGAACTTCGAGGCGGCGTACGGCACGATCATGGCGAAGCCGGTCTGGCCGACAATCGAGGAGACGTTGATGATGCGGCCCGACTTCTGCTTGATGAGGTGCGGTACCACCGCGCGCGTGGTGAGGAAGACGCCGCGCAGGTTGATGTCGAGGACGCGGTCGAACTCTTCCTCGGTCAGATCCTGGATGGGCGCCGGGTTCGGGCCCACGCCGGCGTTGTTGACGAGGACGTCGATGTGCCCGAACTTCTCGAGCGTCTGGTCGACGAGGTTCTTGGCCGAGTCGGCCTTGCGCACGTCGTGCTTGATGCCGAGGTGGCCGTTGCCGAGCTTCTTGGCGCTCTCTTTTGCTTCTTCTTCGAGGATGTCCGCCAGCACGACGCAGGCGCCCTGGTCGGCCACGGCCTCGGCGATGCCGAGTCCGATGCCACGAGCTCCGCCCGTGATGATGACGACACGGTTCTCGAGATCACCCATAGCTCTCCTCCTATTGCTTGTGTGGCGCGGCTGCTCCAATCGGGGCGATAGCCGCATTGTTCGAGCGGAAGAAGTTGTCCGGGTCGTACTGAGTCTTGACCCGGGCCAGGCGGTCGTAGCGCTCCTGGCCGCCGTAGGCGTCGATGAGGCGGTCGGCCTCGTCGAAGTTGAGCATGTTGGCGTAGACGCCCGTGCCGAGCCATGGCTTGAGCGCCTCGTGCGCGGCGCGGATCTGGCCGATGTTGCTCGCGTCGAGCTTCCAGTCATCCCAATGCAGCGCGAAGTTGAGCCACCAGTTGTGGTGGCGGTTGGCGAAGGCGGTGGCGTCCGGGCTGACCCTCGCCATCGCGCCGCCGAGACCGATGATCTCGATCTCGCCCGACATCTTCATCTCGCCCCACCTGCTGATAAGGATCTCGAGCGCTTCCTCGGGCAGCTCGTTGATGTGGGCTTCCTTGGTGTAGTACCGGTTGCCGTTGGGGAACTCGGGGTCGAGCAGCTTCTGAACCCGGGCGCCGAAGGGCATCACGGTCATCGCCTTGGCGGCGGGCTTGCCGACGGCGATCAGGCGCTCGACGAGCTTTTCGCCCTCTTCCTCTTTTGAGTCGGCCAGGTACATGACGATCATCAGGAGCAGGCGCTTGCCGCGCAGCGGCTCGGGGACGAAGGGCAGGCCGGGCATCGACTGCTTGAGGGCGGCGTGCCAGCCAACATGGTCGGGCAGCTCGGAATATATCTTTGCGTACTCCGCGAGAGCTTTTACCGCGTCCTCCGGATGGTGGAGGGCGACGCCAATCCGCATTTCGGGCCCGAATTTGTGGGCCTTGAACTCGAACTCGGTGACGGCGCCGAAGTTGCCGCCGCCGCCGTGGAGGGCCCAGAAGAGGTCGGGGTGCTCGGTCTCGCTGGAGGTGACGACCTCGCCTGATGCGGTGACGAGCTTGAGGGAAAGGAAGTTGTCGCACGTGAGGGCGTGCTTGCGCGAGAACCAGCCGATGCCACCGCCGAGCGCAAGGCCGCCGACGCCGGTTTCGGAGACGATGCCGGCGGGCACGATCATCCCGTGCTGCGCGGTCGCGGCGTCGACGTCGCCGAGGAGGCATCCGCCTCCGACCGTTGCAGTGTTGTTGTCAGGGTTGATCTGGACGCCTCGCATGCGGGTGAGGTCGATCGTGAGGCCGTCATCGGCGAGGGCCTTGCCCGTGACGCCGTGCCCGCCGCACCGGACAGAAGTCTGGAGGCCGTGCTGGCGGGCCAGGTTTACGGAAGCGACCACGTCCTCGGTGGTCGCGCAGCGAGCGATGACGATGGGCTTCTTGTCGACCATCGCGTTCCAGATCGTTCGGGCATCGTCGTAACCAGGCGCGCCGGCAACCAAGACCTCGCCGGAGAAGGACCTGCCGAGCTTGCTTGCGAGGGCTGAAGCCGACTTCTGATCGAGGACCGTCTCGGGCACTGCCGTCACCTCAAAGTGGTTAAGTAGTGAACTACTGGCGAGTTTATCTGTATGCAGATAAATGTCAAGAGGGACCTTTGCTAGATGTGGTGGGATGTGACTTGGGCCAACCAGGTTGGACCTAACCCCCGACAGGCAGGCAGGCTAGATCAACAGTGCTTTATAACTCAGCCCGGGCTGTCGCAGATCAAAACAGCCCGTGGTTGCCCTTTTTGCGATCACAAAGCCCCCACAGTAGTCCTTCGCTCGGTGAGGAACTCTGCGCCGGTCGAGAGTTAACGGACGCACGGGACGGTTCCCTGGCTCAAGTCTCATGGAGGCCCGAAGTCGGAAGAAGCCCGAGGCTGACGAGGAGCCCGTAGAAGTTGGCCTCGACAATCATCGTCCTGACGCGGCCGTCCGCGAACCTGAACAGGTAGAGCGCGGTCAAGACGGCCGGCTTGCCGGTCGCCGGATAACCGAGCAGGGGTCCGGAGTGTGTGGCCGTGAACGTGACACGCGTGGCGACCGTGTCTCCTTCGGCGATGAGGTCGTCAATCGTCACCTCAAGGTGCGAGTAAGCGTGCTGCATCATCCGGGCGTTGCTCTCGTCGGCTCCAGCGAGCAGCGAGCCCGGCACGAACAGCTCGCGCACGAATTCGACGTTGCCACGAACATAGACCTCTTCGAAATAGCGACGGACCGCGGCCTTGTTCGTCTCCTCGTCGCTCATCGCCGCGCCGATCCTCCACTGGTTACTTGTTCGTCCGCGGCCCGCCGATTCAACACATCTACGCGCCAGCCCACCCAGTCTCAGGGGCGATTTCGTCGACTGCCATCAGCAACAGCTCACAAATGCGCGTTTGCCTTGCCGCCAGGCGGTCGTTTCATCATATGTTCTTGGATGCGGGCCTCGGTGCAGTCGGGGCGCCAGCTGCTCGGCGGGGCGTCTAGAGGGTCGTCTCCACAGGGGTCGGGGTGGTCGGGGGCCCGGGATTTGAACCCGAGGCCTCACGGTCCCGAAATCTAAGCGCTTTCGTCCACCGAGACCTTTTTCGAGGGTTTTGAGTTTATTTCGATGCCGCATTTCGGTGGCGATTTCGGCTACCGAGATCGACGGGATTACTACATGAACTACTACGACCGCCGCGATACGGCCTCGCGCGTCCCGCGGTAGGCGGCGAGCGCGGCGCCAACGCCAATGAGCGCGAGGAAGACGTCGGTAGTCCACGCCACGAGCTCGGCAGATTGCTGGAAAGTGAGCGCCGCGTAGAGGGCCAGCCAGGCCAAGCCAACGACGTACGACAGCGGCACCGCTGCGGTGCTCGGGCGCGCGATCATCCAGACACCCAGAACCGCTGCGACCGCGCTCGCTGCGATCGTTAGGATCACCTGAATCGGATCGACCCTGAAGATGAGCGACGTCGCGGCGGCGAAAAGAGCCGAGACGACCCAGAGGACCCCAGCCGTCCGCAGCCAGTTCATTGTTCGCCTACGAACCTATCCGTTCCGTGTGAAATAGTCCTGGCGATCCTCATTCCGGGATGTTTCCGGATTGGGTGCCCATCGCGAACGGCGTGTAGATTCCTTCGTAGTTGATCGTCATGCTCATGCCCGCCGTGGCGTGCGCAAGGACATGGCAGTGGAGCATCCAGATCCCCGGGTTGTCGGCTTTGAAGGCGACGTCCCAAGTCTCGCCCGGCGCGACCAATATTGCATCCAGGTGGATCGGCGCGCCTGTGAGGCGGTGGCCATTCTTGGCAAGGACCGAGAAGACGTGGCCGTGGATGTGGATCGGATGGAATTTCGGGCTGTTGTTGACAATGTGGAGGCGAACGAGCTGCCCCTCGCGAACGCGGATTGGGGCCACGTACGGTGACGCCATCCCATCGAATGTGTCGCTAAAGTCGAAGGTGCCGTTCCGGAACATCGGCCCTCCGCCAAGAACGATGTCTCGGGTCACGTCATAGTGCGCCGCGTCCACGACAGGGTCGCCCGCTGGTGCGCCGTAGCGCGTCAGGTCGAAGCTGGGCAGGGATGAGACGTCGACCCCCGGAGTCGGCCCATCGCCGATCGTCACGCTTGCGGTGGGGGGTGCGCTCCATGGGAACATGGCGCTTCCCTTCAATCCGACGAGTCGTACTGCACCCTTGTCGGGCATCGTGAAGACCACGTCCGCCCGTTGGCCCATCCCCAGCGGTAGGCGCTCCGGGCCGAGCTGCCGCGGTGCGTTGACGTCGTGTCCGTCTAACGCCTCGACGAAGTAAGGCGCGCCGACCAGCACCGGTGTGAGCGGTGCACCGTCGAAGCCCGGGACGACCGCGTTGATGATCCGCAGACGGACGGTTTCGCCAGGCGTGGCGTCCAGGCGAAGGTTGGAGGCACCGTTGACCGCGATCGCATCGCTGCCTGGCTGAGTGTGTACGAGGAGGCTGTAGTCGCGCCCGATCGCGGCGTGCTCGTCTTTGGGCTCGACCACGATGGATCCAATCAGTCCGTCGGCGATCTGGTGGCTCGTGTCCTGGTGCGAGTGGTACCAGTAGGTGCCCGCCTCGTTGGCGACGAATTCGTAAGTGAACGTCCCGCCCGGCTTCACGGCGTCTTGGGTGATGCCGGCGACGCCGTCCATGGCATTTGGAACGATGATCCCGTGCCAGTGAATGGAGGTCGCGCCGGGCAGATGGTTGACCAGCGTCACCATGACCCGGTCGCCCGCCTTGACGCGGAGCTCTGGTCCTGGGACGGTCCCGTTGAAAGTCCACGCTTCGTGAGCATCGATGTTTCGGACGGCAGCCGTGAGGGTGAATTTCTTGACCGGCTCCGATCCTCGCTGTGCCGTCAGGTCGACCACCGAAGTCGAAGCTTGGCCTGGGATGGCCGGAGCCGCGTTGTATGCAGCGGGCATCGGAGCCAAGGCCGCACCCACGCCCAGGAAAGCAGCGAAAGGGGCGAAAAGGACCAGGGGGACCATCGACAGCGCCACGCGAATTCGACTCCGAGGTCGCGGCCGGACCGGCCGGCGGAAAAGGCGCAGAAACTGGATCACGGCGATCCCCTCCAGCAAAGTCGTGACCACGTCGGTGAAGCCGACCGGCTCCGGGCTCCAGGGGATCGGCCCGATCGGCATGCCGACGGTGCGGGATAGAAGCCAGATGCCCATCACCATGCCGGTGCCCGCAGCCGCGATTACAAACAATCGTCGAGACGGCACCACTACGATTGCGGCCGCCAGTCCAACCTGAACGATTCCTAGACCGACGAAGAACACGCCGTAGGGCATGTATCCGGCAAGGTGCTCGTGCGCGACTGCGAAATGGATGGCGGCAGCCCCAAGCGTAAGTAGCGCCGCAGAGCTGAGCAAGCCCAGACTCCTGTCAATTACACGTCGAGCTCGTAGTCGCGTAACCAGGTTGACGATGATTCCGACCAGGGCCACCACGCTGCCCCGATGGCCGGCGACTGCCGTTTCCATGACCTTCTCCACCTGAATCTGAGTCGAAGCGATGGCGACCACGCTGAGGCTCGAGGCGGCGCAGGACATGCGGGTAACCACTCATCGAGGTACTCAATTTGCAACCGAGCGATGAAGGGGCATGCGGTAGGCTGCGGTGGCCGATGGTTCCATTCTTCGTCGGGCGGCAAAGGGAGCTGGCACGGCTGAAGGACGCCCTTGTGAGGGCGCGTGCAGGCAAGGGCGGCGCTGTCCTGGTCAGCGGAGAGGCCGGCATCGGCAAGACGAGCCTGGCCGAGGAGCTCGCCAAAGCCGCGGCATGGATGGAGGTGCCCGCAGTCTGGGGTCCGGCCATCGAAGCAGCGGGGGCGCCTCCTTTCTGGCCCTGGACGCAGGCGCTGCGCGGGCTCGGCGACGCAGGCCGGCAGGCCGAAGTACCCGACTTCGGCGAGTCCGACGGCGCGCGCTTCCGCTTTTTCGAAGCTGTCGGCGCCGCCCTGCGTAGAGGGGCAGAGCCGCACGGGTTACTGGTCGTCCTCGACGACTTGCACTGGGCGGATGCCGGCTCTTTGCGGCTCCTTCAAGTGATCACATCCGAGCTCCCCGGCTCTCGCGTGCTGCTTCTGGGAACGTATCGCCCGCCATCCGGAGGTGAGGGCGGCCCACTCGCTGAGTACCTGCCTGCGCTGCTGCGCGAGCGGGCGGTAAGCCGTGTGGCGCTCGAGGGATTGGATGCAGAGGACACTGAGTCGCTCCTGCTGCAGCTGGTCGGCCCTGACCGCGACGCGAATCTGGTCCGGCGAGTGCGTGAGCACTCCGACGGCAATCCGCTCTACTTGGTCGAGGTGGCCGCGTCGATGCAGGCCGATGCATTGCGCGGTCGGCTGACGATGAGCCTGGTCGACATCACGCGCAAGCGGTTCGCGGGAGCAAGCGAGGCGGCACTCGGTCTACTCCGCATCGCGGCTGTTGTCGGGCGCGAGTTCGACATAAATCTGCTTTCAGCCATCACCGGTTTGGACGTGGGACAGCTCCTTGACAGCCTCGATGAGGCGATATCACTCCGCCTGGTTCAGCAGTTGGACCTGGTGACCTACCGCTTTGCTCATGGGCTGCTGCGGGAGGTGCTCTACGAGGACCTTCCGGCGACCGAGCGGGCCAACCGGCACATGAGAGTGGCAGCCGCCATCGAGACTATTGGCCACGGCAAGCCCGACGCTCTCATCTACGGTTGGGCGCATCATCTCCGGAATGCTCTGCCGCTGGGCGACCAGCGACAGGCGCTGGACGTCACCGTTCGCGCAGGTCAGGCGGCGGAGAGGCAGCTTGCGTATGAGCAGGCTGCGGAGGAATACGCCCAGGCGGCGACGCTGGCGGCCGCGGCACAGGATCCACTTTCCTACGGCCGGATCCAGCTCAGCCGCGCGCGCTGTCTCTTCCGCGCGGGAGCCGTGACGGCTTCCTGGCTGGCCAGCCAAGAGGTGGCCACCGCTGCACGCACGTCGAGTAACGCATACCTGCTTGCTGAGGCCGCACTGGTTGTGCGCGGCATCGGGGACCGTGCCATCTCAATCCCGCTATTCAAGCTTTGCGAGGAGGCGCTGAACACCCTGGCCGGCGCAGACCCGGTACTCGAAGCGCGCCTGCTGGGTCAGATGAGCGCAACCGGCCACCAGATTGGCGTGGGCCTGGCCGCGCCTGGGCTGGCGGACAGGGCCATGGAGGCGGCGCGCCGAACAGGAGACCTAGAGGCCCGCTTCCTCGCACTGCAGGCCAAGGAAATGGAGCTGGCTGGTCCGGTCTGGCTCGCCGCCCGCCTTGCGCTGGGAGACGAGGCTCTCCGCCTTGCGGAGGAGACGGGCGATCCGGCGGTGGCGGTCTGGGTGCGGAGCTGGCGCCTCGGCGCATTCTGGCAGTTGGGCCGGCGCGCTGACGTCGACCGCGAGCTGGAAGCGCTTCGCATATCGGCAGAGGAGGCGCGCGAGCCTCTCGGACTCTGGCGATTGGCGATGGCACAGGCATCGGTGGCCGCGATGGACGGCCGCTACCAGCAGGCGCTGGACAGCGTCAGCCGTGCGCTCGAGATTGGGCGCCGCGGTGGGCACGGGGACGCTGGTCTCCTGGCGATGATCGTCCGCGCGCACATCGGGATGCGAACTGGAGGATCGGAGGTGGAAGAAGTCATCCGAGTCTCGGCTGCGTCTGCCGCAGCCTCAGACCGCCTCTGGGCGGCGAACGTGCTTGTAGATATCGGGCGACTCGACGAGGCACGCGAGCTTTGGCGCATGAGTGGGGTGCAAGTTAGCTCGGTACCCAGGGACGCGATCTGGCTGATCTCCATTCACGCCATGGCGAGGGTGGCAGCTGGGGTGGGTGATCGCGAGGCGGCGCCTGCAATCTTCGAAGCGCTATTGCCGTTCACAGACCAGCACGCGTTGGTCATTCCCGTGGGCGGGTACGACGGACCAGTCGCGTTGAACGCGGGTCGACTGGCTTCACTTCTGGAGCGTTGGGACGAGGCGGAATCCTTACTTCGGCGGGCGATCTCGGCCGCCGCGGCCATTGGCTCACCCCCGTATGAGGCAATCGCCCGCTGGGAGCTGTCGCGACACCTCCGCCGGCGCGGTCGGCCCAAGGACCGCGCTGCCGCCACGGCGTTGCTGGAGCAGTCGGTGGCCACCGCGCGACGCTTGGGCATGCGACTCCTCGACGGTTGGGCGACTGCCGACCTGCAGGAACTGGACCATCCCAGTGGCCGGGCAACGCCCCTGTCCGCGCGAGAGCTTGAGGTCGCAGGCCTCGTGGCTGAGGGCCTGACCAACCGGGGTATCGCTCAGCGCCTGCACCTCAGTGAGCGCACCGCCGAGAACCACATCAAGAACATCCTCGACAAACTGGGACTGGATTCGCGTGCCCAGGTAGCAGCGTGGACTGTGGGCGGACGGCCGAATTTGAGTACCCGGCTGAGTGGTTCCACCGATGTAATGAACCGCCGCCGCTCCTAACCTCCGGCCATCACAGCGGCGCGGATGGTTATCGCGCAGAGGGAGGGCGGACGGTGGCCGTTTTGGTCCTGACAGAGATGGCCGGCGCCACGGCGAAAGATGGCAAGCGATGGGAGCCCGTGATGGCGCGGCTGCGGCGAGCAACTGGTTTCGTGCTCCAGGCAGACGGTCCGATGGAAGGTGGCTGGCGGCTGGTGTCGGTGTGGGAGAGGCGCGAGGACTTCAATCACTGGTATGCGTCTGTGGTCAAACCGAATCTTCCGCCAGGCAGTCCCACGCGCGACCGCTTCTACGAGCTGCCGAATGTGGTGTTCGCCGAGAAGCACCTAAATAGAGATTCGGGCGACCGAACCTGAAAAACCCGGGCTTCATCGGGAGTAAGGGGTCGAATGTCGTGCCGCTCGACGCGTGGACCACGCAGGAGAGTAGCAGCGTTGCGTGAAATGAGGTCCCATTTTGACGGTCCTGATGAGGGCGGTTCTAAGGGTTACCGCGGATATAACGAACGCTCCTCGGTTTCATCCGGTCGGCGATCTTTTGGTTCAAAAACTCCTTCACGTGGCTTGAGATGAAGCCTTGGTACAGGGTCCTCACCCCGATGTACCGGGTCACACCTAAAAAAATGAGCTTAGGGTGCGTCGTCACAAATGCCGTAGGTATTCGCCTTGAGCGCTGACTCGCGTCTGCGATGGGGTGCGACAGCGTTCGTTACTTATGGGCTTTTCTGGCTACCGATGCTGTTCTCGCCCCACCCGCTGTCTGACCCGAGCCACGGCCGTGAGCTTGTCCTTGGCGCCAATAACCTCAGCTGGCGATTTGGGACCTTCCTGGCAGCTGCATCCCTGGCCCCTCTCCAGCTCGGCGTACTCGCTCTCAATGCCCATTTGGCGCTCACACCTGGTAGACGCTGGTCACTGGCCGGGTTGATCTGGACTCTCGCCCTGATTCCAATTTTCACGGCGTTGGTTGGTTTTGGGAGCTTCGGGATCCCTGCGATCGGCGCCCTGGTCGCCGCCGGCCACAGTGAGGCGCTTCAGGTTCTCGACCAGCTCTACAAAGAGCCCTTCCTTGTCTTCCCCTTCGTGGCCGGAATCATTTACCCCTGCGGACTGGCCCTGTTCGCCGTCGGCATCTGGCTGTCGGGAACGATGACGCGCTGGCTTAGCGGACTACTGCTGATCGCCGCCGTCGCATCTACGGCGAGTTTCCTGGACGTCAATTCGGCACAATGGGCAGGCCCATATGCGCAGATTGCCCTGGGCTTGTTGCTTGCGCTAACTCTTTGGCGTGCTTCTGCCCGCCCAGCTGAACCAGTTACAAGCGCGGCGCTGTGAGGTTTGAGTGCAGATCTCGGTCGGGGGGAGGGGACGCTATTTGAACTCTGACTCGGAACTGGCTGTCGATGTCCTGGCCCTCCTCAAGGCTCGCAGCTTTCGTGCCTTGGTTGAGGGCGCGCAGCGATCGAGTCCCGAACGACCGGATTAACAGAGTATTGGCCCGTCAGAAGAGAGAGGATGCTCGAGTGCGCGCAACCGATGACCTACACGGGTTCGAGCTATCTGGTCCTCGATAGCCTTGACCTACAGCTCGGCATCCAAACCCCGTGCAGGACATTTCCGTTCGGGTGAGGCTTGGCGCGGCTCAGGCGAGGAGATCAACCCCCGAGATCATCGCTTCGCTAACCGCCGGGAGCGCGCCTCCGATACAGCATGCAGGCGCGACCACAATCCAGCGGCTACGTCATCCAATCCATCCGTCGTGGCGCTGAATTGCTGTTCGTTGTGCACGGCGAGCGCCAAGTCGGTTGCCTCCGGCTCGAGGAGTCGGTTGCGCTGGACTCTGGGACTGTTGGCCCCCGCGTGCTCAATCGCCGGGTGCAAGAACATCAGCGTCGCCAGCACCGCCCATGGTCCCAGCGTGGGGTCACCCAGAGTTGGGTCGACGATCTTGCCGGCGCGAACGTCATCGGTACCCAAGAAGGCGGGATCCGCTGCCAGGTAGCGGGTATTGCCGACCCCGCAGAACTGAATGGCTGCAGTGCACATGGAACATGGCTGCTGCGTAGACCAGAGAGTGTCGCGTCCAAGGTCGCGATCGGACGAGACCCTGGCTAGAACGTTCAACTCGGCATGGGCGAGAGGTGTTTGCTCCAGCAGATCGCTGCCCGACACTGGATCATAGGCGTGGTTGCGACCTTCGGCGATCACGTTGCCGTCGCTATCGACCAGGCATGAACCGCACGGGAGGCCTCCAGAGCGCAAGGCGTCCAGCGCACGTTCGAGGGCGCGCCATGCTCCTGGATCCAGAGACGCCCGCGCAGCGAGAAAATCGTGCATGAGTCGGCCCCTTGCGAGTCCTGGCGATTATCGCAGGCGACCGCACCTGCAGCGGTGCGTGCCTTCGACTGACATGTTTTGAAAGCTCCCTCTAATCGAAGAGGGAACTTCAGGACCATTGACTTGCGGCGCGGGGCAACCGACGCCGTAGGACTGCCTCTAATAACACAGCGGGGCTAGGACCAGGCGTCGCGCATCAGCGGACACCGGACTCAGAGACTGGTCGGGGCCCGGGATTTGAACCCGGGGCCTCACGGTCCCAACTCTGAGAGTTCCCGTCCAGGAGTCGTTGGAACGATCGGTTTCGATTACATGGGCCGAGGGGAGCATCTCGCGTGAGGTCGAGGGTCTGCGCAAGCCGGGCGATGGAGTACGGCAGGCTTGCAAACATGGCTCGGGATGATCCGAGGTTGGCGCAGTCGCTCACTCGAGGTTTCGAAATCAAGTTGACGATCACCGCTAACGGGACACGTTCATCTGGCGGAAATTCATCACCGGAGACGAACCGGACCTCGCGAAAAGATGAGACATCGTCCGGGTTCTGTTGAGCTGAGCAGGCCGATTGTCCAGGACGATCGCGCCGGCGACACGCGTCAGCGCGCCGGCTTGCGCGTGGGCGACTACTGCAACTGCCAACGCTCCACGTCGATGGTGATGAAGTCCGGAGCCGGAAGGACCCATCCGTACTGCACGGGCGTCAGCTTGACTCGACGTTTCGACGCGTAAGGAATGCCGTTGGACGTCCGATGCTCGAAGACCACGTTGGCCACGTCGACGCCAACCGCGGCAGCCACTGGTGCGTAGTCGTTGCGCCTGAGCAGGCCGGTCTTAGTGTCAAACCAGAATCGCTGGATGCGGCTGTGGACCGGCAGATTGGATCCATAGTCTGCCTGCAGCTCACCATCGCCGAGCTCGGTCCACACGATGTCGGTTCGCATCAGCTGATAGGGCAGCGTCAAGTAGCCCCAGAACGCATAGCCCAGGAAGTAGACGAGATTGAGGCGATCCCATATGGTGCTCAGGCTCGCGTTCTGGAGGTGCCGGCGAGCATCGTCACGTTGCTCGAGCACTTTTCCATCCGAAGATTCGATCGTCACGCTGAAGCCATCGAGGATTCCGACGTCACCGGACCCGTCAACGGGGTCGATCACCGTGTGCGGCCGCTGCACATCAACGGCGAACCGGGCATGCGGTGGGATGTTGATGCCCTTCTGTTGAAATAGGAGGCCACCGACTGTGACAGTGGCCTGCACCGTATGCGCACCTCTCCAGACCACCTCGCCGCCATAAGCCTCGAGCGCGCGTGCCGCGGTTGGAGAGAGCTGACCTGGGACGGACGGCCGCACGTTCGCGGACCCCGACAGCCCCAGAGCCGCCGCGGTGAACGTGTTCTCATAGACGGTCCACAGAGCAAGGATTCCGAGCAGAGCAAGAAGGATGGCGACGATCGCCGCGACAACCCTGACCAGCGGTCTTCGCGTTGCCATGCGCGCCTCAATCTAACCTCGTCACGCGTTATACGAAGGCAGCAGATTGAGAGCCTCCGACTGCTGGAGGCTCTTTCCGTGAATGCGTGACACGGCTGTGACCTCCAGGGCGCGGAGACTGACTCCCGATCGTATGCCGTACCCAGTGACGGCCCCGTGCGGGCCTGGCAACCCACGATCGGCGCAGCTGTGAAGCGTAGACAAATTGCCGAGACGATTTCCGGCAGCACTTCAGACGAATAGACTTGCGTCCTTTCGACCGCGGTCGATCAGAGGGAAGCACGCGGTACGAGTCGCCGGCCCAAGGTAGGGCGTTCCGCGCGGACTAACATTCCCATCACGCTTCCCTCAAAGTCGGATAGCTGATCACGCTCAGGCCGCGAGCGCCGCGACGGCTCGCGTACCGGTGCTCGCGATCGGCTGGAAACCAAAGGGAATCGCCCGGCCTCAGGAACTGCTCTTGATCAATCGGGCCGATCTCGAGCGTTCCGGCGATACACAGGACGAACTCCTCGGTCCCGACCTGGTGCGGCCCCGAGCGGTAATCGGCCGCGACCGGCAACTCGAGTGCCAAGATCTCCGTCCGATGCGGCCGCCCTTCCGTCAACAGCATCTCCCCGGCGAGCCCCGACTCGGACGCAAATGGAGCACCCTCGCCCGCGCGAAGGAACCTGGTGCGTGGCGGCTCCGCCTCACCCAAGAGCACTCCGAGCGACAAGCCCAAGGCCCCCGCTAGCCGCCATAGCGTCTCCAGCGACGGATTTCCCGCGCCCGCCTCAATGGTCGAGAGGTTAGCCTTCGACACCCCGCTCTTCGCAGCCAGCGTTCCAAGCGACAGCCGAGCCGTCTCACGGTGGGCGCGGATTGAACGCCCCAACTGCTGCGCAGGACCCAACGCGCGCGCACGCGACACCGCTCCGATCACGTCACCTACTATACTGAACGATCGGTCGCCCTGGCGAACAGCACCGGCATCGCAGAGAAGCGAAAAGGTAGCAAGGAGGGAGCACTATGGCTAAGTCCAAGCAGGTGGTCTTCACCGACAAGGCGGTGAAACCAGTCGGACCGTACTCGCAGGCTGTACGTGCCGGCGACTTCCTGTTCATCTCCGGCACGGTACCGGTGGATCCCGTGACCGGTCAGGTCGTTGCTCGTGAGATCGCTGTCCAGACCCGGCAGGTCCTCGACAGCATCAAGGCGATTCTAGTGGCCGTCGGCGCGACCATGGATGATCTCGTGAAGGTCACGATTCACTTGCACGACGCGCGCGACTGGCCGGCGATGAACGAGGTCTACCGCACCTACTTCAGCAGCTATCTGCCTGCCCGAATGGCATTTGAGGGGAAGCCGCCTCTTGATTACCTCATAGACGTGGACGCCATCGCGTACCTACCCGCATAGGCCACGGCTGTTGTTTACCCACGCAGAGCTCGATCATCACGAACAGGTTCTTTTCTGCCACGAGGAGCGGACCGGGCTTCGCGGGATCATCGCAGTCCACAGCACTGCGTTGGGGCCAGCCGCCGGCGGCTGCCGCATGTATCCCTACGCGACCATCGACGACGCCCTTACCGACGTGCTGCGCCTGTCAAAAGGGATGACCTACAAGAACGCCATTGCCGGGCTGCCGCTCGGCGGCGGCAAGTGCGTCATCGTCGCCGATCCTTCACGGGACGATAAGCCCGATCTGCTACGTGCCTTCTCCAGGCATGTGCAGGCCCTGGGCGGGCGCTATTGGACGGCGATCGATGTAGGCGTCGGGCCGGCAGACGCCGACATCCTGGCCGAGAACTGCGATTTCGTCTTCGCGCGCGCAAGCCAGTATCCAGACGGTTTCAATCCGTCGCTGTTCACCGCACTGGGTGGCTTCGTCGGCGTCCAGGCCGTGGCCGCTCATATCTGGAACCGGGCCGATCTCAAGGGTCTGCGCGTGGCGATCCAGGGGCTCGGCGCGACGGGGCGCGATTTGGCGCGGCAGCTACACGAAGCGGGCGCCAAACTCGTGGTCGCGGACGTGAAGGACGAAGCGGTCCGCGACGTCGTCGCCAGCTTCGCGGCCGAAGCCGTGGCACCGGAGGCGATCCATGCGCAGGATGTCGATGTTTTTGCCCCCTGTGCGCTCGGCGGCGTCCTCAACGATGTGACAGTGCCAGAGATTCGGGCGCGCGCCGTCTGCGGCCTCGCCAACAACCAGCTCGCCGAACCTCATCATGGCGAGGCGCTGCGCGAGCATGGCATCACCTACGTTCCGGACTATGTTGTCAACGCTGGCGGCATGATGGGCGCCTCGACGGTGATCTTCGGCACGCCCTCCCGCGAAGCCTCGCGACAGCGCATCCTCGGCTTGCGCGACACCATCCTATCCGTGCTGCGCGAGGCGGATGCCAAAGGCCGTCCCAGCTCCGATGTCGCTGATGAAATCGCCCGTGCCCGCATCACGGGAGCGCGGGGCAAGGTGGGCTGAGACACAACATCACGAAGGAGGAAAAAACCATGCCAGCTTATGTCGTCGCAATGATGTCGATCCACGATCCGCTGACCTACCGCGAGTACACCGACCGCACCCCATCGACGGTGAAAAAGTATGGCGGCAAGTTCCTCACTCGCGGTGAGCCCGTCACGACCGTCGAGGGCGAGGAGTACAAGGACCGCATGGTCATCCTTCAGTTCCCAAGCATGGCTCAAGTTCAGGCTTGGTTTGCCGACCCCGCTTACCAGGAGGCGATGGCCTTCCGGCATGCCGCATCGACCATGCAGCTGCTCGTCGTGCAGGAGGGCGGGGCGAACACCGAAGACCCGAACCCCAATCTTTGAATGTCACAAAGTACGTACGGCGCTTGCCAGAACGTTGTGTCGCGGCGGAACTGATAGAGACGCTCAAGGGCTCCTAGACAACTGGGACTTGGTCCGCTCGACTTTAGACGGGCTCATCGGTGTCCAGGACGCCGAAGACAACCCGATGAAGTCAGGGGGAATGACCTCACGGTCCTGACCCGTGCTTCGCACATGGGTTTCGCCCGACACAATCGGGCCCCGTAGTGCCCTACTGTCTAGGCATGAGGACGTTGCATCCGGCGTACCGCATCACTGACCTGGCCACCTCACTGGCCTTCTACGGCGCAATCGGGTTCGAGCAGGTCGGTCGCGTTGATCTGGGCGACGGTGTGACTTTAACGATGCTCAAGTTCCCGGCGGATGAGGTGGTTACGCTCGAACTGGTGCACCGGCCGCCCGACGGACCAGTGGTCATCGGCAGCGGGTTCAGCCACCTCGCGGTGCAAGTCGATGACCTTAGCGGCATGATCGAGGCTGTTACGAAGGCAGGACTGAGTGCCGGCCCGGTCGAACGCCCGGGCGGCCTTGATGGGGCACAAACGTCATGGCTCCGTGACCCCGACGGCTACCGGATCGAGCTGGTGCAGTGGCCACCAGGTCACGCCTATGGGATCACCGCTGCCGACTTTGGCTAGAAGCCAGGTACCCAGCGCCCGACATCACCGCCTCCACGGGCCAGATTTCAGGGGAGTTTCTCGACGAGCTCAAGAATGCAAGCCACAGGGCTGGGGCAATTGCTAATGCCGATCGAGCTTGGAATTCTGCGTCGAGGTGCCTCACGGTCCTGACCTGTGCGCCGGCAGCACACCGGCGTGAACAGCGCCTTTGATTTTCAAACCCAGGCGCCTCACGGTCCTTGGGCAGTGCGCGCGCTGATATATCGGCTGTGCGAGAGCCGTCCTGTGCCCCGGGCGACCGCCTGAGAACGATCGGATTCGCTGATGCTGAGTTCAAAAATTGGTCGGGGTCCCGGGATTTGAACCCGGGGCCTCACCGTCCCGAAATCTAGGCGGTCTCGTACACCGAGATCGATTTCGAGGGTTTTGAGTTCATTTCGAGTCAAGGCCCGACGATTTTCAGCCGATTTCAGACACCAAATTCGCTTGGATTGCTACATGAACTGGTACATCTCGAGTGCGACGTCGGTTATAGCTCGGCCGCCTCTCCCGCTGGGGCGGCGAGGGCGAAAGCGGTGGCCCAATGGCCCCTAGGTTTGACAATTCTGGCAAGCGACTGTTGACCAGGCTGTCGCTATATAGGCAACCGTCACGCTTCGGGAGACGCGCCGACCTCGGCACAGGGTGGGGAAGAGGTGGGGAGACTAGGTCGGACGGCTCCCCGATCTCAGGCGGGCCCCCTCCGAGCGCTCCCTCGAGCGATCGATATGGTCGAGCATCGCCGCCTCGGCGCCGCCGGCGTCGCCGGCCCGGATTGCATCAAGAATGTTTTCGTGCTCGATCACCGTTGCTGCGCCGATGGCCATCGTGTAGTAGTGGTGATACAGGCGATAAAGGCGCAGGTGCGAACGCAGGCGCCGCAGGGTATCGCTCAGCAGCCCGTTGCCGGACGTGCCCGCGATCGCTTCGTGGAATCGCGCGTCCTGCAGGGCAAAGGCGCTGTAGTCGTGGTACGTGCCCCCGTCAGACCCGCTGCTGGTGCCGACCAATCGGCGCATCTCGGCGAGCTCGCGTTCGAGCACGCGTAGAACCTTTTCGTCGCGGCGTTCGGCTGCGCGGCGCGCCGCGAAAGGCTCTAGCAGCCGGCGAACGTCGTAGAGGTCGTTGAAGTTCTTGGTGTCCAGCATCGGGGTCACTGAGTAGCCCCGCAGCGGCTCCTTGACAACCAGGCCGTCCATCTCCAGCCGGGCGAGGGCCTCCCGCACCGGTGTTGGCGAGACGTTCAGCTGGCGCGCGACCAGGTCGATGTTGACTCGAGCGCCTGCCTCGATGTGCTGGTCCATGACCAGCTCCATAACCGCCTCATAGACGCTGTCGGTCAGGGTCTGACGGGAAGGCGGCAGAGGAAGGGCCTTCTCGCTCATTGCCGGCTGAGGTCGAAGACCTCCTCCATCGGAGCCCACCAATCGCCTGCCCTTGCTTCGGGCGCAGGCTGTTGGAGGCCCCGCATCAGCTCATCCCACTCGCGGTAGCGCGGATCCTCCGCCAGCTTTGGGAAATCGCGCTCGGGAGTGAATCCATCGACCGCCTCCATGTACATGAACAGCCGGCGACCGACAAGATAAATCCTTATCTCAACGATTCCGACCTCTCGCAGGCGGGCGATCACCTCTGGCCACGCGTCGCGATGGTATCGGCGGTAGCGCTCGACGATCTCTTCGTCATCCTTGAGCATCAGCGTCATCCCGTAGCTCTGCATTCCAACTCCCTTTCAGCTGAGCCCAGCCATGATGGCTTCGCTCATTTCGTCATATCGATGAGTGTTCAGCAACTCGCCCACGATCGCGTGGTTGCGCATCACTAGGATGCGGTCGGACAGGCGGATCACCTCAGGCATGTCGCTCGAGATGAGCAGGATCGACTTGCCAGTGGCGGCCAGGTCCCAGATGAGCTCGTGCAGCGCGTTCTTGGTGTTGATGTCGATGCCCACCGTGGGTTCGTCGATTATCAGGATCTCCGCCTTGGCCGTCAGCCATTTGGCGATGCTGACCTTCTGCTGGTTGCCGCCCGAGAGCGTTCCCACCGACTGCGACAGCGAATGCGCGCGGACGTCGAGCTGACGGAGGGACGGAAGGATCGCCGCGTCCTCTTTCGAGCGCGTGATCCACTGGCCGAACGAACGCAGGCGCCGCCAGATCGTGATCGATGTGTTGGCACGAACTGAGTGGAGAAGGATGAGACCCTCCTGCTTGCGGTCCTCGCTCACATACCCGAAGCGGTACTTCTCGAGGGCCTCCCGGAAGCTCTTGATGTGCGTTATCGCGCCCCGCACCCGAATCTCACCACCGGTCGCCTTGATCTCACCGACCAGCGTTTTGGCCAGACTTGAGCGTCCGGCTCCGACCAGGCCGTAGAGGCCCAGGACCTCGCCTTTTCGGAGCACAAGGCTCAGCGCGGCGTCGCCACCGTTCGTGGTCAGCCCTGCCACCGTCAGCACCGGCTCGCCCGCAGCAGGTTTAGCTGGCAGCTCGGCGATCACCTCGGCGCGTCCGATCATGTAGGTGACGAGCTGGTCTCGATTGAGGGTTGCCACAGCGACGTTCGCGGCGGCATTCCGTCCATCGCGGAGCACGGTGACGCGGTCGCACAGCTCGAACACCTCTTCGAGCTTGTGACTGACAAAGACGAGGGCCACGTTGTGCCGGCGCAGGTCGCCCAGAGTCCGGAAGAGATAACCAACCTCGTGGGGGGTGATGGCCGCCGTGGGTTCGTCCATGAGGAGGATGCGGGCCTGCAGCGATAGCGCCTTGGCGATTTCGACGAGCTGCATCTGCGCCACGCTCAGCTCCGCCACCGGCGTCGCCGGCGCGGCGTCGAGCCCGACCATCTCGATCCACGGCCTGGCCAGCCGGTTGATCGCGGCGTGATCGACCAGCTGGACCCCGCGGGTCGGGATCCGCTCCAGAAGGATGTTCTCCGCCACAGTGAACTGAGGGATGAGGTTGCGCTCTTGATGCACGACGCTGATCCCGGCGGCCAGCGCCGAACGCGGTGAGGCAAAGCGCACAGGGCTGCCGTCGAGCCGGATCTCCCCTTGATCGGGTTGATAGACGCCCGTCAGGATCTTGATCAGCGTGCTCTTGCCCGCTCCGTTCTCGCCGAGCAATGCGTGGATCTCGCCGGCACGCAGGCGAAGCGAGACGTCGTCGAGCGCGACCACGCCCGGAAACTGCTTGCGGATGCCCGAGACCTCCAGCCGTACCTCCGGCGTGGTTGGATTCGGCTCGGCGCTCATCGCGTGGTCCCACCGAGGCGCGTCGTGCTGATCCTGAGGAAAGCCCTGATGTCGCTCAGGCGCGTCCGTCCCAGGACGACGGCCCCGAGAATCAGCGCGCCGATGAGGAACTGAACCCAGAAGGGATCCGCGCTGACGAGCACAAGCCCGTCGTCAATCAGCGAGATGAGGACCATGGCCAGCACGGTGCCGAGCACGGGTGCGCTTCCGCCGGCGAGCGCGGCGCCGCCGATGATCGGACCGGCGAATGAGGGAAGGACCCACGTGGCTCCGATGGTCGGCTGACCCTGTCCCAGCTGGGCCATGAGCATGGTGCCGGCCACCGCCGCGAGAAAGCCTGAGATCGCATGAGCTGTCAGGGTCGCGCGCCGGATGGGGAGGCCCGAGAGCCGAGCTGCCAGCGCGTTGCCGCCCACGGCCAGCAACTGCCGGCCGAGCACCACCTGGTAGAGGAAGCCCGCGAGCAGGAGCGTGAGCACGATCGTCACCGCCGCCATGACCGGAAACGGGCCAACGCGCGCCTGGCCGAAGGAGCTGATCTCGTTGGGGATGTGATAGAAGGGCGTGGCGTGGGTGATGCCGAGGTTGATGCCCGCGAACACGTAGGACGTGCCGAGGG
>WNGQ01000897.1_pt1 | contig 30939 bp, 26 predicted proteins | sample 5407661 | NCBI WGS metagenome assembly WNGQ01 (sample SAMN13153382, study PRJNA577476) | soil metagenome | isolation source: 60 cm soil or saprolite under Garry oak tree replicate 2 | place: USA:California | collected 2016-06-15 | reverse complement strand
CAACTCGGGCGGGTCGCTGGGGGTGATGATCCCGTCGAAGATCGCCAACTCGATCACAAGGCGATCACTGTGAAGGAGCTGTGTACCCGCTATCTTGCCGATCTCAAGGCCGGCCTCATCCTCGGAAAGGGAGGGCGACCAAAGAAGGCCTCAACGATCGTCACCGACACTGGCCGTATCGAGCGTCACATCATACCCCTAATGGGCACCCGGCGGGTCAAGGATCTGACGAAGACTGACATCAACAAGGTCCTCAAGGACATCATGGCGGGAAAAACGCGGGTTTCGGTCAAGACCAGGAAACTGCGCGGAAAGGCCATCGTCCGAGGCGGCGCTGGAACAGCCACGCGTACCGTCGGCCTTCTCGGCGGCATCCTTACATACGCCATCGAGGCGGGGATCATCGAGAGCAACCCGGCCCATGGCATCCGCAAGCCAAAGGACAACGTGCGAAAGCGTCGATTGTCGGAGGCGGAGTACCGAATTCTGGGTGGGGTGCTCCGCGCGGCCGCCAAGCAGGAGAAGTACGCCACGATCGTAGACATTGTCCGTCAAATTGCGCTGACCGGCTCCCGGCGAAGCGAGATGATCGGCTTGAAATGGACGGAGGCGGATACGGAGGCGAGCTGCTTGCGATTGGAAGACAGTAAGGAGGGTGAATCCATCCGTCCCATTGGGCTGCCTGTCGTCGAATATCTCGAGCGACGACGCACCGACGAGGTCGGCACATACGTTTTCCCGGGGCAGGGTGAGGACAACGCGTTCGGCAGCTTCCCGAGCCACTGGAAACACATCTTTGAGGGCTCCTCTCTATCCGATGTGACGCCGCACGTCCTTCGTCACAGCTTCGCGAGCATCGCTAACGATCTCGGCTTTACCGAGGTGACCATCGCGGCTCTGGTCGGACACGCCAAGGGTTCGGTGACGAGCAAATACATCCATATGCTGGACACTGCTCTCATCATGGCTGCGGACACGATCTCCGGCTACATCCAAGGGCTCCTTGACGGCGTTGAGTTCAAACAGACCGCCTACGCACTGGACCGCGATTCCCGCAAGGCCGCGCTGGCTCGCTTCTTAAAGAGAGCCTCAAGTAGTGAACAAGAGACGGCCGAGGAGGAGCGCCGCTTAGCTGCATAAATCCTGAGTTGCAGTGCGCGGGTTATGGAACGGTCGCTTCTGGCGCATAGTGTTGAAAAAGTCGAAAATCGAACGACGTCAACAATCAAGCAAAACTTGGTTTCGGGGAGTTCACGACTGCGGTGCTTCGCAGTGTCGATACGAAGCTCCGTGGTCGTTTTTCTAACATGCGACGTCGTCCCTCACGTCGTCGCGCATCAAAAGCAACAGCAGCCCCAGAAAATTCCATTCCCGCCTCAAAGAGACTTTTTCAAGAGCATCGGCGCAAGGCGAACGCTCGCTTGGCAATGGAGTCTTTAACAGCTTCCGGTGCTGAGGCACGCCAGAGCAGCGCACCTCAGCCCCATTGTACAAGGAAAGCTTTCAGCGGGGCAGCCACACCGGTCGACTGGAGCCAATCGGGTGGATCATTGGATCCGCCCAGAATTCTGGAGTTTTTGTCATTTCGACTTGTGAACCCATTCGCGTGAATTCGCCGAATGAGGTCTGTCCCGTTTGCAGGTTCGGCTTGATTGGCTGATGATCCGGACCAAGGCTGTCCAGCTTTAGGAGGGTTGTATTGTCGACGAGCCCAATTGCCTGCTCTAGCATGACGGTCTGCGCAAGATTAACAGAGACACGATAGCTGCCTCCCTCCACGGCTCGGCGCAACAGAGCCGCCTGAACGCCAATCGCACCTAGATAGCCCGTCAAGAAATCGCAAATAACATTGACCCCATGTGGCAACTGAGGCTGATCGGCCGAACCGAGGTCGCATAGCATTCCCGTCATTCCCGCTGCTGTGAAGTCGTAGCCCGCCCAATCGGCCCAGGGGCCCTTTCGTGAATTGAGCTTCTGCTCGACGTAGATTATTCCGGGCCGGTGCTGCGCGAGAGTCTCGGCTGAAAATCCTTGCCGGGCTGCCAGATGCGGACGCAGATTCTCGACAAAAACGTCAGCGTCTTTGACAAGCTCGTAAATCGCCTTCTTGCTGCCGTCCATGCGCGCGTCTAGGTAAGCCTGGCGAAGGCCGGCATCGCTCTGCCAGAATATGGTCGGCTCCTCGATCCAATCCAGCGTGTTCAGGTTGAGGCAATCGGCTCCTTGGGCGGCCAGTTGGCGCATCGTGGCCGGCCCAGCCACGACATGGACCATTCCGAGAACCCGCAGTCCGGACAGTGGCCTGGGTCCGCTGGGTAGTTCCTCGGGCGCGCTGTCGCCGATTTTTTCGATGTGGATGAGGGGAGTGGCCATGTGCTGCTGATACTGTTCGGTGAGGTGATATTGCTCACGCGTTCTGCACACCACCAGAGGCACGCCCGCGTCCTGAGCCGCCCTTTCAAGCTCTTGGGAGTCCCACTTTCTGGTGGCGCGTTCGAGTTGCAGAGGAAGTATGCCGCTGTCGAGTAGTGCACATATCCGTTCGGTGTTGGAGGCGTAGAGCGAAGTGAGCACCACCCACCGCGCGTCTCGCGTCGGCAGAATATAAGTGCCCAACTGCCCGACGCTCCCACCGAACATCTGCCTCGTGCCATTGATCAGCGTGCAGTCCGCGAGGATGTCCTGCCAAGGGCTCTGCGTGACATAGGCCTTCCGCAGGTCGACGTGAATGTCCTGACTCTCTCCGGTGCGCTTGCGCCAAAGTATTGCGGTCGTTATCGCGTTCGCCGCCGTCACAGCAGCGGACACGGAGCCGACCTTCAGGTGCGTCGGGCGAATAGGATCCATGCCGGCAAATGTGAGCTTACCACCTTGGTCCTTTCGGTCTAACCCCGCTTCGGCGAGGATAAGGTCCACGACTCTTGTCAAGTCATCGTGATTGTTGACGATCGGATAATTCTGCATTGGGCCTCTCCGTGAATGGACACCGTCCGGCCATGCCCTCGTTGCCAACCGCATCTTCATCGAACTGCGCGGTCGTCGTTCGCGTGACCCGTCGAATCGGTAATCCTCACAGTCGTTTTGATCGCCTTAAGATTGGTGCGCCAATAAAGCGTTACAAAAACCTCCTAATCCCGAATGAAAGCAAACGGAGGTAGTGCTTGCGCGGCGTCGGCGCTGCGGAGTACCCCGATAGGCATTAGCGAATTTTTGCACGGCTTAACTGGTCGGCGGCATCGACGCGTGCAATTTGCTCTAGAAGAGCGGCCGCAACGTTCCGTGCCAACACTGGGATTGGATTAGTCGTCGCCTCAGTCCGTAACATTCGCATGGTGCAGTGGGAGCGGGATCGTGGGCTGGCTTGACATGAAGATCACCGCGACGTTTCCCGCCAAAGGGCGCGATCTCCGTCTCGACTTATTCCGGGGAGTCGCCAATTGGGGAATTTTCCTCGACCATATTCCAAACAACACGGTCAATTGGATCACAACGAGAAATTATGGATTCAGCGACGCTGCGGATCTATTCATCTTCATATCGGGTTACACAGTAGCTTTCGTGTTTGCGAAGACGATGATCGAGCGAGGTTTCGTTGTGGGCGCTACGCGTCTGGTGAGGCGCGTTTGGCAGATCTATGTCGCTCACGTCTTTCTCTTCGTGCTCTACCTGGCCGAGATCGGGTATCTCGCGCAGAAATACGGAAAGACCAGTTTTGCAGACGAGTTCAATATCCAAGGGTTTCTAAACGAACCGGCGCAAACCCTGTTCGAAGGCCTGATCCTTCGGTTCAAGCCGGTAAACATGGACGTCTTGCCCCTATACATCGTCCTCATGGGGGTTTTCCCGCCCGTTCTGTGGCTGATGCTGCGAAAGCCGCATCTGGTACTGGCCGGATCGGCGCTCCTTTATGTGACCGCGCGTCAACTTGGCTGGAATCTACCGGCGTATCCGATTGGCTTCTGGTATTTCAATCCGTTTGCATGGCAGTTTCTGTTCGTGTTCGGCGCCTGGTTCGCACTTGGGGCGGCACGTATTTCGTTGCCATTGATGCAATCGAGGTCCGCGCTCGTTCTCTGCGTCACCTATTTGTTGTTCGCCCTCATAATTGCCATGGCAGGTCGATTTCCCGAATTCAGGAATCTATTGCCCGCTGGTCTCTACGATATGTTCACACCGAACGACAAAACCAATCTTGCACCCTATCGCCTGCTGCATTTCATCGCATTCGTGATCATGGTTATTCGGTTGGTGCCCCGCGATTGGGCCGGCCTTGAATGGCGCATTTTGCGTCCGGCCATCAAATGCGGTCAGCAGTCGCTCGAGGTGTTTTGTGCGGGAATATTTCTGTCATTCTTTGCGCATCTTGTGCTTGTGGAAGTCTCTGGCGGAATCTGGATGCAGATTCTTGTCAGCGTCGCCGGCCTCGCGGCCATGACCGCGCTCGCCTACTACCGTTCCTGGTCAAAGAATGTGGATAGGGCTTCCCATGGCGTCGCCGCTGCAGCGGTGGCTCGATGAACCGCAGCAATTTCCGAAAACGGCTCGCTTGATTCTCCAAAGGCGTACGATGGCATGAACGACACACGAAAAATCGTAGCGATCCTGGCGGCCGATGTTGTCGGGTACAGCCGCCTCACGGGCGCGGACGAGGATCGTACGCTGGCTCGGCTCCGGACCCTCCGGAGCGATCTGCTTGATCCAACGATTGCCGTTCATAACGGACGTATTGTGAAACGGACGGGTGACGGCGTTCTGGTCGAGTTCCGCAGCGTGGTCAATGCGGTGCGGTGCGCAATCGAAGTGCAGAACGGCATGACTGAGCGCAACGCGGGGCTGCCGCCCGGGCGGCGCATCGATTTTCGCATAGGCATACACCTTGGTGACATCGTCGAGGAAAGTGATGGGGATCTGATGGGCGATGGCGTCAATATCGCCGCCCGATTGGAAGGGATAGCCTTGCCGGGTGCTATTTGCCTTTCTGAAGATGCCTATCGGCAAGTGAAGGCGCGACTTGATCTGGCTGTCAGCGATCTCGGCGCAACCCGACTCAAGAACATTGCCGATCCGATCCGAGTTTATTCGCTTCAGGTCGGTGCCCCTGTCGAAATGACGCCGGCGCAGAGAGAGTCGGAGCTGCCGCATGCGCCTTCTGCGTCCCTCGCTGTTCCGGACAAGCCATCGATTGCGGTTCTTGCCTTCGAAAACATGAGCGGCGACATCGATCAGGAGTTCTTCGCCGACGGCATTGCTGAAGACATCATCACGACGCTATCCAAGGCGAGGTGGCTATTTGTCGTTGCCCGCAATTCCTCGTTTTCATACAAAGGTAAATCGACCGATATGCGTCAGGTTGGCGCGGAACTCGGCGTGCGTTACGTCCTGGAAGGAAGCGTACGCAAGTCAGGCAAGCGGGTTCGCATAACAGCCCAGTTGATCGAGGCGAGCAGCGGCCACCACGTCTGGGCAGAGCGTTACGATCGGGCGCTCGAAGATATTTTCGCCGTTCAGGACGAAATCACCCAGAGCATTACCGGTGCAATCGCACCTGGTATCGTAGCCGCGGAGATACAGAGAACGCACGGAAGAAACGCTGCGGAGCTCGGTCAGTGGGAGCGCGTAATGCGGGCGCACTGGCATGTCCAGCGCTTCAGCCGGCAGGATTGCAACGACGCGATGACCTTGATCGACGAGGTCTTACGATGCGATCCATCAAATGCGATGGCGCTCGCCGACCTGGCCTATAATTGGCATATGGGCGGTCTCTTTGGCTGGTGCACAGAGCCGCCTTCCGTTGCAATGGAACGGATGGGGGAGGCCGCTCGCCTCGCGGTCGGTGCTGATGATCGCGACGCTGCCGCACAAACTACACTTGCTGTCTACGAACTGTTCGGGAACCATCATGATGACGCGATCAAGCGTCTGCAGCGAGCGATCCAGCTAGATCCGAACTCGAGTTTCGCGCGGGGATATCTTGGCGCTGCTTGCAGCTTTGCTGGAATGCCCGATCGTGCGCTGCCGGCCTTGCAGGAAGCAATGCGGTTGAGCCCGCGCGATTACTTGACGGTGATCTGGCATACCTGCTGCGCCTGGTCGCACTTGCACGCGGAGCGCTTCGCCGAGTCGGTTGCGTGCGCCAAGCAAGCGATCGATTTCAACCCATCATTCCCGGACTCGCATGCCACGTTGACGGCCGCTGCGGCCCATCTCCGGCACGCTGCGGACGCAAAGGCCGGGTTAGTCGGACTTTTGAGACTTTTACCGGGGTTGTCCACTACGGATCCGCGGCTAATTCGGCCGTTTCGTCGCCAGACGGACTGCGAGCGATTTCTCGCGGGCCTACGAATTGCTGGACTGCCAGATTAAAAGTGCGGTGTTTCCAACCCGAAGGAGCCGTTGTCCGGCTCGTTGGCCGATGAGGCGCCGCTGCCGGTTCAGCATCGCAAATCGCCGGCGCGCAGCGCGATCAGGTCCAAGTCTGGCTGTCGTCAGCTTCGGACCATTGAGATCGATACGTTTCTGATATCGCCTTGGGAAGCTATCGAGATTGACTGGCGGTTGCCCTGCGTCGTCAGGCTAAGACTTGCGGAGAAGCCCGGAGCGCCAACAGCCGCTACGATATGGCCGCCGCTGACCCGTCCTTCGATGCTGCCGGCAATGTTTCGGCTGGACTCGCTCCAGGTTCCGGAAATGCGGCCGCCTTGGCTGACAACGTCGGTACTCAACTCGAACCGATAGCTGTCGCCGGCGCATCGAAGGGTCTGCTGCAAACCACTTTCGTGATCATTGACCCGGTACGATGCACGGCAGCGCAGACGCTCCCTCGAACCGTCCGAGAGCGAAATGGTTCCTGATCCAGTCCACGCGCCGGCGAGACCTGCAAATGGCGCGGACTGCGCGAACGACGGAACGCAGTACATGGCGGCCAAGCCTGCCAAAGCCAAGCTGCGAAGTGACCAGGAACATGCAATTTTCATGGCTAAGTCTTTCCAAGAGTGAGGCCTGTTGCAGCATAAGCACGACACGACGATGACGACAAAAAAGTGCGGTCGGCCCAAGGGTAGAGCGAGAAGCCGACCGCACGTGTGCAAACCCGACGGGGAACCAGGTTCGCCAACTCGCCTGTGTGGTCGGTTGCTCCCACCAGGCCGGATGACTACGCACCATCCGAGGATCGTTGTACTTCCACTTGACGATCGGCCCCAGTGAAGCTTGCCAAAGTAACGCAAATAGCGGCAAACGCAGACGGTCAGAGTTTCGGGCGCACCGCCACTAATCTCTGGCGATAGACCCACTGACGGCCCCTCGCTGCGGATCCCAAAAGCTAGAACAGCGATGCCAACAACTTCCTCATGCCACCACCGATCTGAGGACGTTCGGCTTTCTCGAGCGTTACGGTGCAGGTCATCCCGGTGCTGATCAGCACGTCGGCAGGAATATCGGTCAAGCGGATGCGAACGGGAATGCGCTGGGCCAACCTGACCCAGGTGAACGTGGGATTGACGGAGGCAAGTAGTTCCGGACCGTCGCGATTGTCCTGGTCTGTGATGCCGCGCGCGATGCTCTGGACGCTCCCGCGCAGCGTCGTAGCGCCGTCCATGAGGCGAATACTGGCCTCTGACCCGATCGTTATCTCCGGTATTTTCGTTTCCTCGAAGTATGCGTCGATTCTATAGGTGTCGCTATCTATCAGCGCCAGCGCTGCCTTTCCTTGGGCGGCGTAGTCGCCGGCCTTCAGATTGAGATTGGTGACGTAACCGTTCGCAGCAGCCCGCACCTCAGTCCGCCGCAGGTTGAGAGCGGCGAGGTCGCGGGAAGCGATCGATTGCTTATGGCTTGCAGCAGCCTGCTCAGCGGTTAACTTCGCATTCTCAAGGTTCTCGGCGGTAATCGTGACTGCCGGCGTCAGCTTCGATCGACGCTCGTATTGTTGAAGCACCATTTGATATTGAGCCGAGCGGGTGGCAACGGTTGCTTCCGCGTCGGCCAACGCGATCCGATAGCGTTCCGGATCCACGACAAAGAGAAGGTCGCCCTTATTGACCAATTGGTCGTTTCGCACACGAATGTCTGCGACATAGCCCGATACATCGGGGGCGACTATGACAACATCTGCTCGCACTCGCGCGTTTCGCGTCCAGGGCGAATACAGATAATACTGCACCATGTCGTAACCCAGAAAGCACGCAGCAGCGACGACGGTCCAGGTGACGATCACACGAATGGCGGTCTGCATCATATTTCTCCGTTCATGGCGTGCTCAGTGCGAGGCCGCCGCCGCAAAAAAGCATAAAAAACAAGGCGACGCGTGCCAGCGGGGAGTGCCAAAAAAGGCTGTAGAAGCCTGACCTCGTTAGGATCAGATCGAGCGGCACGAACAGCAATAGCGATCCGGTGAACCAGACCGCGATTGCCGGCACAAACGCTCCCAGAAAATCCATCTCACCAAGCATGTAAACTGTCCTGCATGAGTACGCGCGCCCGAAGCAAGCTGAGGCGGAGCGCTTCGCAACCCGCGATCGAGATACGGAGCGCTTCGGTTTCGTCGACGTCGGTTGTGAGGCGCGCTCGCGCGAGCGCGCGGTTCCTCGCCTGTCGAGCGTGCCAGGCGCTCCTGGTTAGGGCCGCCGGACCACAATCAGGGGTGATTAATGCGAGGGGTGGGAATAGACTTGTGATCTCAAGGACAATCTCTGCGCTTAGGCGATTTGTGCCGATCGCGCGTCTCAGCGTGTTAATGGCGCGCGCGACCGGCACAACCGAAACAGCAAGTGTCAGGCAGTCGCTTGCTGCCGACTGCAGTGTAGCACGGTTGATCGTCACAGCGACGTGGTCAAAAAGCGCCCGCTCGAATTCCTGCAGCGTTGAATGTCGTGTATCGCTGAATTGCGCCAGATGGATGAGCAAATGACGACGAAAGCGGCGAAACAGCCTTTCCGGACTTTCCGGAAGGAGAACTGCGAAGAGCAAAAACGTAATGCCAAATCCGAAGAATATAGCCAGCGTATTATTCAGATAGGTGACGGAATCATAATTCATCGTGTTGCTGAGGTTCGATCCGATGACGAAGTAGGTTATCGGAAAGACGGCGATGGGCTGCGTCGCCATGGCGAAGCCGCACGTCAGCAGGAAGGGCGCAAGTGCTACCGTAAGTGATAAGAAATCGGTCGCTGCGGGGAGCAAGTAGAATTCAGTGGCGAAGACCGGGACGGCTGCAACAAGCAGAGCGATGACCAAAGCAAGGACCACCCTGGTCTGCCGCTGCATTCCGCCGATCAAGCTGCAAGCGTTTGCTGCTGCGATGACCGCTGTGGGGCCGTGCGGCCAGGCCGTGATAAACCAAAAGGCCGACGTGATCACAATAGCGAGCGCCGAGCGCAGGCCCGTGAGCAAGGCGTAGCCCGGATCTGACCAAAGTGCGGTCCTGGATCTTGGGGCGTCTACGATCGATTCTTGAAGAGATCCAGCTTCGAGATAGCGAAGCCGAGCCAGCGCATCTTCGAGCGCCCGCTGGCTTTCAACCCGAACGATCCCTGCAAATGCGGCGCCGCTTTCAAAGGGGGCGCCTTTGGTGTCGGCGCCGGGCGAGACGACGTGCGAAATGGGCTCGGGTGCGGGCGCGTTACCTGCTCCAAAAGTGAATACCTCCACCGACACAAAAATAACGTGCAACGCCGCGTCAATCCTGCCGCGCATCGCCGTGTCTAAGAGGAGGGCCTCGGCGCTCTCGTAACAGGCAGAGGAGCGCATCGCCTCCACCGCCGCGAAATCCTTGAACAGACCGATCCGTTCGATCGCCAGACCTTCATTATCCACCGGCGACGTTCCGGCGAACGCCGCAAATCGTTCAACGCGCCTGGCCAACTCGCAGATCCGCAGCACGAGGTTCGGCAAAAGTTCGCGTGGAAGAACAAGCCGACTCACCAAGCCCGCGCAGAGAATCCCGAGCGATATTTCCGTACATCGCGCCAGGATGATTGCATAGGCTCCGGCGGGATTGAGGGCGGCGGGTATGCCGATGATCGCGGCCGTGTAGCCCGCCAACAGAAAGCCGTAAGCAGCAAAGTGACGCACCGATCGCGCAGCGAAATTGCATAAGCCGATCCAGATGGCGAGCGAAGCCAAAAAGAGCTCGCCGTTTTGGGAGAACGCGAACACAAGGGCGATCGTGACCAGGGTGCCCACCGCCGTGCCGAGCATCCGGAAGACGCTTTTCGCAAGAACCAGTCCACTGTCTGGTTGCGAGACGATGAACACCGACATGAGGGCCCACTTCGGCTGATCGAGCCCGAGCCAGAACGCAAGGTAAAGCGCAAGAATCGCGGCTCCGCACGTCTTCAGCGAGAATATGAAGGCCGATGTCGATGGGTTGTGAAGGACAAGCAGTACCTTCTTGGCGATGCGGTCTCGCAGCGCGCTCAGACCGGCGTCGATGCCTGGGTGGATGCGTTGAAGTATGACCATCGCTGAATCAAGCCTCGCCGAGTCATAAGGGGGGCGGCGCGCTGAAGATGTGGAAGCTGGCGGCACAGAAGAATGATAGGGAAGTTCGTTGGGTTGTGCCCCACAAGGCATCCAAAGGCCGGCAAATCATCGCAAAGCAGGAGGAAATCCTTTCAGCGGGATCGCCGCCTGAACTGGAGTTCGCGAAAAATATGGCTTCGCCGAATTAGCGCAGTTTTGTCCAGATTAATTCGACTGCGAACGCGACGTCCGCGACGGTACGCCGAGTGATGGCGCCGACCGTCAGGTCTGGAGCGCCTTTATAAAGTTCAAAAGTTCAAATCGGCAACGTCAGGAGTGGACGATGGGTGCAACAAAGGTAAATGCGGGCCGCTTGTTTTTTCTCGACCTCGGCGGCGGCAGAGTGTTTTCGTCGAATTCCGACGGGTCCGATCTGAAGGTTCTCATAAGTGAAGGCCGGCGATTTCCCGATGGCGTGGTTGTCGACGCTTCGGCGGGACACATCTACTGGACCAATATGGGCAATCCCAACTCGAACGATGGAACTATCGAACGCGCCGATCTCGACGGTGGCAACATCACCGAAATCATTTCCGAGGGCGGCACATTCACCCCGAAGCAGCTTCAAATCGACATCAAAAACCGCAAGCTCTATTGGTGCGACCGGGAAGGCATGCGTGTCATGCGCTCGAATCTGGACGGGTCTGATATCGAGACGCTGGTTCAAACCGGTAAAGGCGAGGTCGACAGGCGCGATGCCACAAAATGGTGCGTTGGCATTGCTCTCGACGTCGAGGGTGGCAAGGTTTACTGGAGCCAGAAAGGCGAAGATAACGCCGGCCAGGGCCGTATCTTTCGGGCAAATCTGAACGTTCCGGACGGCCAGTCTTCGACGGATCGCAGGGACATCGAACTTTTATTCGATGGTCTGCCCGAGCCTATCGACCTTGACCTCGATCTCGCCAGCCGAATGATCTACTGGACGGATCGCGGTGACCCTCCGCGTGGCAACACCGTGAACCGGGCGCCTATGGTTGCGTCGCCGGGTAGTCCGGCGGTTCCGGAGATTGTCGTAACCCATCTGATGGAAGCGATCGGTCTGGCGCTGGACGTCGAAGGCGGTCGAATGTTTCTGACCGATCTCGCCGGCTCGGTCTACAGCGCAAACCTCGATGGTTCGAACAAGAAGATGCTGTTCGTTGCTCAGGGAAATCTCACGGGCATCGCCTATGCGGACCTCCCGGCGAGTTTGTAGCCAACTCAAGGCGGGCCTTCGTAATTTGCAGCGGTTCAGCGATTCGCGTGCCGGTGACTTCGGGTTCAACTCTCGCGTTCATCACCGCGGCATCGCTCTACCGCCGCTGAACGCCTGGCAAAAAGCGCTCTAGAGATCGGCGATTGGCTTTGCCGATAGGATGTCGGCTGAGTTGTGCGGCCTCCTAATTGTTCGTGGGAATTTGCCGAGATTTGGCACGCTTAACTCGGTCCCATCTCAAGTGCGTCGTAAAACATATTCAGAGCCACCCAAACAGAGGACGTTCCAATGACCAGGATAATCAACCGCGTTGCGATCATCGGTACCGGCGTCATCGGCGCCAGTTGGGCGGCGCTTTTCCTAGCCAAGGGCCTGGAAGTTGTTGCGACGGATGTTGCGCCGAACGCGGAAGCGTCGCTGAAGCGGTTCATCGAAGCCGCCTGGCCCGCCCTTACGCGGTTGGGACTTGCGCCCGGTGCGTCGCAGGCAAATCTGAAATTTGTGGCTGACTTGCCGCTGGCAATAAAGGACGCTGATTTCGTACAGGAGAACGGTCCGGAGCGGATCGATTTCAAGAGAAAGCTCTACGGGCAGCTTGACGAATTGCTGCCCGCGGACGTCATCATCGCGTCCAGTTCGTCTGGACTCACCATGAGCGAGATCCAGGTGGGGGCTCTGCACCATCCGGAGCGATGTGTTATCGGGCATCCCTTCAATCCGCCGCACCTGATTCCGCTGGTCGAGATCGTCGGCGGAGCAAAGACTTCGGAAGACACGATTAGGCAGGCCTCGGACTTCTATACTTCGCTGGGCAAGCGGACGATCCGCCTTCACAAGGAGTTGCCTGGGCACGTCGCCAACCGCTTGCAGGCGGCGTTGGGACGGGAGGTCTACTACCTCGTTGCCGAAGGCGTGGTCAGCGTCGCGGACGTCGACACGGCAGTGTGTTGGGGACCGGGCCTGCGCTGGGGCGTCATGGGGCAAGTCCTGCTGAATCATCTTGGCGGCGGGCAGGGCGGCATCGAGCATTTCTTCGACCAGTTCACTGCTCCGCTGACGGCCTGGTGGAAGGTCCTGGGATCTGTGGAATTGACGCCCGAGACCCGTCAGAAGCTTATCGAAGGCCTTCATGCGGAGGTGGGAGCGCGCTCGATCGATGAAATGAGCGCGCAGCGGGACGAGGTCTTGCTCGGGCTTCTGGAACTCCGCGCCAAATCCGAGACGCCATCGGTTGTGCCGGGGAAGGCGGTCCGTGTCGGCGCCATGGCCGCCCGACAGTGACTCCCGCTCAAGACGCCGTTCGTAGTTCATTCCGGATTTGATGAGGCAACACATGAGCGCGGTACTAGAACTAGCACGGGAACGGACGGACATGACTGGCCCCCTCGAATCCAAAGGCACCAGGAAGCGGATCGTGATCGTCGGGGCCGGCTTCGCCGGCCTCGCAGCGGCCAAGGCGCTTAGCAAATGCGCAGCGGAGGTAATCCTGATTGACCGACGCAATCACCACATCTTTCAGCCGCTCTTGTACCAGGTGGCGACCGCGGTGCTTGCCTCTTCCGAGATCGCTGCGCCCATACGGCAACTGACCGAGAAGCAGAAAAACCTGTCCGTGATGTGGGGAGAGGTAAAGGCTGTCGACCTCAAGGGCCGCGCCATTGAAGTTGATTGTCACGGCGCTCGCCCGGTGAAGGTATCGTTCGATTACCTGATCGTCGCAACGGGAGTTCAGCCAAGCTATTTTGGCCATGACGAGTTTGCCCGATACGCGCCCACGCTCAAAACCCTCTCGGATGCCGAACTCATTCGTACGAAGCTACTTACCGCCTACGAAATGGCTGAGATGACTGACGATGCCGACGAGCGGATCCGGCAAATGACATTCGTTCTGGTCGGCGCCGGGCCGACGGGGGTGGAACTGGCCGCGTCCATGGCTCAGTTGGCGACGGTCACGCTGCGATCCAATTTCCGTAAAATCGACCCCGCGATGACCTCGATCCTCTTGATTGAGGGAGGCAAGCGCGTGCTCGCAAGCTACGCCGAATCATTGTCGCACAAGGCGGCCAAGAGGCTCGATCGGTTGGGCGTGAAGGTGATGACGAATGCAATTGTTGAGAAGGTGGACGATCGGGGGGTGACGGTCGCTGGGCAATTGATCAAGAGCGCAACGGTGTTCTGGACAGCGGGGGTTGCACCTTCTCCGATCGTCAAGATGCTTGGGGGCAAGACGGACCGCGCGGGTAGGGCATCGGTCGGATCCTTCATGAACCTGGTGGATAGCGAAGGCGTTTTTGTCATCGGCGATTCCGCATCGGTGATTCAGGACACTCGTCCCGTTCCGGGGGTCGCTCAGGCCGCCATCCAGGAAGGCCGCTACGTAGGACGTTTTATTGCTGCCGAGCTCAAGGGAAGGGCGCCACCCCCTCCGTTTCGCTATTCCGACAAGGGGAATATGGCCGTCATAGGCAAGAACTTCGCGATCCTGGAGACCGGTCGGATTCGAATGAGCGGGTTTCTTCCCTGGCTCGCCTGGGCATTCGTTCACATGGTTGCCCTGCCGCAGCGGCAGAACCGTATTCGTGTCCGCGTCCAATGGCTTTGGTCTTATTTCACCGGACAACGAAGCTCGCGGCTCATGTCGGAATCGCCTCGTCAAAGAAGCTAGTCCTCCGGAAGGGAAATGGCGGCAGCATGGGCACCGGCTACGATCGCGCTTCTACGGCATTCGGAGCGTCGCTCTTGGGCGGCGTTGCTCCGATTTCAGGTGTTCGCTGCACATTGCGAATAGCCGCTCTGATCGCAGGTAACCTCCTTCTGTCAACGGAAGCCACGCGCTCCGCGCCAATGTGTAGGTATGAAACGATAGCCCTTGCTTCACATCGCCGCCAAATCCTCGCGTTGCAGAACAACGCGGTTCATTCGCCCAAAGACCATTGTCGGGCTTACCTGGAACGTTTCATTGAGGCGGTAGGCGCTCATAAGGCTGCAGCATCATGTGAGGCTGGTGTCGAACGCCAACAGGCATTTGTAATAATCGAGGCGGACCTCCAGGCATTCAACGACCGGATCGCAGAGGGCTCATGCATGCAATAGCGGGCCCGGCGTGGCGTCGCAACGATTTGCGGAGATTTGTCACCTTTGAGTCAATCGCCTTCTTGCTCGGGTGTACGGCTCAATAAGATCGGCCGATTAAACGATCGGCCTGACAGGCAGTGTGAGCGGTTCTGGGCAATGTCTGCCGGGAGCGGTCCATATGGTGAAAGCGAAGGTGCCGTGATGTTCGAAGGTTTTGATGCGATAGTCCTGGCTCGGGCGCAGTTCGCCTTCACGATGTCGTTCCATATCGTGTTTCCCGCGTTTTCCATCGGGCTTGCCAGCTATCTCGCGGTCCTCGAGGCGCTCTGGCTCTGGACCGGACGCGAAGTTTACATAAACCTGTTCAATTACTGGCTGAAGATCTTCGCAGTCGCTTTCGGTATGGGCGTGGTATCCGGTGTCGTGATGTCCTACCAGTTCGGAACCAATTGGTCGGCGTTTGCGGACAAGACTGGCCCGATCATCGGTCCGATGATGGCCTATGAGGTGCTCACTGCGTTCTTTCTTGAGGCAGGATTCCTCGGGGTGATGCTGTTCGGCCTTAAGCGCGTCGGCCCCCGACTCCATTTTCTTGCGACTTTGATGGTGGCCATAGGTACGTTGATTTCAACATTCTGGATACTTTCAGCCAATTCCTGGATGCAGACGCCGGCTGGCTACGCCATCAATGCCGACGGCCAATTCGTCGCCGTCGACTGGCTCAAGGTGATTTTCAATCCGTCATTTCCCTACCGCCTTGTTCATATGGTGTTGGCGGCCTATCTCACCACTGCCTTGGTGGTCGGCGCGGTCGGCGCCTATCATCTGATGCGCGACCAGTATCTTGCCGGTCCGCGCACGATGTTCTCGATGGCAATGTGGATGGTGAGCCTGGTGGCTCCGGCACAGATGCTTGCGGGTGATCAGCACGGGCTCAACACGCTGAAATATCAGCCGGCCAAAGTGATGGCAATGGAAGGTCATTACCAGAGCCATCCGAACGGTGCGCCCTTGATTCTATTCGGCTTGCCAGATCAGGCCGAAGGGAAGGTAAAGTTCGCGATCGAAGTTCCAAAAATGTCGTCGCTGATTTTGAAGCATTCGTTCAACGCGCCACTCGCCGGACTCGACACCGTGCCAAGGGCGGACTGGCCGCCGGTCCCGATCACTTTCTGGTCGTTCCGGATCATGGTCGGCCTGGGGTCGTTGATCTTGGGGCTTGGCTTGCTGAGTTTGTGGATGCGCTGGCGTGGAAAATTCTACACTTCCCGACTGTTGCTCCCGCTCGCGATGGCGATGGGGCCGGCGGGCTTCGTCGCGGTGCTGGCAGGCTGGATTACAACCGAGACCGGACGCCAGCCGTTTACCGTGTTCGGACTGCTGAGAACGGTGGAGTCCGCCTCTCCACTGGCGGCCCCGGCCGTGGCATCCTCGCTGATCGCATTCGTCATCGCGTACTTCGTGCTTTTCATGGCCGGCATGGTCTACATTCTGCGCTTGATGGCGCAGCCCCCGCGTGCGCGTGAAGATGGGCCGCGGAGCGACCTGCCTATCCGCGCCGCAGGGATCACGCCCGCTGCGGGAGTTCTGATCGAAGGGGTGGCACCGTGACCATCGCCATCGACCTTCCGACAGTCTGGGCGTTCATCATCGCCTTTGTAGTGTTCATCTATATCGTGATGGACGGCTTCGATCTCGGTCTCGGCATTCTGTTTCCGTTTTTTCCCGCAAAGGGCGATCGCGACGTCATCATGAACAGTGTGGCGCCGGTTTGGGACGGAAACGAAACCTGGCTGGTGCTCGGCGGCGGAGGCCTGATGGCGGCATTTCCACTGGCCTATGCCGTGCTGATGCCGGCGCTGTACGTGCCCATCATAGCGATGCTGCTCGGACTGGTTTTCCGCGGCGTCGCATTCGAATTTCGCTGGCGCACACGACGTGAGCGGAATCTTTGGGATATTGCCTTCGCCTGTGGATCGCTGTTGGCGGCGTTCGCACAGGGCGTTGCCCTGGGCGCCATTCTACAGGGCGTGCATGTTGAGGGACGGCATTACGCCGGTGGCTGGTGGGACTGGCTGACGCCGTTCAGCATTTTGACCGGCGTAGCGCTGATCGTCGGTTATGCGCTATTGGGCGCAACCTGGCTGGTGATGAAGACTGAAGATAAACTGCGCGAGCGGGCCTATCACCTCAGCTGGGTTCTGATGCCCGCGATGTTGGCCGCCATCGGCGCGGCCAGCATCGCGACGCCGTTCCTGCATATTCAGTACACCCAGCGATGGTTCGCCTGGCCAAACATCATTCTGACCGCGCCGGTGCCGATTGCAGTCGCCGCCGTGTGTGTTTTGCTGTGGCGCAGCCTCGCCAAAAAGTATGATTACCAGCCGTTCTTCCTGACGCTTCTGCTGTTCGTGGTGTCCTACGTCGGTCTCGGCATCAGCATGTATCCCTACATTGTGCCGCAGAGCATCACGATCTGGGAGGCGGCCTCTCCCGAGAAAAGCCAGCTATTCATGTTGTACGGAGTTGCTGTGCTGATACCGCTAATTCTCGGCTACACCGCGTGGGCCTATTGGGTGTTCCGCGGAAAGGTAAACTCCGCGAGTGGCTTGCACTGATGGGTTCGCAACAACATCCAAGCTCCCTCGTGCAACGTCTATTTTGGTTTGGAACGCTCTGGCTCGGCGGCGTGGGCACGGTAGCCCTGATTTCCTTCATTTTGCGGCTCTGGATCGCTCCGAAATGAGACGCCAGTGGGTGAAAATGGTAACCTTGCGGTGAAAGCCGCTGCGCCGTCGGCCGAGTATGACGTCTGCTTTTGATAGGGCTTGCCGCTGCGCGCCGTCGTCGGCATCAAGTATGCTGAGTAGGAAGCCTTCCCAAGCGGCGCCTAGGCCTCCGGCAGTGACCTCGGTCGTGCGCGTTGGCTCGGGGAGAACGAGTAAGCCGATCCTGACCACCCGCAGCGGCGCCCCGAATCGACGCGGGTGAGCGGGCCTGGGATGCGCGCGTCCGAGCCCGACCCGAGGTCGGAGCCAGCGCCGGCGCCGGCGGTAGCTGTTGACTTACCGAGCAACGCAATCGGCTGCCGCTTCGCGCGCCTGAAGCGAAAATCGGGCTTCTATCGCGTTTGTCGCCAAGTCTTGCCTTTGGCGACGGAGCTTTTGCCTATTCTGTTGACATTTGAAGCACACAATGTCTGGTATCCGTCATGGCGAGAGATTGGCGTCTACAGACCGCCATGTTGATCAGAATTAATCACATTGTGGCTGATCGAGGACGGTTACTCGGTGGGTATCACGATGGTAGATTTGAATCGGTCGCCGCGCGGCATTATGAGCGCCAAAGAGTTTCTGACCGAACCGAGTTCTGACGAGATTTCCCTGCTCAAGGTCGGAGCAGCATCCGATCCCCATAGCCTGATTGCGCTCTATAAGAGCGATGGTCGCGACGAGACCGTCAGGAGTCCGAACCAGCTAGATGGGTTTCTGGCGGTGATTGTTTTTCAGAGGATGAAAGAATTCACCTTACGAAGGAACAAGAAAGCACTCCAAATTCCTCGATCCGCAAGAGGAGCAACGGGACTTCACGACCTCAGGAATGCTTGGTCGTCGCCAAAATATCCTGTCTTCTCCATGAACTTTGTATTCTCGTCGGCTTTTCTGGAAGAGTTGCCGGCAGGTAACGGATACCGCGGGATGGATTGGTTGCGGGACGCGCCGGCCTATGGGAATCATGATCAAACGCTGTTACACTTGGCTTCGGCGCTGTTGCCCGCCTTCGCGCAGCCCGCACAGGCCAATCGCCTCTTTGTGGATCAAGTATTTCTGGCCGCTGGCATTCACCTGATCTCGAAACACAGATCTCAACAGCCACTAGAATCACTACGTGGCGGCCTGACGCCATGGCAGGAAAAAGCCGCCAAGGAATTCCTCGTCGCCAGCATACAGTCAAATGTGTCGTTAGCGGATATCGCTCAACTGTGTGGTCTATCCCCTCCGCAATTCTCACGTTTATTCAAACGAAGTACGGGCACCACGCCATATAGATGGTTTATCGAACAGCGCTTGGCTCAGTCGAAATCATTGCTCGAATCGACGAGCGACGAACTGTCCGAGATCGCCTTGGCTTGCGGCTTCGCTGACCAAAGCCACTTCACTAGAACCTTCTCCCGATTTGTCGGGCAAAGTCCGGCGGTTTGGCGGCGTTTGCAGAGCGCCTAGTAGCCGTCGCCGCAGCGAGTACCGCTCCGTGTTTTCATTTTGAGTTCGCCAATCCCTGAACTTGAAGTCGAAACGGTTCAAAGGGGCATATCGCTCTCGGTAAAGGCCTTCTTCGACCCTTGCGTGAAATCCACCCAATTTTGCGAATATTGAGCAAAATCGGTTCGGATCGTGAAAGACGCAAACACGATCTATCGGCATTCTGCAAACTGTCACTTTGCCATTACCGGACTGACCCGGCCTCCGTTTCAGGACGATCCAGGCTTCGGACAGGGCACGGGGAGATGCCTGGAAGCCAGACGGACCGGTGATCCTCAATCTTTGCCAAATTATCTGATCATCCGACGCGGACACGTCCCAGCGGAGAGCTAGAGATCCACGATGAGCATCTCTCCTCGGTCGAGCGACCGGCCCTTTTTTGCAAGCACTGAGCGCCTGGATCAGAATCAATCGATGGCCTCGGCAAATTTCGCCCGGGGCAACATGTCCATTGCTCAATTTCGGCGCGACAGGCCGGGACTTGGGGTTACAGACTCCAATCCCGCAATGCCGGTATTAATGGCCGTGGTCATGCTCCGGTCGCTTGCTGGACATGGGGGTTGGCGGGGCGGTCGCCGGGTCGATATTCCTGATCTTGATCCGGGTTCTCTCGCGTGCGTGGATCTTCGCGAGTCCTGGGTTTCGGACTTACCGCATCCGTTTCACACGTTTCATGCCTTCATCCCATTGACGGTTTTCGACGAATTTAGCTCGGAAATGAAGCTTCCCAAGATTGAGACGTTGTCCTGCCCCATGACTGTTCAAACACACGATGAAACGATGTTGGGTATTGCCAACGCCCTCGGCCCGTTGATGGCAAAGCCGAGTGAGGCGAACAACCTTTTCACGGATCATATGTTTTCGGCCATGGTCGCCCATCTTGCGTCGAGATATGGTGGACTGACGTCACGCGATGTGCGCGCCTCCGAAGGGCGGCGATGCGGCGCATTAACGTCGAGCCAGCAGCGGCTCGTGACGGATTTCATTCTCGAAGACCTGACGTCGAATCCGGGCCTGTCAGACCTTGCCTCGTTTTGCGGGCTTTCCCGAAGCCATTTTGCTCGTGCGTTCAAGCGGACCATGGGGATGCCGCCACATCGCTGGTTGATGACGCAGCGGATCAACCGCTCCAAGGATCTTCTTTGCAAGACAAGGATGCCCATCATCGAGATCGCCATGGAATGCGGATTTGCGGATCAGGCCCATTTGACCCGCGTGTTCACCAGAGCTTTCGGAATCGGGCCCGGCGGCTTTCGCAGGCATCGACAGGAATAAAAAGATACGCATTTTGGATTTAAAACCAGGTTCTAAATGAGGAAGGACGGCTGGCCGTCTGAGGCCCGCGATCTTCGCCTTCAATGCTGTCTCTCGTTTCGCCATCGGTCTGGTGGTGCGCCAACTGATTTTCTAAAGGAACGGTCAAACTGAGCGAGGTTCGCAAAGCCGCAAAAGCTGGCGACTGACTCAGTGGTCTGCGTGGTGAACGCGAGCAGATTCTTGGCGCTGTCTATTCTGCGGTCCATGAGCCATCTATGTGGAGGCGATCCAAGGCTGACCTTGAAAGCCTTTGCGAACCGGAACGATGGGAGCCCGCATTCCGCGCTGACTTCGTCAAGCGTGTGATTGGCGTAAAGATCGTCGCCAAGCATCTCCCTCGCACGGCGTATCTGCCAGGAAGCCAGACCTGAAACCGACTCGAATGCATCAGCCTTAACGCCTCCATAGCGCTGGGCCAGGTGAGCGATTGCAGCTTCGAACAGATGAGCCGTTGCCAGGGCATTTGACTCGTGGGGTTTCTGGAGGACAGGATACAGCGCTCTGGCCAAATTTAGCAGGGTCCAATCTTCGTTTTCAGCGAAGTCCGTGCACTCGAGCGGTCGGACTGCGGGTTGACCCAGGTCGTCGGTCAGTTCTTCGAACATCAAGTGCGGTACGACAAAAGAAAACGAGTGGAAGGGATGCTTTAAATCCGCAACCCACAGATGCCGGAGGTCCATGATGCAGAGGCCGCCCGTCCTGAGTTCTCCCCTCGTTACATGGCCGGCATCGCGATGCACCTCGCACCATCCGCCGGGTCTCAATTGTACGACAACGAGATAAGCGGCCCCCACAGGAGTTGGAATCGTTCGACCTAGTCCCGGGCGGTCCCTTTGATGTGTAGCAATCGAGTAGCTGGATCCCCGGCGAGTTCCCAAGACGATCTGCTGGGACATCTCGAACTGATTGCGCGCTGCAAAGTGCAGGCTGGTTGGCCCCTCAGGCGTCGGGTCGAACAGCGTATCCAATACGACTTGGTCAGTTGTCATGGTTACGAATACCACGGGGAAATCGAAGAGATATTGTTATACTAGGGGCTTTCAAGCCAACAATTAAAAAGTGAAAAATCCGCCGAAATATCTTTGTTTCAGCTTTCAACGCAAAGAAAACGATCATGAAAAGGATTCCCGTTCAAAATGCAGTACGTTCTATCTAGCGTCCAAATGTGAGAGCTCCTTAAGGTGACGGACCAAGCTTCCGAAGCACGCAGGAGAAATCATGAATATAAGCATCTCCGCATTGAAGCCGGATCTGCATTCTCACCTGCCAGCAGACTCGCAGCGACTTTGGTCGCTTCTCAATTCGTCCGTTGTCGTTAGCACATCGCTAAAAATCGCGAGCCAGGATTTACCGAAACCGGTTGTCGGAGGTGGCGTTGCCGGCAACGAAATTTCGTTTGGTCCATTCAAACTGTTTCCCGAAGAGCGGCTGCTACTGGAAGCAGATACGCCCGTTCGTATCGGCAGCCGCGCGTTCGATATCCTCGTCGCAATGGTGAAGCGTCCCAGTCAGTTGATCAGCAAAGACGAGTTGATGGCGCAAGTCTGGCCGAATCTGCACGTCGAGCCGGCCAATTTGACAGTCCACATTGCGGCCTTGCGAAGATTGTTGGGCGACGGGTGCAACGGAAATCGCTACGTAATCAATATCCCAGGGCGAGGTTACCGCTTTGTCGCGATTGTCTCTGACGGAAAGAAATTGAACTTACCCACGGAATCACTCAACGCCAGCGGCGACATGAGCGACGAGCCGCTGTCGTGGAAGATAGAAGCCCTGCGTGGAGAACTCGTCAGTTTGTGGTCTGCGGTTCGCCAATTGCAGCTATCGGATCTGGATAGCGCGTCGGCGCAGCTTTTGATCTCGCGCAAAAGCGCGGAATTGGAGGACCTGATAAATCAGGTGAAACGTACATGGTAGCCGGATCACTCTCCGATCGGAAACTACCAGACTGCTGTCTTCGTCGATCCCCGTCGGTCGTGTCGGGAGTTGTCCGAATTCTCGGGTCGAGGGTCGCTTAGCCGTGGCGAACCGGGCGTCCAGGTGAGAGCCATGCCTCGTCGCCAAAGGACAGATCGCTATCCGCAGACAAGATCCCAACTAACAAGGGAAGCAGAAAAATGAACACCATCAAGACAGTCGATGGTACGGAAATCTTCTACAAGGATTGGGGTGCAGGCCAGCCGGTCGTATTCAGTCATGGCTGGCCGCTGTCCGCCGATGACTGGGACGGGCAGATGCTGTTCTTCCTCAATCACGGCTATCGCGTCATCGCTCACGACCGCCGCGGCCACGGCCGATCCAGCCAAACGGGTCACGGCCATGACATGGATCACTATGCGGACGACCTGGCGCAATTGACTGCCCTTCTCGATCTGAAGAGCGCCATTCACGTCGGGCACTCCACCGGCGGCGGCGAGGTGGTGCGGTACCTGGCGCGGCATGGCGAGAGCCGGGTCGCAAAGGCGGCGCTGCTCAGCGCCGTGCCGCCGTTGATGGTGAAGACAGCGACTAATCCAGCCGGTCTCCCGAAGGGAGCCTTTGACGATCTTCAAGCGCAACTCCTGGCCAATCGCTCGCAATTCTATCGCGACCTTCCGGCGGGGCCGTTCTATGGCTTCAACCGTTCGGGTTCCAAGGCGTCGGAAGCAGTCATTCAGAATTGGTGGCGGCAGGGCATGATGGGCGGCGCCAAGGCGCATTACGACGGCATCGTCGCCTTCTCACAGACCGATTTCACCGACGATCTCAAAAAGATCACCGTGCCGGTGCTGGTGATGCATGGCGACGACGATCAGATCGTGCCCTACGCAGCTTCCGGACCATTGTCGGCCAAGCTTCTGAAGAACGGAACGCTAAAGACCTACAGGGGCTTTCCGCACGGCATGCCGACAACGAAGGCCACTACCATCAATGCCGACCTACTCAGTTTCATGAAAGCCTGAGACTATACCGTTCATGAGTTCGTGCTCCCAGAGCCGGTGTACGAACTATTTTAGGAGAGTTTGATGAGCGAAAAAAATCGATATCGCGACCTTGGACGGTACATTCACCGCCTATGTCGTGAGGCCGGAGGCTTGGCCTGCACCGGCAATCGTGGTCTTGCACGAAGTGTTTGGCGTGAACGCCGACATGCGCGCTACCTGCCGCGAGCTTGCCGACAGAGGTATTATATTGCCATTCGTTCGGACCTTTTCTGGCGCCAGGAGCCCGGGCTCGATCTGTCGCATTGGACTGAAGCGGAGTGGAAAAAGGGACTGGCTCTATACACCGCCTATAATCTTGAGACTGGCGTGTCCGACATTGCGGATACCATTGCGATCGCGCGCACTCTCGATGGCGCATCCGGCCAGGTCGGCGTCATGGGATTCTGTCTTGGAGGCCTTATGACCTTCTTGTCGGCAGCGCAAGGCAGCGCAGACGGTGCGGTGGCATATTATCCCGGGTCCACGGAAAAACATCTTGAGCAGGCGAGCGCCATCTCCATCCCCCTAATGGTGCATTTGGGGGAGGAAGATGAATTTATTTCTAAGGACGCGCAGCGGATGATCAAGGGCGCCTTCAGCGGCAATACGAGAACAGAAATTCACAGCTACCCGGGTTGCAGCCACGCCTTTGCCCGGCACACGGGGGTTCATTATGATCACACGGCGGCCGAGATCGCAAACGAGCGGACGTGGGCCTTTTTTGATCGGGAACTGCGCTGAGGCTTTCCATTTGAATGCGTGAGCAGAGAGTTTCCATCTATTCCACGGGAGGGAGTTTGCAATTCCGAACGAGTAACAAGTAGCGCCAGAGATCGAGAAGATCCCGGCAGGAAATTGAGCTATCGGAATAATTCTCGAAGTTAGCTAGCGACCGGCTGCTGTTGGCGCGAAGCAGTGATTGAGGTGCGGATGTTAGATCTCGCTAGCCCGAACTGGACCTACTCCCACTTGCCTTGGACCGGACTGACCAGCATTGCGAGCGCCAATCCAAACGTGTTTTGGGTCGATCATTTTCTTAGATAAGCGAGATTCCGACCCACACATTCGGTTGCCAAGCTATTCGCATGTGCCGCCGATTTTCTCCCAATTGCTTACTCGCGCGAGTGAAGCCAAACTGAAGTCTCAGGCCGCGTCTGCGTATCCGATTGCAAACAAAGAAAAACTGGCGCGCCATTTCGGAACAAAACTGGGCACTCCAAAACCTGCCGATTTTGCGCCGGACGCAGTGACCAGCGTGCGCAGGAGCACGCTTTTCGACCCCATGATGCGAACTTCTTTCGTGTCCACCTCGATGCGCTGGGCCAGCGCGCGGAGGTGGTCGCGGCGGTAGCCGCCCGCCTCGGTTCGCATCCGCCTGCGGGCCTGGCTGGCGAAGGTCTTGAGCGCCTGGGGTGTGATGCTCGGCCCAGCCCGATCCAGTGTGCTGTCGGCCCGCTCTGCGTCAGCGCGGGCCTGATCGCGGATGAACTTCAGCTCGGTCACGCGCTCCCTGAGCATCGGGTCGGAGACGTCGGCGATTCCGTTTTCGATCGCATCGTAAAGCCGCTTGAGCTTGGCTTCCGCCTCGGCCGCACGCTTGCGCAATTCGGCGATATGCACCGTTCGGCGCTCCGTGCGCTCTTTCCGGCGGTGTAGGACGGCCGACAGAACTTCCTCGAGACGTTTGGGTTGCAAAAGGCGCTGCTCGATGTGCTCGGCCACCACGCTGTCGAGCTTTTCCATCGGAACTGTGCGACCCTTGCAGCCGGTCTCGCCCTGCCGGGCTTTGGTCGAGCAAGTGTAATACCGGTATCTTCCGCTCTTCCCGGTCCTCAGCGTCATCGCACCACCACACGGGGCGCAAAAGCAGATGCCGGTAAGGAGGGTAGGTCCGCTGACGACGCGCGGCGCGGTCAGTGCGGGGCTGCGCGTCTTGAGCAACGTCTGCACCGCCTCGAACTCGGCCGCCTCAATGATCGGTGGCACGGCCATCTCGACCACTTCGGCCTCGGGCTTTCGTTCGCGCGTTTTCCAGTATTTGGTGTTGAAGCGGTGGCGGCCGATGTACGTCGTTCGCGTCAACACCTTGTGCACGGCATCGACGCCCCAGCGTCCCCCGTCGCGCGTTCGAATGCCAGATTCATTCAGATGCTTGGCAATGGATTTGACGCCCATTGGCCCCGATGAGCCGTTTCCCTCGCGCGCAAGGCAGAAGATCAGCCGCACGGTTTCGGCCTGAATGGGATCGACCTCCAACGTCTTCTTCGTGCGGTGGCCGCGCTGCTCGGCGGCTTCCACGATGCGGTAGCCGATCGGTGGCAGCGCACCATTCCAGAAGCCTTGACGCGCGTTCTCGTTCATGGCCCGCAGCGTGTGCTTGGCATTCTCCTTGGACTGGTATTCATCGAACAGCGCCATGATCTGGCGGATCATGTTGCTCATCGGATCGTCGCCGAGCTCTTGGGTGATCGACACCAGCCGCACGCCGTGCTTGGCAAGCTGGCGGACGTAAAACTCGAGCTGGAACTGGTCGCGGAAGAAGCGGCTGAAGCTGTGGACCACGATCACGTCGAACGCCGGCGGCTTGGTGGTCGCAGCGTCGATCATGCGCTGGAACTCCGGCCGCCGATCATCGGTCGCCGACGCGCCGGGCTCGACGTAATCGGCGACGATCTCCCAGCCGCGCGACGCACAGTAGGCTTTCGCCTGGCGGCGCTGATCCGGGATGGAGAGATCGTTGTCGGCTTGTCGCCCCGTTGAGACTCGGAGGTAGAAAGCCGCCCGAACTGCCGCTGCCATGATGATGTCCCCCTCAGCCATCTCCAAATAGCTCGTCGAACAACTCGCCAAACCACGCCTCGAACACGGCGATCTCGGCGTCGGTCACCGGCACGTCTTCCGGCCAGTCATCCGTCACCGTCGATGTCGTCCGATCGCGCTTCGCCCGTCGACGGCCAGGACGAGCGGGCGCGGCCACACAGTCATAGAGATCGTCGAACAGCACGCCGCCCGGCGCATGCCGTGGTTGCGATTTTTGCGAGGAAGCCATGGCGCCACTATGGCAATCTCGGCCGATCCACTGAACGACCGAAGTCCACGCCACATCACGCTGCCGTGCTCCGACCTCGTGCTTCCTTGCAGATTGAGCGCAAATCGCTCACAGCAAGCCTTGATCGCATGGCAGTAAGAGCCGGGCCAGCGGAGCGCAGTCAAGGCCGCAAGCCGGCGGAGCCGGTCGCGCGCAGCGCGAGCCTTGACGGCGCACCGTTGGTCCGGCAGCGGCCTCCCATGCGATCATGGCGGGACATCATCACGAGCACGCGCGACAACACGCTACGCTGCGATAGATGGCGCTCGGAACGTTGATTTTGAAAGCTTTCTCGGTTCGAGCGGCACCGGGCCGCTTCATACGGTGCCGCTGCAGTGCCATCCAAAACAATGTGCAGACAAACACTTACGACCCCCGACGGCCCGGAGCGACATCGTCGCTTTTATCTTGCCGTCCTAGCCAGTCGCGATCTGCGCCCCAACTCCCCGGCCGGTAATGTCGGGTACTGTCGATAGCGGACCAGAAGGCGGACATGGCAATGCCGACGCGAATGCCCCGAAGCGGCACTGCCGCACACAGGCTTAACGCTAGCTGGGCTTATTGTGTTCGCCTGCCTATGCTCTTACAAATGGTCGTACTTATAGCGAATGGGGAAGAAATGGCACAAACTGCTAAGGTTGCATTTGCTGCAATGATGCTGATGTCGCCCACTCTAGCCTTGGCTGGCCCGTCGGAAGATGCAAATGCTACGATAGACCGCTGGTCAGCTGCGTATGGCACCAACGATCCAGAGACCATTGCTAAGACCTATTGTCCGACCGCGATCCTTCTCGGAACTGTTAGCCCGGTCATCTCCGAAGGGACGCAAGCGATAATAAAATATTTCACACCCATAAAAGGAAGCGGCAACACGAATACGATCGAAGAGCGGCGCACGATAACAATTAACGATAGCGCCGCCATGGTCGCCGGCTTCTACACGTTCACTCGTATGGTGGATGGCAAGCCAGTACCAGGTCCGTCACGCTTCACGATGCTCGTCACCAAACAAGGAAACGAGTGGTGCATCGCACATCACCATTCCTCGCCACACGTTCTTCCGAAGAACTGAAGAGTTCGGTTGCGCCATCACCCGATGACGACAGTCTCGTCTCCTGCACATGGTTGTCTGGTTATGGCCCATCACGTCGATCCCGCGACTGGTCGAAAGGGCCGCTCTCCAAGTTTAACCGGACCACCAGCGAAATCGGGAAGACAGCCGCCCATGAGGCGTAGCGCAAGATCGTAGTCCTCGCTGGTTATCCGGCCGGATCGTCTCGGCGGCCAAAGCATCATAGCGTCACGGCGAAGCAGTAGTGCCCATCTTCATCGGCCGTGGCGCGCCATTTGCATTCAAAACCGCTACATTTCCGCTCTCAGTCGGGGGGGGCAGCGCTCGATCGCCTGAATAAAGATGTCGACAAGCGAAGTGATGAGATTTTGCATGTCGCGACTGTCAGCCGCAGTCTCGCGCAGACCTCTCATGCTGAAGACGAGCGCACGCGCGGCCTGCTCCGTCGGCATCTTCAGCCGCGCAGTGCGGAAGCGCTCGGCGATGACCTCGACGACGAGGCCCTGGAAATTTCGATAGACCCGCTGAACGACGGGATACCGCAAATCGAACAGGTCCGCAGCGTCCGGGTGTGCGGCCGCAAGATCAATGCCGTGACATCCCCATGATAGGCAGGCGTGAAGCAGCTTACCACGCAGATCCTTCAGATGCGCCATCTCCGCGCGGATGCTGGCCAGCTTATCCTGGTCCATCCGCTCGACCACCGCGGTGAAGATGGCCGCCTTGTCCGGAAACAGCAGATAGAGCGCCGGCCGAGAGATTTCGCAGCGCTCGGCGATGTCGCCCATTGTGGTGCGAGCAAAACCATATCTGCAGAATACTTCCGTGGCGCGTTCGACGACGCGCTGACGCTTGCTGCCGGGAATGGACATCTTCTCGCATCTTCCGTTCGAAAGAGGTTGTCAAATTAGCGATCTGACATTATTACCTATTATGTCATATCGTCAAAGACACGCAAGCAAGCGAAGTGGAGAGGCCACGTGAACAGCGAGACTCACTTGAAAACGTGGAATGCGTATCAGCGCGCTTGGGGGCCGGTCCATGAAACGGAACGCGAAGAGCTGCTGCGATCAAGCGTTGGCGACAATATTTTGTACGCGGATCCTTCGTCGCAAACCCATGGTCTACAGGAACTCATGGTCCGCATCGCGCAATCGCAGCAGAAGTTCACGGGCGCATACTTCAGAAACGACAGCTTTCTCGAACATCACGACCAGGGACTCTTCCTCTGGACGATGTACGACAAGGATGGCCGGGCCTTCGTGAAGGGGAGCAGCTTCGGCCGCTTTGGCACCGATGGCCGACTTGTTCAGGCAACGGGCTTCTTCGAAGCACCGTCGAATAAGACTTGAGCGGACTGCGTGCCTCGCCCCAGGCGGCTGCCGCCAGGCTGAGCACGCTGGCCAACAGTGTCCAAGCGGGCGGACCGAGGCGTTCTGGGGAATGCCGCGAGGCGCAGTATGAAATCGCAGAGCATTGTAGAATGGGCGTTTCGAGCGCGCGCCGGGCCGCGGCATCATAGCGCCACAGCGAAGCGATAGTGCCCATCTTCATCGGCCGTGGTGCGCCACGGCAGATGAAGATGGGCACTACGCCTTCGCTGTGGCGCTATGATGTGGGAGCCTACGACACGCCGCTCCTAGCTGAAAACGCGAAGGCCTACGATCACGCGCTACGCTCCGTCACCGCGATGCGGGCTCGCACATCCAGTCAAGATGTGCCCAACCTGCGATCATGCGGCAGTCCGCGGAATGGCGGAAGTACCGCAATAAGCGGCCCAATTTCGCGATCTCAGGATTCTTCTCCTATGGGCCAGATTCGGTCCTCATAATGCGTAGGCGCAGACGGCCGGTCTTCCTCCGGGATCGGAAAGACACGGCGTGCGGAGCAGTTGCCCGGCCCACGCGTAATTTCGACCTGGCGGCTAAGGTAATGGGCCCTCCGGGGCGAGGCCGCTAGGCGCGCTTGATACGCTTTGCCGTCTCGCACTGTTTGTTGCAGCCGGCATCGAGCCGCTTGCAGCGATTCCTTTATGCGGCTCGCCATGGCGTCAACCGTGGAATCCAGCGCGGCACATTGGTCCGAAAGCTCTCGTACTCCGTGCCGAATGTTTGCTTGAGCGTCGGTTCTTCGATCATCACCACCCAGACATGAAAAAAAAGCCAGAGTAGCGCGCCGTACCAGAGGAGACGCCAGTCACCAAACAAAAGGGCCTGACCAAAAATGACTGCGACGACCGCGATGTAGATCGGATTTCGCACGTAGCGATAAAGGCCAGTCACTACGAGCTTTTGTGTCGGCGCGATCGGGGCGGGCGTCCCCAGCCCCTCCAGCGCAAAACGGGCAAATGAATCCACAACTCCGGGCACTCCGACGATGATCAATATACCGCCGAGGATGCGGGTTAGATCGACGCCGAAAAAAGCTGGCCGAAATTCCCACTGCGTGACCCACCAGGGGACGAAGCCTGCCAGCACCAACGGCGCAATGACGAAGAACAGAGCGGAGCCCAAGACGGCAATTGCTTTCGACATTGCGTGCTCCCCACGACCCGACAAGAATAGGTTAGCAAATCACTTTCTGCTACGAGCATTGAACGCGGCTCCACAATTAGTTGTCCCGGCCGTCGAGTTCTCTTCACCTCGCTCCTTCCCGTCCTGTCGCAATGTTAATGCAGCCATGTCCGGTCAGCGCGTTCAGCGGTTGAATCGCGAAGGCCTTGCGAAAGCGTCTCGACCAGGCCCACTGTCCAGCACATCGGGCATCCGCGTAGCGCGACGAGGGCGGCAACGCCCGCGCCAAAGGATAGCCAAGGGTGCGCGGTCTGGTGGACGATGGCCCAAGCGAGTAGCGCCGCCGCAGCTGCGCCGCGCATCAGGTGTGCGCTCAGGAAGGCGCTCCCGAACATGCCGACTCCACGAAAGTAATTCATGTGCTCTCTCGTCCGCTGCCCTTTGTACCGAGCAGGTATTCGCGCACCAATGTGCGGGCGCGGCGCAGGCGGCTCTTGGCCGCTTCGCGCGTCACGCCGAGCCGCCCGGCGATTTCCCCAATCGTCAGATCTTCGAGATCTCGCAGCAGCAGCACTTCGCGATGGGTCGGCGAAAGCGACTCGATCGCATTGACCAAGTCTATGCGTAACTCGTCCGGCGGGACCTTTGCGAGCTCGCGTGCCTCTTCCCGGCTGGCGAGCTCCTCGACTCCGCGCATCAGCATCAGCGCCGGCAGCATGCAAAGGCGGGCGATGACGGTCACCAGCCAGCCGGCGAGTGCGGCTGGACTGCGGATCGTACCCACGCGCCGGTACACGACGATGAGGGCTTCTTGCACCACATCTTCGATGACCGAGGTGCGGTGGCAATGGCGCCGGGCGTAGCGTCGAATGTCCGGCTGCAGCGCCACCAATAGCTGTGTCAGCGCGTGCCGGTCACCCGACTGTGCCGCGA
>WNGQ01000920.1_pt1 | contig 30993 bp, 25 predicted proteins | sample 5407661 | NCBI WGS metagenome assembly WNGQ01 (sample SAMN13153382, study PRJNA577476) | soil metagenome | isolation source: 60 cm soil or saprolite under Garry oak tree replicate 2 | place: USA:California | collected 2016-06-15 | reverse complement strand
TAAAAGACGTCTTTACTCCACCCAGGGAGATTGGCGAGAACCCTGGTGCGCTTGACCGGTCCCCTCCAGGTAAGAATAAGCCTTCCAAAGCCAGCCTCGTCGACCGGACCGGCGACTTGCACTAAGACAATTGGTAAAAGAAAGCGCCATCGTATGGGAACCCGTTTGTCGAGAAGAACAACTTCCCCACCCTCTGACAGTATTCCCCACCCCTCAATATCACTCTTCTCTATGCTACCAGTGACATGGACGCGTATCGTCAAGTAAGCATTCTCTCTGAGATAAATTTTATCAAGCATAAGTTTGTCCGGATCCGCAACCCTTGGATCTGGATGTTTGATGAAGAAGGTTGTTGGGTCGTCAACTGTATGGTTTGGGAATTGTTCATCCGGTTGTGTTGCAAAAATGTTGGTGGTATGGTAAACTCTGCTTTATTTCGAGAAGAGCAGAGAGGTTCCCATCATGAGCAATCCAAGTCCGTTCAAATGGCGTCATTTCGAAGCCGAGATCATTCTCCTGTGTGTCCGTTGGTACCTTCGCTACTCACTCAGCTATCGCGACCTGGAAGAAATGATGCGGGAACGGGGATTGCACGTGGATCATACCACCATCTATCGCTGGGTGCAGCGATACGCCCCGGAACTGGAGAAGCGCTCTCGACCTCACCTCAAAGCGTGCAACGACTCCTGGCGCGTGGATGAAACGTACATCAAAATCAAGAAAGTGTGGACGTACCTCTACCGAGCGGTCGATTCCGAGGGCAACACCCTGGAGTTTCTGTTGAGTCCGACGCGCGATGCCGAAGCGGCTAAACGCTTCTTTGTGAAAGCGCTGCACTCGACGGCCTGTTCAGCTCCTCGAGCGCGTCCAGTCCAGGAGCCGGTGGAAGAGCCCACGGCTCCGGCTGACCCCATCACCACCACCTTGGCTCCTCGGGTGATCACGGTCGAGACAAACGCAGCCTCTCCGGCTGATCTCAACCCCACGAAGTCTGCTCCTCGTGTGATCAATGTCGATAAGAATGCCGCCTATCCCAAAGCCATGGCCGAGCTCAAAGCTGCGGGAATCCTTCCCGAAGCGGTCGAACTCCGGCAGGTCAAATACTTGAATAACCTGATCGAACAAGATCATCGCTTCATCAAACGACGCGTCAAACCGGGGCTGGGTTTCTTTTCGTTCGAGACGGCATGGCGAACCCTGCAAGGCTATGAGGTCATGCACATGGTCAGGAAAGGGCAAATGCGTGGCGTGGAAAAAGGGGACATCCTGGGGCAGGTTGCCTTCATCGCCAGCCTGTTCGGAGTGGCCGCCTAAGCTGAGCAAGAAGGGGACTTCACGCCCATCGCATTCCTCCCTGATTTTTTGCAACACAACCTCATCCTTCAATTTTGCCGAAGAGCGAGAGAGAAGCAGAGGAACACAACGAACAAGAACAAGCTACACAGCGTACGAGGTGGATGCCTTGGCGCTCTTGGTCGATGAAGGACGCGGAGATCGGTGAAACGTTCAGGGGGAGCTGCATACAAGCGAGGGGCCCTGAGTATCCCAATGGGGCAACCCCTCCAGAGTGATATCTGGAGACCGCCTGCTGAACACATAGGCAGTGACGGAGGGAAGTGGGTGAACTGAAACATCTCAGTAGCCCGACGAAGAGAAATCAAGATGAGATTCCCGTAGTGCCGGATATGCTTCGAGGATGGCCGTCAATTGACGGTGAATCATGCGGCGGCGGAGATGGCTGAGGGGATGGAGGAGTGTCTCGTATAGCACCTATCTCGAACAGATATAATCAACACCGACATCTAAATCCGTCGTTAAGTATCGCTTTAACACCCCACTATGGCTACTATTGAGAGCCAAATTACTCGGGTTGCCAATGATGTGAGCGCAGGAAGGTAGAACCACCTGAAGGTTTAATTGCCAAGTTATCCCTGCTTGCCGTTGAATCAAATAGTGATAGTGCCATCCGTTAGCATCCTGTACAACAGCACCGGGTACCGTCCAGATCAGATGGATGGTTCCCCTTTGTCCATAAGGAAGCGTGAAGACACCCGCCCATACCTTGTGGCCAAAAGCCTCACTCATATCTTGCAGAATCCACCCATCCTGTGTTTGAAGTGCACTGCCTGGTGGGATGTAGATCCTGACATAATCGCGATACAGGTTTGTATCGCTATAGTCATTTTGAAGACTCTCCTGGCTGAAAGGCCAATTGTAGGTGAGCGTTGTATGATGGATAGCATTGCCAGAAGAGTCGACAGTAGCTTGATCATAGAGAGTATAGGTTATAAAATTATTCGCCTTGTTTGGACTGACGTTGGCATCTACTATAAACAGGCTGTCGCCTACTGGTGCCTGAATTGTCGAGGCTAGTTGATAGCTTTGCAACAGATCTTCCGCCGTACCGGAATTAAGATAGATCTGAATATCCTTCGTATACAGCGAGTCGTGCAGCAGATGCATAAACTGAGTCATAGCTGTAGGCATCATCTGGCGTACATGAGCAAAAAAGTGTTCAAATAGCAGTTCTGTAAAGCGCTTACGCAAAGAAGAGTGGCCGTCAGGTGAGGGAATATCGCCTCCTTTTAACTCTTCGTTCAATTGGTGATAGTGAATGCGGTCGATTAGATTGTAGGCATTAATTGTCTCATTATATTCATTGACGTAGACAGGCCCGGTAATTTTCAGAGCATTCTCGATGAACCATGGTGTAATGGCGATCACGCCTTGGATGGGATTTGTGCCCCCTTCGGTATGATAAATTTGTTCGGCATAGCGTGCTGCTGTCGGAAAATCAGCATCAAGATTGGAATCATGCAGGCTCCAGCTCTCTGATGCGAGGTAGTTGCTAAACCACGTGTATGTTGATGGATAAGGAATACGATTGCCAGCATATTTATAAGGGTCATCGAGGAGGTACGTATCAGACATATGAATGCTTGATAGCCGTCCCCCTGAAACGGTGACAATGCCATAGCTGCCGATGTCGCCTCCACCAGGGCGCAACTGGGTCGAGTCGAGTTGCTCGATCAAATACGACGTTGGCTTGTCGATGCCCAGCAATGTTGGAGTGATACTCAGGAGCGTCCTGGCTTGCAGAAGACCCATCTGGAGTCCGGGTAGGGCTGTACGCAGGGTAGCGATTGCTGATCCAATACGGGGGTCAATTTGCAGATCAGATGGTTGTAGGCGACTAATCTGACCTGTGGCTATATTAAGGAGCGCCTGGATTTGGGCAACATCGTGCGTGACGATTATGAGATCCTCCATTGTAATGCCCGGTCCCTTGGCGTCCAATGACTCTCGTAAACGTGGAATGACTAGAGTGAGCACATCGCATCCCGTCATCCCAGCCTGAGATAATTCGACGGCCACCGGCACAATCTGCAAGGCAGTGCTCAGCAAGCTGCCATACCTCGGAACTGCCGTTGCGACTCCTGGCACCTGCTCCAGATCATTCTTAATTTGGCCAAAGGCACTGAAGGCTTTAGCGAACTCTTGCCGCGCTTGTAAGACAATATGAGCGTCAAGCGAACCTTGTGTGAGATTTTTCATCAACCGCTGTGCAGTCTGCAGGTGCTGTACCCCATCCTGAGCAAGCGTCATGTCGCGGTGATACTCTTGATACGAGACTAGACCAGCAAGACTCATAACCAGGACAAATACACCAATACAACTGCATAGCACTGCCAGGCGGCGTGATCGCCAGGGCCTACTCCTTGGAGGCTGCCCTCTGAGGGTATGAGCAATCGGCAACGTAGTTCTCATTACATTTCCTCAACCTGATCCAAGGAATATAGCCTATTTCCACCCAGGCTAGAGTGGCAGAGGTTCATGAAAGAGCATACACCTGCGCATTGCTAAACGCCACCTCGGTTGGGTCTGCCTGAGACTGAGCGGCCAAGCCAATCTGCCCTTGAGTATAAGTGCTATCTGTCACGCTTGTCAGATACTGCTGATTCACATAGAGGTCGATGTTGTTTCCATGGGCGAAGACTGTGATCAAATTAGTTTGACCCAAGCCAGTCTTGATAAATGGAGACTGACCATGTGCTAACTGACTGAAGGAATTTCCAGGGGCATGTACATACCTTTGGAGACTGTAGCTGCCATCCTGCCCAATGCTGAAGTAATACAGCCTGAAGTAATAGTTCTCTAGACCAATGTCACGGAAGACAATGCCACCCGCATTGCCCTTGAGAATTGTCATCTGTGCCTCAAACTTGAAGTTGCTGAAGTTAGTTTTATTGGCAACGCAGTAGTAAAAATGATGTAGATTTGACTCTACGATATGAAAGGCTCCCTTGATGAAGGAACAATTTGCCCCTGATTCCTGGTAACCAGGCACCCACGGAAGCGTTTTGCTGTTACTACTTAGCGTGTTGTTGTACAACAGCTTTCCACCCTGGGGATAAGGGTGCTGTAGTGCCGCAGCTGCGCTAGCGGTGCCAGTCGCTGCTACGGCAGAGGCAGTGGCGGTTGCATGGGCTTGTGCGTGGGTAAAAGGTTCCACTATTTGGCGTTCGAGTGGCTCATCGACGCCGAGGAATCCAGCTGCATTGCCCTGCTCGGATGCCTCGTCGAAAGCAAGTACTCCACTCCCCCCTATAACGAGAAGTAACGCTCCAAGCAACAGCAGTACTCTGATGTTCTTCACGTGGAAGAGAGGCAGTGGAGAGGGGACAATCTTCTCTGTAGCCTTGGCGGAGTTTGGTCTTCCCTTTTGTGGGGGGGGTTGTACCTGAGGCTGGGGAGCAATGGTTGCTGGCCTCTCCACCAGCATCTGTACAGGCGGGGGTTGGGGCGAAGCAGATGGGGGTACCGAGGGAGATGGGGGCGGAGTAGGTAGAGGCGTTAAGGGAGAAGGTGCCGATGGAGCCGCGCCATGACCAAAACCTTGTGCAGTAAGAGGGTTATGTACCGCGGGAAGAGGGGTATTCATTGGCGATGGTGTTCCCTGTACCGATGGCACTCCGCCTATCTGTGGTGTTCCCTGTACCACCGGTGTATATCCGACAGGAGGGGCATTCGGCCCTGACGGAATTCCTGGAAAAAACGGATCTACGCGTAAACTCGTGCTTTCCCCAGTTTGAGAAGCATTGGGCAGTTGTCTATTCTGGACGTCCTGGTCAGTGGTCCATCCCCACTGAGTGGGATCATACTGTTGTTTTGACCTCTCACTGAGACTAGTAGGCAGCGATGGGTCACTTATGAAAGTCGGGGCATCTTGTTGCGATCCCTGACGAAGAACGGTGGGCAACGAAGCGTCGCTGATGAAAGTTGGGGCATCTGGTGATTGTACATCTCTTGCAGGAGGCATCTCCACAGATGAGTGTATACCTGATTGAGTATGACTTCTTCTTCCGCAATTACCGCAAAAGCCTGCTTCTTCGGGTAATTCCGCGTTACAGAATCGACAGCGTTGCATGTTAAGCCTCCTCCCGAGAGGGAAAATCACGTTGGAATTCCCCGCCCTTGACAGGTATTATGTTACGAAGCCATCAATCATTGATGGCTCACTCTTGTAAGTATATCGTCTTCCCATTCGAGCATCCTGCTCTATCAGTGGGATGCTTTATTAGCTCACCTAATTCCTTTGTAGAAAGCAAAAACATATGCGGTAAGCTGTTTCTCCATGAACGTAGTATAACATAAAGATTAGAGTATGAAAATATAGCTATGTGCTTATTGCACTTTTCGAGTTGGTACAGTATTATTGAGTAGGAGAAAATCTTTTCTCAAAGCTGATTTGGAAACAGGTTAGAAGTACGCTTCTGTTTGCATGCGGAGGCTGGACAATGGAGAACCACCGTCAGGTTTCAGCAAACACAGCCTCACCTACCGCACCCTCTCAGGAGGCCCAAGTCGGCTTGCTCTCGGCCTCCCGGCTGCGCCCCCTGGCGCAATCCGCTGCTACCTGGCTGCGACACAGGGTTCACTCGGTTGGCAGAGCCCTCCGTGACGATTGGCGCACCCACAAGTACGTACTCTGCGCCGTTCTCCTGGTCTGCATAACCACCACAGTGGTTGTAGCCTACTACTTCAACCATCCCCAGCTCGAGATTGCCTGGGATACCCCCAGTTATCTCAGAGCCGCACAACACATTTACACGCGGGGACAGTTGGTCGATACGTGGCGTCTTCCAGGCTATCCGCTCTTGATCGTGCTGGTCTGCGCGCTCACAGGCCAGGACAATCTGGCAGCGCAATATAGCTTTCCAGACCCGCTACGCGATCAAACGGTCTACGCGCTCGCAGGCCAGGATAATCTGGCGGTGGTCAGTGTGGTGCAGGCGGTGCTCTTCGTGCTGGCCACGCTGGAACTCTACGTTCTGGCAGTGCTGGTGCTGCGACGCGGGTGGCTGGCGCTGCTCATCGGCCTGCTCGTCGGCACCAACCTGACCTTGCTGTCGTACGTCAAGCCGCTCATGTCCGAAGCCCTGGCGCTCTGGCTGCTCGTCTCGTTGGCCTTAGCGGTCGCCTTCTTCGTGTCGACGCGCCGGGTACGCTTCCTGTGGCTGGTCACCGCGCTCACTCTGGCGCTGTTCTTGACACGTGCGGAATGGATCTACCTGCCGCTGCCGCTGTTTGGGTATCTGCTGCTACTGGCGCGGCAATGGGGTATCGCTCGTCGGGTGCTACCTCATATACTCCTCTCGCTTGTTCTGCTCTATGCGGTGTTGGGTGACTACATCTACATCAACGCGACACAGAACAACTTTGTTGGTGTGGTAGCGGCACAGAACGTCAACAGTTTCGTCAAGGTGCTGCAGTACGATATGCAGGATGAAGCTCCCCCAGAGTACGCGCCCATCAGTAAGCTGGTAGATTCCTGTGTGGCTCGAGGCATCAAAGACCCTTCCTGTGTTTTTGACCTCGAGCCATCGCTCGTACGCAATAACTTCGCGCTTGCGGGCGCATACGCCTGGGTGATCATCGAGCATCACCCTGGGGAGTTCCTCGCCAAGTCCGTACCGCTGGCCTTCTTCTGGCTTACGCACTTTTACTATTCGTCCCAAGTGACCCCCACTGGTCCATTTGGGGGGGGCCTAGTTGTGTTGCAGGGCGTGTTCTATGCCTTGTATGGCTGGAACAAGTACTTTCCGCTGTGTGCCGCCCTTTGGCTCGTGCTACTGTGTTGGCGACGGACAAGGGACCTGCGTGCTGTGCAGGCGATGGGGGCCGTCGTGCTGCTCTCTCTCTACGGGCTCATCCTCACCTCGCTGGGTGGCGATAATGATTTTCCGCGACATTACATCCCCTTCGCGCCTCTGCTACTGCTGGTAGTCTGGGGTACGCTCTTGGCTGGGGTACTGCTCTTCGCCCGACCGCTTTTGCGCTTGAGTCAGCGGCTCATGGATCACTACGTCGCTCGTGAGGACATCAACCCTGCCATCGTACAATTACTCGTGGCTCTGAGCAGCGTGCCGCTGTTCAAGTGGGCAGGCCGGGCAATAGCGGAGCCCAGCCATGCTGCGGCAGAGACAGCCTCACCCCCCGCACTATCCCAACAGCACCGCTCTGGCTTGCTCTCAGCCTCCCGGCTCCGTTCCCTGGCCCAAGCCACTGCTACCCGGCTCCGCTCCCTGGCTCAAGCCGTTGCTACCCGGCTGCGTCATCGGACTCGCTCGGTCGGCAAGGCATTGGTCAACGATTGGCGCACCCACAAGTATACGCTCTATGCCGTACTCTTGGTCTGCATAACGACAATGGTGGTCGTGGCCTACTATCTCAACCATCCTCAGCCTGAGCTGACCCCGGACACTCGCAGCTATCTCGATGTAGCGCAACGTATTCAGATGCGGGGACGCCTAGTTGATCCCTTTCGTCTGCCCGGCTATCCGCTCTTGATCGTGCTGGTCTACACGCTTGCAGGCCAGGGCAATCTGGCGGCGGTCAGTGTGGTGCAGGCGGTGCTCTTCGTGCTGGCCACGCTGGAACTCTACGTCCTGGCGGTGCTGGTGCTGCGACGGGGCTGGGTGGCGCTGCTCATCGGCCTGCTCGTCGGCACCAACCTGACCTTGCTGTCGTACGTCAAGCCGCTCATGTCCGAAGCCCTGGCCCTCTGGCTGCTTGTCTCGTTGGCCTTAGCGGTCGCCCTCTTCGTCTATACGCGGCGTGTGCGCTTCCTCTGGCTGATGACGGTGATCATCCTGGTGCTGTTTCTGACCCGCCCAGAGTGGATCTACCTGCCGCTGCCGCTGTTTGCCTATCTGTTGCTGGTAGCATGGAAGTATGGGGTCGTCCGTCGCGTGCTCCCCCATGCGCTCGCGTCTGTGATCCTGCTCTATGCAGTGCTGGGCAACTACATCTACATCAACGCGTTCACAAACGGTTTTGTCGGCGTGACGAGCGCACAGAACCTCCTCGCATTCGGCAAGGTGTTGCAGTACGACATGCAGGATGAAGCCCCACCTCAGTACGAGGCGACCAGGCAGCTTGTGGATTCCTATGTGGCGCGGGGCATCAAGGATCCTTACTATATTCTCGCTCACGAGTCAGCGCTCAGCCGCGACTATGATGCGCTTGCTGGTGCCTATGCACAGGCGATCATCGTGGGCCATCCTGGGGAGTTTCTCGTCAAGTCCGTACCGCTGGCCTTCTCCTCGCTCACAAATTTCTCCTATGGGTCGCGGGCAGCTCCTACAGGCCCGTTTAGCATGCCCTTGCTCTGGTTGCAGAGCGTATTCCGCTCCCTGTATGACTGGAACAGGTACTTTCCCCTGTGTGCCGTCCTCTGGCTCCTCCTGCTATGCTGGAGACGAACGAGGCAACTGCGTGCGGTGCAACTGATGGGGGCAGTCGTACTCTTGGCGCTCTACGGGCTTGTTCTCTCCACCCTGGGTGGCTTCGATGGTTATGAGCGACATCACATCCCGTTCATGCCACTACTGATCTTGGTGTTCTGGGGCAGTCTGCTGAGTGCAGCACTGCTCCTCGCTCAGAAGGGTCCCAGCTTGCTTGCGTGGCTAACCAGCCACTATTTCCGTCGTCAACAGGTCAGCATCTCTACTGCAACCATACTTATCGCTAGTCTTGGCGGGGTCGGTTTGCTCCTCTTCGTGGTTCGTCTACTGCTGACTCATGGTAGTTCTAGCCAGGTTGGTGTTGTTTTCTTCTTCGTGCTCAGTGTAGTGAGTATCTTCCGTTACTTCCGTCCCAGTGAGCAGAAATAAACAGGAAAGTCCATGCGACTGATTTTATCACGAGAAATGCTTCATGGTTGCTGCAGCTGAGAGCAAGTGCCGGAAAACACCGAACTCATACACAAGCTTTGCTAAGAAAATAACTGGTGCGTAGAGTAGTACCTCTGGATTTGTACGAACATTCACGATTACGATACGTGCTGTTGCTGCTATGGCAATGAGTGGAAGCAATAATAGAAAAAGGGGAGGGAAACGTACACTTGCTAACAAGCGATTCTTTAGTCCAAGACTCTGATACAGAATCTTTGTTGTCAAGCCACTCTCTCTTCCATGCGCGTAGTTGTGGCGCACTATCTTGCCAAGTGTGTCCCGACGATGGTTATGAGTAACGACTATATCTGGTCGATAAACCGTCCGGTATCCTAGTTGCTGAACGCGATAGCAGAGATCCATATCCTCACTAGAACGCTTGGTCTCATCAAATCCACTGATTGCATGAAATAACTTTCGTGGCATCGCCATACTTGCGGCAGCAACTGGTATGTCCATCGAACGTCCATGTTGATAGTCACCAAAGTTGGCAAAGTCGGTGCCGCGTGCAAAAAAGGTTCCAGACTTGCCTCGAATACGGGCACCAACCACACCCACTGCTGGTTGTTTCAGTGCTTGTACATTGCGTGCGACCCAATCTTCCTCGACAGTGCAATCATCATCCAAGAAGAGCAGCACGTCACCTGTTGCGTGTGATACGCCAAGATTGCGTGCTTTACCAGGATAAGGCACAGGACCCCGATTCACTGAAGTAATCGACCAGGGCTGAGCCAGGCTGTGATCACAAGCTTCTACAACGATGGTTTCGATCTCTCCCTTATAGCATTGTTGGCGGATTGAAGCGAGGGCCTGAGTACTCAATTCAGGTCGTGTCATTGGCACGATCACACTCACTTTTGGGTGTTCTTCTCTCATAGAGAAACTTTCATAGAGAAACTTTGTGTGCTATTGGATACTGTTTGCGGCGTAGATGAACCATAACTATCCAGCACTTCCTGATAGACACGAAGTGTGGCGGTGGCACATGCCTCAGGTGTAAATGAGGCAGCTCTAGCTCTACCCAGGTTAATGAGACGTTCACGTAGAGAGGTATCAGTAAGTACGTGAGCAATAGCGTCTGCCATGGTGCATGCATTGGAACAGTCAACACGGACCACCGCATCTCCAGCAACCTCTACACTCGCAGCCTCAGGACTGGCAATAACCGGTGTGCCACAAGCCATTGCTTCAATAGTTGGCAGTCCGAATCCCTCATGCCTCGATGGGAAAACAAGTGCTTCGGCCCCTGCATAAAGTGGCCCTAACTCTTCGTCGGGTAGCCAGCCAGCGAGGTGCATCCTTTCCCGATAGAATGAGGATTTAATTTTTTGCAGAACTTCTTCGCTTCTGTAGCCAGTGCCTCCTGTCAATACTAAATGCAGGTCCTCAAAACATGGTGCTAATAACTCAAACGCCTCGATAAGCTTTCCCACGTTCTTACGAGGCATGATGCGACCCGTATGAAGCAGGTAACGTCCTCCGTATCTTTGCTGCATCGCCTGAATTTCTTGAGCCGAAATGTTGGTGCGACGTAGCGATGCACGCATAGCGTGGTGAATGACCCTGATTCGCTCTGTCTCTACCCCCCAATAAGTGACCAATTCACTGCGAGTCTGCTCAGAGATAGCAATAATACGCTGTGCCCGTCCTACGCTCTCACGTAGCAGGTATTTCCAGTAGAGTCGTGCGTAAAGCGACGATTGTTCCGGCACCTTCAGAAATGCCAGATCATGCACAGTCAGTACCAGTGGGCCGTTCCAACCGATAGGCGCCGCGAAAGCGGGTACATGTAGTATATCGGGCTGTATCTTTCCTAGTATATCGGGCAACACCAGTTGATGTTGAATAAGGAGACCACGCCACGTTCTCAGTTTCACGGGTTGAATACGGATATTTGGTACATTTGCTAACGCCCGATACTCCTTCGGACGGCCTGTAATAACGATATACTCGTTTGTCTGATCAATCCGTGCAAGTCCCTCTAACAGAGCCTTCGCAGCGGAGAACATACCACCGTGTTCTTTCTCTGATGTAAGATTGTCAATTGCTACACGCATGATTTCCCTTTTCTGTTGGGGTTTGTGAACCAACACTTACTACACTCATCCAGTATGTTCCAGTAATTTGTCTGCTATGCGGACTCCCCCAACGTATACGTTCTGCATAGCCTAGCGCTAACCCAGCTAATAGGAAGAGGAAGACAGTCGCCTCAGTCTTGTCTAATGGTACATCAACAAAGGCAATCACGATGTTTGCTAACACTCCCAGCATTGTTGCTAGCAGGAGGATGCGTTGTCGGTGTTTAGCAATCCTATAGGCTATCCAACAGGAAAAGAAAATGCTGAGCAGCAGAGCCACACCGACAAGCAACCACGCGATACCACTCTCCATAGCCCACTCTAAGTACTGGTTATGTACACTGATACCGTTTTCATTGAGTCTTGCTGCCTGACTGATAAAGAGCCTGTCATAGTAGATTCTGAACTGCGTCATGCCAATGCCGATCCATGGATGGGAAGCTATCAGTCTGAGCGCTTCTTGCGCAAGGAAAATGCGGTTAGTAGCTGAGGTCTCAGGATGCGCTAGTAGCGACATGATTTTGTTGAAAAAGACAGCTCCTCCCACACCTGCTAACATGAGTGAGCCTACAAGTAGCTTAAAGCGGCGAGTAAGCACAAGAGCGAAGATCAGCAGGAGGCTAATGGCGAGGGCAGCACTACGTGTACCCGACCCCAAAATTTCTAACGATGTGGCAATCGTCATAATAGCCCCGATGATCCGGTCCCGCCGACGAGTGCCGAGAAGCCAGCAGGCAAGGGCAACAGCAAACAGATTGGTGAGGTAGAGTCCAAAGGTAGCGGCTCCATCAGAAGGTCCCCATAATCGTCCCTCTGACAACTTGGGATCTTGTGCGCCGCTGGCCTGCAAGAAAGCTGGGACATGCAGGCCTATGGCCTGTGCCGCGCCAATGAGATATAAGGGAATATTACTGATTAGCACAGCGACCAGGAAGGATGATGCATCCTTTATGTGCTCTGCAAGAGTCGCTCCACAGAAGAAGGCTATAACTATTAGTAGCACCGTATAGAGCCGCTTATCTGCTCCTTCGATGTATATACTGGTTGAAATATCTGGCACATGTATAAAGGAGATGATAGCAATGGCGAGATACAATAGAGCCAACCGATGAGGCAAACGAAGCTGCAAGAAAGGGCGCTGTATGAGAATGATCAGGAGACAGAGAAACAATAGAGGTTCAAGTAGCCTCATCGTATGATAAGGCAGTGGAACCAACAATCTTGGAAGGCCAGCAGCTGTGAAGACAAGGAACAAAGCAAGACGTGGCTGGATAAATCCACTGATAGCTACAGTCAAAGCAGCGATAAGCGCCACTGCGAGCAGAGGTGACGGGCCAAATGTACAACACACAATCACGAGGAGCAGCAAAAAACTAAAGAGTACAAGTAACATATTGCGCTGCCCGTGTGCTGTTAGCAACTTGCTTTGTTGAGCCAGGTCAAGTACCAAATGTCTCTGTGCCAAAGAACTCTACCTACTCTCGTTAAAGTGAGCAATTTGTTCTGATGTAGTCGTATCAGTCAGAGTGTCCTCCTGCATTTGTACCTGTAGAAGCGGCTTTAGTCCATTAAGCAGAGGCATGGGATATTTCGTTGGAGAAGGCGATCTTCTGGAAGCATCCAGTGGTACGCTTTCCATGAAATCTGTGTTTCGATGAGAGTGATCAACATAGAAGTAGGATCGGTGTTTGACCTGTTGACGGTTGACTATCACACCAAGTACAGGTGAGCCAAGCCGCTGAAGCGTATTTTGCGCCCTGCCTAGAGATTCCGCCCATTCTTTCCCTGCTTCAACAACCAGAATTGTACCCTCAGTAATGGCGGTTAGAGCTAACGCATCGGCTCCCTTATCCAAGGACAGAGTATCATAGATGATGATGTCAACCAGTCCTGATGCTGTCCTGTCAGATCCAGCAAGAGCTTGACATAACATCCATTGCATCAGCTGGCGCATTTCCGGTGCACGCAGCAACGTTGCAGGATGGGTCGGTATTAGACCCGCTGGTAGTAGGTAAAGGTTTGGCGTATCAGTGGACCATTGGTCAAGCCAGGCACGTATCAAGTCTGGTTGCTGCTCTTGAAACGTATGGACATCTTTTAGCTTATTTACTAACCCGTTCTCATTAGAACGATGGAGTATTTCATGTAGCGATGGTCGCCGAAGATTTCCATCAACAAGCAGCACACGTAGCCCAGAAGACGCAAGTGAGATAGCCAGGTTAGCGGTTGTGGTAGAGGTACCAGCACCTGCTCGCAAGCCAGTCACCTGTATCACACGCTGTCCCTTGCTCAGTACATCGAAGGCTGTACTGATAATTACAAAGGCTTGCTCCACACCCTCATCGGTCTCACTAGAAGTGGTTGATGATCCAGTGAAGAGATTTGGGGACATGCTGAGTGGAACGCTGCCAAGGGATTCCAGTTTAGCGAGTTGGGCTACATCCTCCGAGGTTTTAATAGTTGTGTCTACCCAGTCAAGTAGCAGTACGAGTATTAGCATGAGTAGTGAGCTCATCAATGCTGCAACAATAGTATTGAGCGTTATGTGAGGACTTATTGGGGAAGTTGGGGGCGTTGCCTCCTGGATTAAACTAAGGCGGGGGGAGGATGTCGGCTGTTTCTTCGCAGTTGACTGCCCTTGCTGATATTGTATAAAGACGTTAGAGACTGTATTCGCAATTTTTGCCGCTCGACCTGGATCGTCTGCTTGAGCCAACACCTCGATTATCGCCGTGCCCCCTTTGGGCGAGGCGTTCACAGCTTGCCTGAGTTGGCTGACACTTACACCTGGCAATTGATGAGCTGCCGCTTGCAACACATCTGTACCGCTGATCAACAACGAGTAGTTCTGGGCAAGGGCCTGGTTACTGTATACACTGTTTGCATCCAAAGCACCTGAGCCATTCACCTGTATCAGTGCAGAAGCCTGGTATACAGGTGTAATGAGCTTGCTAATAGCAAACGTTGCGCCAGTACAAACGATGACGCCGAGAAGCATAAGCCATAGCCACTGCCGCAAGACCGAGGCATAGTGTTGTATGGCTGTAATCCCTGGTGGCATGCTTTTTCTCCTTCAATTAGTAAGCTCCCTTACCTGGTATCACTACAAGAATCGTCTTGAGAATAATGCGTAGATCCATCCAGAATGAGCGATTCATCACATAGATGCAGTCGAGAACGCAACGTTGCTCATAACTGGTCATTGAACGACCACTCACCTGCCAGAGGCCTGTTACCCCGGGTTTTACTGTCTGGCGCAGTTCGATGAGTTCCCCAAAGTGCGATATTTCTGAAAACTGTATCGCTCGTGGTCCGACCAGGCTCATCTCACCCCGCAACACATTGAGCATCTGTGGTAACTCATCAATACTTGTACTGCGGAGGATGTTCCCAACTCGTGTGATACGAGGGTCTTTCTCTATTTTCCCATTTTTCTGCCACACCTGCAACAGTTCAGGATGCATCCTCAGATAGTCATCAGCACTCACTATCATGCTACGGAGTTTGTAGCTCATGAAGGATTGACCGTACTGCCCAACACACGCATGCCGATAAAAAATAGGACCACCGTCTTCCAAAAGAATGAAAATGGCTATGATAGGTAATAATAGGGCCAATAGCACAAGTCCAACTATGGCACCACAAATATCGAGGAGTCGTTTGGTAATCTCATAGGCTTGCGAGGTTTGAGGTTCGTCAAGCAGTAGGCTATAGTCCAGAAATATCTCTTCTGCTTGCTCCCTCACGAACTCGGCATCAACCGTATTCACGGCAGATTCAGCATGTTTACTTACTCGACTCATATAGCTATTCTCTCTCAGAGTATATCCCCTTAATTACTATTAAGACGATGAACAGTGGAACTCTTAGGATACCGATTTCAGGCAGGTTTGTGGACTTTAATGATACGTACCTGTGCGGATGTCATCTATTCTTGGTAAGTACCTATTATCTCCCAGTGAAGGAGCAATCAAAGCATTGCTCGAGTGTAGACCATCATTAGTCGTTTCAAAATGTCTTCCCAGTTGTGATGTGTAGTGACATATGAGATCCCACCTTCCGAGAGCTTATTCCATAAAACGCGATCATCAAGTAGGCGAAGTACTGCGGTAGCAAATGCTTCCGGTGCATCTGCAACCAACAGGTCTCGACCGGCAATCGTTTGCATACCTGCAACGGCACTTGAGGTGGCAACTACAGGGGTACCCAAAGCCATAGCTTCAAGCACTTTGTTCTGTATGCCAACCGCATAAGGGAGTGAACATACCGACACCTGGGCCTGTGCAATGTAGGGTCGAAGGTCAGGAACATATCCAGTCACTTCGATACGCCGATCACAGCCTAAACGACGTATTGAGAGAGGGGGATTGCTCCCTGCAATGATGAGTTTGATGTCAGGTCGTTGTTTCCAAATGTGTGGTAGAATGTGCCTGACAAAGGTAAGAACTCCCGCTACATTGGCATGAAAACTCATCTTTCCAGAGAAAACCAGTGTTCCCGGTTTTCGCAATCCAGTATAAGGCTGAAAGTATTGGCGATCAATACCATGAGGAAGTACGGTAATCTCCGCCAACGATCTCCTATCTGCAAGGTCATCTCCCACACTCAGAAAAGCCTGGCGATCACGTTCGGATGTTACTAACACGTGACGGAAACACTGCAGTTGCTTGAGTTCATAAGAACGTATCAAACGTGCTTCGCGCCGCCCAATGAGCCGTAGCATAAGAGTGGCTCCAAAGTGTGCTCCTTGCTCATAAAGCTGACTGACACTGTCAACAGCATCCCAGACAGCAGGTATAGGAAGGTCCTCCGGCACTACACTCAATGCACGTATAGACTCTATATGAAGCAGATCAAATTGACCGGAGTCGAGTAACTCATTGAGCGCAATGCGTAGAGCTGGTGAAGCACAAAAGGCTACCTGGAGAGGGATTTGTGTATTGAAAGCACGTAGACTGCGAAGAAACTGTACACTGCGTTTTTCCTGGACAGTGGTAATGGTAAAACCTTCGCGTTGGAGAGCTAGAGCGTCCTCCTCTTCTCGTTTGCCAGCGCACAATGCGAGCACTGTTACGCTGTGTTTTTTCATCAAATGACTTATAAAACCGTAAGACCGAACACGAATACGAGATGGGAGGTAGGGAGTTAAAAATAGCACATGTGCCACTTAACCTCCAATGTTGAGAAGGAGAAAACAGTCCATCCCCTCCTGCTGTTCTTGCCTCAATACAATGGGAACGAATACTTAACACACAAAGATTATAAACTCTTGTACCCATTAAGTCAATGTCACATCTTCTGGTCTAACTGACCCACTTGGAGGGCTACTTTGGCGAGGCAGCACGCTCTTTCTCCAGATCGGCGGTGTTAGCAGTGGATGAAAATGAGCCAAAACAGCTATAATAGGACTGGCAAGGGACATCACGGACCTCCTTATTGCTCATATAGTGCTTTGGTCAGCTTCTATCTTACAACAATGATTGGTTGATGTCCTTTCCTCAAAAATGCACAAAGTCAAGTATGGTGGCTGTCTGCCTTCAAATCCCTCTTCGGAAAAGCGTCAAGAAAGATAGGGAAGGTATTGTCATGAGGAATCCCGTCTATTTATTATGGCTTGATGAAATAAATTCAGAAAGCCTTGCTTTTCTTCCTTCTCTCTCTAAGCTAAGGAGTCAAGGCGTCGACCTCAGCTTAAAGCCTCTTCCTTTAGTTGAAAAGGGACAATGTTATTATCAGACGTTAACAGGAATGGGACCAGGAAAATTGGGTCGTTTCGACAAGGTGCGAACGGAGGCATATAGCGTTTATGCTAATACTGGCGTTCCTGATGGTGCTTGGGGGTGCATGTTGTCTGATATACTACATGCATACGAGCTAGCTATCACGTCATTAGAAGTAACTAACAGGGATGATCTTAATGTATTAGCAGACGGTCCATTTCACTTTGCCCAGGTACATCTACTTGGCGCTGGTCAGCTTCCACTCAGTGAACTCGACGAGATAGTACAACGGTTTTTGGAACTGGTACCTGCAACTGCACATATACTAGTGCTAACAGATGTATGGAGTCCTGTATCGACAGCATTGGTTAACGTGAATGACTTTTTGAAGGATAGGGGATTTTTAGAGATGGATGAGCCCTGCTGCCATGCGAGCATCATCTGGAATAAAACAATTGCTTACGGTGTAGGAACAGGGCAAATATGGGTCAATTTACGAGGGCGCGAACCGCAAGGTATTGTGAATCCTGGTAACGAGTACCGGGAAGTGTGTGATGCTTTGATAGACGAGTTATGCACCAGATGGTTGGATCAACAGACGAAAGAGCCAGTTATCGAACAAGTCCTCAAGAAGGATGAGATCTATACGGGGGAATATCTGTTTCGTGCTCCAGATCTGGTTACTATCTACCGCTCTGGCTACGCAGCTTCCGCAAAGGCTGCGATGCTTGATTTTGATGGGAGGAGTGTAAACCCGGTGAAAGTTCCTATGCGTACAGAAAGGTTAGCTGACCCTTATGCACGACTCATTGCGAACGGGCCTTGCTTGGTTAACGGACTAAGGAGGTGGGCAAGGCTGATTGATATCGTACCTAATGTGTTGTACCTGTTGGGCTTACCTATTCCCCAGCGTATTGATGGCAAGGTAATTGCAGATTTGTTTACTCAGAGCTACTACGCACGAACCCCCTTACAATTTATTGATGATAGCAAGCTTTCGCACGAGGAAGAAGGTCTTATTGTAGATCGTTTGCGTGACCTGGGCTACCTGGAATAGGCAGAAAGGCAACAAAGGGGTCCACTTTAGTACTACAGCCGTGGATGTGATAGAATAAGAACGGCGGAGGAAAGCCTGGAACTGGGCAAGGGGGAAGTGGGCCTGGATCAGCTATGAGGCTCGCCACTGCGTGGGCTGGTATCGGCATATCACACTCTCGATGTTGGCTTTGGCGTATCTGGCCGTCGTGCGCACGCGAGCGGAGGATGAGGCCGAAAAAAGGGGCTCTCAATACTGCTCTCTTGCCAGTAACCGTTCCGGTAGAGGAGCTATGAAATTGCTTCAAGGCAATACAGACCGACAAAATATAACACAACAGGCTATGCAATCAGAAATTTCTGTTGCTGCTGGTAATGCTACTATTGTTGGTGTAGGGAACATCACAGGCACGCTCCTCAAATTCGGTACGAACTTGCTCATCCAGCGCAGCTTTGGCGCGGAAATGTACGGCTTTTACTCCATTAGCCTTGCTGTTGTGTCCTTTGTTGCGGCGGTCTGTACCCTAGGCTTAGATACAGCAATGATACACTACCTGGCTGTTTACCGTAGCAAGGGACAAACAGGTATGCTAAGGGGCGTAACAATTTTTTGCACACTGACAATCGTGGTGATAGGAGTACTGGGAGCTATCCTGCTCCTCATTTTTACCCCCTGGCTAGCGGCCATAAGAAAAGAACCTCAACTGATTCCACTGTTACAAATTATGAGTCCGATGGTGCCACTACTGTGCATGCAGGCTACCTGTTTTGGTGGCTTACAAGGGCTCAAGGCATTTGCAAAGCGCGTCTTATCAGATCGTCTTATACCCCCTCTTGTTCTTCTCCTCTTTCTCGGAGGTACTCTCATCTTTTATCATGCGATAACAGGAATCGCCTTGGCTACCCTGACCAGTCAACTGGTTGGTACCGTTCTGAGTCTTTATTTTCTCGGTAGACTGATTGCGCGCATCGACAAGCAAAAGCCTGAGTACAATGAATTGCGTAACTGGGTAGGATTTGCCATTCCCAATTTCCTCATCTTTCTTACTGAAGTGATAGTAGAGTCGGTAGATGTGCTACTGTTAACACTCTTACTCATTGCTCCAACAATAATTGGTCAGTATACAACCAGCGTCAAGATCAGCGACACTATTCTCCTGCCATTGGTCTCTTTCAATACCATGTTTGCCCCCTCGATTGCAGAATTTTATAGCAATGGAGAACGACAGAAGTTGAGTGTAATGTTTCAGATTGTGACGAAATGGACGATAATATTCAGTTTCCCGATGTTCTTAATCGTCACACTTTTCGCTCAACCATTACTCAGCCTTTCCGGCCCTAGCTTTGTTGCCGCTTGGCCCTTGCTCATGGTGATGGCATTGGGTATCCTTGTCAGTACCGGGACCGGTTGTGTTGGCTATATGCTTGTGATGACAGGACATCAAAAGCTCTCACTACTTGATTCAGTGGTAGCAGTCATTATAAACATCCTGCTATGTGTGATATTGACCACCCATTATGGAGCTATCGGGGCTGCAATTAGCGTCACATTCACACTCTCTTTTGTGAACATCTTAAAGCTATTTCAGGTCTATATACTCCACAAAATGCTGCCGTACCGTTGGGATACGCTCAAGCCGTTGGGGGCTGGAATCGTCAGTGCAATATTGATAGCTGCTCTCCTCTTCCTCTACAGGAACATACCCACGCCCAACCAACTGTTACTGATACCGGTTTTTTTAGGATGCTATATTGGATTCCTGCTAATATTCAAATTGAGCCCAGACGATAAAATCGTGGTAGGTCTGCTGAGCAGAAAGATTCTCTGTGGCAAGAGATAAAGGAGGGATAATGCGTATCGTTATCTTCGGTGTAGATGGACTCACCTTTCGTATTCTACATCCGCTTATTGCGCGTGGCGCTCTTCCCAACTTTCGAAGATTAAGTGAGCAGGGCAGCGAGGTGATACTCGAATCAAAATTTCCTCCAGTTACTCCAGTGGCTTGGGTATCACTCTATACTGGACTTAAGCCTGCCCAGCACGGTGTATACGACTTCTGGACATATGAGCAACCGACACGTAAAGCCAGAGTAGTGACGAACCGTAAAGGTGGAAAAGCGATCTGGAATATTCTGAGCGAGTACGGAAAACGCGTGTTAGTGATCAACGTTCCAATGACATATCCACCAGAGCCTGTGAATGGTATCATGGTGAGCGGCTACATGACTCCCAGTGCCAGCGTATCTTTTACCTATCCAGGATCATTTAAAGATGAACTATACAAGATAGTTCCCGATTATAGAATCGACTTGGAAAGTGAGGATATGCTCAGTGTAGAGATGGAGGGAAAAGTGGATCGCTTGATTGATGCCACCTTATATATGACAGAGCGAAGAATTGAACTGACCAACTACTTGCTCAAGACGCAGCTTTGGGACTTCTGCATGGTGACATTTGTCGGTGCCGATCGATTACAACATCCCCTGTGGGATGACCTATCTTCATTAGAAGGACGCGCTCTAGAGTACTTTCATCTCTTGGACCATGGCCTTGGTCTGATTTTAGAGCAGCTCGAAGCCCAGGATTGTCTTTTCGTCGTATCCGATCATGGCTTCCAAGGTGCGAGCCGCAGTTTTGAAATTAACGAATACCTCTATAAGAAGAATTTGCTAGGGCTTGGAGCTAACATTCGGCAAACTCGTAACCAAGCCCGGCGTATTAGTTATTTGAAACATACGATCAACCGTATTGGCTTGCTCACTCTGACACGTCGGGTAGCAAGAGGGGTGAAAACGGTAGCAGCCATGAGAGAAAAGTTTGACGATGTGCATGAACCCATCATGGCTGATTTTGACTGGGAGCATACCTGGGCATATGTGCCTTCGCATTCTAGTTTTCCTGGTGGCTATGCGGACATCTTCCTGAGACAGGATCTTGAAGAGGAGCGCTTGGCTGCATTATGCGATGATCTCAAACGTCAGATTGATCCACAGAGTGGCAACCCATTGCTTTCAGCGCTTTATACAACAGAGGTATTTGGTAGCGGACCCTATGCGCTGTGTGAACCTCACCTCTTGCTATTACCGCATGATGGCATCACATTTCGTTCCAGTATGGGAAACAAATACCTGTGGGATGATGCCAGAGTGAGACATGATCCGCGTATGCGATGTGGTGTGCATCACAAAGATGGAGTACTCTATGCATATGGTCATGGTATCAAGCAAGGCTTCACAGGGCCCAATGCTGAGATTTATGATGTTGTACCCACCGTGTTACATTGCATGGGCCTGCCGATTGTAGATGAGTTTGATGGTAGTATCATAGAAAAGCTATTCATTGAAGACAAACAGCCGCTTCCAAATGCTCTAAAGAGAGGTGCAACTACCAATGAATTTGTGCAAAGACGATTAAAGAAGGACTGAAACAAGACCGTCTCAATCCTTTTTTTCGTTCCTAAGGAAAGGGCGTAGTGGGCAGTAATCCCAGATCAACCAGATCATCCGAACGGGACCAGTAGATCCAATGCGCTGGATCCCGGAGAATCGCCGCTTCCACCGCAGCCACGCACCGTCCGAACGCCGTCGCCACGTCGCCGTCCATGGGCACAGGCGGCGAGATCTCCAGCACCTGATGCTGCCAGTCTGCCGACCGGCGCAGGAAGAACATCAGCAGCGGTACACCTATCAACTGGGCCAGGACCGCGCTGCCGGGTAACAGCAGGGCATGCTTGCCAAGGAAAGCCATAGAGACGGCACGCGGGCGATCGGTAGGCAGCGGGGGTGGATCGATGGCCATAGCGATCACTTCATTGGCCCGTAGGATGGTCGCCAACTGGATCGCTGTTTGCCACCGCCCCGGCTGGATAATCGGTCGACGCCAGTGGTTGGCTACGCGCCGCTCCCAGATGCGTTGCCGGAAGAGCCGCAGCACGGGCGACAATGTCGGATCAGAGATCGATGGTAAGCGGCCAACGACGGTGACGGGGAAACCACTGATCCCGATAAGGGAGAAGCTAGCATCATAGGAACCGAAGTGCGCTTCGCACAAGATGGCCCCCTTGCCTTCAGCCAGGGCCACCTCGAGGTGTTCTCGGCCCCGAATCTCCACCAGGCGTGCTAGTGCCTGTCCTTTCCCCCCCAGGCGCATCACATCCACCGTTTCGCAACAGCGAAGGCGGAAGTAGTCGCGGGTCACGCGTGTACGTTGCGCCGGGCTCAGTTGCTCGCCCAGGACCTCTGTCAAGTTACGCATGATCGTCTCGCGCTGCACGCGATCACACTTGTAGCGCCAGTCACCACGGAGGCGAGCCAGGCTATAGGCTAGCGGCGCTGGCAAGAACGCCATCAGGGGCACGATGATGAGCCGATAGGGAGAGGCGAGAGGTTTGACCAATGATCTCAGCAGTCGGCGCACGTTCATGGGGTCACCTGCCACTTCTCTCGGGAACAGTTAGACGCGCAGGTGGTGTTAACGAGGTTGAAGCTTTCGGGCATGAACTCCAAACCGCCCTCGGGCACGTAAAATGCCTCCTCTAGAAATACCAGAGCTTGCGAAGCGTGAGCGAATCCCGACTACTGGACTCCAACAGCGGCGTATCATGCTTCAACAGAGCGTCTTGACCGTTCCCTCGACAAGCTGCTTGCCCCTTCGAGAGTCGCAGGCTCATCGGGGAACAGATACAAACCACGCTGAGCGTTTTTGGTAATTTGGATTGAGCCATTGTAAATACGATCATAAATCCAGTGTGGCGTGATGTCAAGAGTGCTAGCAGACGAATAGACATTTGGAGAGAAGACTTCCCATGAGCGGACTTGAGTGCTGTCCTGCATGTCATCCTGAGCGTGCGCGAAGGATCTCGCTCGACGGACGCACAGATCCTTCGCGCGCGCTCAGGATGACATGCGTTATCTCCAAATGTCTAGCAGGTCGCCAAAATGCTTGACATTACCCTCACATTGAATATATGATCGTATTCACAATGGCACGATCCAGGTCACCAAAGAGCCGAAGATGCACGTGTATCTCTTCTGATGAGCCGGCGATACTGGAAGAGTTCAAGCAGCTTGTCGAGGGAATGGTCAGGACGTTGCGTTTTTGAGAGGAGTATCAAGATGCGTAATCGAAGAAGGCAGTTTCTTCAGTAGAAGAGGTTAAGTATGGACCTCTCATTTACCGCGGATCAGCTTGCACTGAAAGCCTCGACCATTGAGTTCGCTGGCAAAGAGTTGAACCGCAATCTGCGCGAACGTGAGCAAGACGGTGAGTTTCCCCGTGATGCATGGCATGCCTGTGCCCGTTTCGGAATTCAGGGGTTGCCAATACCCACAGAATTCGGGGGCAGCGGGGCCGATATCCTGACGACCGTCCTGGTGATGGAAGGGCTCGGCTACGCCTGCCGCGATAATGGCCTCATCTTCTCACTCAACGCTCAAATGTGGAGCATCGAGTTGCCTCTGCTGAAGTTCGGCACGCCTACGCAGCAGCATGCCTACCTGCCTGGTCTGGTTTCTGGTGATTTGATTGGCGTGCATGCCATGACCGAGGCCGACTCTGGTTCAGATGCCTTCAGCATGCGCACTCATGCTGAGCGCCGCAGAGATCACTATGTCCTCAACGGCTCCAAGCTCTACATTACCAATGCTCCAGTTGCTGATGTGGTCATCGTTTTTGCCACACTCAACCCTGGTCGAGGCTTTGCGGGAGCCTGTGCCTTTCTCGTAGAGAAAGGTACACTTGGCTTTACCGTGAGCCGCAGCCTCGATAAAATGGGCTTGCGTACCTCGCCAATGGGAGAAATCATTCTCACCGACTGTGAAGTGCCAGTCGAGAATCGGCTGGGCAAAGAAGGCGCGGGCATGGCGATCTTCAACTCGTCGATGGAGTGGGAACGTAGTTGCATTCTCGCCAGCGCCGTTGGCGCGATGCAGCGCCAGTTGGAGACCTGCGTGCGTTACGCCCAGACGCGCCAGCAGTTTGGGCAGGCGATTGGCAAGTTCCAAAGCATCTCCAACAAGATTGCCGATATGTCTCTGCGCATTGAAGCTGCCAGGCTCTTGATCTACAAGGTCGCCTGGCTCAAACAGCAGGGTAAAGCGGCGTTGGCTGAAGCGGCCATGGCGAAGGTTTTCACGAGCGAAGCCTGGATACAGTCCAGCCTGGACGCGATTCAGATTCACGGTGCATACGGGTATATGACGGAATCTGAGATTGAGCGAGACCTGCGCGATTCGGTAGCCGGAACGATCTATTCGGGCACATCGGAAATTCAGCGGATGATTATTGCACGCACCCTCGGACTTTGAAAGATACTCAGACGATAGCATAGTTGAGCGACGAGGAGTGACTATGGCTTATTTGCTGCATCAATTTCTGGTGGCGAGCGCACGCCATTCTCCCGGCAAAGTGGCGGTGATCTCTAGTGAGCAGAGTCTTTCCTATGGGGAACTTGATGCACTGACGGATAAGTTGGCGGGGGTGCTACGAGCGCGGGGGGTTGCTCCAGGCGATCGCATGGGCATCTATGTCTCCAAGTCGCTCGCTTCAGTGGTCAGCATCTTTGCGATTCTGAAGACAGGCGCCTGCTATGTGCCGCTTGACCCGGGAGCGCCTGCGCAGCGCCTGGCGTTTATCATTCGGGATAGCGAGATTACGACACTGCTGACCAGCGCTGCTAAAGTGGCTGGCATACAGGCCATGTTTCCCGATGATTGCCCACTGAGAATAGTAGTGCTGGTGGACTGTGATCTGCCACCGGAGTGCTGGCCAACTATGGTGCCAACACCCGCTGGGGTGGCAGTGGTATCCTGGAAAGAGATCATTGCATGGCCTGCAACACCCCTACCAGAGAATCTGGCTATCGAGACAGACACGGCTTATATTCTTTATACCTCTGGTTCGACCGGCACCCCCAAAGGAGTCATGATCTCACATCGCAATTCCCTGACTTTTGTGAATTGGGCAGGGGAGTGCGTAGGCCTGACGGCAGATGACCGGGTTTCCAGCCACGCGCCCTTGCACTTTGACCTCTCAATTTTCGATATTTTCTCCTCTTGCCGGGCTGGTGCAACAATTATTCTCGTGCCAGAGGGGGCCGCGACCTTTCCGGTGCAACTGACCAGACTGATCGAGTGCCAGCGCATCACCGTCTGGTACTCGGTGCCGTCGGTGCTGTCGCTCCTGGTGCTCTATGGCAATCTTGCTGCCTATGACCTCTCCTGCCTGCGGACGATCATCTTTGCTGGTGAGGTTTTTCCGGTGAAGTATCTGCGCCGGTTGATGGCTGCTTTGCCCCAGGCGCGTTACCTGAACTGGTATGGGCCGACCGAGACCAACGTCTGCACGTCCTACGAGGTACCGCTGGACTCAGAACGAACGGCACCTATTCCTATCGGCAAGGCCTGTGCCAACATGGAGGTCTTTGCAGTCAAAAGCTCGGGAGAGAAGGTAACGGCGCCTGGCGAAGCGGGCGAACTGTATGTGCGCGGACCATCACTGATGCAGGGCTACTGGGGTCACCCCGAAAAGACGGCGAAGGTGCTGATGCGCAATCCCTTCCAGCCACATTTCCATGAACTGGCGTATAAGACGGGTGATATTGTGACCCTGGATGCCGATGGAAACTATATCTATCTCGGTCGTGAGGATGGGATGATCAAGACCCGCGGGTATCGTGTGGAGTTGGGGGAGATCGAAGCGATACTCTACGGACATCCCGCAGTCAAAGAGGTAGCAGTGCTGCCTGTACCAGATGATGTACTCAGCAATCGTCTCCGCGCGGTGATCAGCCCCTATGAGGGGGTTGAGCTGACTCGCGAGGAGGTGCTGGCCTTCTGTAACCAGCAGTTGCCCCACTATATGGTTCCAGATGTGATCGAGTTCCGGGAGGCGCTCCCAAAGACATCCACCGGCAAGACCGATCGCATAAGACTCGCCCAGAGTTTCTCTTCCTAGCGAGCAGGTCTATGGTATCAAACAGTGTTAATCTAAGTGGAACTGTAGTACAAAGGAGGTCCAGCAGTGGAATCTGTGATCAACGACTATATCAGCCGTGAACTGGTCAGCAAGCCGGAACTGCTCCCGTTGAAAAATGATACGCCGCTACTAGAGACTGATACTCTGGATTCGCTATCAGTACTCAGGCTCGTACTGTTCTTGGAGCAGCAATTCGGCATTGTCGTGGCTCCCGAGGAACTGATTCCAGAGAACTTCGAGACGGTTGAGGCCATCTGCGCGTACCTTCGTGCCCAGCAACAGGGATAGAGGGCGTAGGTATGAGTATACGCTGATTATGCTGTCAGTGCTACATGAGCTACAAAAAATAAACGTGTACGGCCACTTCTAGAGCGGTTTTACACGTCTTTCGGCAGCAAGAAGTGCCAAGGGCCGGATTTGACTAGCGATGTTTATAGGTGTTCTTGCGAGTCCGTAGCGTGTGCATTTACGGAGTGTTATGTACATCAAAGAGTATTCGCAATAATCGCAGACGACTGGTTAAGCTGTCACATTTGCTGTCAGCTAATGTTTACTCGCCCTCTACTAGCCACGTTGCAACCTTTGGAGCATCTCAAAAAAGAGACTTCATTAAGGTCTTGCTCCTCTCACGAGAATGTACTTCTAGATGGGAATACTGCCCAGTGCTTGGCTCCATTCACAAACAAGATCTTAGACATGTTTGTGTGAAGGCTCGTCTGGAAAGAAGAGGTATGACTAGGATCACTGCAAAAATCTATCATAAGCTCATAGGGTCGCTCTACAAGCCAGCCTACGCTGTGATAGCAGAAGCAAAATCTCACTTGATACACGCATACAATAGACGATAGAACCGCTTTTAAGATATAGTAAGACCTATCTTGAATGGTTTCATGAACCCTATGCGAGAACATCCGTGCGCTCTGATAGATTTTTGCAGCGATCCTAGTCATACCTCTAAAAGGCCATAGGAGCAGCGAGGAGCCCAATCGATGCCGGGGGCGAGTGACGAGCCTATGCCCAGCCTGCTTGACCACTGATGCCGGAGACGAGGCAGAGCCGCAGTCCCGGCAGGAGGAGATGCATCATGAACGCGATCATGATGTATGACTCGACCTTCGGCAACACCGATGAGAAGATCCCGTTGTCGATCCCACATGCATACTGTGACGGGTTTGTGATAGGGAAGTTCCCTTTTGTGACGGCCATCAGAGCCACTCCTCCTCGCTACCGTCCAGCAATCGAAGTTCAACCTTTTCATAGGTACAGGTTGCCATGTGTTCTTTCATACCAGCAATCTCGCGCTGGAGTTCAAGGTTCTTTTTTCGCAACTGAGTGATCTCCTGCTTCAGCCCCTGGCTTCCTATTTGGCCTAAAATGCGCGAAGCTGTCATGAAGTGCAAAGTAGCCTCTGGACAGCTTCTTGTTGTCTCATCGTGATACCTCTTTCGCTCTCTTCTATCCTGCCGTGAACGGCTTTTTCCGTGAGAATAACTCGTACGAGAAATCTGGTACTAGATACAAAAATCTAGGACGAGTTGAATCTGTAAAACTGTTGTGTTGGTGTCCGGTAGAACAGTTAGAAGGAGCGATGACAAGCAATAATCAAAGCCAGAACCGGGAAATCATCAAGCTGACTGTCCACTTTGCACTTCATGACAGCTTCGCGCATTTTAGGCCATATTGCTCCCCTTGTTTATGTGAGTGAAATCGAGCGGAATTGCACAGCACTCTGCATCTATACAGGAACAGATCATGGTTGCATCTATCTTGCTGGCGGAGGATAAGCCTTATACGAGGGTCGTGGTGGTTTGCTTGTTGACTGATCTCCTCTTTGTAGAAAAGTAATTTCCTATAGCCATAGTGACTACACATCCGGCCATCCGGTAGGGGGTTAAGCCACATCCGTGCATTGTCTGTTGGTGTTCAGTGCTCCAACGTCGGCAATGCCTCACGCGAACGCTCATACAGGATGGGATAACCGAGGAGGAGGCGCGCGGCAATGGCGCACAGCTCACAGCGAAAACGCTGGGTCGATTGTGCCGCCAGGACCTGGGGAAGTGGATCACCGCAGAGTGTACAGACCTGGTCCTGCGCTCCAGGGGATGGGTGTGATCGCATCGAGTGGAAGAAGATGGTTCCGCCCGCGGCTGGCAGCTGGGCGTGGAAGGCTTTCAGGCGCCAGAGCAGTTCAGGGCCGACAGCAACAGGGAGGCTCAGGAGGACATGCCAGCTCTCCTCGTCCAGTGTCTTGCCAAGCACTTGTTCCACCTCGCTGCGGTAGTGATTCCATGCTAATGGCTCGGTTTGTTCATCTTTCATAGCGGGCATTGTAGGGGAGGACTGCGGGTATGTCAAGAGCTATTTCCAAAGAACTGCTACCGTGTTGCGCTGGGAGTGCTACTGCGTCCAGGCGACCGGGTGTTCCACAGATTTTTGCAAACCTCTGGAGAGGTGAACGTGGCGAATTGGTTTTTCACAGATTGAGGCTTTGGTGATGGCGTCGAGGGGTAGGACGATCTCGATGAGCTTTTTGCGGTAGGTCATAGGCTGTTATCCTCATTCAGATTACCAAGGGGATGCGTCTCGGCATCAAAGAATAAAAGTTCGGCCTTTGGCAAAGCTTCTATCAATCTGGCTTGGCGTGTTCTAATACTATTCGGGTTACTTTGCCGCATTGAAATGGCAATGTTACGCTTGCCCCATTGTTGCATAGCTTTAATTAGATGATTATCACTTTCTCCGAGAGAGTGCCCAAAGATAACTAAATTACCCTTGTGGTTAGTGAATTCATTGTAGGCAAATGACAAATAGCTTGAGCGATTAATTGAAGCTAACTTATCATCAGCGGTACCTTCAGTTACAAACAGAGGCGTCTCACCACGGTCAAGTGACCTACCAAACTGATCAAGTAGATTGCCTCTCACTGCACGTAGCTTTTCTGTTCTCCCCTCGAAAGGAAGACGCACGAGGTGTAGAGCACCGTGAAGATACAGTATTCTTCTTCTAAAACTGAGAAAGTACTCAAGATTTGTGATATCAAAATCTCCATACAAGAAGTAATCTATAAACTTTGGAGGCTCTTCAGTCATAATTGCCCAGTACAGAAGCAAGTCATAGTTCGTAGAATACACAGACTCATATTGAAGAAGGGCCGAGTGTATTTTAGTGAGCACCTTTTCTATTTCTGACCAAGGTGCATGTATAGCATGCACTGCCTTAATGAGAGCAGTTTTGATACTTTCATAATGCTCATGAACTCTGTCAGCTGTTTTATCACGTCCAAGAGCTTTGCAGACAACTTCAGTAGTCCATAGAGCAGCTAATACCCGCTCGAAGTCTTTCGTATCCATAGATTCAAAAATCGTTGTATCCTCTGGCGACAGTGGATCTTCAATAGCATTTGACTTTGCCTTGTCATAGAGGGAGTCGTACCTAAAATCATCCCAGACAGCACGGCTTGCACCATTTCCTACAAGCAGTCCAGTCCAGTTATTTCGTCCCTTTATGCTGTCCCAATGTTCGAGTTCCGCATCCATACAATCCCGTGAGTTGCTCATGCTTTTTAACTCTCCATTAGCCACCTAAATTCTTCCGAAAATCGTCCGAAGAGGATACTAATGCACGAAATATATGTATTTTCATCCCCTTTCACGTCGCACTGCGACATAGTGCTTTCGCCCAAATTAGCGACACAACGCGGGGAGCGAGAGGGAAAGCGGCCTCCATCCAAGAAACCGCGCACAGGATCACTTTCCTATCGGGCGCTGTCGCTCATTATGGAGGGGAAATCAACCCCTGTCAAGAGCTGACAAGCTTCTTCCCTTTGATGTTTTTGCCGTCATTCCAGACGTCTTCTCTCTCCTGGTGTAGAAGAAAAAGAGCAATAAGTAACCATTTGGAGCACTATTTAGCGCTATTAAAGCAGTATCCTTGACATTTGTAGAAGTATCGAGTACACTTGGAGCAGTAAAGAGGTTAGGCGCCTGCCTGGTTCGCATCGTCTCGAGGAGCAAAACACAGATGTCAGCGGTAGAACAGGCCAAGCTGGATGAGACTCAGGAGAATCAAGGGGGTGGCGAGGTGACCGCGCAGGACGCGGGGAGGCTGCTCGGGATCGGCCACGCCAAGCTGTCCCGGCTTTTGCGCGACTGGGAGCGAACCGGACATGGGTTGCCCTTCCGCCGCTCCAGGCTGGATCAGCGGGCCATTCTGATAAGCCGCAAGGATATCGCGGCGCTGCGCGAGCAGAGCCAGGGAGTGAGCGTGCAGGAAGCTATGCGCAGGCTGGGAGTCAGCCGACAAAAGATGAAGCAACTCATCGAATCGGGAGAGCTGCCGCTGCGCGAGAACCCGCTCCACCAGAACAAACGCCTCGTCGATCGGGAGCGGTACGCTGCGCTACTGGCCGAACGCAGTCAGCTGCACCCGGATCGGGTGGGCAAGGAGGAGATATATGGCGGCTGATCTCATGGCACTGGACCTCTCCGAGCAGGGCGACCCGCGCGCACGCTTCTGGCAAGAGGCGGTTCTTCGCTGGCTGAATGCGCTCGGTTCCGAGCAGAGCCGCGAAAAGTATGGGAAGATCCTGGCCGCCTTCTTCGCCTTTGTCTCGAGAGGCGCGCCTATGCTGCCGTCTGAGGTGAGCGGAGCCGATTGCTACCGTTGGAAGGACTGGATGGAGCAAGAGCGTCACCTGCAGCCCACGACGGTCGCCAACCGGCTCGCGATCGTCTCCAGCTTCTTCGCTTTCGCCTGCACCTTCGATATCGGCAACCGGGAGATGTTGTGTACCTACAACCCCATGGCCGGTGTGAAGCGTCCAGACGTCGACCCGTACGCGCATGCCAAGGGGTTGGCCCCCGCAGAAATCAGGCAGCTGCTAGCGAGCTGCGACCGAACCACGGAAATCGGGGCCAGGAAACTACGCCATTCTGCTCTGGATGCTTTTT
>WNGQ01001115.1_pt1 | contig 31010 bp, 44 predicted proteins | sample 5407661 | NCBI WGS metagenome assembly WNGQ01 (sample SAMN13153382, study PRJNA577476) | soil metagenome | isolation source: 60 cm soil or saprolite under Garry oak tree replicate 2 | place: USA:California | collected 2016-06-15 | reverse complement strand
CGCGTGTCGCGCTGCGGATCCACCGTGATGAACAGTGGCTGAAGCTGACTCGTATCCGGGCCGAATTTCTCCAGGGCGACGCTGACATTTGCAAGCGCCGTCGGGCACAGGTCGGGACAGGACGTGTAGCCAAAGAAGACCAGCAGCCATTTTCCGTGGAAGCTCTGATCGGTGACGCTCTCGCCATTGGTGGATACCAGCGTGAACGGCCCGCCAATCGCGGGAGTTCCCGTTCTGATCGCCTTGCCGACGACGGCTGATCCCGACGTGAGTGTCTGAGGCGCTGGACCCAGCACGCGCAAGACGCCGACAACCGCAAGAGCGCCTGCGGCGATCAATACAAGAACCAGGATAAGCAGTCCGGGTATTCGTTTCATCATGATGCTCTCAAGAGCAGGTTGGCGCGTCATTTCCCGGCGGATGGAGACGGGTGACCTTTGCTCTCCTCTGACTGAAATTCTGTTTGCTCAGGCGTCCAAAGCGTTTTCAGATACGTGATCACCGCCCGGATCTGGTCCGGTGACAGCACGCTACCAAAGGCCGGCATCGTAAGCCGCGTGGTCTTGTTGAACGGGTCTCGCCAACCCTCGCTCACCATCTCGTAAAGCTCCGTATCGGAATGTCGCCATGTATGGCCTTCTGCATTGTGCGGCGGGGCCGGAAGCTCGCCATTTGCGTCGCGCACCTGCCAGTTTGGCACACCCTCGGCCTTGGCGCCGTGACACGACGCGCAGTGTTGCTCGTAGACGGCACTGCCGGACCTAACGTGCTCGGGATCGATCGACTGCGATCCGTCGTTCGTGTCGGCAGGAAAGATCTGACTTGTCGCAGCAATCATCACGCTCATCACGAGGTTACGCATTCACCGGATTCCAGGTATCACCCTGATCCGTGCTTCGGAACAACGTCCCGTCGTCACCTGCGGCATAGAGGATACCAGTCCGGGCAAACACCAGGGCGGCCAGCTTGGGACCCGGAGACGTCGCCTGAACCCAGTTTTCTCCGCCGTCCGGACTACGGAAAACTCCTTTTTCGGTAGCGGCGTAAATGTGCTCAGGCCGGGCCGGATCGTAGGTGACGCTATAGGCCTCGCTTTCTAACTTTCCGGCGTCCTGCCAAAGGCAGAAGCAATCCATCGAACGGCGAACGCCTTTGGATGTGGCGGCAAACAGCCAACCGGTCTGCATGCTTCCCGCCATATTGGAATGGATCAGCTGTCGCACGTCGGACTGAAAGCTGCGGTCCATCAGGCGCCAGCTTTTCCCGGAATCCTGACTACGGTACACGCCATGGTCTCGCACGACGATGTAGACCGTTTCCGGCTGGGTGGTATGAGCGGCAACGGCGATCACGTCACGGCTCGGAAGCCCTTCGTTTCGCTCGATCCAGCTAGTGCCGCCGTCTTCGCTCTGAAGCACGCCCAGCCCTTCCCCTACCACGTAAGTGACGCTCTTGCCGGCAGGTGATGCTGCTAGGCCCGCGATCGCGCCGTTCCCGGACGAAGGAATCGCGACTGGATTCCAGCTTTGCCCTCTGTCACTGCTCCGGAACAGCGCTCCGGGATAAGCTTTCAGCAGCGTATCCGTGCCGGAATCATGGGCGAGAGCAACGATGCGGTGGTCCTGCTGAGTTGCTCCGGCAGCGCCGATTGCTCCGGCGCCGAAGAGAAGCAGAACCACCAGCACGGCGGCACAGAGGCCGCGCACGAATGCCTCAAGCCGTCTCATTGCATTCCCTCACGAGGTCTCAGTCGCGTCAGATCGCAGAGCTGACCGCCGGCTACGACGGCCGCCTTGGCGTTGTCCATCATCACTTCTTCTCTTTCTCTGGCTCCGAAGGCGCGCTCTTCTCCCGGTCGCTCGGGCGGCTCTCTCCCATCATGTCGCTGTAATGGTCCATCATCTCACTCATCTGCTTCATCATCTGGCTCATTTGCTTCATCATGCTCTTCATCCCCTCCTGACTTCCCTGCATCATGCCGCCGCCTCCCATCATGCCGCCATGATCGCGCTGCATCATTCCACCTTGGCCCATCATGCCGCATTGTTCGTTTTGCATCATGCCGCCGCGACCACCCTGCATCATCCCACCGCGATCGCCCTGCATCATGCCGCCCTCGGCGTAGAGGGGCGACGCGGTCAGAACACCTACGAGAAGCATGGAAGCGGGCAACAGCGATGTTGTGAATTTACGCATGGGAGTCTCTCCTTTCGTCGTCCAATTGAATTTGGTTCACCTGCGGCGATCGCGCTTCATTCGCTTCGTCATGACAACAGCTTGAGTCGGAGAGTTGATCCCTCCCGGCGGCGTCAAAAACCGCAGACGAGGTTGTGGCGTCGGTCGCACTAGACGATGCTGTCGTCGACTGCGACTTGCCGGAACGGCCCATCATGCAGACGCCCAACGCGCACATGACAAGGCACGGCAACAAGCTGAGAATGACGGGGGCGAGCCCCGCCGCTACCAGCCATGCCCAGCCGCCGGAAAATAAACCTGCGATGACGACGAGGCTGCCAAGCCCCAGCAACACCCATCGATTTCCTAGATGGTATCGTGCCGCATGAAGAACATCCTGCGTGAGCGACGGCCTGGTCGGCGTCCTGTATTGAGGCATTGTCATAAGATATCTCCGTCACGGTTGAATGTTGCTGCTTGGCCCACCTGCTGGAACGTCAATGCTGTGCTTGCCGCAATGTGCAGCGGCTGGTTTCGTTTCGGCTTTCGATTGTGCTGCCTTGGTCTCGGAAATGACGCAGCTGACGAACTCAGCTATCTCAGGCGCGTCCCATTCGGCCGGCCCGATCAGCCGGCCGATTTCCAGGCCCTCGCGGTCGATCAGCAGGGTGGTAGGAAGTCCCACCACACCCAATTGGCGCATCGCCTTGGCCGAGCTGTCGCGGTAGATCGCACGCTTTTGGATGCCGATCTCGGCGAAGAATTTGCGAATCGCATCCGTACTGCGATCGATCGAGAGCGCCACCACTTCGAAGTCGGGTCCGCCCAGTGCGGCGTGCAGTCTTTCAAGGGTTGGCATCTCCTTGCGGCACGGCACGCACCAGGTCGCCCAAATGTTGAGTAAAACGATCTTGCCGTGGAACTCCGCCAGGCTGCGGGGTCGTCCCTCGGCATCTTCGAACTGAACTTCGGCGATTGGCTTTGATGCCTCATGCACAATGAACTTTTTGCTTTGGTCCTGCGCCGCCACGATTGACGCCGCCGCGATCAATCCGGCGGACATCGCGCAAAGCCTCGTCATCAGTGCAATGGATTTCCTCACCGCGGCTATTGCTCCCGTAGTCTTCGAACGAGTGGAAGAATGGCGTGATCGAGCGCCTCCGGCGTCACCGCACCGATGTGTTTGTAAGCAATGCGGCCGTCCTTGGTGATCACGAACGTTTCTGGCACGCCGTAAACACCCCAATCGATGGCCACCCGGCCGCTGATATCGGCGCCGGTGCGCCTGTAAGGATCGCCCATCGTGTTGAGCCATCTTGCAGCGTCGTCGGGCTGATCCTTGTAGTTGAGGCCGTGGATGGGGACCACGCCCTCGGCCCTCAGCTGCATGAAAACCGGATGCTCTTCCCGGCAAGCTACGCACCATGAGGCGAAGACGTTGACGAGCGACACTTCACCGCTGAGGTCGCTGCTTGCCAGCCCGAGCGTGCGGCCTTTGACCGGCGGCAAAGCGAATTCAGGCACGGGCTTGCCGATCAATGCTGAGGGGATTCGGCCTGGGCTGTGCGTCAGCCCCAGCACAAGCGCGATTGCGAGCCCGATAAACGTTAAAAGAGGAAGAAGATAGAGAATTCGCCGATGCCCCAGCCTCCGGTCACCAGCAGCGGGGCTGCCTGGCTCGGGGATCGTCGCGGCGCCGACGATTCTCTCAGCCGGCAGAAATGGCAGCCGCCAAAAGGAGTGCCGTGCGAGTTCGACAACTCCGGCGACCAGGAGCGAAGCGACGAGTAGACCAATCGCAGTTACCGCGACCATGGTCACCTCCCACTGCAAATCCAGGTCTTCCTTGGGCACCATCGCGATCGTCTCCTGCTCACTCCTTTGCGAAAATCTTTGCAGGCACGCTCCCGCTTTCGATTTCGTACACGGGAATTGGCCCAGTCTTCACGCCGGTCATTCCAGGTGTGCCCGGAGGCATGCCCGGAATTGAGATACCGACGATGTCAGGATGTTCGACCAGCAGCTTGTTGATTGAATTTGCAGATACGTGGCCCTCAACCGCGTAGCGGCCGATCGCCGTGACATGACAGCCGGCGAATTTTTCCGGGACGTGCAGTCGTTTCCGTACCGCCGCCAGGCTTTGGTTCGAGTCGACGGTCACGTCGAAGCCGGCGCCGCGCAGATACGCGGCGTAGTCCAGGCAGCAACTGCAATTCGGGTTTCTGTAAAGAGTTGCTTTCGGCTTTTCCGTAGCCTCCACGGCTTTGGCACCGCGCCCGAACGCCAACATCGTCGCCAAGCCACCGGCGACGATCATAAAGGAGCGGCGAGGAAGCCTGGTCGGCGGGATCCTGGAGAATCGGAAACGCGTCATGTCGTTTGTCCTCTCGCTCAATCAATTCAAGTGATGGCCATGATCCCATTGCGCTGAAGTTCGAGGAGCCGATGCCGCAATAGAGCAGCGGCATACCGCGCTGCAGTCGCGGTGCCACGCGTACTGGCGACGACAAGCCGCCGGCGTTCAAGATCAGGCCATCGAAACGAGCGCATCGAAATCCGTCCTGAAGACTGCCTGAGCTTGCCTCACGGTCTTGCGACCAGACGCAGCTCATGTCCCAACGCACACGACACGCGACGGCGCGTCGTTGCTCATCGCAAGTCACGGCCCACGACGGCGCGACTTAGCTCAGGACGCTGGATCTCGGAGGATAAGGATCGGGGGGAATGTGGTGCCCGGCCAGAACAGGGCGCACGCGATATTCCTGCTTCCCGGCAGGGACATCGTCAACTGAGGTCGGCTCGGGTGAAATCGCAGCCATACCAGTGCAGTAAACCGAGCACGCCCCGACCGGAACACCGCTCTTGCTTCCACCGCAGTCCTTGCAGGGGCCCATGGGCTGTGTGTCGCTCGAGGAAATCGTCGCCATCTTCCCGGTCATCGACGACATGAGCATGCCGCTTCCCGCTGGCCCGATTGCCAGGGCCAGGGCCAGGGCCAGGATAAGCGCCACCGCAGACAGGCGACTAAAGACGGCCGACATCATGAAAGAAAGATATCAATTCACCATTTGAACCACCAGAGCGACGCCATCGCCTTGGAGGGATCCGCGTAACTTTTCCGTGAGGCGTCAGCAGGCGATCGCCGCTTGCGGTGTTGACCGATCTTGTACCGACCCGACCGCAAGTCAGACTGGGACCCACCAAGACTTCGCCCGTACGCTACCCTTCAAATTCGGTAATCGGCGAAAACGCTTCGCCAATCGTACCGAGCGGGCAGGAACATCGGCACCCGTTGTTGGTACGCCCGATATTTGTCGCCGAATTTTTTAATCATCTGCAGCTCTTCCTTTCGAGCCAGGAGCGCGTATGCAATGACGATGATGGGAAAGGCCGTCAGTGAAAGGAGCGTCGGCCAATGCACCACACCTTCGCCAAAGAGCGCGAGGAAAATGCCGGTGTATTGCGGATGGCGCATCAGGGCGTAAGGACCTCGGGTGGCAATGCGCCCTTTTGTGTTCGCGCGATATACCTGACGCCAGGCGGCGATCAGCAGCATAACTCCAAAGACAACAACAGTGTACCCGACGGTCATCGAAACTCGCATCGCCCACCGGCTCCCTGTCAGATAAATCCAGAGATTGCCGTCCCAAACGTCACCCGCAACATCCAGGTTGAAGATGCGGGCGAGTAGATAGATCGTGACGGGAAACCCATACATCTCAGCATAAAATGCAATGATGAAGGCTTGTACGATTCCTGCCCGAGTCCATTCGCGCCAACCTTTCGGCACGGCGAGACAGTAGAAACCCCACGATACCAGGACAATTGAAATTGCTGCGCCTCCCCACAGCATGTTTGCGTACATTTGTCTGCCTCCTGGTCGATAGTCGACAGGTGGAATACCGTCGCGCTTTACCTTGGGCCTATGAACGACAGCGCGACCGCATCTTGTTCTACGCTGTTGTGCAGGCGCACAACGGCGTACGTAGGGTCCCCGGCTGCCTCGGTGACGCAGCCTTCCCTTGCTCGGGAGCGCCCTCCCGGCCTTCTGCATCTAGCCTGTTCTTCTATTCTAGTTCGGAAGGAACGACCGCCCGGTTACATCGATAACGACAAAAATGCGGGTCGCGAGAGGAGGAAATCGCTGGAATGCCCTCAACAAACGGGATTATGATCTCCGTCGAATGCATGGCCTTCATCGAAGGAGGTGACCATGTTCAAGCTAAATAGACAAACCGAAGCTTTCATCGATTTCAGCAATCTCGCCTTGGGTGTGTTCCTGTTTCTGTCGCCCTGGATATTCGGATTCACGTCCGACCTCGGATGGCACACATCGTGGATCGCAGGTACTGCGATCAGTGTCATCGCGATCTTCTCAATTGGCGACCTTTTGGCATCCGTTACAATTCCGAGCTTCATCGAAACCGAGGAATGGCTCAATCTTGCTATCGGCTTGTGGTTGGCGGCATGCCCGTGGATCCTCCGCTTCCACGGCGACACGGTGGCTATGCAAGTACACCTGGCGGTAGGGCTGGTCATCGCGGCAATTGCGGTTGTTGAACTCTGGGTGATGCACCACACCCCTCCGCATGAAAAGGCGTAATGCAGTCCGACATATTCCAATTTGCTCCGACTTTCCGCGGGGCGTCGCGTCCACGACTTCCCGCCGCTCGCACCACATCCCAGCCGGCACCAGATCCAGACTTTGCAGGTCACATTTTGGATGTCTTCACGAACCCGTGAGCTTGTAACCGGGCGGGTTCGCCTTGCGAATTAAGTAGTGATGGCGGCTCGCCATCAGAAACCAGAGGAGAATATCTATGCTTGTTGACCACCCCTATCGCATCCAGCGCGCCAGCGTGCTCGCCTCAACGTTGATCGGCGCGGCACTGACGCTACAGATGAACGGGGCTCTGGCCCAAGGCGGCATGTCCGACATGAAGAAGACGCCGGGCATGAACGACAAGATGAGCGATACGAAAAAGGTAACAACTGCGAACGGAACCGGCACCATCACCGCGATGAACGCTGCGAGCCACAAGGTCACATTGGACCATGGCCCGATCCCTGCCATCAACTGGCCGCCTATGAAGATGGAATTTGCAGTCGCTTCCTCCGTCGATCTTGCGAAGCTCAAGACAGGCGACAAGGTCAATTTCACCCTGAGCGGATCCGGTAACACCTATACGGTACAATCGATCAGTCCGACTCCCTAATTGCCAGCGGGAAGATCGCGATATAGCGAAATACAGGAACGGTGAGCATACCTCTTCATGAAGAAGCCGCTTACCGTTCCACTGCAATACGGTCGCGCAATAACGTTAGCTCACTTCGGCGGGTCAGAGCTTTTCTTTCCGCTGGGCGTAGTTCTCCGTACCCGGGATTAGTGAAGAACCGCCGATAAATCCACATCGAATGAACGGCACGTCACTCTTGCTCAATCATGCGAGGCCCGGCACCCCTCGAAAAGTGTAGCCTCGAGCGGGAAGTGTCCGGCATCCGCCGACCAGCGAATGCCCGCGGCCGATGCCGTCGCCCACCCTTAGTCTACGATCGAGCGGCACGTTTCCGCTCACCGTTTGCAGGCCTGCACGCAATCGTCCATGCCGCCCAGCCGCTCGCAATCCGTGGCGCATTCGGTGCAAATCTCGGCGCACGCCATCATTGGCCTGAAGCGCGCTGGTTCGACATGCTTGCCGCCGGTCTCGAGACAGTGAGTCATCAGCGGCGACGATCAGAGAACTCAAAATAGACTCTCGTTGAATTATCCGTTGGGCTGGCGTTCATATCGACCGGTTAGGTTCTCCCCTTCGGAAGTTAAAGTTCGCAGCCGCGTACCTATGGGCACGCAACAAACGGAGGAGACCATCACAAAAAGTGCTTCATGCTGTTTCCCAAGATACCACCACGTGAATGGCGAGTATTCGTTCGAGGTAGCGCACTGAATGCAGGCCCTGGTCGCGCCGTCTGGATACGAGCCCGATCCCTAGCTGCACGCTATGCGGCCGTCCGGAAGTCCCAATCGGCCAAGATTCAGATTGTTGATCGTCTAATGAGGTTGCCTAATTTCTTGGCGCTCGCACAATTTAACCGCGAGCGATCTGCGGACGACCATGTTTGCTTATCCGACCGGTGCATCAGATATCGGACACATGGTCGAGGTCGCTTTGCCGGCCAGCATCCAGAATATCGAGCACCGGGCAGTCGGGGGTAGCGCCGTCGGAGCATTGCGCGACCGTTTCCGCCAGGATGGATTCAAGCTTGACGAGGTCGGAGAGTTTTTTACGAACGTTCGCCAGATGGGCACTCGCGATCTTGTGCACGTCGGCGCACGGAGCGCGCTCTGGCCCTCCCAGGGCCAGCAAGGCGCGAACCTCCTCAAGCGTGAACCCGAGGTCGCGGGATCGCCGGATGAAAGCCAATGTCCGTGTTTCGGCTGGTCCGTAGAGTCGCCGCCCGCTGGCCGTGCGTGGCGGCGCTGGTAGCATTTTGATGCGCTCGTAATAGCGGATGGTCTTAATGTTCACGCCGCTGTGCCTGGACAGATCGCCGATTGAGAAGTTTTGGGCTCGCGAAGACGTGATGACGCGCATGAAATTGTCCTTGATCCTGTAGTGACTACAGGATGCATCGTTTAGCGCATGACGATCAATCAGGCTGATCACATTGCCGATAACCGGCTGCGGCAAGTTCTAACAGTGGCAGGTGGCATGGCTGGCGCGCTCGCGGCCTCGTCGTGTTGCATCTTGCCCCTCGCTTTGTTCGGCCTCGGGATCAGCGGAGCATGGATCGGGAATTTCACCCGGCTTGCCCCCTATCAGCCGTGGTTCATCGCCGCGACGCTCGCGTTCCTCGGGTACGGCTATTGGTTGGTCTACCGATCCTCAGCGCGCGCCTGCGCCGATGGCGAGGCCTGCGCGCGACCGCTGCCGAATCGTATCGTCAAGACAAGCCTCATCCTCGCAACTATCCTCGTCGTCGCTGCGCTCGGCCTCGACCTCGTCGCGCCGCTCTTTCTCAACTCGTGACCGGAGAATTTCCCATGAACAGGCTTCTCGCTCAGGCTGCTTTTGCCGTCGGCATCATCGCTTCGCCAGCGGTTATGGCCGCAGACAGAACGATCATCTTGGCCGTGAACAACATGGACTGCGCGGCATGCCCTTCCATCGTCAAAGGAAGCTTGGAAGCGGTTCCCGGCGTTACCAAGGTTGCGGTGTCCTACAAGGACAAGACGGCAACGATCGTCTATGACGACGCCAAGGCCAACGTGAACCAATTGACGTCGGCGACCACGAAGGCTGGTTATCCGTCCTCACCCAGGAGCTGATCCGATGCTGCTTCAATCGACCATCACCTGTCCGCACTGCGCCGTTGCGAAGACGGAGGTCATGCCGACCGATGCCTGTCAGTTCTTCTATGAATGCACCGGTTGCGGCACCAAGCTGAAGCCGAAGGCGGGCGATTGCTGCGTGTTCTGTTCCTACGGCTCGGCGCCGTGTCCCCCGATTCAGGCTCAGCGCGCCGGCGAGTCAGGCGCCGCATCGTGCTGCGGGTAGTCCGCCATGAGCAGCCCGACGGCGGACACCTCGCGCGACTGGCTCGGCAGCAAACGCACCAATTTGCTCGCCTGGTGGATTCCGCTCGCCACGATCCTGGCCGGTTTCCTCGCTCCGGTATCGCTGCGAACTGCCGGCTGGGTCATCGCCCTCGGCTGGATGGGTGCGGCGTGCATGCTGAACGCGCGACGCTGTAGTCGCACGCATTGCCGCTACACCGGACCTTACTATCTCGCCATGATCCTGCCCGTGATGACGTTCGGTACGGGGGTTGTCGCCGTCGGCCTGCTTGGATGGGCTTGTTTGGGCGGCGTGGTCATCCTCGGAGGAAGCGGGTTCATATGGTGGCTACCGAGCGGGCATGGGGAAAGTTCTCTTAGTCGTATGACAATTATCTTGAATGGCTTCACTTGGGCTTCCGAATGTCGTGGAGCCTGGATGTCTTTGGGCCATAAGCCGAAGTGTCAGCGATATCGCGCAAGGCGCTCTTCACGCGCGCTCGCGGCGTAGGTGGACGCCCAACGTCATTTTCGCGTCTCGCCTGTTGTCGAGTTGTGTTCCTCGGGCCGTTCCAGATCGATCTCGCGGAGCAACATGTGAACTCGCGCAATGCCGAGACCGGTCGACTGCCAAATGGCTGCGACCAACACCATCACAGCCAAGAGAACAAAAACGCCGGTTCGCTCAGCGGCGGCAACTCCAAATTGCTCCAAAACGAAGTAGATGCCGCCGAAAAGCAGGACAACAAATATCTGCCATAATAGCGTGTAGCCGTCGGCCCATCGTTTGTGCAGCTTGATAATTCGAGTTCTCTCCGGGTTCATGTCACAGCCCTTCGCTCGTCAGTTGATCCTTGGGTATCCCCTTCATGGCAGAAAGCATCCTCCTTTTGCGGCTCCCTTGCCAAGCTGAAACTCCTGTGGGTATTTAGTTCGCGGACGATGAGACATCGGACTGCGCGTGATCAACTCCGTATGAATTTATTCAACGATGCTCGGAGGTGCGGACCCGCCGCAGAAGACGGTCGACATCTGGATCGCGCGACGGGCATGGACTAGCTGCGCCAGCGTATTGAACGAAAATCTGTGACAGCTTGTCGAGGTGGGCTACCAGGCTTTGCTCTATTTCGTCGCGCAGCATCCAATCGGCACGGCTCCAAAGCCTCAGCATTCGAGCGACAATGTCCTGCAGTTGAACTGGTGGCGCGTTGGGCAGGCCGAGGCGGCAGGCAAGGAAAGATAGTTTGGGATCCCTGTCCAACACCAGACCTCGTATTTCGAGCCACGTCCTGCGCGATATCCCTATAAGGCCCAACAGCTTGAGTGCGCTTCTGCGGCGTCGCAAGCTGGATTCGCTCTCGCACCCAGATGACGGTCGACGCTGTTGTGTCGACATAATCAGGGCCGTCCGAGCCGCCCGCCTCATTTTCACGAGGGCCGCTTCTGCCACCGCTCGGCTCGCGTCGTCTTCCAGCGCGCCGATCAATGCAGGTATTGCCTCGACGCGACGGTATGCACCCAGGGCATCAATTACGCCGGTCAACGCCGGCCGTTGAGCGAGGCGCAGCAGGAGACGAAAGATCCGCTCGTCGTGCAGCCTCTTAAGCCCCTGAGCGGCGGCGTTGATCACGGCGTCATCGCCGAGAGCTTCGATTGGATCGGCGGCCGCGTGATGATCGTGCAGGAATTCGACCAGAACATCGTAAGCCCGGAGCGCAGCCAATGCCTCGACCGCGCGGCATCGAATCTGAAAGAGGCCGCTCGGCTCTCGTTGGAATAGCAGAGCACGAAGGGTCGGCACCGCCGACTTGCCACAAGCGACAACCTCGGAGACACCCGAGCCGCCACCGTGAAGCGACGTTAACCTGGCGATCGCATGCGCGAGATTCTGTGACGACCTCGACGCCACGGTACACTCCTCAAGCTGCTCCCTCGTCAATGACGGAAAGTTGGGTTCAGTTGCCCGAGCGACTTTTCGCCGGTCCAGACGCGGAGGCGATCCGACGGCCAGGTCCACCTTCAGCCGAAGATTCCTGGTTATCGCTTGTTTCAGGAGCGAGGCGCAGCCAACCTTGTTCGAGATTGACGTACGCCTCCCTGACCTCTGCGAGAGTCGCTTTCAGCGCCCTCCTCCCGCACTCGGCTGCTTCGCGGCGGCAATGCACGGCTGGATCAGTGTGACGAGGCATGGCTGGCTCCTTCGGTTGAACGGTTCCGTAGGAGTCATCAGCCCTTGGCTTGGAGTCCGTCGGGCGCTTGAGGCGAACTCCATCGCCTTACTCACCATCTACCCGAACTGAAACTTCTCATGGCTGCGGTGCTGGGTCACGATCCGGCGGACCGTTCCCGTCGTCGATCGCATCACCACCGTTTGCGTTGCGATGATGTCTTTGCCAAATCGCACGCCTTGCAGCATCGAACCGTCGGTAATGCCCGTTGCCGCGAAAAGGCAATCGCCCCTCACCATCTCTTCGATCGTGTACTTCTTGCAGGGATCGGCAATGCCCATCCCGGACGCGCGCTCTCGCTTTGCAGGCGTGTCGAACACGAGTCGCGTCTGCATCTGTCCGCCGACGCAACGTAGCGCTGCGGCGGCGAGGACTCCCTGCGGGGCACCGCCGATGCCCATATAGACGTCGACACCTGTTGCAGCCGGTTCGGCAGTGTAGATCACGCCGGCGACGTCGCCATCGGTAATAAAGCGCACGGCAGCACCGGCGCGACGGACCGCCGTAACGAGACTGCGATGGCGTGGCCGATCGAGAATGAGAGCAGTAATCGCGCTTGCCTCGACGCCCTTTGCCCTCGCAAGCGCCGCGATATTTTCCCCTGGAGGCGCATCAAGGTCGATGATGCCTTTGGGGTAACCCTGGCCGATCGCGATCTTTTCCATGTAGGCATCCGGGGCGCTCAGCAATGTTCCGGGCTCGGCGATGGCAATCGTGGCCATCGCACCGGGCATGCCCTTGGCGCACAGCGAAGCCCCTTCGAGCGGATTGGCAGCGATATCGACCGCCAGTCCGCCTCGGGTGCCGACTTTCTCCCCGACAGACAACGCTGAAGCTTGATCCCTTCCGTCGCCGATCACGACAATGCCTTCGATTGGAAGCGCGTTCAGCTCGCGTCTCATGGCGTCGGCCGCCGCCCGGCGAGCTTTCTTTTCGCTCCCTTGACCGCGCAACCGAGCTGCCGAGACGGCTGCGCGCTCGACGACGCGCACGATCTCAAGCGTCAAGAGGCGTTCCAGCAAGAGCTGGGGCTCGACCGAAATGGAGGACGCAGACCGCTGGTCGGTGCCCGGCCCGACGCTCCGATCGCTGCTGCCGGTCGAGGTCTTCAATTCAATAACGGGCGATTCGTCGGCCATCCATGCGGCCTCCTGATTGACCTCACTGCCCCAATGCGGCTACCCGCTCGCGATTGCACCAGTTTCCGAGTGGGATGGCGTCGTCTTCCGAGACTTCGGGAACGGACTTGTATAAATAGCGGACGGACCGAGCTCACGTTCGATCTCCACCAGCCGATTGTATTTCGCGAGGCGCTCGCTGCGCGATAGCGAGCCGGCCTTGATCTGCCCGCCGCCCATCGCCACGGCAAAGTCGGAAATGAACGTATCTTCGGTCTCGCCAGATCGGTGAGAAATCACGTATCGCCAGCCTACATCCCGGCACATCTGAATCGCTTGGATCGTCTCCGAGACGGTTCCGATTTGATTGAGCTTGATGAGGACGGCATTGGAAGCGCGCTCCTCAATTCCGCGCCGGATAAACCGCGCGTTGGTCACATAAAGATCGTCTCCGACGATCTGTATCCGGTCGCCGAGCATCGCCGTCTGTGCGCGGAAACCTTCCCAATCGTCTTCCGCGAAGCCGTCTTCGATGGACACGATGGGATACGTATCGGCCATGCGGCCATAGAGAGCGAGCAGGTCCTCGCGCGAATCGACCCGGCCATCCGACTTGTCGAAGACATATCGACCACCCGCCGCAAACGAACTCGCTGCCGGATCGAGGGCAAGCGCAACATCGTCACCCGGCCGTAGTCCGGTCTCGCGAATCGCCTCCACGATCAACTCGCATGCTTCATCACCGCTCCTGAGGTTAGGCGCAAACCCTCCCTCATCACCGACCGCCGTCGACTGACCCGCCTTGTGCAATAGGCCGCGCAGCGCATGGAAGGTCTCGGCGCCATATCGCAGCGCCTCGGCAAATGTGGGAGCGCCATGCGGCATGATCATGAATTCCTGGAAATCGAGAGAATTCTCGGCATGCCGGCCTCCATTGATGACATTCATCATGGGCACCGGCAGCCGATACGACGATGCGCCACCCAGATATTGGTACAGCGGGATGCCCATGGCCGAGGCTGTCGCCCGGGCAGCGGCCATCGAGACGCCAAGTATGGCGTTGGCACCGAGTTTCGACTTGTTCTCCGTGCCATCGAGCGCAATCAACGCCGCATCAACAGTTTCCTGCGGTGTTGCGTCCGAGCGCTCAAGGCGTTCGCGGATCGCCGTACTGACGTTCGAGATGGCCTTGAGAACGCCCCTGCCCCCGTATCGGGCCACATCGCCGTCGCGAAGCTCAAGAGCTTCGTACCGCCCCGTCGAGGCTCCGGACGGAACGGAAGCGATGCCGCAGTGCCCATTGTCGAGTTTTATGACAACGCGAAGCGTGGGGTTGCCGCGGGAGTCGAGAATTTCAAAAGCGTCGATTGTCTTGATTGCAAAGCTCATTGGACTAATCCCGGAAAATCGTTGGGAACTCACCGATGACGTCGAGGTAGAGCTGGCGCTTGAAGAAGACCGCGAGCGCCGCGAGCTCCTTGACCGAAACCCATCGCCAGGCGTTGAACTCGGCATGACTGCGTTCGAGATCGATATCGGAATCGGTTCCCTTGAACAGCATCACGAACCACTTCTGCCGCTGACCTTTCCAGCGTCCGGCCCAGGCTTTCCGGGCTAACTCCTCCGGCACGTCATAGTGGAGCCAGCGCCCGCTTTCTGCGATGATCTCGGCGTTGTTGGTTCCGATCTCTTCCTTCAATTCGCGCATGGCTGCCTCTCGCGGACTCTCCCGGTCATTGATGCCACCCTGTGGCATCTGCCACGGCTCGCCTTGCACGTCCGCCCGACGGCCGATGAAAACATCGCCCTGCGCATTGAGCAGCATAATGCCGACGCCTAACCGATAACAGGAATCAACTTGGTGATCAGGCGACGCGCGCCTAGTTCCGCTGGGCGGGCTCTGCGGCTTGTCGTGAGCCGAGCTTGTTCCTGATTGAGCCATGTCGATGCTCCACCCACCGCGGCTTGATCGCTGCGGCTTCCGTTTCAACGGTAGGAGTCATCAGCCTTGCGGCAGTTATCGGGGGCACTCCATCCCCTTCATCAAACATTCTAGCATCGACCGGGTTCCGGCTCAATTGAATGTGCAGGCGAATGTGCGGGAAGTCATTTCGTTCATCATGGTTTCCACATCGACGCGCTACCGATGCCCCAAGTGCGATAGCCCTATTTATCTTGCAGGCTTAAGGCTTCAACAGACGCGTTGCGCTCCTTTTCGCTCACACCCTTGTCCGCTCTCCTGGACGCCTGCTCGGATATCGACGCGCGCTCCAGTGCCGCCTCTTGCGCGCGCAGCCACGCGAACAGATCGCTGCGCTGGCCGTCGAGGGGTCGAGCCCAACGCAGGTTCTTGAACGGCTTGCTCTCGGCGCCCACCCACCAATATTCCTTCGTCACCATGAGCGACCAGCCGCGTCGACCGCTGCGGGTCAAGGTGATGATCTCGATCGTCAGGCCATGCTTTGGACTGCTAAAACTGTGTCGTTCGCGTTCGAATTCCACGCCATCATGGGTCCAGCGTAAGCGTTTGAAGCCTGGATTCGTCGTACTCAGGAGCAAATCGAACATCCTGAAGAAGGACGGGCGTTGAAGGCTCTTCATACTGCCGACCTCCCGGTTAATCGGATCTCGCGCGCCGCGATGCGGAGCCGTATCCAACCGACTGCGCTGCGGCCGCGTCGCGTCATTTTGTGTTCCTCCTGGTCGCTACGGCGAACAGGATTGGAACCCCCAGAAGCTGCAGAATGAATGAGAGCGCGGCGACTCCGATGACGGAATGATCGTAGATGACCCCGAGAAGGGTGCTGCCGACGAACCATGCGACACCGAAGATCGCGTGGAACAGACCGAAGGCCGTACCGCGACGATCCGCTGGCGCCATGGAGCCGATGACGGCGCGCATGACCGTTTCCTGTGCGCCCATTCCGATCCCCCAGAAAATGACGCCAAGCGTGACCAGCGCCGGACCGCCGAGAAAAGCCAATGGGGCCGACAGCGCGGAAATGACCGTTACTGGAACCAAGACAAGGATCCCAGTGCGATCGAACCGGCGCCCGAGCCAGAGCGCGGCACCCGCGGCGGCCACCATCGCAACTGCATAGAGGATCGGGATCCACGGCGGGGCGACGATGGCGGCTTTTCCGAAGTGATAGGCCAACAATGAAAAATCAGCATAGCCTGCGCCGATGAATGCTGCGGCGACCGAAAACGTCCAGAACTTCGTCGGCAGCGCGCTTGGCTGGCGGATCGGCTCGGCGACTTCCAGATCCCGGGGTGTCGGAAACTGCGATCTTGCAACCAACAGCACGATAATCGAGAGAATGGCCGGGACAACCAGCATGGCAAAGCTCGTCGTATAACCTTGCCCGAAATACAGCGCCGCGCTGATCGCGAGCGGACCTATAATGGCGCCCGTCGTATCCATAGCCTCGTGCAGCCCAAAGGCCCAGCCGGCTCCGGTCCGGGTGGCAGCGTGCGACAGCATGGCGTCGCGTGTTGGCGCGCGCAGCGCCCGCCCCATGCGTTCCGCGACGATCAGGACGACGGCGATTTGCCAGCTTCCTGCCAGCGCCAACAGCGGGACCGCGAACAGGTTCAGGATGTATCCGACGATCGTGACGGTCCAATAGCGCCCGGTCCGATCGCCGATGTAGCCCGAAAGGAGCCGGATGGCGTATCCGACGAGCTCACCGAACCCGGCGACGACGCCAACGATCGTCGCGGACGCGCCAAGCGTTGCGAGGTACGGGCCCGTGATGCTACGCGCGCCCTCATAGGTCATGTCGCCGAAAAGGCTGACGACGCCGATCAGGACGATGAAGCGTATTGCCGCCCGATCGATCGACTTTTGGCCGGAGCTGGCTGACGCAGTCGCCTCCATCATTCAGTCCTCCAGTGGAAATCTCATTTCCCCAGCCGCAAGAGTTGGACTTTTATTGGGGTGTGGCGCGATTCGGCGGGCGCTTCGCCCAGCAACCGGCGTTCGGTCGGACGATCCGCGATCGAAACACGGCAATCCGCGAAACATGAGACGAATCATCAGCGCGCTCCGTCATGGCGTCGTACCACAAGGCGCGTAGAGACCGGATTGTCTGGGAATAGAGAGCACAACTATCCCACCGCCAGTCGCCAAACGCGGTAGGAGTCATCAGCCATGCGGAAGTTTCGGGGGCACTCCATCCCCGTCGAGAGATCAATATTTTACATGGGGTCCGAGGTGGAAACAAGCAAGCGGCGCCATATTGACGGGAACAATATTGAGCCTAAGATCGTTTCCCAGTTGGCGATGGAGTTCGCCCAAACCGCCCCGTTTTGGGCTGATGACTCCTACTAAAGCACGGCTTTGGTGGGAGTTTTTGTATGTCTGCCATCGGTAAAGCGGGTTCGCCAAGCATTCTCTTTGCCCGGCGTGAAGATCGATTGAGCGCGCAAGGCGCCAATGCACCGCCGTTCTTCGCTGATTTGAATCTCGATCAGATAGTGGATGCGGTCACGTCCGGTTGGACGGACCACGAACTCAAGCCGTTCTTCTATTTCCCATTGAACCGTGCCGATACGATCCGCTATCGGCATGAAGTCTTTCAAGACCTGGAAATTTCGGCATCTCTCGGGAAGGTAAAATTATTCACGCAGCATATACACGACGTTCGGGTGCTGCTGGCGCTGGTCAATAAACTCCATGATCGATTCCACAGGGAGCGCTGGTTTCTTCATGCGGTGGAGATCTATTGCGATGCCGTCAAGCAGCTGGGGGCCGACCTCACCGCCGCGCCGCTCAAATCACGCGGGCTGGGTGGCTTTCGGGACTATCTAACCGCCTACGCCCATGGCTCAGATTTCAAATCGCTCTTGCAGGAGGCGCAACGGCTTACGGCCGATCTGTCCGCCATAAACTATCGCGTGCTCTTGCGAGCGGGCTCTTTCACCGTCGGCAACTACGACCAGGAGGCCGATTACAGCGCGGAGATCGAGCAGACTTTCGAAAAATTCAAGCAAGGAGCTGTCAAGGACTACAAGGTAGACTACCGCTCCGCGCCGGAGGACATGAACCACATCGAAGCGAAAATCCTCGAATTCGTCGCGCTGCTGAATCCGGAACCGTTTTCGCGGCTGCTCGATTTCTACGCCCGCCGCGCGGGCTTCCTTGATGAGACCATAGCGGCTTTCGATCACGAGATTCAATTCTATATCGCGTTTTTGGAATACCTCGAAAAGTTCAAGCGCACGGGATTGCGGTTCTGTTATCCGCAACTCTCTTCCACCTCCAAAGAGGTGTGCGACTACGAGGGATTTGATCTGGCGCTAGCCCAGAAGCTGATCAACGCCAACAGCTCGATCGTCTGCAACGATTTTTTCCTGAACGGTGAGGAGCGGATCATCATCGTCACCGGTCCGAACCAAGGCGGGAAGACAACCTTCGCACGAACGTTCGGACAATTGCACCATCTCGCCAGCCTCGGCTGCCCGGTGCCCGGTCGAAAGGCCCGACTCTATCTGTTTGACCAGCTCTTCACCCATTTCGAACGGGAGGAGAAGGTCGAAAATCTTCGAGGAAAGTTGGAGGACGACCTCGCGCGGATCCACTCTACCCTGGAACAGGCGACATCCCGTTCGATCGTCATCATGAACGAGATTTTCACCTCCACCACAGTTCAGGACGAGATCTTCCTGAGCAAGAAAGTCATTGAACGAATAGCCGAACTCAATCTGCTTTGCGTCTGGGTCACGTTCATCGACGAACTGGCATCATTCGGGCCACAGACTGTCTCGATGGTCAGCACGATCGTGCCGGAAAACCCTGCCGAACGCACTTTCAAAATCGTGAGACGGCCTGCCGACGGGCTCGCCTATGCGATGGCCATTGCTGAAAAATGCCGGCTCACACACGGTCATATCAGGGAGCGCATGAAGTCATGAAAGCCTTCCTTATGTATCGGGATCGCGATTTTGACCCGCTGCAACTGCTGTCGCGACGGGAACGAGACTCGCGTGCAAAAGATCAAAACTTAAACCTGCAACAGATCCTTCCATCAAACGCGGCGGCGCTGACGCAGGATCTCAGCCTCGATATCCTGTTCAATGCCATGGCACTCGGCGACAATTTCCTGTTCGAGGTGGCGACCGTCGCATTGCTGTCCAGCGTCAACGACCCGCAGACCATCCGGTATCGCGAAGATATTCTGGAAGACTGTATGCGCAATGAAGCAACCGTGAGGGAGATGTATCAGATTTCGTGCGAAGCGATCTCAGAAGAACGGAAGCGCTACTGGAGTCTCTTTTACCGCTATCCCTCGAGTGTACTGCATCAGGCCGTCGACGTACTGCAGATGTTGGTAGGCAAGCTGCGGCGATTGCGCAGGATTGCCGATCATCACGCACGGCATTTCCCGTCTGAAGGCGTTACGCGACTGTTTGCGATGCTGGCGACGGAGCTCAGCGATGAGTATTTCGCGACCATCGAGCAGCATCTGAAGCGATTGCAGTTCCGCGACGGCGTGCTCGTAAGCGCGCAGCTCGGCAGAGGAAACAAGGCGGCCAATTGCGTGCTCCGCAAACCCCATCACGATCGGCGCAACTGGATCGCGCGTCTCCTGCAATCGCCGCCTGGCTATACATTCCATCTCCACCCCCGCGATGAAGCGGGCGCACAGGCGCTGGCCAACCTGCAAAACCAGGGACTCAATCATGTAGCCAACGCGACGGCTCAGTCCGCGGATCACATAGTGAGTTTCTTTCAAATGCTGCGGACCGAGCTGGCTTTCTACGTCGGGTGCATGAACCTGAAACATGGGCTGGACGGGTTGGGTGCGCCGAGTTGCCTTCCCACCGCAGCGCCCTTCGGCCAGCGAGAGCTATCGTTCTCCGGGCTTTTTGACGTTTGCCTTGCCTTGAGCACGAAACGCAAAGTCGTCGGCAACGATCTGAATGCTCCCGGAAAGGATCTCATTGTCATTACCGGAGCAAATTCGGGAGGCAAGTCGACCTTTCTCCGGAGCCTTGGCGTTGGGCAGTTGATGATGCAGGCCGGCATGTTCGTGGCCGCCGATAGCTTCTCGGCTGAGGTCCGGGAGGGCATCTTCACGCATTTCCGGCGAGAGGAAGACGCCGCCATGGAGAGCGGCAAGCTGGATGAAGAACTCGGTAGAATGAGCGGGATCGTCGATAGGCTATCGCCACGCTCGATGGTTTTGTTTAACGAGTCCTTCTCCGCGACAAACGAACGGGAGGGCTCAGAGATTGCGGCGCAAATCACGAATGCCTTGCTCGAAAACGGCGTCAAGGTGGCGTTCGTGACGCACCTGTACGAATTCGCGCGCAGACTTAATGAGCGGGAGATGGCCAATGCAGTTTTCCTGCGGGCCGAACGGTTGCCCGACGGAACGCGCACCTTCCGTTTGAGCGAAGCCGGCCCGTTGCGGACAAGCTATGGAAAGGACGTGTACGAAGTCGAATTTGGTTCGGAGCAGGTAGGGCCTCGCCGAGAACCGCTCTCGGCGGCCGAATAACCTTAGGGAAGTAGCGCCGATCTAGCCACCGATATCGTCGAGATGTTGTGTCTCGTTGATCCGCGCAACCGTGATACATCCGCCCACCACGTCGAATTCATTAACGCAGCATGGCGCCTGGCCAAGACGCCAATATGCGGACAGAGGCTGATCGAGCAATTGGACCAGCAAGGCACGGTTTACGCTGGTGTGGCCAACCAGTACGACCGTGTCGTCGACATGTTGATCGAGAACGAGCCGAAGCGCGTCCGCGGTTCGGGCAACCATATCCTGCAGCGACTCCCCGTTCGGGAACCGGACCAGATGAGGGGTGGCGAACCATGCAGCGAAGAGTTGTGGATCCGTTTTCTCGATTTCCTCGTAGCTCCTGAATTGCCATGCGCCATAATCGATATCGTTGAGATGGTCGATGGCCTCTGATTCGATGCCACATGCTTTGGCGATCGCGCGCCCGGTCTCGACGCATCGCTGCATGGGGCTGGTATAGACCTTCACTGGCCGCCACGCCGACGCGATGCGGCGCGCGACGGCCTGAGCTTCCGAAACTCCGCGATGCGTCAAAGGCAGTTCGGCGCGACCACGAAAGCGTTCTGGTTTGATGCCTTCGACATGGCCATGCCGGACCAGGAGGATTTTCGTCAATGTCGCAGCCCTATTCTAAGCAGTTGATGATAACCGATAACTATGAGCAATTGGATGCGCAGCGTCATGTATACACTACTCTCGATCGTGAACCCGAGTGACCATGTTTGCTGCTCGGTTGAGGTCCGGTTCGAATGACTGGAGCCCGTAGCGCCATCGAAACCAGGCGTTCCGAAAGCAGGGAAATATTTATGGGCAACATAGCCCTGGCAGCAATGTCACGCTCAGCGAAAGCTGCGAGAGCATCGAATGGAGAGAGCAGTTTCGGCGGACCGAAGCTCGTCAAGATGCCGCCCGAGAAGTCGATTTGCAGGTCCAGGAAGAGACCCCGAACTTCGATCGGCACATGCCTTGATGCCTCAACGCTGATGCGCACCCCTAGCTCCCGGTCTGCATAAGCCCGACGATAATATCTATATAGTGTCCGGCGGTAACGGATGATTTCGACAAGTATCGAATCTGGGACGACGTGATAGACGCGCAATGTCAGCACAAGCGCAAGCTCCATCAAGTGACAATACGAGTAGTTGGCGAGACCGCGACGCCCAAACCCGATCGTACCATGCTCGAAAGGTGTCCCAAGCTTCCGTAACGATTTGACGTATTCATAGAAAGTGCTCTTGCTTGCATTCCCCTGGAAGCCGAGGTGGGTCAGGACCCACATCGCCTCGCCGTGATGAAGCTTGATCGGTGGCAGCACCTTGGGCTGTTGCTGCTTCAACACCTTGAGGCGCAAGCCACTTTTGGGGGTGCTCATGGAGCCCTCCGATTCCACCCGATTGGACGGGCGCGACGCGGCGCGCCGCGTTAAGGTATGCCGTTCGCCACGTAGACTCTACTCTGACAATGCTACGCGGCTTCCTCCTCGCGATGCTACAGCGTACTCTTTTGGGGCTTGCCACGGCCCAAATCCTCGCTAGAATTGAACAACTTACAGGGGATGGGGTCCCCCGCAACCGCCGATGAGGCTGATGACTCCTACCGGACGCTTGGCGTCGGTAGGAGCTTGCCCGGCTCCCACTACACCAGGCAGTAAATTTGCACACGCGGCCGAGAAGGCCGCGGCGGCATGTCCTGCGCGGTCTAAGGAGGAGGCGTTGCTTGCGAGCGCTGCTGACAGATTACGGCTTCACAATTTCCGTTTTCATCGCACTCGTCATCACGCTGATGTTTGCGTATGTTTTCGAAGCCTCACAAGAAACAATGCGCAACCCTGGTGGTCCTGGGCATCCTGACTGCGGTGGCGGAATACGTCTTGCGCCCAGATTCCGAGCGCCGGTCATGATGATCGCCTTGACGCTAATTCATACCTTACTGAAGCGGGCCAGCGGCTGCGGTAGCGAGCGGGAGACTTCCGGATGACTGGCGTTTGGGCACTTGCGGCATTGTGGTTGGGACTCGCGCTGGTCGCGAGCCTGCTGTCGATCTGGTTCCGGATTTCCACTGCTCTGTCTGAGATCGTCGTCGGTACGATCGCCCAGTTGATTATCGGCGCCGTCATCGGGTCTGCCGTCTTGGGCACGGACGAATCGTGGGTCAAGTTTCTCTCTGGTATCGGTGCAATCGTGCTGACCTTCCTCGCGGGAGCGGAACTCGATCCAGTGATTTTCAGATTGAAGTGGAAGGAGGCCGTTGCGGTCGGCCTTGCAAGCTTCTTTTTTCCGTTCCTGGGATGCGCCGCGGCGGCGCATTATTTACTCGGATGGGAGATGAGGCCGAGTTGGCTTGCCGGCGTCGCCATGTCGACGACTTCGGTCGCTGTTGTCTACGCCGTGATGATCGAGTTCGGTTTCAACACCACCGAGTACGGCAAGACCGTGCTGGCGGCGTGCTTCGTCACTGATCTCGGCACAGTCGTCGCGCTCGGCTTGATCTTCGCGCCATTCACGATGAAGACGATGGTCTTCCTCGGCGTCGGCGCGGTGGTCTTCGTCGTCCTCCCGTGGCTCACGCCTCGCTTCTTCCGAATGTACGGAGGTCGCCCGTCGGAACTGGAGACGAAGTTTCTGCTTCTCTGCCTGCTTGGGATGGGGGCACTCGCAACCTGGGCCGACAGCGAGGCCGTGCTTCCTGCATATCTCATTGGGATGGTACTTGCAGGCACTGTCGGCAAGGATCATTCCCTCATACGGCGATTACGCACGCTCACGTTCGGGCTGCTGACGCCATTCTATTTCATCCGCGCCGGCTCGTTCGTCTCGATACCGGCTCTTGTCGCCGCGCCTGCAGCCTTCATCTTCTTTCTTGTCGTCAAGGTCGCCACCAAGGTCATAGGCGTTTATCCGGTCACTAAATTCTTTGGGTCTCCAAACAAGGAAGCGATGTACACGACGTTGTTGATGTCGACAGGGCTGACGTTCGGCACCATCTCCTCCCTGTTCGGGCTGTCGCACGGTATCATCGATCAAGGCCAGTATTCGGCACTGGTTGCAGCGGTGATCGCGAGCGCCGTGATCCCAACCGTGATCGCCAACGCATTTTATTTGCCGCATCATCTGCTGCCCGAGCCGGATGCGGAAGAGAAATCCGAGGAGCGTCGGGGAGTGACGCCGATCCGGCAAGCCGTGCGAAAGGCCGAGTGACGCGGGAGGCGTCCGATGTTCAACAAAATTCTGCACGCCAATGATGGTTCGGAACATGCGTTTCACGCGCTATCGCTGGCATTGGTCATCGCCAAGCAAAATGCTTCGGAGCTGCACATGGTGTGCGTGGAAGAGATCGATTACATGCCGGAGTTCATCGAGGAGGTTCGCGAGGAGACCGGGACCGCAGCGCGACGCTTTCATACGGTTCTGCAGAGGGCGCGGGCAAAGGCTGAGGAAAAGCATGTCAAGCTTCACACCCATGTCATCGCCGGGCATCCCGTGCGTGACATTGTCGAACTCGCCGAGGAGCTTAAGGCTGAGTTGCTCGTCATCGGTGCAACTGGCCACTCGGCGCTGTACGAACGACTGATCGGCAGTCGCGCCGATCGGATTGTGCAACTCGCACATTGTCCGGTATTAGTCGTAAAGTGACGACAGCCCTTTACCGACCGGATCCCGCCTCCGAGAATGCCCGTGCAGCCACTTAACAATGGATAAAGATTTAAGATGATTTATTTTTGGGTAGCAATTGGAGGCGCAGTAGGAACCACGGGGCGCTATTGGCTATCTGGCGTGGTCGCCCGAGCGATTGGCGAGACGTTTCCGTGGGGGACACTCCTCATCAACGTGACCGGCTCTCTTCTCATCGGGTTCTTCGCTACGCTCACCGGTCCGGACGGGCGCGTCTTCGTCGGGTCGACGGCGCGCCAGTTCGTGATGATCGGCATTTGCGGGGGGTATACGACGTTTTCTTCGTTTAGCCTGCAAACGCTCAATCTGATGAATGATGGCGAATGGCTTTATGCGGGCTCCAACATCATCTTTTCGGTTGCCTTATGTCTGATCGCAGTTTGGGGGGGCAATATGCTTGCCTCAAGCATCAACGCTATGAAGTGGATCTGATTATGCAGCTGCCCCGAGACGCTGTTTTGCTCCGAATCTTCTTTGGCGAAGAAGACAGGGCCGGCCACCTCCCCTTACATGAGGCGATTGTACTGAAGGCGCGGGAGATGCACCTTGCAGGGGCAACGATGCTTCGCGGGCACATCGGGTTTGGCCATTCAGCACACATCCACACCTCCAAGATACTGCGGCTCTCGAATGACTTGCCGGTAGTGGTTGAGATCGTCGATACCCAGGAGAAAATCGACACGTTTCTTCCGGTCCTGGACACTATGATGTCGAGCGGTCTGGTAACGATCGAGAAGGTACAGGTTCTGCAATACGGATCGGAAATGACGCATCGGCCATGAACAAGCGGAATATTGCCAAATTTCCTTGTGATGGCGGAATCGCACGAACAGCTCCTCTCGGCGTCGCCAATGGCTTCAATGCGGTTACCGTCGATGACGGAGTTGCAATAACGGCATCCCGGGAAGGACATAGAGGTGATAAAGCTCAATAGGCGTTCCCGACTGATTACCGCAGGCGTAGCCCGCTCCCCCAACCGTGCGATGTTGCGTGCCGTGGGCTTCAAAGACGATGACTTCGAAAAGCCTATTGTCGGCGTGGCAAACGGCCACTCTACAATGAACCCCTGCAATGCCGGCATCCAGCCTCTGGTCGACCGCGTGATGGAGGCCGTCAGGGAAGCTGGAGCAATGCCGCAGGTCTTCGGGTTCCCGACCGTGACCGATGGAATCGGCATGGGCACCGAAGGGATGAAGTATTCGCTGGTATCGCGTGAAGTCATTGCCGATTCAATCGAAGTCGCGGTTCAAGGCCAGCAAATGGACGGTGTGGTTGCGGTCGGCGGCTGTGACAAAAACATGCCGGGAAGCGTGATGGCGTTGGCGCGTATCAATGTGCCGGGAATCTTCGTGTATGCCGGCACCATCAAGCCAGGCTTCTGGAAAGGAGAGAAGCTCACAATCGTCAGTCCGTTCGAAGCGGTAGGTGCGTTCACTGCCGGTAAGATGTCGGAGGAAGACTTCGAGGGTATCGAAAAGAACGCCTGTCCGTCGGTGGGTGCGTGCGGCGGCCAGTACACCGCAAACACAATGTCCTCGTCGTTCGAAGCGCTTGGCATGAGCCTGCTCGGCTCATCGCAGATGGCGTCGCCCGATCGCGAGAAGGCCGACTCCGCAGCAGAGTCTGCACGCGTTCTGGTTGAGGCGGTTCGCAAAGACCTAAAGCCGCGCGACATCATCACCAGAAAGTCGATCGAGAATGCGGTGGCGCTCGTCATGGCGACTGGCGGCTCGACCAATGCGGTGCTCCACTATCTTGCCATCGCCAGTGCGGCGGGCGTGAAATGGACGATCGAGGACTTCGAGCGTGTGCGGCGCAAGGTGCCGGTGCTGTGCAATCTAAAGCCCTCGGGTCCATTCGTCGCGACGGATTTCCATGCCGCCGGCGGCGTACCGCAGGTGCTGAAGGCGTTGCTTGTCAACGGCGTCCTGCACGGCGATTGCATGACCATCCATGGCAAGACCATGGCCGAGATGCTGAGCGGCGTTCCTGCCGAGCCGCGCCAGGATCAGGACGTGATCCGCCCCTGGTCCAATCCCGTGTATAAGCAAGGGCATCTTACCATTTTGAAGGGCAATCTTTCGCCGGAAGGCTGCGTCGCCAAGATCACTGGGTTGAAGCAGACATCGATCACCGGCCCCGCTCGAGTCTTCGACTCCGAGCCGGAATGCCTGAAGGCGATTATGGCCAAGAAGATCAAGTCGGGCGATGTGGTCGTGATCCGCAACGAGGGTCCAAAGGGCGGCCCCGGTATGCAAGAAATGCTTGCGCCGACCTCCGCCCTGGTCGGGCAAGGGCTCGGCGCTTCAGTCGGTCTTCTCACGGACGGTCGCTTCTCAGGCGGCACGTGGGGGTTGGTCGTCGGCCACGTCGCACCGGAAGCGTATGAGGGTGGAGTGATCGCTCTGGTGAAGCAAGGTGACTCGATCACCATCGATGCCAAGAAGCGTCTCATCCAACTGAACGTTCCAGCAAAGGAGTTGGCCCGACGAAGGAAAGCGTGGAAAGCACCCAAGCCTCGCTACACCGCCGGGGTGCTCGCAAAATACATCAGGCTGGTATCATCCGCCAGCCGCGGGGCAATTACTGATTCGTAGTTGCCGACAGCGCTTTGTCGTCTGACTTCAGTATCAGCCGACCTTCAACCCGCCTATGTTGGCGGCAATAGCATGTCCCGCCCACACCGCGAGAAAACAAAGCAAGATCGAGCCAAACGTATTGGCCGCAGCGTAAAGCCACTCACCGTCATTCATCAGGTTGAGCGTCTGCAGACTGAATGACGAAAATGTCGTGTATCCCCCGCAAATCCCGACCATCACGAACTGTCGCGCCGTCGCACTGGCAAAAATCCTACCGTCCGGCCCCGTGAGTGTGCTGAAGAACCCGATCACGAACGAGCCCACGACGTTCACCAGCAGCGTGCCCCATGGAAAGGTTTCGCCGACCAGCCGCGCCGTTATCCCCGAACACCAGTATCGTCCCACTCCGCCGAGCGCGCTGCCGACTGCAATCGCGACATAAGCGCTCATGGAATCGGCAAGAGCAACCGCGACACCTACCGCCGCCGAAAGCGCCCCGGCGGCCAGCACGAGCTTCGGCCCAAAGGAAAATCGAGCAGCGGTAGGAGGGAGTTGTTCTGAGCTCATTCGAGTCTGCCTTCAGAACCTCAATGGGCGCACCACATTCAGATCTTAACCTCCGGCCAGACGTTCGTAGCTGCAATACGTTAATCGACGTATTGCGTTCGCAGCGCTGCTCAAATTCTTCGCAAGTCCATGATCGCCGCTGCGCCGTGGTTATCAACCAGCGCCACTCCGCGCAGCGCTCACGAGGTGGCGGCGGGGTGCATTTCCAAAATACCCCAGCCCGCTTGCTGTCCCCCAACTGTCCCCGATGCACTGCGCCAGCCTGCCCTCCAGCGCCTTCCGCTACATGTGCCGGAGCAGCTAAAGGCTTAGGAACAATCGCATGCCGCCATTGAAGAGTGGTTTTGTAAAGACCGGGACGGTGAGTGAGATATAACGAAAGTGGTTGCGGGGAGGCGCAACCACCGATACCGACATTCGCTGTTAGTGTCCATTTGAACTATCCATAATAGGCTGATTCTAAACAGCAATTCCCCTTCCTGCCACTTCGGAATACGCTATCGGCGCCAAATTTCGCCCGTTTCTGCGCATGATCCGGCGCCAGGGCTTGATGGCTTCGTGAAGCGAGCAGCCGAAACGGAACGGCATGTCGATGCTGGCTTTAGGCTTCTCGTAGCAGCTCTGGCGGGCAACGCGCAGGCGCGCGGGTGGCCGCATGATTTTCGAATGATGTATATATAGCTCCACGGCGCGAACGAGTGCGGCGGCAATTCGCTTGGTAGCATTCATTTGAGTTGACACGACGCTCGGCCGTGCGCCAAGGTTTGTGCCAAGGTTGATACACCCGCTGCCTGCACCCCTCGGGGATGGTGAACGTATCAATTTCCACCCCCACCCTCGTCATGGGCGAACGGGTCGGCAACGCAGGCTCCGATCCTTTCCATTCGCCGATGAAGAGGTGCTCTCATGCGCGATTTCCGCGACGCGAAAGTCATGGCGCACGCCCTGCGTGATGGCTTGAATGCGAAGGCCGTCGAAACCACTCACAGTGAATGCTTGGAGCTGCTCGCGAAGGCGTTCGGCTGTGAGAGTTGGAATGTCTTATCCGCTAAGATTGAAGCGACGCAATCGCCTGAACCCGACCGGCGCGTGCAGGACCCGCCGCAAACCCGTCCGGGGAGACCGAGCAAAGCTCGCGCGCTGCCTTCCCAAAAATTATGTCGGGTTCCCGACCCGACGCAACTAAAAATAGAAAGTGTGGATTGCTAAATACAGGACAGCGTCACTGTCCGATGATCCCGCAGAGATCAGGCCGCTTGCTCAGGATCAATGTGACCGGCGACCGGGCGACTAACTTTCATCAAAGCATTTACCGAGCGGCTCGGAGGGCGAGTCGTTCCGGTTTCTGTTAGGGGCCCGAGGCTACCCTCTCCGGGCCCCGTCCCCATCGTCGGGTGTGTGGGGAAACCATCCGAGAAGGTTCGTGTGGATAAGCGACAGAACGCGAGACAATTTTTCGTTTGCCCGGTGCATTCCGATGTTCGTCAGCCGGGCCCCGGAAAGTGCTCAAAGTGCGGTATGGACCTGCTGCCGGAGGGTACTCGCTTCGCGTTGGTCCGACACATGATGAGCAGCCCCCATGCACATCGTCATTATGGTCGTGGTTATGCTCGCAGCGATGGCGGCGGTGATGATGATGACGAAATGAAGTCTGCTCAAGGGCACCCGCGCTAATTGAACGTCCACGGAAGCAAGCTGCGGATTTCACCAACCGCGAACTTCCCTTACGTCTGCTTCCAGTAATTCAACGGAAGGCCACCCGCCGCGCCGCCAATCGGAACGCTACTAGGCAACGGTTCGGGTCCCTAGGCCTTTTGGGGTGGATTGTCATTGGTCCCGCCAGTGCGAAGCATGTTTTTGTTCGGCCTGATAGGTGCGCTCAGCTTCGCGGTCAAGTCTGGCGGCTCCGGCCATCGCGCTTTCCTCTGAGTCCGTTATTTCCATAACGGTCTCCTTGCCGTCCGCGCCAATCAGGACGACATGCCAGTGTTGGATGCATCTCGCGATATAGCGTTCTCGTGCCATCCTGCCAATATATGCGCCCTACGTTGGCCCGGTTCAATAATCAAACTGCAAACAAGATCGAACGCACGGGCGGCCCGGACCGAGGGCGAACCTCGTCCGTCACCTGCCCAAATCGGCGAAGCACATGTTTGTGGTTAAATTTGCCCTTCTCGAAATCGCTGGCGCGGCTGAACGCAATAGCCCCAGCATGACCAAAAACCTTCCACTGCCCTTGCGCAGTTTATATCGCGACCGCAGGGCTTGGGCAGTCAATAGGTTCACCAGCAACAAGATCGCCGTCGATTAAATCGAAAGCCATGCCGCGAAATAAGTGATTTCAGCCATGGGCTTGCTTGAGGCTCCGTTAGTAAAACCGCCTCTTCAAAGTCAATATGCTAACCGTGTGGTGCCGCCTCGCTCTCGATTGCCGCGACAAGCTCCGGCGCAAGATGTGCGGACAAACGTTGAATGATATTGAGGAGCTGCACGATTTCTTGCTCGCGCAAGGCGTCAATCTTATTGTGCAGCAATTCTATTTCAAGTTCCGCCTTCACATTTATCCGGTAGTCGTGCTCTGCGTGCCTGCGGTCAATTTCGGATTGGCGGTTCTGGCTCATCATAATGATGGGCGCTGCGTAGGCGGCTTGGAACGAAAGTACCAAATTCAGCAAAATGAAGGGATACGGGTCCCAATGGTTGATGAACGCCATCACGTTCAGGATGATCCAAATGCCCAGCAAGACGCTTTGAATGACAATGAAGCGCCAAGACCCAACTGTTTCGGCGACCCAATCAGCAAGCGCCGCCCCTCGCGTCATTACCAGCTGGGGGATATTACGAGCGGGCTTTTGCGCCCTGAGGTCTCGCAAGCGCTCGAAGTCTTGGGGGCTCAGATGCACTTTGTGGCTCAGCGTGTTGGTCATTGTTGCCTTTCGTCGCTCATTGAGTTCTTCAATATCCTCAGTCGCGCGTGATTGATGGTTATCAAGCCCATTGCTTCTGCCGACGAATAGCGTAGGTCCTTTGTCTACGTCAAAAGGAACGGACCGATGCGAGTGGCTCTTAAACACCTTGAAGTACTCGTCCTCGCGGCTGCCGGACTATGCGGGTCAGTGGCGATGGCCGCCGATGCGAACAATGGGGCGCAACTCGCGAAGCGCTGGTGCGCGACCTGTCACATTGTGGACAGTGATCAGAAACAAGCAAGTGCGGACGTTCCCCCGTTTGCTGCAATCGCGCGTAAGCCGGGTTTCACACCTGAAAAGGTGGCGTTCTTTCTCCTCGACCCGCATCCGAAGATGCCGAATTTCCCGCTGAGTCGGAGCGAGGCAGCCGATATTGCCGCTTACATCGGATCGCTTCGCAAATAGCGCGCGCAGCGATCTTACGAAAATTCGGCGTCAGTTACGTGAACGCGATCCGCATGAAGGGACCAATCCTTGACATTTTCGGCTTCACAAAACCTTAGCTTCGCCAAGTCCGCCGCAAGCGGTTTATTTCCAGCTTCGATTTCGAGCGAACGTTGGCAAATTTCAGCTTCATGCCCATTCGCGCCAAGGACATCCTTCATAAATCGAGCAA
>WNGQ01002337.1_pt1 | contig 31015 bp, 27 predicted proteins | sample 5407661 | NCBI WGS metagenome assembly WNGQ01 (sample SAMN13153382, study PRJNA577476) | soil metagenome | isolation source: 60 cm soil or saprolite under Garry oak tree replicate 2 | place: USA:California | collected 2016-06-15 | reverse complement strand
GTGGCGATATCGAAGCGTACATGGATGGTTATGATCGGTCGCCCAATACTGAATTTGTTGGCGGCGACACGATTAACCGCGGCTGGCAGACTGTGCTCGATCGCTACAAGCAGCGTTACGACTCGCGCGAAAAAATGGGGAACCTGACATTTTCTGATTTGGAATTCACGATCCTTGGCAAAGATGCGGCGTTGGTGCTCGGGCGATGGCGTCTAAAGCGCACGAGCGACGAACCCCACGGAACCTTCACTCTTCTGTTTCGCAAAACGAAAGCCGGTTGGAAGATTGTTCACGATCACACATCATCAGCTTAATGCTGAATATGTGGCTGATTGCATTGCAGAAACCCGACCGTAAGGGAGAGTGCAATATCGATTGAAGTGCGAGCTGTCGAAGTAGGTTCGCGCACCCTCCCTGACGGTCGGGTTTCTGCCTTCCTCCGTCAGTAGTTTGAGGCGAGGGTAAATCACCACAACTAATCCTGACGACTGATCTAGAGCAAACAAATTTGACTTCCAATCTCACCACGATAGAACGCCAGGTCGAAGCGCGCAGTACAGCGCTCAAAAAGGATCTCGGCCTGCGCGATCTGGTGCTTACGCAAGTCGTCTTCGTAGTAGGTACAGTCTGGGTTGGTTTCGCAGCCAAGCTGGGCCAATCTCAGATGGCTTTCTGGCTGATCGCCATCGTCACGTTCTATCTGCCGTTGGCCGCCGTGGTTATCTATCTCAATCGCCTGGCGCCATTGGAAGGCGGGCTGTACCAGTGGGCCAAAGTCGCGTTCGACGATTTTGTGGCCTTCATGCTGGCATGGAATTTTTGGATCTTTGGCATCCTGGTGATGTCCGGCATCGGATTGATCATCAAGAAAAACATCGCGTACGCGATTGGACCGCGCGCCGCGTGGATGCAGGATGATAAGAAGATGACGACGCTGATTTGCGTCCTCCTGATGATCTTCGTCGTCGCCGCCTCGAGACGAGGCCTCGCGCTGGGAAAGTGGGTGCAGAACTTTGGCGGCGCGATGCTGATCATAACCTTTGCAACTCTCATCCTGTTGCCTTTCATTACAGCCAGTCGAGGCGCGCTCGCGAATTACCATCCCTTTTCGCTGAGCTTTCCCCAAATCAACACCTACAACATTAACGTCTGTAGCAAGCTCGCAGTCGGGGCTTTGTCGGGATTCGAATACATCGCGATCCTGGCAGGTGAATGTCGCGCGCCGGCACGCAACATCAATCGCTCGGTTTTGATTTCCGCTCCGATCATCGCGGTGATGTTTATTCTCGGCACCGGATCGGTGCTGGCGTTCGTCTCGCCTGACAAAGTCGATTTGATTGGTCCGATTCCACAGGTGCTGAGTCTCGGGTTCAGTTCATTCGGCTGGGTGTCGACGCTGATTTCAATCACGATCTTTGGGGTGGCGGCGCGGCAGATCGCTTTGATGAGTATTTACTTTGCCGGTAATACTCGGCTGCCGATGGTGGCGGGCTGGGACAACCTTTTGCCCGCCTGGTTCGCGAAGCTGCACAAGCGTTATCACACGCCGGTGAATTCGATCCTTTTCGTGGGCATCGTAACGCTGGTATTCAGCCTGGGAGCTTTGATCGGCGTCAAAGAACAGGAAGCGTTTCAACTCCAGGACAATGCCGCCAACGTTTTCTATGCGTTAATTTATATGGTGCTGTTCGCGATTCCGATCGTCGCGATGAAACGATTTGGCGCCAGGGCACCATGGTGGTTGAAAGCTGCGGCGGGGTTGGGCTTTATCATGTCCGCGATTGGGGCCTTTTTCACAGTCTTTCCGATTATTGATGTCGAGAGCCGGTTCTGGTTCGCGGTCAAGATTATCGCGGTGGTTGTGATTGCTAATGCGATTGGCGCGACGATTTACGCGATTGATAAGCGTCGTCAAGTGGTCAGTGGTCAGTAGTCAGTTCAGCCTCAGCGCTAACCGACACATTCGACAACTAACAACTGACTACTGACCACTGACCATTGGCATTCACCGCAATCCTATGATAATCATCTGCGGCGCCAAGGGCTTCATCTAAATTAACCCCGTAAGGAGAAGCTGAAATGAACAAGATCAATTTTGGTCGCGTGCTGCTCGGCGGAATTGTAGCTGGAGTGATTCTCAACCTCGGTGAGATGGCACTGAACGGCAAAATCCTGGCTACGCAAATGACCGATTTTTTCAAGCGATGCGGATTTCCGGAACCGGGAACGTATTTTTTTATCATCGCCATCGCCATCACTTTCGTCCTGGGCATCGTCATAGTCCTGGGCTATGCGGCCATCAGACCTCGATTTGGTCCAGGCCCCAAAACGGCCATCATCGCCGGCCTATTCGCGTGGTTCGGAGTCATTGTCTATGGCCAGATGATCGGTTTGGGGCTTGGGATTGAACCGGGCAATGTGTTCGCCATCACTGTGGGATGGGAGCTGGTGGAGTACCTCCTGGCAGCATTTGCCGGCGCGGCGTTGTACAAGGAAGCTTAGCGGCGCAAGAGGTCGCCGCCAAAAGGGAAAACTTAACCCATGAGCTGGAAACGATTGCTGGTATCAATTCCGCTCGGCTTCTTAATTATTGTTGCCGACGGAGTTTTATTGATGTTGGTCAACCGGTTCTATCGGCCAGGCTATCCGCCGGCCTGGATGATTCATGCATTTTATCTCTTTGACGCCTGGCCGCTTTTCATTACCCAGCACATCTTCCCTCACGTGGGACATGGTCCGTCGTTTCTCGCGGTAGCAGCGGCCGGACTGATCGATGTGATCATCTGGACGACAATTGTCTACGCGCTGCTCTCCCTGCGCGTGCGCCGCAAAGCCCGTGTCTAAGACTCTCGCCGTCGTCAATTGCTCGCAACTGGTCACGCTGGCCGGCGCGAAGCGCCCGCGCACAGGCGGCGATCTGCGCCAACTCGCAATTATCGAAGATGGTGCGATGCTGGTGCGTGGCGAAACAATCGAAATCGCCGGCCGGCGCCGCGAACTTGAAAGTCTTATCACGTCAGATTACGAAGTAATCGATGCCGGACGGCGCGTGGTGATGCCTGGATTTGTTGACGCCCACACGCACCCTGTGTTTGCGGGAATCCGCGCCAATGAGTTCGAGCAACGTGCTGCCGGTGATACCTATCGCGAGATTGCCGCCCGCGGCGGCGGCATTCGCGCGACCGTGCGAGCGACCCGAAACGCGTCTTTGAAAGATCTGGTTGAGGCCGGCAAGCGTTACGCCGAATGGTTTCTGCGTGTCGGAACTACTACCGTCGAAGCAAAATCGGGTTATGGCCTGACGGTCGAGGACGAGCTCAAGCTTCTCCGCGCGATCAGGCAACTGAATGACGAAACCACTCTGGACTACGTCCCCACCTTTCTGGGTGCTCACGACATTCCGTCTGAATACAGAAATCGCCGGCAGACTTACGTCAATCTTGTCATCAACGAAATGCTGCCGCGCGTCGCTGAAGAGAAACTTGCCGAATACTGCGACGTCTTTTGCGAAGAAGATGTGTTCAGTACAGACGAGTCCTGGCAGATCCTTTCAGCCGCACGTTGTCACGGGCTCGGCTTGCGCGTGCACGCAGATCAACTTTCGCTTTCGGGCGGTGCAAAGCTGGCAGCGGAATTAAATGCCGCGACGGCGGACCATCTGGAGCATACGGATGCGACCGGCATCTCCGCGTTAAAAGCTGCGAGTGTGCAGCCGGTACTCTTGCCGGGTTCGGTTTATGCGCTGGGTTCAAATCATTATCCCGCCGCCCGCGAAATGATCGACACGGGGCTCGCGGTGGTGCTGGCGACGGATTTCAACCCCGGATCCTCGCCGACGCCTTCGATGCCGATGATCCTTTCGCTCGCCTCGACGCAAATGAAGATGACACCGGCCGAAGCAATTACCGCCACGACTATCAATGCCGCCTATTCGCTCGGGCGCGGCGACGAAATCGGATCACTGGAAAAAGGTAAACGCGCCGATTTTGTGATTCACGATGCGTCGGATTATCGCGAGCTGGCTTATTTCTTCGGGATCGAGCACGCGCGGCATGTTTACTCGTCAGGTAAGCTGGTGTTCTCGCGGAAGTGAATTGCTCTCCGAATCTCTGTGGTTAAATAATTCTTCGCCACAAAGATCACAGAAGAAGACGACTACGAGGAATAGAAGACCACACAACAAATCGGGATCGGATGAGACGAACATTCGTCTCGATCCTGAAAAAGCGCGCGAGCGCATCTTCCAGCGCGCGGCAAAGTTGCTCGCTGCGAAGCCTCGCTCAGTGGCGGAGTTGCGCGAGCGTCTCTCGACAACGCGCGGTGGGAGCTCAGAAATCGTTGAATTAGTAATCGAGCGCCTGCGCGAATATGGTTACCTCGACGACGCGAAGTTTGCGCAGAGCTTTGCGTCGAACCGGATTCGCGAGCGGCCACTTGGCCGCCGCCGGCTGCAGCGTGATCTGTGGCTGAAGAAAGTCGATAAGAACACTGCCGACGAGGCGTTGGATCAGGTTTTCGATGCGACTCCCGAAGAGGATTTGATTGATCGCGCCATTGAGAAACGGATTCGCGTGCGGGGCTGGCCGCAGAGCCGTGGAGAGGCGAAAAAGCTCTTCGATCATTTGCTCCGCCAGGGGTTTGAATTTGAACTGGTAAGCGAAAAGCTGCGCGCCTTGACGAAGACAAATCTTGAGGAGTAGTTGATGATCTTGGAGGCGCGGACCTGCAAGTCGACGTTGAGCGCGCAGCTCAACGCTATCCTGGGAACGCGGACCTACAGGTCCGCATTGAGCGCGCAGCGCGAAAGTTTTCTTTGCCAGGACGGCTTGCGCCTGCGGCGCATGCGGACGTAGACGTCCGCGCTCCCGGCCTTGTGTTGCGCGCTCCTGTCGCATCACCCGCCGTGTGAATCTCTCCCACGCACATGCTAAACTTTTGATTCATGCTGACGGGAAATGAAATTCGGGAGAAATTCCTGCGGTACTTTGAGCGGCACGGCCATACCCGTGTGCGCTCCAGCCCGCTTTTGCCGGCGAACGATCCCACGCTGCTCTTCACCAACGCCGGCATGAATCAGTTCAAAGACGTCTTTCTCGGACTCGAAAAGCGCGATTACGTCCGCGCGTGTTCGTCGCAGAAATGCCTGCGCGCCGGCGGTAAACATAACGACCTGGATGAGGTGGGAAAGACTGCGCGGCACCAGACTTTCTTCGAGATGCTCGGGAATTTTTCGTTCGGCGATTATTTCAAGGAAGACGCGATTAAGTTTGCGTGGGATCTGTTGGTGAATGAATACAAGCTCGATCCCGCGCGCATGTGGTTCTCCGTTTTTGAAGGCGATGACGAAGTCGGGCCTGACGAAGATGCCGAAAAGTTCTGGGCACAGGTGGGCGCTCCGAGAGAAAGAATCCTGCGCTTTGGCCGCAAAGATAATTTCTGGCAGATGGCTGATACCGGACCGTGCGGCCCTTGCAGTGAAATTCATTACTACATGGGTGACGATCCGCGGGACGTGGAAAACTGTGCCGCGAACGTTAACGGGCCTGGAGACACAATTACAGAGCTCTGGAATCTTGTCTTCATGCAGTTCGAACGCGCTGAGATTCATCCCGGGGAGTATTCGCTGACGCCACTGCCCGCGCCGTCAGTCGATACCGGCATGGGATTGGAGCGCTTGACTGTCGTCCTGCAAGGCGTGAAGTCGAATTACGAAACCGACCTGCTGAAAGACATAGTCGAGTTTGTGGCTGGGCTTTCTGGCCGGAAGTACGAAGCGGAAACTCCGCAAGGTTTTGCCATGCGCGTGATCGCGGATCATGCGCGCGCTACCGCATTCTCAATTGCTGACGGCATTCTGCCGGCCAACGAAGGACGCAATTATGTCCTGCGCAAAATCATGCGCCGGGCGATCTATCAGGGCCGGCACGCACTTGGTTTTGAAGATCTGTTTTTTCACAAAGTCACGGACTTTGTCGTCGATCAGATGGGCGAAGCGTACCCGGAACTGCTGAGTCATCGCGAATTCATTGGCAGGATGGTGTGCCTGGAAGAACAGCGATTTGGGTCCACCTTAACTATTGGCCTCCAGAAATTAGACGAGGTTTTCACGAAGTGGACAGCTAAGCAGGCGCCCGATTTCACTGAGTTTGCCAGGCTCTATGACACGTTTGGGACTCCGCGCGATCTAATTCGAGTAAGCCTTGAAGAACGTGGTGTGGTTATCGACGAAGATCAGTTCAATCAGTCTTTTGACTCCTCGCTGCAGCAGCTTCAGAAAACCGGAACGGCCGAAAGACTTGAGGGCAAAGCCAGGGCTAAGCCCATCTATGCTCAGGTCGCTTCCAGGGTTCAGTCGTTATTCCGAGGTTACGAAACGACCCGAGTCGCCGATGCGAAAGTATTGGCCCTGATTGGCAGCGATAATGAAGTCGCGGAATTAGTCGAAGGTCGAGACGGCGAAGTCATTTTTGATCAGACTCCATTCTATGCCGAGTCGGGCGGACAAGTTGGTGATGTCGGCAAGATAATTGAACCTTCTCTCACCGCCGGGCTAGCCCCTCTTATTGCGACCGTGACCGATACTTATGCACCGGCTCAGGGGCTGATCGTCCATAAAGTCAAAGTTGAAAAAGGAACTCTGAAAGTCGGCGATACCGTTACCGCTGAAGTGGATGTGAAGAAGCGCGACGCCACGCGACGTAATCACACGGCGACCCATCTGGTTCATGCGGCGTTGCGAGAAGTTCTCGGCGGACATGTGAAGCAGGCCGGTTCGGTCGTAGCGCCGAACTATCTGCGGTTTGACTTCAATCACTATCAGCCGATGACCGAAGACGAGAGCAAGGAAGTCGAGCGGCTGGTTAACGAACAGATCCTGCGCAACGTGAAAGTCGACACCGACATCATGCCGGTCGAAGAAGCGATTCGCGGCGGCGCCATGGCTCTCTTCGGCGAGAAGTATTCCGGCATGATGCGCGTCCTGACGGTGCCAGGCTTTTCCAAAGAGCTTTGCGGCGGCACGCACGTGCGCGCGACCGGCGACATCGGCATGTTCAAAATAACCAGCGATGAATCGATCGCCTCGGGCGTGCGGCGCATTCGGGCGGTTACCGGGCTCGATGCCTACGAACGTTTCCGGGAAGACGAAGAGATCATCGAAGAGGTCACGAGCAATCTGCGAACATCGCGTGCGGAATTGCCGGCGGTGATTCTAAAGCTTCAGGACGAACTAAAGAAAGCCCGCCGCGAAGCAGAAGAATTGAAGTTAAAAATCGCGACCGGGGTCGCCGGCCAACCTGGATTAAACGGCGATGAAGCTCGCGAAATCGCCGGTGTGCGCGTGCTCGCGAAAGAAGCCAGCGGCCTCGACTCGGCTGGCATGCGCCAGCTATCTGATACTTTGCTGGCGCGCATAAAGTCAGGCGTAGTCGTACTTGGCCGTACGAATGACGGCAAGGCTTCACTGATCGTGCGGACGTCTGACGATCTCACCAAGAAGGTCCCGGCAGGACAAGTCATCAAAGAACTCGCGCCGATCATCGGCGGCAAGGGCGGCGGCAAGGCCGACATGGCCGAAGGCGGGGGAAACCAACCGGAAAAACTTTCTGAAGCTTTGCAAGCGAGTTACGGTGTGATCGAGAAGATGCTGAAGTAAGTTTGGAGTAACAGTTTGGAGTACCGCCTTTAGGCGGAATTCTGTTGATCAAGAAATCATTCCGCCTAAAGGCGGTACTCCGAACATTCCGCCTAAAGGCGGTACTCCGAACATTCCGCCTAAAGGCGGTACTCCGAACATTCCGCCTAAAGGCGGTACTCCGAACATTCCGCCTAAAGGCGGTACTCCGAGCTAAACGTCCCACCCCTTACCATAATCCAGGATCGGATAGTCTTTCCAAATCTGAGCTGCTCGTTCGTGACCAACGTCTTCCACGAACTTGGCCGCGCTCGACCAAATCCAGTCTTGCCACTTCTCAACGTAACCATGATGAACGGGGTTATGATGTATGTAGTTCAGTGTCGCCCAAAAGTGACGTTCGGATCGTATTTCGCGGTCAAAACACCGAAACCAAACCTGTCGCCCTCTTCTTTCATCCTCAGTATTCCAGCGGAACGAAGATCGTCCATGAAACTGTCCCAAAGATCGGACGAGTGATTTAATCCGGCGAGACGCAACCAGGACATGATAATGGTTTGGCAAAACGCACCACCCGTAAATCTTCGATGCGTACTGTTGACATGCCACAAGCATTTGTTCCTCACATTCAGTGAGCCGTTCGCAGGTTTTTCCAACGATCGGGGCATGTTTAAAGCAAGACGCAGTTATTAGATATTGCGCGGTGAAACCCATCGCCCAATGAGGAGGCGAATGCAAAGGCAAGTTCCGCAGACGACGATATTCCATCACCCGCGCGCGTTCTTTGTGTGACATGCGGCGATAGTCATACATAAGTGGGAGAGTTTGGAGTACCGCCTTCAGGCGGAATCCCGTGGATCAAGAAATCATTCCGCCTAAAGGCGGGACTCCAAACATTCCGCCTAAAGGCGGGACTCCGAACTTACTTCAGTTCCATCAGCCAAATATTTCCCGTCGTCTCGGCGTACTCGTAGACGATCTGATTACCCAGCGGCGACCAGGCCGGATAGCGAACGTAGGCGTTCAGCTTCTGATAATTTGTCAGTTGTTTCTGAATCTTAGTGCTGCGCGAGACCCAGTAGATGTTCCAAATCCCATTGCGTTGGCCGGCAAAAGCGATTTTGTCTCCATCAGCTGACCAGTCGTGCGACCAGCTCAGTCCGTGTTCGGAAACCAGTGTAACCGGTGTGCCGCCGGTACTGGGAATCACTGCCAGATAGTTGTCTTCACCGCGCTTTATTTCGAAAGCAAGCAGTTTTCCGTCCGGTGACCAGGAGGGAAAGCCCATCAACTCTTTATCAAACGTCAATTGCCTGGGCTGGCCGCCATCCAGCGGCGCGATCCAGATATTGATGGTGCCGTCGCTGTTTGAATTGTAGGCAATCTCTTTACCGTCAGGCGACAATCGCGCATAACTGACATCCGATCCCAGATCAAAGAGGTTGCTTTCTTTCCCGCTAGCCAGGGTAATCGACCACGGTGCGAAGTGGCCGCTGCGATTGGAAACAAACGAGAGTCTGTCTCCTTCAGGGAACCAACCGGGAACGTTATCGACCGCTGGATTCGAGGTTACCTGGGTTAAATTCTTGCCGTCAGTGTCGATGAGCCAAACGTCGGCGCCGGTTCCTTCGCGCCATTGACCAAAAGCGATTCTCCGCCCATCAGGCGAAAAAGCCGGGGTAACGTGGCGTTCGCTGCGGTCATTGCTTAATGGCGCCGGAGGCCCGGCAGGTTCGTTTGAGTTCGGAGACATCGGCAGCGTCGTCAGCGTGCTAAGAACATCCAGCGAAGCATACGCCAGCTTTTTTCCGTCCGCGGAAAGTGAAAGATGGCGAATCGTTTTACCGGGAAAGCCCATTACCAATGCAGGATCACCGACAGTATCTCCAGTTTGTGAGACGGTTATTTTAACAATGCCATAGCTCGGGCGGAAGAATCCGGCGAAGTAAATACCTCGCCCATCTGCCGAATAAACGGCGCCGTTATCAGCCGAAGCCGTCAGTCCGAGTGGGCCGACGCGTTTCAAGTCATCTCCTTTTACAGAGATCGACCAGAGGGACGTAGACAAGTAGTCATTTGCAGTGAACACAATTCGTTTTCCGTCCGGTGACCAGGAGGGAGCTCCGTGCCCTCCGGTGGGATTGCCGACTTGAGTGATCTGTTTAGCTGTGCCGCCGTCCGACGGAACGATCCAGATCGTTGAGGGCGGCAGAGGATTCACAACGCCCGATTGAAAGGCGATAAATGTACCGTCGTGCGTCCACGATGGCCAGCAGCCAAAATCGGTTAGCTGTTTCGGCACGCCACCAAGAGCCGGCATGATCCAGATCCCGCCGCGGTCTTTGGAAAAGTAAGCGATGCGCTGACCGTCCGGAGACCACGCCGGCTGAGAATTCTGCTGTCCATCAGTGGTCAACTGAATCTCGCGTCCCCCGGGCGTAAGTTGCTTTATATAGATTTCAAACTTGCCGGTTTGATCGGACGAATAGGCGATGGAGTTCCCATCCGGAGAGATTGAAGGATCGTTGTCAAGGCTGGGAGCAAAAGTGACTTGCGCGTTTCTCAGCACCTGCGGCGCTGCATTAATCTCCGGCCGGCTTCGATTCAAGAGTTTGTAGAGCGCAAATATGCCGGCTATCGTTACCACCGCCAGCACGGTCGCAGCGAGGACTGCTCCCGTCTTATGGCGCTTGATCTCGACGCTCAGAGAATGTGTGATGGTTGAGACCGCCGATTTGATTTCATTTGTGCTCGAGGACTCTTTCTCAGTTGTCAGGCGTTGAGGCCGCATGCCAGCGTCAGCTTCACCAGTTTTGTTGGGTGCCACAGAACGATCGAGCCTGGCCTGAAAATCCAGCTCCTCCTTCAAGCTTTTCAGATCAAGCAGCATGTCCATGATCACTTGATACCGCTCCTCGCGATCTTTACGCAGGGCTTTATTAACAATACGCGACAATTCAGTCGGCGCTTCCGGCACAAAATGCGAGAGCGGAAGCGGATCGGTCTTCAGTATCGCGGCTAAGATGTCGCTGGGGGTTTCTCCCTGGAAGGGTCTTTGCCCCGTAACCATCTCATAGATGACCGCGCCGAGATTGAAAATGTCTGACCGCGCGTCAACCGTCACTCCGCGTGCCTGCTCGGGCGACATGTACCCAACCGTGCCCAGGATGATGCCGGAGCCGGTCTGCACTCTTTTGGTTTGAGCTTCGGAAATCGACGCCGGCGAAACCGGATCGATCAACTTGGCTAAGCCAAAGTCAAGCACCTTCACATAACCGTCTGGCCGCAGCATGATGTTTTCCGGCTTGATATCGCGATGAATGATACCGGCCCGGTGCGCGGCTGCCAGCGCGTCGGCAATTTGAATTGCAACTTGCAGCGATTCACTGAGACTGAGAGAGCTGTGGGCCAGACGCTGGCGCAAGGTCTCGCCTTCGACAAACTCAGTTGTGATCATCAGCGTAGAATGCGCTTCGCTAATCTCATAAATCGTGATGATGTTGGGATGATTAAGCGCCGAGGCTGCGCGGGCTTCCTGTTCAAAACGGCGCAGCCGTTCGACGTTCCGAGTAAAGGAAGCCGGTAGGATCTTCAGGGCTACTTTGCGACTAAGTCTGCGGTCCTGAGCCAGGTAAACCTCGCCCATGCCGCCCCGGCTGATAAAGGACACAATCTCGTAAGAACCGATTGCGTCTCCGGTTTTGAATTCGCTTTTCTCGTCCACGATCATTTCTGCCGCCGCTTCGTAAGCCGGAGAGTCGATGAAGTTCCCCGTCTTTTCATGAGAAGCAATCAATGATTCAACTTCCTGGCGCAGATCATCATCGCCGCCGCAGGCGCGTGATAGAAACGGGGACCTTTGCGCCGGCTCAATTTTCAGCGCCGCATCAAAAATCTCTTTAACTTTTTGCCAGCGTTCGGGTGTCAACTTCCGCCTGAAGACGGAACTTCAAACTGTTACTCCAAACATACTTCAGGTCGTCAGCCAGACATTGCTGCTGCCCTCTAAATAGCTACGCGAGAATCGATAATGAACTCCCTCAAGTTTGGCGATGCAATCTATTCCAGTTTTCGCCGCAGCCACGCGCGCGCCATCTTCCAGTCCCGCTCGACTGTGGCGTGGCCGATGCCCATCACTTCGGCCGTCTCTTCAATGGAAAGACCGCCGAAGAATTTGAGTTCGACGATGCGGCCCTGCTGGGGGTCCATTTTTGCCAATTCGTTGAGCGCTTCGTGCAGCGCCAAAAGATCAATCGCGGGCTCAGTCGCGAGCTGCTTGCCACCGAGCTGCCCGGCGCTGGTAATCGAGAGGCGTTGCTGATCAGAACCACCTCGCTTTGCTGCCTGACGCTGCCGGGCATGATCCACCAGAATCCGCCGCATTAATTGTGCGGCCACACCGTAAAACTGGGCCCGATTTTGCCAGTGGGCGTTCCGCTGGTCGATCAGTTTTAGGTAGGCCTCGTTAACCAGGGCGGTCGGTTGCAGAGTGTGGCCCTGCCTTTCCCGGCGCAAATAGTTCCCGGCGAGTCGCCGCAACTCGCTGTAAACCAGGGGCATCAGCTTATCGAGCGCCTTCTGGTCGCCTCGGCTCCAATCGACTAGTAACTGGGTCACGTTTTCGGAAGATTGCATCACTGACCCTTAGGCGCCGCGCGCGGCTGGTCACGTTAAGTCCAGCAGGCCTTCTACAAAGGCTCGATCAATTAAAGCGGTCACGCGGTGGTTTGCCTCTAAACCAAGCCCACCTTGCATGTTAGCAGGCGCCAGCGATTCTCCCAGCCGCGAGATTCTACAACAGATTCTTTGATGACGTGAGGGAGTTTCTCCGGAGTCTGCGCGTTAACAAGTGTAAGGCAAAACGTGGTGAAGCAGTCAGTCGCAAGACGCACGAAATCAAGGCCGCCGGTCGCTTCAACCGCCACGGCATGAGAAACCCGACCATTAGGGGAGGGTGCCAAAGGAGGAGATATGAAAAACCAGGCTTACACAGTGATCGCGATGTTCGTACTCGTTGCTTCAATGGCCGTGGCGGCCCAGGCGCAAACCAGTGGTCGTACCCAGTTGACTGCCAACATTCCGTTCAATTTCAGCGTCGGTAATCAGACCCTGCCCGCAGGTGAATACACCGTTGCCCAGATCAATCCGGCCTCGGACCATGTCGTGCTTCAGCTCCGAAGCAGAGACGGCAACTCAGCCATGGTGCAGATGACCTCAGTTATCGGCAAAGCGCAGGAAAGCGCGAAGCTGATCTTCCATCGGTACGGCGACAAATACTTCTTCGCGCAAGCCTGGGTTGATGGCGAAAACAGCGGGTTGCAGGCTTTGAGGCCTCGCGCTGAACGCGCGGCGGAACGCGAAATGGCCGCACTCAAAGCGGCGAGCGAAACCGTACTCCTGACCGCCAGCCGAAAGTAATTTGATCCACACCGGATCGGCCGGCAGAACAGTTCATCAGGAGAACTCGCTGCCAGCTGAATCCAGGCAGGACCCGAAGCCCGAAAGGGTTTCGGTTTTTTGCTGTTTTTGCCGTGCTCCATATCGAGCGCCGATCAAGTCTTGCAGTCTCATGGTCTCAGGAAGGGGGCTTGCCCGCGCCACACCAGAACGCAATTTTCAATTTGCGCCATAGCGTGGCTTTGCCCAAAAGTCTTCGGCATCTGAAATGAGCGGCATGTTGCTGGGAGCGCAGACGTCCTCGTCCGCACTGAGCGCGCAGCGCGAATTTTAGTTGGAGGCTCATTTCCGTTGAAACTCCTGAGCCTGCTGCTGCACGCTGTGCGGACGGGGACGACCGCGTTCCCAGCATTAACTGACTTGGTTCAATTGCTCAATGAGTTTTTGGGCAAAGCCCCATAGCGTCGAGCATACGCTCGCGACCGCTTGCAGTTCCGTAACAACCGGTTATTTCTGGGTCGCGAAAAACTCTTCAGCCGCCGCCTCAGTCTCTTCGGGTGTCATCTCTTTCAATTGTTGATTGATGCCCCACTCGTGCCCAAACGGATCGATGATCTTTCCATAGCGCGCGCCCCAAAACATATCCTGCACCGGCATCAGTATGCGCGCCCCTCGCGCCACCGCGCGTTCCACGACTGCGTCTGCATCGTCGGTCTGCAAGGTAATCCGCGCACAGGTCCCGCCCAGCGTTTGCGGCGTTCGACCGGTGCCGCCTTCTTTGTCCGGGAATTCATCGCTGACGAAAAGGGTGTGGCCGTCCAAAACTATTTCACCGTGCATCAGCCGCGCGCCGTTAGGCTCCAGCATGCAGTCACCCTCTTCGCCGCCGAAAACTTCTTTGTAGAATTCCAGCGCCGCCCGCCCGTCGCTGACGAACAGGTGAGGAATAAATTGATCTCCGCGTGCCATTTGTTCTCCTTAATTAGATTGTTAAGCTACGCTGCATTCGCCCCTTCCGCCAGGGCCCTCTGCCGCGCGAAGTGTTCGACGATCTCGCTCGCCGTCTTGCGCCCGACGAAGGGAGCGAGTTCTTCGACGCTCGCTTCGGATATTTTATGAATCGATCCGAAATGTCGTAGTAATCGCGTCTTTCGTTTCTCGCCTACGCCTGGAATTGCCGACAATTCAGAAGTGAAGTCGCGCAGCTCCCGTCGCTTGCGATGGTAAGTGACCGCATAGCGATGCGTCTCATCCCGAATCATTTGTATCAGACGCAAAATCTGCGAGTGAGAGTCCAGAAAAACGGGCTCATCTTCGCGGCCCTTTACGAGCAAGTAAGCAACCTGGTTGTGATGCAGGGGTGGTTTGACCACGCCAATCATCGGCACAGCTTCGAGATCGAGTTCGCGCATCGCCTCGGCAGCGGCCTTCAATTGGGATTTGCCGCCATCAATCATGATCAGATCCGGTAAAGCCTTTTCTTCGTCACGCACGCGGCGATAACGTCGGAGCACCGCTTCGTGCATCGAAGCAAAATCATTAGCGCCTTCGACCCAGCGAATCTTGAACTTGCGATATTCGTTGCGGTTCATTTTTCCGTTTTCACAAACCACCATGCCGGCGACGTTCTCGGCCCCCTGGATGTGTGACACGTCGAACGATTCGATGCGCGCGGGAAATCGCGGCAGCTCGAGCGTCTCCTGCATTTCTTCCAGCACCCGTTTCATGTCAGGCTTCAGCACGCGAAAACGTTGCTCGAAAGCGAGCTTCGCATTCTTCTCGACCAGATCGATCATGTCGCGCTTCTCGCCGCGTTGCGGCGCGAGAATGTGCACGCGCCGGCCGCGGCGTTCGCTGAGCACCTTCTCGAGCAGTTCGCGATCTTCAAAATCGGTCGGTACATGGATCTCGCGAGGCAGGAATGACGTGCGTAATTCCTGCGTCCGCAGATCGGCGGGTGGCACGCTCCCGCCACCATCCGCGCTGCTGTAGTACTGCACCAAAACTTCGCTGAGAAAATCGGCAGGGTGAAAGTCTTCTTCCGGCAGATCTTCCCAAAAAAACTCGCGCCGCCCGACGATGTCGCCTTCCCGCATGGTAAACAGTTGCAGTGCCAGACGCGTGCCCTCGCGATAGTAACCAAAGATGTCGATGTCACTTTCGCTGGTGGTCGCCATCTTCTGCTGCTCGGAAAGTTTGATTACCGTCTTGCGCAGGTCGCGATACTTCGCCGCCAGTTCGTAACGCATCTCTTCCGAGGCGGCCAGCATGCGCACTTCAAGTTTGTCGGCAAGTTCAGTGTTGCGTCCTTCCAGCAGCATGCGCACATCGCGCACCGCTTCCTGATATTCTTCCGCCGTGCAAAGACCCTTGACGCACGGCCCGAGACAGCGTTTGATGTGGTACTCCAGACACGGCCGCGGGGCTTTGCCGTCGATCTCGATATCGCAGGTGCGCAGTTGAAAGGTGCGATTGATTAGATCGATTGTCCGGCGGGCCATCGCGGCGGGCAAAAACGGCCCAAAATAAAGCGCCCCGTCGTTTTGAATCCGGCGCGTGATCACGCATTTCGGAAACGGCTCGTTGACGGTAAGCTTCAGATGCGGATAAGACTTGTCGTCCTTTAGCTTGTAATTGAAATAGGGTTGATGCTTCTTAACCAGTGACGCTTCGAGGATGAAAGCTTCGACTTCGTTATCAGTGACTATGAATTCAACATCGGCAATCTGGCGGACGAGTTCTTCGGTCTTGATCCCATAACTGAAATCGCCGGCGCGGCCGGCCTGGAAGTATGAACGGACGCGGTTGCGCAGGTTTTTCGCCTTGCCGATATAAATGATCTTCCCGGCGGCGTCTTTGTGCAGATAGACGCCGGGCGACCGCGGGATGTCTTTGAGTTTTTCGTCGAGAGTCACGATTCTTTGCGCCTTGGCGCCTTTGCGAGAATAATCCCACGCCAAGACGCAAAGTCGCAAAGACCAGATTCAGTTAAGCCAGCTCGTGGTCAGGAAGGGGCTTGCCGCGGCTAGATAGGGCTTATTCAATTAAGGGGAGGTACCCCCCTTCCTAACCATGAGTAAATGCAGTTGACCCGGAGTAATGCATTTCCAGAGATATGCGTTTACCTCTTGATCTTCCGAATGCGAAAGACTTTGATGCGGTCGGATTCGGTTTGAACGCGGTCGATCATCTGATCGTCGTGCCTGAATATCCGGCGTTCGATTCGAAGCTGCGTTTTCTTGAACACCAGTTGTCGGCCGGCGGACAGACGGCCTCCGCCATGGCTGCTTTGCAGCGACTGGGAATGAAGACGGCGTATGCGGGCCGGTTTGGGTCAGATCGAGAAGGCCTCTTCGGGCTGCAATCGCTGCAATCTGAAGGAGTGGATGTCAAACATGCGCAAACAATTGAGGGCGCCAGCAATCAACTTGCATTCATCGTCATCGACGCTAAAAACGGCGAGCGCACAATCATCTGGGATCGAGACGAAAAGTTATCTTATGGTGCCGGCGAAGCCCCGACTGAATTAGCCGGGCGCGGGCGCGTATTGCACCTTGATGCACACGACCCGCCTGCGTGCGTGGTGATGGCGCGAGCCGCGCACACTACCGGCGCAATCGTCTCGGCAGACATAGATAATATCTATGACGGACTGCCGGAGTTGTTGCCGCTAATCGATGTGCTGATCACCTCAGCCGAGTTTCCGCATCGTTTGACCGGGATCAGCGATGCGCGCACTTCGCTGGTTGAGTTGAAAGCCAGATACGGTTGCGCACTGGTCGGCATGACTCTCGGCGCGCGCGGCGCTTTGACTTATTGCGAAGGTGAATTCATTGAATCACCGGCATTTGAAGTGCCCGGCGGCTGTCGCGACACGACCGGGGCGGGTGACGCCTTCCGCGGCGGATTTCTCTACGGCGTGCTGCGCGAAGAAGACGTTGAGACAAGTCTGAAGATCGCAAATGCAGTTGCGGCTCTGAAGTGTAGGGATCTGGGCGCGCGAGCGAAGCTGCCGACTGAAGATGAGTTGAACGAGTTTTTAAAAGCGCACGTGACTTCGTCGTGAAACGATGAGTTCAACATGAAGAAGACCTCAAGGTAAGGAAGGGGCTTGCCCCCGCAGGACTGCGTCAAGACAGCGGGGGCAAGCCCCCTTCCCTACCTTGAGGTGATCTTGGAATTGATTCTTGCGGAAAATGAAACGCAACCAGCCCCAACTAGCCCGCAAGCTCGGCCCGTTTAGTGCGGCGATGATCGTGATGGGCGGAATCATCGGCGCTGGTATATTCAAAAATCCCAATGTTGTAGCCAGCCGCGTCCACACGACCCCATTGATTCTTGGCTGCTGGCTGTTGGGCGGACTCGTGGCGATGGCCGGCGCTTTTGTTTATGCCGAACTGGCCGCGCGCAAGCCGCAACTCGTCGGAGGTCAATACGCCTATCTGCGCGATGCTTATCATCCGATGGTCGGATTTCTTTACGGGTGGGCGCTCCTGCTGGTAATTCAATCCGGCGGCATGGCGGCGGTAGCGGTAATCTTTGCGCAGTACTTTCTTGAGTTGATCCATCTTCCGGTCTCCTCCTCACTGGTGGCGGTCGTAACACTGCTGTTGCTCACAATCATCAATTGCCTGGGCGTGAAAGCGGGAGCTGCAGTCCAGAACGCGTTGATGGTGATTAAGATCTTAGCCATCGCCGGACTGATAGTATCCGCCCTCGTTTTTGTGGGCACCCCGCAATTCAGTTTGACTCAGGCGCTCGATCGCCCGGCATCGTTGGGGGTGTTAGCGATAATTGCTGCGGGAATGGGGCCGGTAATGTTTGCCTATGGCGGCTGGCATACAGCCAGTTTTGTTGCGGCAGAGATGCGCGATCCGAAAAAGGATCTCGCGCGCGGAGTCGTCATCGGGGTGCTCGGTGTTGTCGTCTTATATCTGGCGGTTAATTTTGTTTGTGTCGCGGCGCTAGGAGCAAAGGGATTATCTGAAGCAAGTGCGCCGGCTTCGGCTGTTATGCGGCTCGCTTTGGGTGAACGCGGAGCGCGCCTGATCGCCGTCGGTATCGCAATCTCAACGCTTGGGTTTCTGAGTCAAAGTATCCTGACAGCGCCGCGCGTTTACTTCGCAATGGCCGAAGACAAACTTTTTTTCAAGCAGGTTGCGCGCGTCGATCCGCGCACGCAGGCACCGTTTGTAGCGATTGCTTTGCAGGGCGTTTTGGCGGCAACGATCGCGCTCTCCGGAAAGTTTGACCAGATTCTGGATTACGTCGTGTCAGTCGACTTCATCGCTTACGGATTGACCGCGGCGTGCCTGTTTGTTTTTCGTCATCGCGATCGCGGCGGTACCCAAACGACTGATTACCGCGTGCCTGGCCACCCGATCACGACTCTATTTTTTATCCTGGTGTGCTGGGCAGTTGTCGCCGGCACGATTTATTCTCATCCGGAAAACACGGTGATCGGTCTCACTATTGTGCTGGCCGGCGTGCCGGTCTATTTTTTCTGGAACTGGTGGAGGAGCGAGGGATGATGGTCTCAGCAATAAAGTTGCGCGCAATGAATTCGGCATACATTGAATGGGCCAAGACACAGGCGCAGGCAACCTACAACCTGGCAAACAGCGGCATGACGCCCTATCCACTCCGGGATCTGCCGGTGAAGATTGAAGATCTGGAAATCAACGGCCCAACCTTCTACGGTTACGAGCCATTGCAGCAGGCCCTCGCAAAAAAATGCGAAGTCGACACAGGCAATGTTATCGCAGCGGTCGGGACCACGATGGCGAACTTTCTGGTAATGGCCGCCACCATCGACCCCGGCGATGAAGTGCTGATCGAGCAGCCGGCTTACGAGCCACTTTTGAACGTGGCGAGTTTTCTCGGCGCGGTGATAAAACGGTTTCCGCGCTCGGCGGCGGATGGTTTTGAAATTGATCCGCGCGCGATCGAGCGCGCGGTTACTTCGCGGACCCGACTAATTGTGATTACCAATCTGCACAATCCGAGCAACGCTTTCGTCAACGAAGCCACCCTGAAACAAATCGGCGAGATTGCGAGAAACATCGGCGTGCGCGTACTGGTTGACGAAGTTTATCTCGAGGCGATGTTCGAACGCGCGCCGCCGTCGGCGTTTCATTTGGGCAATCAATTTGTGGTGACGGCAAGTTTGACGAAAGCCTTTGGCCTGAGCGGGCTGCGTTGCGGCTGGATTCTGGCTGAGCCTGATTTGGCGAAGCGACTTTGGGGTTTGGTAGATCTGGTCATCGGCATTCCAGCGCATCCGGCTGAATTACTAAGCTGCATCGCGCTCGCGAATCTTGGACAGATTGCGCTGCGCGCACGCGGAATTCTGGATACGAACCGGGCTGTCCTCAATCAGTTTCTGAGCGAGCGGGCAGATCTCGAAGCGCCGCGAGCTGAGTTTGGCACGGTCGTTTTCCCGCGATTGAAGAACGGCCAGGTAGACGAATTGTGCCGCACGGTTCGCGAAAGATACGACACCACGATTGTGCCGGGAAAATATTTCGAGATGCCGGATCATTTTCGTCTGGGTTACACGTGTCCGCCGGAGATATTCATTGAAGGAATTGTACGACTTGGGAAAGCGCTGGATGAATTAAATAATCGGCGATGAAATTTACTGAACTCATCCGCCTGCTTGAAAAGAATGGCTTTCTTTTGTTAAGAGAGAAGGGTTCGATTCGCTATTATTCAAAGCCGGGACACGATAAGCTGATTCGAGTTGATTTTCATGGAGCGAAGGAAGTTCCCAAAGGTACCTGCCATGCTATTCTTAAGGCGGCGGGAATCAGGCAAAGGAGCTAGTGATGATCGATCTTAAGTACTCGCTGGTTATCGAAGCAACAGCCGACCCAGTGTTCTTTGGGTTTTATTCGCCGGACCTCGAAGGTTTTTCAGGGATTGGACACTCAATCGAAGATTGTATCTACAAAGCCAGATCGGGAATGGAGGAACATGTTGCCCTATTGCATGAGCAGAACCTCCAGATTCCTGAACCTTCTTCTAACCCAACTGTGATCATACAGAACGAGACGCTGGCTCCAGCTGCTTAATTGAATGCTACTAGGTTCGCCTCCAGGAAAGACGCGGCACCCTATACGCCCTATCGAGGCTGATTTGTAATTCCGAAATTACGCTGCTTCCGCGACCTCCCCGTCCGAATATTTCTTCGCATAGGCCCAGGCAAAATATCCGGCGCAAACAAAGGCGATGAACTGGATGATGGCAGCAGTCCAGAAGGTCCTGAAGATCGACGAATTGCTCATGTTCTGAGGTCGACCATCCAGCCCCATATGCGCCACCATGCTGTAGATCAAAAATGCGGCGATCGAGGGCCCGACAGCGCGGGCCAAACTCGCGACTGACTGCGTTACGCCGAGAACGCCGCCTTGCTCGGCGGCACTCGCGCTTTTTGACGCCAGGCTTGTCAGTGAAGGCGCCATCAAGGCGTTGCCAATCGCTGACACTGCTCCGATAAGAAGTATCCCCAACACGCCAATGACCGGGGTCACGAATGGCGTCGCGAAGAGGCTGCCGGAAAATAGCAACGCGCCGGCAATCACCAAAGACGGTTCCCCAAATTTCTTTACCAATCTTCCGATCAAGCCGCCCTGGATGAAGGCCGAGATTATTCCCACAAACGCGAAGATCCAGCCATTGTGAAATGCGTCATATCCGAACCGAAACATCAGGAACAGAGAAAACGTCGCCGTCATGATCGAGAAGGCCACAATCGAAAGAAAGTAAATCGTGAGGACCATTGCCAGGCGTGAATTTTTCAAAGCCGTGACCAACTGCCCCCAACTCCGCCCGCTCGCGGCGGAAGCACGCGCCGGATGATCGGGGGTAATTGTTTCCGGCAAAGTGAAATAAAGGAGGATCGCGTTCGCGAACGCCAGGCCTCCTGCAAACAGGAACGGAACATTGATTCCCCAACGACTCAGGATTCCGCCAATTGCCGGACCGAAGACAAATCCCAAACCGAAAGCGGCGCCAATCAGGCCCATTCCTTTCGCGCGGTTTTCCTTCGTCGTGACATCGGCGATGTAGGCCTGGGCAGTCGAGATATTGCCGCCGGAAATTCCGTCTATGATTCGTCCCAGAAACAGCATCCAGAGGGTCGTGGCGAACCCGAGAATTAGAAAGCCAACACTCGTGCCGAGTAGACTGATCAGCAGAATCGGACGACGGCCATATTTATCAGAAAGTCTTCCCAGCACCGGCGCGAAGACAAGCTGCATGATTGAATACGAAGCGAATAGCAATCCAACTTCGCGCGGGCTGGCTCCAAAACTCGTGCCTTCGGCATAGAACGGCAGGACGGGAATCACGATCCCAAAGCCGACGAGATCGATAAAGACCGTGATGAAAATTACAAGTAGCGGCGACCGCTTCATTAATATTTTCGAGTTTCGAATTCGGAATTTGGAGTTTGGAACCTGAGTTTTGAGTTAGCGATGCCAAGTTGACGGTTTTAATAACAACGCGCAACTCGCATCGAAACACACTATCTTCGCCCACCGATCAGTCTATCGATGGATGCCTGGCCGCCGCCGGCAATCAAGAGTGCCAGGACAATACCGATCAAAGCCACGGTGTACTCGATTCCAAACGCAGTTGGACTCAGAAAAAATCCGTTCCGCCAATGGACGCCGATCATTGCCGTGAGTATTACGCAGGCGATCAGGAATGCTCCGGCGCGGGTAAGCAGTCCCAGCAAAACCAGAACGCCGCCGATAAATTCCGAAAAAGCCGCCAAACCCATCCACACCCATGCCGGCCGCATGAAAGGGAATGGCGCCGGAAAAGATGTGAAGCGGCCCAGGCCGGGACCACTCCAGGCGCCGAAAACCTTCTGCGCACCGTGCGCTATGAAAATAGTTCCGAGGGCCAGTCGCAACGGCACGGTTGCCCACGAAGACGAAGTTGAAGTCAGTCTGCGAAGCATAAGGGTTACCTTCGATTAAGTTGGATTGTCTTGAACCTATGCAATATAAACCAAGTTACATTTAGCCGTGTAGGAAAAACCGGCGACGGTTTGTCAATTCGTAGTAACATTTGCGCCGTTCAGTGAAGTATTTCGCGAGACCTATCACTATGGCAGCCCTTCGTACTTTATTCTTTTTTCAATTAAGTCTGTTGCTATTGCCGATTACGGTTTCGTCGCAAGCCCGTCCTGCACATCAGGATGGCGGCCAGAAAATTTCTTTCACGGTCTCCATGTCCAGGCCTCAAACTCATCTGTTGGAAGTAGAGATACGGATTGATCGCGGACTTGCTGCGTGGCCGCCGCAAGAGACGCTCGTGATGCCGGTTTGGACGCCGGGATCTTATTTGATTCGCGAGTTTGAGCGTCATGTGCAGGATTTCGCAGCGCTCGATGACTCCGGCCGGCCGCTGGAATGGGAAAAAATAAATAAGAACTCCTGGCGCGTGAAGACACGGGGCGCCCGCCACTGGCGAGTCACCTATCGGGTTTATGCCAATGAGCTTACTGTGCGCACCAGCGAATTGAACTCAGACCACGCTTTCTGGAACAACGCAGCGTTGCTGATGTATCTCGATGGGCAGTTGAAGGCGCCTTCGACGCTGCAGGTAATTCCGCCGGCGGGCTGGAAAGTTGCTACCGGCTTGCCGCCCATTCAGGGCAAACCGAATAGTTTTCGCGCTGAAAATTTCGACATTCTTTACGACTCCCCATTCGAAGTTAATAACTTTAAGGAGATCGATTTCAGCGTTCTCGGCGTGGCGCATCGAATCGTGATCGACGGCGATGGCAATTACGATCCTGATCGAATTCGCTCCGGGGTCGAGAAGATCGTCGCAACCGAAGTCGCAATGTTCGGAGAAATTCCGTATCACGACTACACCTTCATTTTGCATTTACGCGCGAACACCGGAGGCGGCCTGGAACATCTGAATTCGACGGCGCTTGGTTTCAGGCGTTCAGGTTTCGCGAACGAGGAAGGTTACCGGAATTTCTGGGGATTGGTCGCGCACGAGTTCTTTCATCTATGGAACGTCAAACGCATCCGCCCGGATGCGCTCGGACCATTCGATTACACCAAAGAGAATTACACCAGAATGCTCTGGGTCGCCGAAGGAGTGACGGAGTATTACGCGAAATTGATTGTCCGCCGCGCGGGTTTGATGTCAGAGAAGGAATATCTGGATCATCTGGCCCGGCAAATTCAGAGTTTTGAAAATACACCCGGCCGCCTCGAGATGAGTGCTGAGGAAGCCAGCTTCGATGCCTGGATCAAGTTCTACCGGCCGGACGAAAACTCGGTTAACTCGTCGATCTCTTATTACGACAAAGGTGAATTGCTGGGACTTCTCCTCGATTTGGAAATCCGTCGCCGCACGCATAATAGGAAGTCTCTTGACGACGTCATGCGATATTTATATGAAGAGTTTTACAAAAGGGGCCGCAATTATTCGCCGGCAGACTTCCAGAAAACGTGCGAGCTGATGGCCGGTTCGAATCTCGAGCAATTCTTCGCGCGTTATGTGCGGGGGCGTGAGGAACTCGATTATGCGGCGGCCTTCATCGCGGCCGGGTTACGGCTGGATAGAACGGGCCCAATCGATGTAGCCGGTTCCACTAAGCATCGAGGATGGCTTGGCGCTGAGCTAAATCAACAGGATGAGCGGCTGATCGTCAGTCGAGTTCTGGCCGGCTCGCCGGCTTACGAACAGGGTTTGAATGCAAATGATCAGATCGTCGCCCTTGACGGCGTTCGCGTCAACAAAGAGATGTTCGAGACGATGCTTACGGCCAGGCGTCCCGGAGACGTCATCCGCCTGACGATCTTTCGCTTCGACGACCTGCGGACGCTGGAAATTCGCCTTGGTGACCATATGGAAGTTCTTTTTCGAATCCTTACATTGTCTCAACTCACCGACGAACAAAGGCAAATCTATCAGCGGTGGATGGGCGAACCTCCGCTTAAGTGAGGTGGAACCGGCAGCTATGTCGCGCGCTTATCAGAATATCGACTTCGCTGTTGAGGATCGCGTGGCGCGGATCTTGCTCGCTCGGCCGCCGCTGAACATTCTCAACATCCCCATGATGCGGGAGATTAATGACGCATTGCAGGAATGCGCGCGGCGCATCGATTTAGTGGCAATTGTTTTCGAAGCAACCAAGGAAGCGCGGGCCTTCAGCGCCGGAGTTGCAGTCGAAGATCACGTCGAAGAAACCGTCCGCGAGATGCTCGACAGTTTTCATTCGATCTTTCGCGCGCTCGCCAGGATTCATAAACCTGTCGTCGCAATCGTCGACGGTGCTGCGCTCGGCGGCGGGTGCGAACTGGCGCTCGCCTGCGACATCGTAATTGCCAGTGAGCGGGCGCAGTTTGGCCAACCCGAAATCAAGCTGGGTGTATTTCCGCCGATTGCGGCGATTTTGTTACCGCGCCTGATCGGCCAGAAAAAAGCGCGCGAGCTAATCCTGACCGGTGATACCATCAATGCTGCCGAAGCCTTGCGGCTCGGATTGGTAAATCAGGTTGTGCCTTCAGAGGAGCTTCAGAATAGAACCGAGAGCATACTCAATAAGTTGCGCGATCTTTCCGGAGTCGTGTTGGGGATGGCACGTGCCGCGCTTGATCTTGGCACCCGAAGTAGTTTTGAATCAGAACTGAAACAGGTTGAGACTCTGTATTTCGAACAGTTGATGAAGACGGAAGACGCGAATGAAGGCGTTCAGTCATTCATGGAAAAGCGAAAACCTGTTTGGCGGAATAAATAAGAAAAAGATGAAGGACGAAGGCCGGGTAAGAAAAAGGATGAAGGCGGAAGGATGAAAGAAGACTTAAAGCAAAAAATCCGCACTCTAGTTAAAGAGCACTTGAGTTCAAGGCGTCGCTGGAGGAGGTTTCATTTCATCCTTCATCCTTCATCCTTCATCCTTCGCTTCTCGCCATCCTTAATCCTTTGCTTGTTCGCGCTCACTCTGGTCCTGGATTTCTCAGCCGGTGCGCAGACGCAGCGGCGCAGTGGCGCGCACTCGTCCCCGCCACGAGATGCCTTTACGAAAGCGGATGCGGCGCTGATCCAGCGGGCTGTGAACATTACCTGTTCAGAGCGTGTGCGCGATCCTTTCAGTAGTATGCCCATCGATGAAATGCAGGCGCGGCCCTCGCTCGCGATTAATAATCCCGACGCTGTCGCCGGAGAGAAGCGCGCTGAACGATTGTTGCCAATTGCCAAAAGATCTGTGGCGCGCGCGATTCTCAAGCTCGCGCGGGATTATGATCTTTACAGCAACCCGGTCTATCGATCGCGGTTTGATGTAGCGACAGCGCGGGTGCAATCAGTGCGGCGCATCAAGCCCGACGTCGATGCGCGCGATAATGCCTCGGTTTGGTTACGAGATCCGCACACGATCGAGTTCGGCACCATATTTCTCGCCGGACTGAGATCGGATGAAGGAATGGTCAGCGTCCTGGCGCATGAATTGACTCATATTGCCGACGGCCAATCTGATTCGCTTCGTCCTTTGTTCCGCGTCGTAGCTCGGCGCGCTGAAATGCGAACCGGGTTCAGTATCACGGGACAACGCGCGGAAGAACTGGTGTGCGACCTGGTCGGGCTGATCGCCGCGCATGAGTTCGTCAAAGGGAACGTTAGCTGGGAACCGCTGGGGCGGCGGCTGGCGCGCGCGGTTGAGCACAATTGCGTTGACGACGACACTTCAGACGAAGATCACCTGTCGCCGCGAAATACAATTCGAGCGCTGTTTGCACTTGATCTGAATTTTGCCGGCGAGATTACCGGTGGCGACAAAAGTGGACCGGTCACCAAACCGGTTTCATCAGGTTTACGGAGTCCAATGAGCGCAGCCGGTTCCTAAGAATTCGTTAACAGAACCATCTTGCCTTTTAAGAATCGTTGACCGAATGAACAGAAGTTTCCGTTCCCCTGCCGTCCGATCGATGCGAAGTATGATTGAAGCGATCGGCGCGCGCCGCAATTCGCAGCTTCTCTTTTCGCCGCTAGCCTCACTAATAATCCTGACAGCGCTGGTTTGGGTTGCGTGTAGCAGTAATTCCGATCCGCAGCGCGTTCGGCCACGACAACTGCGCGACTTGCCCGCTGCCCGGCTGGCTTATAGTTTTCGCGCCGACGTCGATGCCCCACCTGAAATAAACTCGGAAGATACAACTGCTAAGCTGGAGCCGATCCAGAAAGACTTTGACACTCGCAGAAAAGACGATGCGCTCCTGCGCACAGTAGCTTCGCCTGATGGGCAGCGGGCCCTGGCGCTCTATGGCACGACCGACGAGCCCGGCCCCACCTTTCACATAGACTTGTATTCAACGGACGGAAAATTTCTCCGGAATGTGACGCCGCCGGATCTGGCCTGTGTTTTTCAGGATTCTGTGCTCTGGTCGTCAGACGGCAGCTTAATCGCGTTCGTCGGCCGCAAAACGCAGAAGGTTCAACCAACGCCGACTCCTTTGGAAGAATTGCCTGAGGTAACCTCACCGTCTCCTTTGCCGACAGCGATGCCCTCGCCTTCGATAGCGCCGTCGTTCGGGCTGGTTCCGATGTTTGCCACCGAACAGGTTTACCTTTGCAATCGCGATGGTTTTGATCTCAAGCCGCTGACTTCGCGCGAAGGGCTGATCTATTTCGCATTGGCCTGGGCGCCCGACGATCACGCCCTGGCGGCGCTGGCCTGCAGGGAAGCTGAATGGAACGTGCGCGATAAGGAATTCAAGTCGCCGGCAGGCCGGCCACGCATAATCAGCTTGGATGGACAGGAACGTTTGCTCGACGATTCACTCGCTGAAGCACCGCCCGTGTGGTCGCCGGATTCGTCCAAAGTTGCGGCCGGATTAGGTGTGGACGTGGGAATTTACGATGGCGCGAGCAAATCGCCGACTCAGGCCCGAATACAATTGCGTGATGCGCTCGTTTCGGCGTCTTTTGCATTTGACGAGCGCTCACAAACCGCGACAAAGAAGTCCAACGCGACAGCTACGAGGAGCGGCGCTTCACCTCAGCCCGCTTTGCCGCGGTCGGCTCTACCCGTTTCTTTCAACCCGATTGTGCGACTGGAATGGCCGGCACCGGAAAAGCTCTACATCGAGACCGCCTATGTCAGCATGCGCAGTGAGCTAATCAAGACTTTTTCGCGCTGGCACCTGCTCGCCCTAAGTCCGCAGGCTGCGGTGCTGGGCCGCTAATAGTTTTCGCCGGCCAAATCGAATTAAGCGCTCGCCCGATCGCCCACAAACCAACGGCCACAGTCACAGTCATCAGCAACCAGAATTGCCAGAAGCTTCCGAACATCGGCTGCAAACCCGGTTGAATTCTATAAACGAGATTCACGTTTAAGTCGGGCGACGTCGCCAATCGTGACACCGCTTGCATGACCAGGTACCAAATGAAAGCGTAAAGCCATGCCCGTCGATCGACCCGCACCGCGCGCAGGGCAACGATCCCTACGATGAATCCTCCGGCGTGCGCCAGCGCAGAGCTCAAGACAAATCCGGAAGGAATGAGCACATACAAAAACCAAATCACTAATCCGGGAATCATCCAGAGCGCGGTCGCCCTGATCATTTCTCGATGTCCGGCGAAGAGCGCAATCGCCAGCAACAGATTTCCGATGTTGCACATCCACAGCATGTTTCCGAGACTGCCGTTGCGCCAGTAGTAGATCGCCTGGGCAAAGAAAAACAGCAGCGGCAGAAATCCCAGCCACTGGATATTAATCGCCCGGATCCGCCCGGCTATGTAAGCCGCGAGTGATGTCTTCAGATCTGGCGGCTCGCTTATCGCCGCATCGATCCGAGAATTTTGTTTCGCGAAGTCATTCATTTGGTGAGCATCGCCTCGATCGGTTCAATGACACAATAAAGTGAGATTCTTCAGCCCAAAATGCAACCTTTCATCTCGACAGAACTCGACGTTTTACGTTAAATTATGCTCCCCCCGGAAACGAACAAATTGTAATCCAGCCACGGTCAGCGCCACGACCCCGATCGGGCGAGGTAGAGTTTGCATACGCCTCTTAACTTTTCCTCAAATCAAAGCTGGTTAACTACCAGGGACTTTCCGCGCCCAGACATCGGACTACCGGTATTAGACTGTGAATCGCTTTTGCTAACGTTGAAAGCGACGAGTTTTTCCTCAATCTACAGTCCCACCCCAGCGGCAAACCCTCCGGCCTTTAAGAAAATGCCTCCCATGCCCAAGCGCGACAGCAAGGGGAAGGGTCGCACACGGGGCCGCCGCCGCATTCTGATTGTGGACGACGTTGCCGATGTCACTGAAATGATCTCACTCTTCCTGAAACATGCGGGCTACCAGGTGAGCACCGCGGCATCTGCCCAGGATGCATTGCGTCTGGCCCGGACCAAATCATTCGACATGGTAATCTCCGACATCGGCATGCCTCAAATGAACGGTTATGAGCTCGCCGGAGAACTACGAGCCCTGGAGAAGTACAAACGCATTCCGATGATTGCTGTCACCGGCTACTCAGAGTACGATGATCGCGGCCGCGCAGTGAGCGCGGGATTCAACGTTCATCTTACCAAGCCGATCGATCCGGCCGGGTTGTTGAATCTAATACGTGAATTGTTAAATTAATATCGACGAACAATTGCCTGTCTGACCAGGTTGACCGTTCCCCTGCGGCCATGGAGGAAATTCAGCAACCACCCATCACTGTTGATCTGGATTCCACTCAAAGATCAAGAACCAAAATTGAGCTTAAGAGTGTAGCTCGCGTCGCCAACATAGTCGTCGCCGCAGCGGCGATCGTTTCCACCTTCTGGTGGCTGCAATTCTCAACCGCCTCAATTTGTTGCGGGGACTTTGACGGCTATTATCACATCCGCTGGTCGCGCCTGCTCTGGGAAAGCATGCGCGCGAAACATTTTCCTCCGGTATTCAAATGGCTGCCGCTAACTACGCTTAACAGCCACGATTACGTAGATCATCACCTCCTGTTCCATATCATTCTGATACCGTTTACGTGGTTCCATGACCTCCGGATGGGCGCGAAGGTCGCGGCGATCGTCTTTGCCAGCCTGGCAGTATTCTCTTGTTACTGGCTGATAGTTCGGTATCGCATCAGATACAGTCTGGTCTGGGTGATTGCGCTTCTGGCTTGTTCCTCGCCGTTTCTTTATCGCTTGAACATGACCAAGGCGCCCCCCCTGGCAATCATCTATCTGGTTATTGCCATCTATCTGCTGTTCGAAGAAAAGTTCTGGCCGCTGCTGCCGCTGGCGTTTATCTTTGCCCTTACTTACGACATGTTCGTGCTTTTGGCCCTGGCAGTCGTTATCTGGACGGCGATCATCGGCTGGACTGAACAGCGATTTGAGTGGCGGCCGTTGGCGTGGGTTGTACTCGGTTGCGCGCTCGGACTGGTTGTCAATCCTTACTTCCCGCGCAATATATATCTGCTTTACGAACACGCGCGCATTAAGATCACGAGTGGCGAGTTCAACACCAGGGTTGGTCAGGAATGGTACCCATACGATACCTACGAATTTGTCGGAAACTGTCTGGTTGCGTTAATCGCGATGTTGGTCGGGTATGTCACCTTTGATCCTCGCGATCGAGAAGGATCAAAACGCCCATTGTTTTTTCTCATTTTCTCAACCGCGCTGATGTTGATGACCATGCGCTGGAAAAGATTCGCGGAATATTTTCCACCGTTTGCGATTCTGTTCGCCGCGTTCGCGCTTCAGCAATTTTGGACGCCTCGCTCAATCTTCAGTCGCCTGCCGGACGACGTAATGTCCGAACTGCAACCGTACATGGATCGGGGCGAAGCCGAGCAGGTCCTGACCGAGCGCAAGCGCTTGAAAACATGGGAGCTCGCCACTGCCTGCTCGGTAGGCTTAATCCTGTTCGCCTTCACTTTTGTCCCTCTGGAATTCCTCTCACCGAAATTGAAAGGCGTAGCGAGCGCTCGCCGGACCGCCAAAGACATTAGCGAGAGCGATCCTCGCGACTACTATGCGAAAGGCACAGCCTGGATGCGCGCGAACATTCCCCCGGGCGAGCTCGTCTTTAATACTGACTGGGACGATTTTCCGCGTCTCTTTTATTATGATCCGACGCATGTTTACACCTCGGGGCTTGATCCGAGTTATTTGTTCGACAAGAACCCGGATCTTTCCCGGCTTTATGATCGAATCACCACCGGCGACCAGGACGATCCGGGACCACTGATTCGTGACCGCTTCGGCTCGCGTTGGGTGTTCAGCGACAATACAAAGGATCACGATGGCTTTTTTGACCAGGCCCTTCGCAGCGGCTGGTTCGATCGGGTTTACGAGGACGAGGATTGCAGCGTGCTGCATATTCGTGACGAAAAAGGCGAGCCACCACCGGAAATGAAGAATGATGATTCGGATACGGGCGATGATGACAACGGCCAGGACAACGCGCCGTAAACACCGGCCAGGTGAGAATTAACAGAAGAAGCCTGACGGTCAGGCACGGGACATCAGCTAACGGAAACGTTCGAATGATGCGAATTTCGATTTTGATCATAATTCTCGCGGTCGGCACCGGCTTCTGCGTTACCGGTTGCCGGCGGCAAACCTCAGACAATGAAGCGCCCGATCAATCCGGCTATCACCCGGAAAAACCGCCGGCCAATGACTACGAGCGCGCGCTCCGAGACGTGCGCGAGGGACACTTCAAGTTCATGTGGGTATTCAAGCGTCTCGATGGCAATGCATTTACTAAGGAAGATGGAGACATTCTTCGCAAAGCCGCACCCAAAGTTGTCGATTGGATCGGAACCGACGATAAGAAAACTTTTGTTGCCGGGTCGAATTTTCCGATTGAGCCGTCGGAATTAGCGGCCCTGAAGAAGCGTTACAAGATCGAGGATTATTCGGGGAAATGATTTTGGAGTGCGCCGGCGCACTCCAAAAAACTACGGCACCAGTACAATCTTTCCAAAATGCGCGCGATCCTCCA
>WNGQ01001376.1_pt1 | contig 31020 bp, 26 predicted proteins | sample 5407661 | NCBI WGS metagenome assembly WNGQ01 (sample SAMN13153382, study PRJNA577476) | soil metagenome | isolation source: 60 cm soil or saprolite under Garry oak tree replicate 2 | place: USA:California | collected 2016-06-15 | reverse complement strand
TGCCATATTAGATGGCTTCTACGATGTTTCCTACGCTTACCGGTTTGGCCCGCCGAAGCACGACGTGGTGGTCGCATCGCTGATCGGTGCCGACAGTTCTATCATCAGCGAATCGTTTCACTTTTCCGAACCGTTTCAACCTGTGCATCGGGCCGTTAGCGGCGTAGTCGCGGTAGCCGAGCCGCTCGACGACGAGAACTTCCGCCTGGCGATCACCAGCGAGACATTTCTGTACGCCGTGCGTATCGATGTCAAAGGATTTCTGCCCGACGACAACTATTTCAATCTCCTGCCGGGCCGTCGAAAAACGATAGTCTGCCGGCGCCTCCCTGACGCGCCCGCGAGCATCAAGGGATATGTCGAGGCGCTCAACATTACCGAAGCCGTCCGTATCAGCGTGGCGACATGAGCGGTCTTGGCGATTCCCGGATGGTTATTTCCAATGGCTCGCCGGGCCTGGCACGAACGAATGGGCCTATCGCGCCACTGGCAAGCCAGTCAAGCGCCGTTGAGCGCACGCCGCTTTACTTCGGCCCCGCTTCCCGCCCGCTATTCGGCTGGTACCATGAACCAGTCGGTAAAGTCCATCGCGCTCTCTCAATGGTAATTTGTCCGCCGCTGGGCCATGAATACGTAAACTCTCACCGCGCGCTGCGACATCTCGCTGATCGATGTGCCGCCGCTGGCGTACCGACGTTGCGCTTTGATTACGACGGCACCGGCAACTCTGCCGGGGTGGATGAGGACCCCGATCGCCTAGCCGCCTGGCTGTCGAGCATTCGTGAAGCGATAGCGCAAGTGCGGCGCCTGTCCGGGTGCCAGGAGATGGGGCTGGCGGGCCTCCGAATCGGGGCGACGCTCGCCGCACTAACGTCGACCGACGCGGAGATATCGTTTCTGGCGCTGTGGGCACCCTGTACCCGGGGTCGCGCCTATGTCCGCGAATTGAAGGCAATACAGCTGACTGGCAGCTCGCCATTTCGCCCAGAGCCAACCGGGGCGAGCGACCTCGAGGCCGGCGGATTCGTCTACACGATACAGACCCAGCGCGAGCTCAGCGGCTTGAATCTCGAGTCAACCGTGCCAAGAGCCAAGCGGATACTGATCGCATCGCGAGTTGATTTCGCCGAAGACCCATCGCTGCGCGTAGCTTGGTCTCAGCGCGGCTTGCAGGTCGAGGAACGGAGGTTACCGGGCTATATCGACATGATGGCGGAGGCACAAGACACGAAGGTACCGCATGCGGCAATTGGCGAGCTGGTGACATGGGTCATTTCGAGCGGGACGCGGCAGGATATGGAAAGGGCCGCCGATCCAATTGTGTGCGACAACGCACGAGTCATGCAGTTTGCGCCGCCGACGGTCTGTCCGGGATTGCCGGTAACCAAGGCTGGTGAGATCCGGGAATGCATCATCCTTTTTGGCCGATCTGCCAAGCGATTCGGAATTATGAGCGAACCTGTGGAGGCGGCAGTTCCGACAGTGCCGATAGTCGTGTTGCCCAACGCAGGTGCGGTCCACCACGTGGGATCGAACCGGCTCTATGTCCTGCTGGCGCGATCGCTGTCACTTGCCGGATTTCGCTGTTTCCGCCTGGATTTGGCGGGCCTCGGGGATAGCGTCCCGGATGAACCCGAACGCGAAAATGATGTGTATCCGCCGACGGCAAGCGCCGAGATCGCGTTGGCGCTGAATACGCTCGCGACGAAATACGGATCCGAGCCATTCATACTGATGGGATTGTGCTCCGGTGCCCATACGGCGTTCCACGCGGGCCTGGACCTGACCGGGCATCGTGTCGCCGAATGCGCGCTGATCAATCCTCTCACTTTCTACTATAAGCGCGGAATGTCGCTCCGCCAACCTACGTATCAACACCATAGGCGGTGGCAAGAATACATGATTTCGATTCGCAGCCCCGCGCGTTGGCTGAAGCTCGTGCGCGGCAAGTCTGATGCCCTCGATATATTTTACTTTGTAGTCGCACAAGCACGAATCAGGATTGCGGCAAAGATGCGGTCATGGCGCAGGAGTTGGAATCCCGCGGACGCGGCGACTACGACCGAAGACGACCTTGAGACAGATTTGCCTCGGTTACTCGCGTCCGGACGGAAGCTCACATTCATATTGTCACGCATGGATCCCGGCTACGCGCTGCTCACCACTGGCGGGGGCGACACTGTCAAGAAACTGATTCGAGAGAAACGGATAGCGATCCGGTTCATTGAAGGGGCAGATCATACGTTCTCCTTAAGATTTCCACGTTGTGAGCTTATCGGTACGATCGTGCAGCACCTCGTGCAACGTTACCGATCTGCGGGATAAAATGTCCTCGGCACAAGACGAGATCAATCTCAAGCTTTACCGGCGGTCCGATCTCGTGAAGGACTATACGAGAGTGAATTTGGATCCCCCGGAGGCTGTCGTCATGGTTCGGTATCGTGACGATATTCATCGTCGCCGGGTGCTGGATCTTGGATGCGGAGCCGGACGGCTTGCGTTCTATCTCCGCCCGCTGACGGATAAATATGTCGGCGTCGACTTTTCGCCGCACATGGTGCAATACTGTCAGCGAAACTTTTCGGGGCTCTCGTTCGCTCAGGGAGACATGCGGGATTTGACGCGGTTCGACGCTGGCAGCTTTGACACCGTTTTTGCCATCAACAACCTCTTCGATGCGGTTTCTCACGAGGATCGCCTGCAGGTTCTCGGCGAAGTGCGGCGCGTGCTAGCGGCCGGGGGTCTACTTGTTTTTTCGGCTCACAATCGGAACTGTACGCTGGGCACTGCCGCTCCGCAGCTCGAGTTCAACCTCAACCCCTTGTATCAGCTACGCGGAGTCGTGGCCTACCTTCGGAGCGTTGTCAATCACCGGCGCATCAAACCAAGGCAACGTTTCGAGCGGGATTACGCGCTGCTCAACGACGGCGCGCATAACCACTCGGTTCTGCATTACTACATTCTCCGGAATGTCCAAGCCAAGCAGTTGGCTGGAGCGGGCTTCGAATTGATCGAGTGTCTCGACGAGTCAGGACAAACGCTCCATCCGGGCGATGACGACAGCGCCTGCTCATCCATCTACTATCTAGCCAGGCCGAAGGCCTGACGCCGGGCAGCTACGGCACCGGCGGCCTCCGTCGTCGGCAAGTGCGCGCACGTGCGGGTTGAAACCGAACGGCCTACAATTTCACGCACGTGAAGAAGCTCTTCTTCCTCTGCGTCTTCGTCATCGCCTACTTCACGCTGTATCCGTGGACGTTCGTCCCGTTCCACGGACACTCGACGATTCTGGAGGGTTTGCGGCCGCTTGTCGTGAAAAGCGACTACCTCGATATCGTCGTCAACCTCTGCTTCTACCTGCCGCTTGGCGTACTCGGCGTTCTCGGGTGGTGGAAGGGATCGAGGACAGCAGGTCGATGGATTGCGCTCGCGGCGTTCGGCGCCGCCCTGTCCTTTACGCTCGAGACGATCCAGGCATGGGTTCCGGGACGTGACAGCTCCCTGCTGGACATTCTCACCAACACCATTGGCACGATCGCCGGCGCGCGGCTCGGCGTCGCGATCGCCGGGCACTTGCCGTCCGACCTGCGCTGGGGGCTGCCGTCGCCGCGTTGGCCGATGCCGGTGGTGTTGATTGCCGCTTGGCTGATGTCTCAGTGGTTTCCCTTCTTTCCCATCCTGCGCATTTCCCCATTCTCCGAGTCGCTTCATGCACTCATGCAGGTATCGTCGCTTGGGTGGATCGATCTTGCGGACGCATTCGTGGCCGCTCTGCTCATCGGGCGACTGCTGCGCGAGGCGTTGACGTCGCCCGCGTACCGCTTGGGGCTCGCTGGGGCGTGCCTGGTCCTGCCGGCGCGCCTGTTCATCGTCGTTGGCGCCGCGCCCTGGCCGCTCGCCGTCGCGTTCGCCGCCGGCCTGCTCGTGTTCCATCTTGCCCTGGCCCGGGTGCACGCCGGGACGCGGCTGCTGGCCGCGGCCGCAGTGCTGCTGATCGCCGTGCGGGAACTCGACCCGTTCCATTTTGCGGGCCCTGCGGGGCCGTTCTATTGGATTCCGTTCAGCGGCTTCCTCGAGGCCACGCGGGATTCGGCGATTCGCGTGATTTCAGGGAAGTTCTTTCTCTACGGCGCCGCCGTGTGGATGGTTCGCGAAGCCGGCGTGTCGCTCGGGATTGCGGCCAGCGGCGTCGGCGGTCTGCTGATCGCCGGTGAGTGCGCGCAGCGTTACCTGCCGGGTCGCGTCGCCGAGTCCACCGATCCCATTCTTGCCGTGATTGCAGCGTGCGTCATCGTCTGGTTGAAGGACCGGCCGCCGACGCCCGCACGCTTGCCCGCCCGGCACGTTCGCGAACACGATCGGCACGACAATCGTCGCGAATGACCAAGCCTTGATGGTGCGTTATCCAAATACGATTTTCAGCGTCCGCTTGCGATCGTATTTTCCGTTGGGCGTGCGCGGAAAATCCTCGCCTGTCACCTTGAAACGTGTGGGAATCATGTACTTGGGCAGGCGCTTCTGCAGGGCGTGGCGCAGGGCATCGAGGTCAAACCCTTCATCAAGGCTCACCAGCGCACCCAGTTCGCGCTCGGATTCGACCGAGCTGTTGTTGAACACCACCACGCCTTCGTGCACGCCATCGATGCCCGCCAGCGAAGCCTCGATTTCGCCGAGCTCGATGCGGTAACCGAGAAACTTGATCTGGTCGTCGGCTCGCCCGAGGAACAGGTAGTCCGCATTTTCGTCGATGCGCACCAGATCGCCGGTGCAATACAGGGGATCGTGGAAAAATCGGTTCAACGGATTCTGGATAAAGGCCTCTTGCGTTCGCTTGGCGTCACCCAGATAGCCATATGCGACGGAGGTTCCGCGCACCAGCAATTCGCCTTCGGCTCCGATCGCCTGGCTGAGTTCGCCGCTTTCGGTACGCACGAAGAGTTCCATGTTGGTCCGCGCCTTGCCGATCGGGATGGACCGCGTGTCCTTGCCCGGCTTCTCGTGCAGAATGTGATAGCTGCAATCGACCGTGATTTCGGTCGGGCCGTACATATTGGTAAACTGGATATGCGGATAGATTTCCATCCATTCGGCCAGGATGTCGCGTGGCAGCACCTCGCCGGCGGCGATGACGTGGCGCAATTTCGGAAAACTGTCGGGTTTCAGGCGACGCGAACGCAGCAACAGAGTCAGCACCGAGGGCACGCAAAAAAAAGTGGTGATTTCCCGCTCCGAAAGCCAGCTCACCAGACGCGGGAGGACGGCGTTCAATTCCTCGTGTACCAGGTGGAGCGTGGCGCCGGTCTTGAATGCGCAATACAGATCGAAGGTGGAGTTGTCGAAATACAGCGGCGCATGATTGGAGACGACGTCGTTTTCGGTCAATTCGTACGTCTCCACACACCATTCAATGTAGTCGATGATCGCTTTGTGCGGAATCATCACACCCTTGGGCACACCGGTCGAGCCGGACGTGAACAGCACGTAGGCGACATCGATGGACAGGTTTTTCGCGGGAACCGGCGCCACGTTCTGCGGCTTGAACCGGCTGATGTTGAGCAAGAGCGGCCGTTCAGCAGCGGCAATCAGCTGCTCAAACACGACCTGGCTTTCATCGTCGACAATCACTACGCGTGCTTCCGCGGCGTTGAGAATCAACTGCATGCGCTGCCCAGGCGATTTGAAGTCAATTGGCACGTAGGCACAATCGGCCTTCAGGATACTGAGAACGGAAAGGATCGAGCGGACGCTCTTTTCCAGGAAAAAGGGCACGAACTGACCGCGGGTGACGCCGGCCGCCTGAAGGTGGCGTGCAAACGCATTGGTGAACTCCTCGACTTCACGGAAACTCAGCGAATCGTTCGCGCAGCAGACCGCCGGCTTGTCCGGAAATCGTGCGGCGGAATCGCTGAAATATTGTTGTACCAGCCTGATCACGTCTCCCTCTTTGAGTCGTCTGTCTCCCGCAATTTTCGACGGCTACGGGCTGCCGGGGCGCCGGCGGCTGTTACACCCGCCAGACATGCAGTCCGGCCGCGGCGAGTACTTTGCGGTCGAACTGCGACTTGACGTCGATGAAGGAGCCGCTCTTCACGATCTTGCGCGCGAGCATTTCTGCACCCATGTTACGGAATTGGCGATGGGCGACGGCTACCACCATTGCATCGGCCACCGGCAGCTTCTCCCAGGAGACGAGCTCCAGTCCATACTCGTGGCGCGCTGCCTCCGGATCGGGTACCGGGTCGTGTACAAACACTTGGATCCCAAAGCTCTTGAGCTCGTTGATCACGTCTATGACATGCGAGTTGCGGAGGTCGGGAACGTCTTCCTTGAAGGTCAGTCCGAGCACGTTGACCTTGGCCCCCTTCAACGGATTGCCGTCGCGGATCATCTGCTTGATGGTTTGCTCGGCAATGAATTTTCCCATGTTGTCGTTGATGCGCCGCCCGGCGAGGATCACCTCCGGATGGTAGCCGAGCATCTCCGCCTTGTAGGTGAGGTAATAGGGGTCGACGCCGATGCAGTGGCCGCCGACCAAGCCGGGGCGGAACGGGAGAAAGTTCCATTTGCTTCCGGCCGCCTGAAGAACCTCGAGGGTATCGATGCCGATGCGGTTGAAGATGATCGCCAGCTCGTTGATCAGCGCGATATTCAGATCGCGCTGGGTGTTCTCGATGACCTTGGCGGCCTCGGCGACCTTGATGCTCGAAACTGGGTATACGCCGGCCTTGACTATGGCGCCATAGAGATTGGCGACCTTGTCGAGCGTTTCGGGTGTATCGCCCGCGACGACCTTCACGATGGTCTCGAGCCTGTGCTCCTTGTCGCCGGGGTTGATGCGCTCGGGCGAGTAGCCGACATTGAAGTCCTTGAGCCAGGTCTTCCCGGAATTTTTTTCAAGCACCGGAATGCACACTTCCTCGGTCGCGCCCGGGTAGACGGTCGATTCATACACCACGATCGCCCCCTTTTTCATGTATTTGCCGACCGTGGTGCTCGCACCGACCAGCGGTCCGAAGTCCGGCTGGCGCACGGCGTCCACCGGTGTGGGAACCGCGACCACGATGATGTCGGCGGCGGCAAGCTGCGCCGGATCGGTCGTGACCGTGAGCTGGGCAGCGGCACGAAATTCCTCGCCTGAAACCTCACCCGTCGGATCGACGTGGCGTCGGTAGTTCTCCACTTTCTCGGCGCTGAGGTCAAATCCGATGGTTCGGAACTTCTTGCCGAATGCCACCGCGAGCGGCAAACCGACGTAACCGAGTCCGACGACAGCAACTGTACTCATATGTCCTTGCCCCCCTTTTATTTGGAAGGGTGCAATTCTCGCCGAAATCCTTGCCTTTGAGGGCGCGACGACAGTTGGCCGCTTTTTCCGCCTCGGTACCGCGCTTGACTTGGCCGCCCCGGCAGCGTCATGATATTGTCATAACGTCACGCCAGATTCCAGACGCGACCGACCGGTTCGTTTTCTTTTTTTTGGTCTACAGCCCTATGAGCTGGATGACTTGGGTGGCGGTATTGGCTGCGTGGCCTTTGATCGGCATGGGGGTAGCTTACCTGTTCGGCTGTTTCATCAGCGCAGGGGAAGCTCCCGACGACAATAGCAATCCGATCCCTCAGTAGTGAGTCATAGACGCCGCAACAAGCGCGCGAAAACCTCCTCGCGCGTGCCCGAGACAACTTACACCAGCTGACGAAGCGAAGTCCGACGGCCGCGGTGCCCTTCAGTGGCGCCGCACTTGACCCGGCTTGCCCAACGACTTCATGATTGCGCCGATACGCCCGTTTCCGAGCGCCCCGCGGGTCTGATTAACGCCCATTCCCATCGCCCATAATCTGAACGCGCGCAAGCTGCCATGAAAGTGCTGGTGACGGGTGGGGCCGGCTATATCGGATCCCATACCTGCGTCGAGCTGATGCAGGCGGGGCACGAGGTCGTCATCTTCGACAACCTGTGCAACAGCCATCGCGCGGTGATCGGGCGCATAGCGCGGATCGCCGGCAGGACGCCCGAGTTCGCGCAGGCGGACGTGCGCGACTCCGGTGCGCTGAGGGATGTATTCTCGCGACACCGGTTCGATGCCGTGATCCACTTCGCCGGTCTCAAGGCCGTGGGGGAATCGGCCGAAAAGCCGATCGAGTACTACGACAACAACGTGCACGGCGCGTTGACGCTGTGCCGCGCAATGGCGCAGGCGGGAGTCGGAATGCTGGTGTTTTCCTCGTCGGCGACGGTCTATGGCGATCCTTCCTCGGTCCCGATTCGCGAAGACGCGCCCCTCGCTCCCACCAACCCCTACGGCCATTCGAAACTGATGGTTGAGCGGATCTTGGGGGATCTCGCCGCTTCCGATCCCACGGTTTGGCGCATTGCCTTGTTGCGGTACTTCAATCCTGCGGGTGCTCACCCGAGCGGTTTGATCGGCGAAGACCCGCAAGGCATTCCGAACAACTTGATGCCTTATGTCGCGCAGGTTGCCGCAGGCGTTCGCGAGAAGCTGCGCGTATTCGGTTGCGACTATCCGACGCGCGACGGTACCGGGGTACGCGACTACATTCATGTGGTCGATCTCGCGCGTGGCCATCTCGCGGCGATGGAAACCATGCTGCGGGAGGGGCGGGGGATCACGGTGAATTTGGGCACCGGCAGCGGGACTTCGGTGCTGGAGGCGGTGCGCGCATTCGAGCGCGCGAGCGGCCGACCGATTCCCTTCGAGCGCGTCGCCCGCCGTGCCGGGGACGTGGCCGAGTGCTATGCGGACCCATCGCTCGCCGAAAAGGCCCTTCGCTGGAAGGCCGAATACGGCCTCGACGACATGTGCCGAGATGCATGGAGGTGGCAAAGCACGAATCCTCGAGGCTACCGGGAGGAAAGTCGAAAATGAAGGTTCTCGTTACCGGGGCCGCAGGGTTTATCGGTTCGACGCTGGCGCTCCGGCTGCTCGATCGCGGCGACGAGGTCGTGGGCATCGATAATCTGAACGCCTACTACGACGTCCGGCTCAAGCAGGCGCGGCTCGAGCGCCTGCGCGCGCGGGCCGGGTTCCTCTTTCAGAAGCTCGATATCGTCGAGCGCGAGCCGATGGGCGAGCTCTTCACGGCCGGCAAGTTCGACTCGGTGGTGCATCTGGCCGCGCAGGCCGGGGTGCGCTATTCGATCGAAAACCCCTCGGCCTATGTCGATGCCAACCTCGTCGGCTTCATGCACGTGCTCGAGGGCTGCCGCCACACGAAGGTCGGGCATCTCGTGTTCGCGTCGAGCAGCTCGGTCTACGGCGCGAACACCCGGTTGCCGTTTTCCGAGCACGACAATGTCGACCACCCGGTGTCGCTATACGCGGCGACCAAGAAGGCAAACGAATTGATGGCGCACAGCTACGCTCACCTCTACGGGCTGCCGTGCACGGGGCTGCGGTTCTTCACGGTCTACGGCCCCTGGGGTCGTCCGGACATGGCGCTGTTCAAGTTCACCGAAGGAATCCTCTCCGGCCGGCCGATCCCGGTATTCAACCGCGGCGAAATGGTGCGCGATTTCACCTACGTCGACGACATCGTCGAGGGGGTCATCCGGGTCATGGGGAAGCCTGCTGCTCCCGCGGCCGGCTGGAGCGGTGATCACCCGGACCCCGCAACGAGTTATGCTCCCTGGCGTATCTTCAACATCGGCAACAGCCAGCCGGTCGAGCTCATGCGCTACATCGAAGTGCTCGAGCAGTGTCTCGGCAGAAAGGCGCAGCTCGACCTCCTTCCGATGCAGGCGGGCGATGTTCGGGCGACTTTTGCGGATGTAGGCGAGCTGCACAAATCGGTCGGCTACAAGCCGCAGACTCCGATCGAAGTCGGCGTCAGGCGATTTGCGGAGTGGTATCAGGCTTTCTATCGGAAATCCGCGTGAATGCAGTACGCGCGGCCCGGGCGACTAGTTCGGTAGGGAAATACGCCGCGCTCCGTCGAATCGTCTCACCCAGTAGGCTCCGCGCATGTTTTCGACGCGCACTGCCGTGCCCGGCCGAGGTGCGTGGATGAAGCGATTGTCGCCGAGGAAAATTCCCACGTGGGAGTAGGGTCGCCGCTCGGTGTTGTAGAACACCAGGTCGCCCGCTTCGAGTTGGGACAGGGTCACGTGCCTGCCCACCCGGCTTTGCGCCAGTGCATTGTGCGGCAACTCGATGCCGAAAGCTTCCCTGTAGACGTGCGCGACCAGTCCGCTGCAGTCGAAGCCGTTTTCGGGCGAATCTCCACCCCTTCGATACGGCACTCCCGCGCTGGCGAGCGCCTGAAACACCATCTCCTGGCTGCGGGCAGGGCGCTGCGGCTGGAGAGGCGCGGCGCAGCCCGAGAGAACCAAAACGGCCAAAAACAGGTAGTTGCGACGCATGATGAAAGTCACCTTAGACCATAGGGCCCCCGCTGTAAAGAAGGGCAGGGCTTCGAGGCGCCTGCCCAAAGCCAAGCCCGGATCGGGGCTTCGACGTTATAGTGCTCGAAGCCATGAGAATCCGGGTCAAGGTTGAAGAAGGCCGCTAATCCCGCCGACGGGATCCTGCAAAGGCTCCAGGCGGTCTTCGACCGGCGCGGGCCGCTCGCGGCAAAAATCCCGGAGTACCGGGTGCGATCGCAGCAGCTGGAAATGGCGAATCGCGTATCCGAGGCGATCCGGGACAACGCCGTGCTGGTCTGCGAGGCGGGCACCGGCACCGGCAAAACCTTCGCGTACCTCGTCCCTGCGTTGCTCTCCGCCGGCAAGGTCATCCTGTCGACGGGCACGAAGACGCTCCAGGACCAGCTCTACCACCGCGACCTTCCGACGGTGCGCACGGCCCTCAATGTGCCGGTGACCACGGCGCTGCTGAAAGGCCGGGCCAACTACGTGTGCCACTATCACCTGGAGCGCAACCTGGCGGAGGTCGGGTCATCCGGTCGCGAAGTCATCAGGGACTTGCAGCGCATCGTGAGCTTCGCGCGCGTTACCCGCACCGGAGACAAGAGCGAGCTCGCCGATGTGCCCGAGGAGGCTCCTGCCTGGAGCCTCGCGACCTCGACCCGGGAAAACTGCCTGGGGCAGTCGTGTCCGCGATTTCGCGACTGTTTCGTGATGGCTGCGCGGCGCGAGGCGCTCGCCGCGGACCTCGTCGTCGTCAACCATCATTTGTTCTTCGCCGACGTGATGCTCAAGGACGAGGGGATGGCGGAGCTGTTGCCCGCGTGCAATATCGTGATCTTCGACGAGGCGCACCAGCTCCCTGAAACGGCGGCGCTCTTTTTCGGCGAATCTCTGTCCACGGGACAAGTCATCGAGCTCGCACGGGACGTTCGCGCGGAAGCGCTCTCCGGAGCGAAGGACACGCCCGATCCGCTGCGGCTCACTGCCGCGCTGGACAAGGCCGCCCGGGATATGCGCCTCGCGCTGCCCGGCGAAGGCGCGCGCTTCACCGCAGTATCGGCCAGACGAAAGCGCGAATTTTCCGATGCGCTCGCCGCGCTCGATTCGGGGCTGAGCTCGGTGTGCGCAGCCCTCGACGTGCTCTGCGAACGCAGCGAGGGCCTTGCGCGCTGCGGCGAGCGCGCCCGAACGGCGCAGGCCTTGCTGGAACGCTGGCGCGACGACAGCCGCGCCGATCTGGTCCGCTGGATCGAGGTATTCAGTCACTCGCTCCGGCTGAATGCCACGCCGCTTTCCATCGCAGGGATTTTCCGCAGGCAGCTCGACGGCCACCCGCGCGCCTGGATTTTTACCTCGGCGACGCTCGCGGTGGCCGGCGACTTCGGCCACTACCGCAGCGAGATGGGCTTGGACAACGCCCGCACCGCGTGCTGGGACAGCCCCTTCGACTACGCCGCCCAGGCTCTGCTCTACGTTCCGAAGAAGCTCCCCGATCCGAACAGCGACGAGCATACGCGGGCGGTCGTCGCGGCCTCCCTGCCGGTGATCAAGGCGAGCGGTGGAAGCGCCTTTCTCTTGTTCACGACCTTGCGCGCGATGCGCCTTGCTCACGAACTGCTGCGCGAAGAATTCCGGCGGCGGGCGCTGGGATTTCCCCTGATGCTCCAGGGCGAAGGCTCTCGCAGCGAGCTGCTCGAGCGTTTCCGTCGGCTGGGCAACGCGGTCCTCCTCGGAAGCGCGAGCTTCTGGGAAGGCGTGGACGTGCGCGGGGACGCATTATCGCTGGTGGTCATCGACAAGCTGCCGTTTGCGCCGCCCGATGACCCGGTGCTCGCGGCGCGGCTCGATTCTCTCGAGCGCGAAGGCGGCAATCCCTTTCTTGGCTACCAGTTGCCTCAGGCGGTCATTTCCCTGAAACAGGGGGCCGGCAGGCTGATCCGCGACGAAACCGACCGGGGCGTGCTCGTCATCTGTGATCCAAGGCTCTTCTCGAAGCCGTACGGCCGGCGGATCCTCGCGAGCCTCCCGCCGATGAAGCTCGTGCGGGACCTCGACCAAGTCCTCTCGTTTGTCGCCGCCGATCGAAAATCGCTCCGGGCAGCAGCCGCGGCGGACGGCGGCAAATCCGAAGTCAGCGGCCGAGCTGGGTGAGCATGCTCTTCAGCTGAGGGTTGTCGGGAAAATTTTTCCTCAAGATCCGCTCGGCGTCGTTGCGCAGCTCGGGCACGCCGAGCACGTCGTAGGCCTGGATCATGATGAGGAGCGCCTCTTCCTGGGCCGGCGCTTCAGGGTAGTTTTTCAGCGCGTATTGTGCGCGGTTTGCCGCCGCGACGTAAGCGCCCCGCTTCATGTAGTAGCGGGCGACATGAACCTCGTGCGAGGCAAGCGCGTTGACGAGGTACTTCATGCGCGCCCGCGCGTCGGGCGTGTACCTGCTTTCTGGAAAGCGCTGCACCAGCTCCTTGAAGGCGTCGAATGAGTCTCGCGCGGACTTGGGATCGCGCTCGGTTCTGTCCTGCCGGGATACCTTGCCTAGCAAGCCCAAGTCTTCGTTGAAATAAACCAGACCTTTCAGGTAATGCGCGTAATCGACATTGGAATGGTTGGGGTGCAGCTTCACGAATCGCTCCGTTGCCGCGACCGCGGACGCCTGCTCGTTCTGCTTGTAATAGGCGTAGGCGATCTCGAGCTGACCTTGCTGGGAGTAGCGCCCATAGGGGAAGCGTGCCTCCAGAGTTTCGTAGCGCTTGATCGCGAGGTCGTACTGGCCGCCATCCAGCGCGTCTTTCGCCTCGCGGTAAAGCTTCTCGGCGGAATATCCGGCAGTCGGATCGTGCTTGTCGATGAAGGAACAAGCCGCCAACAAGAGAGCGAATATGGCTACACTACGTTTCATGGCGGAACCTGCGGGTGAGACGACGAATTATACAGTGGCGAGAGTCACGCGACGCGTTCCCGATACTCTTGCCGGCCTGCGCCTGGACAAGGCTCTCGCGCGGATGTTTCCAGAGCATTCGCGCAACCGCCTGCAGAGGTGGCTGAAGGACGGGCACGTCAGCCTCGATTCGCACGCCGCCAAACCCAAGCAGAAGATCTGGGGCGGCGAGCGCGTCGAGATCCGGCCGCAGCCCGGCCCGGCGGACACGGCGTTTCGCGCCGAAGCGATCGCGCTCGACATCGTCTATGAAGACGACGACGTACTGGTGATCAACAAGCCGGCGGGCCTGGTCGTTCATCCCGGAAGCGGCAACTGGAAGGGGACCCTGCTCAATGCGCTCTTGCACCGCTCGCCGCAGCTTGCAGCGCTTCCGCGGGCCGGGATCGTGCACCGGCTCGACAAGAACACGAGCGGACTTCTCGTGGTGGCAAAGACTCTGAGGGCGCACACCGAGCTGGTTCGGCAGCTCCAGGCGAGAACGGTGAAGCGCGACTACCTTGCCCTGGTGCACGGAGTGGTCAAGCTGGACGGAGAAGTCAGCGCGCCCGTGGGACGCGATCCGCGACATCGCACGCGCATGGCCGTGGTGCCTACCGGACGTCCGGCCTTGACGCGTTTCAAGGTGACAAGACGTTTCGCCCGCGCGACCTTGCTCGAATGCAGCCTTGCTACCGGCAGAACCCATCAGATCCGGGTGCACATGCAGTCCCTGGGCCATCCCCTGGTCGGCGATCCCGTCTATCGCAGCAAGCGGCCGAACGATCCACGAACCCCACCGCTTCGTCGTCAGGCCTTGCACGCGGTCCGGCTCGGGTTTTCACATCCGGTTTCCGGCACGCCCAAGCGTTTCTCGGTGCCTTTGCCCGAAGACCTGCGGGCGCTCCTGGACTCGCTGGAATGAGGAGCCTGCCTCATCCCGATTGGATCACTCCCGATTGGCCGGCGGGGAGGCGAGTGCACGCGCTCATCACCACGCGCGACGGTGGAGTGAGCTCCGGGAAATTCGCAAGCCTCAATTTGAGCATGCGGGTTGGCGATGATCCGCGTCGTGTGGCGCGTAACCGCGCCATCCTGAGGGCATGCCTGCCAGCCGAGCCCGCATGGGTGAAACAGGTGCACGGGACGGCCGTGATCGACGCGGCACGAGCGACTCCGGACGCGGAAGCCGATGGGGTCGTGACGCAGAGCACGGGCCGGGTCTGCGCGATGATGGTCGCCGACTGCCTGCCGGTCTTGCTGAGCGATCGCGAGGGCAAGAGCGTGGGGATCGCCCACGCGGGCTGGCGCGGGCTTGCGGGCGGAATCGTCGAGAACGTCGTGCAAGCCATGGGCGTGCCCTCGCGAGACGTCATCGCCTACATCGGACCGGGCATCGGAGCGCGCCGCTACGAAGTCGGAGAGGACGTCCGCAGCGCCTTCGTCGACAGGGACCCTGCCGCTGCGAGGTCGTTTGCCCCACAGCAGGACGGGAAGTACCTCGTCGATCTCTGCGCGCTTGCGCGGCAGCGGCTCGCAGCGGCGGGTGTCGCGGGAATCCATGGAGGCGGGTTCTGTACCGCGAGCGAAGAGCGTTTCTTTTCCTTTCGTCGTGACCAGACCACCGGCAGAATGGCGGGCCTTATCTGGCTGGAGGAAGACTAGGGCATGACGACGATTGCGTGGATTTCCGCGGCGACCGTCGCGGGTGGCGTGATCAGCATCGCGATCGCCGCGATGTTTGCCCTTTCCGCGCCCGCGAGCTGGGTGCCGGCGCTGGTGAGCTTTGCAGTCGGTACCTTGCTCGGTGCGGTCTTCCTCGAGATCCTGCCGCACGCGATCGGCAGCACCGGGAACCTGCAAGCCCTGTTTGCCACGGTGCTCGCGGGAATCCTGGGGTTCTTCGTTCTGGAGAAGCTCGTGTTGTGGAGGCATTGCCATATCGAAGACTGCGAGGCCCACGACCATCACGCCGAGCCGGACGACCGCGGGCGCAGCGGGCTCATGATCATCATCGGCGACGGTTTCCACAACTTCGTCGACGGCATCCTGATCGCCGCGGCGTTTCTGCAGAGCACCGAGCTGGGTGTGATCACGGCGGCGGCGATCATCGCGCACGAAATCCCGCAGGAAATCGGCGACTTCGTCATTCTTCTGCACTCCGGGTACAGCAAGCTCGCGGCATTGGCGCTCAATCTGCTGTCGAGCCTCGCCATGCTGGTCGGAGCGCTCCTCGCGTACTTCACGCTGCAAGCTGCGCAGGAATGGATCGGCACGGTGCTTGCGCTCGCCGCCGCGAGCATGATCTACGTGGCCGTCGCCGATCTCATCCCCGGGTTGCACAGGCGTCCGGAACTCCACGCCACGGCGCAGCAGGTGGGGCTCATCGCGCTGGGAGTTGCGTTGATCTGGGTTGTCGGTGATGTAGTCAGGGCCGCCTAGGGCTCACGCCGGTGCGGCGGAACGGCGTTCAATCGAGCATTCTCGTGGCGGGCATCCTCGCGCTTGCCGAAGTCGGCTACGCACAGGATGGCACGGAGGAAACAAGCGCCAAGTTCCAGGCGACCTATGTCTGGCAGCGCAAGGACCCCTTCGCCGCAACGTACTCCGGCCTTCATAGCCTCTCCCCCGATCGCGAGAAGAGCTATTCGCTCACCGCGACCGCAGCCCTGGGCACGAGGACTTGGAGGGGAGGCGAGCTCTATTTCGACCCCGAGGTCGCCCAAGGCGTGCCCCTTTCCGGGTTGACCGGACTCGGAGGATTCACGAACGGAGAGATCGCCCGCACTTCCGGCCCGAGTGCCACTTTCTACCGGGCGCGGCTGTTTGCGCGCCAGACCTGGGATTTCGGCAGCGGTGTCGAAAGACTGGAGCCCGATGCCAATCAGCTTGCCGGCAGCGTCGATCGGCGCCGCCTGGTCCTGACCGTCGGCAATCTCTCGGTGCTGGACATCTTCGACGACAACGCCTTCAGCCACGACCCGCGAACCCAGTTTCTGAACTGGTCGCTGATGACGCACGGCGCCTACGACTACGCCGCCGACGCCCGAGGTTACTCCTGGGGACTGGCTCTCGAATATTTCAACGATGACTGGAGGCTGCGGGCCGGCCGCTTCATCCAGCCGAAAGAGCCGAACCAGCTCGCGCTCGACCCGAGGATCTTCAAACACTACGGCGACCAGATCGAGATCGAGCGCGCATACGCTTTGGCCGACCGACCGGGGAAGGTGCGTTTTCTCGTCTTCCGCAATGTCGCGAGGATGGCGCGCTATCAGGATGCCTTGGATCTGGCGGCTCAAACGGGCGGGGCGCCAGACATCAACGCCGTGCGCTCGGTCGAGCGTGTCAAGCGCGGGTTCGGATTCAACTTCGAGCAGGAAATCTCCTCGAGCGTGGGCCTGTTCGGGCGGGCGAGCTGGGCCGACGGCCAGACCGAGACCTACGCTTTCACCGAGATCGATCGGTCGCTCTCGGGAGGAGTGTCGGTGAAAGGCGGGATCTTCGGTCGAGCAAGGGATACTCTTGGAATCGCCTGTGTGCGCAACGGCCTTTCCACCGCGCACCGCGATTACCTCGCCGCGGGAGGGCTCGGGTTCTTCCTGGGCGACGGCGCCCTGAGGTATCGGCCGGAAAACATCCTCGAGGCCTATTACAGCCTCAATGTCGCGAAAGACACGTCGTTGTCTGCCGATTTCCAGCGGATTTCAAATCCCGGCTACAACGCCGATCGCGGTCCTGCGACCGTCGTCTCGGCACGTCTGCACTACGGGTTTTGAGGCAGCCCGCGCCCTGAGCGGCCGAAGGTCACGCAAGCTCCGGGTCGATCGCGGCGAACAACCGGGTCTCGCCCCCGGAATGCCGGATCCACCACAGGGCTCCCTTGCCGATCTCCCGGTCGGCTTCCGTCCCCGATAGCAGGAGTGCCGCGAGGCGACCCAATGTCGGCTGGTGTCCGACGATCAATGTCGCCACCGGGCGTGCGGGCCAGCCGGCCGCTGCAATGACATCCACTGGAGCCGCATCGGTGCCTACCGCCGGCGTGGTGGTAAACGCCATGCCGAGCGCCTGAGCGGTCTGCTGCGCGCGCGCGGCGGGGCTGACCAGAATTTTGCAATTTCCGGGCAGGCGGGGCTTTAGCCAGGCGGCGATGCGCCGTGCCTGCTCCAGGCCGTGCCCGGTCAGCTTCCGCGCGGAATCCGGGCTGCCCGCCTCGGCTTCGGCGTGTCGCCAGAGAATCAGATCCATCGTCGCGCCGTCTGAGATTCCGTGCCGATCGAGCTTACGCGGCCGGACGGAGGAGTATTATCCCGGAGCGCTCTCGTCTGGGAAGCGCGACACTTGTGACAGGAGACGAACGATGGCCAAGGCCGACGGAATCTACAGAATCACGGAAGTGATCGGAACGAGCGAAACTTCGTGGGAGGACGCCGCGAAACGGGCGGTCCAGGCGGCATCCAAGACTTTGCGTGACCTTCGCATCGCGGAGGTCGTCAAGCAGGACTTGAAGGTCGAGGACGGCAAGGTCGTCGCCTACCGGACGCGGGTGATGCTGTCGTTCAAGTATCAGAAATAGATCTTCCCGGGAGGGGCGCAGGCGCGGCCTCATTCCTTGCCCGATGCGGAGATGGCCTTGCGGATGAACGTCTTCCTTTCGTTCTTGTCCTCGATTTCCTCCGCGATGAGGAGGTACAACTCCCCGGTGTCGCGCGCCTTCACCGCAGCGCGCCTCACGACGACCTTGGCGACCGCGCCGATGTACTGAGCGAGCGCCGCTTCGGCCCTGGCGAGCGTCTGCGTGTCGATGTTCGACGCGCTCGACGGTACGGACTGCTGGGGCGCCGCGCCGGCACGTGCCGGATCGCCGGTCGGGGTCGATTTGTCCCCGGAGAATCTCCTCACGAACGCGGCGCGCAGCTTTTCGTCGACGATGTCGACTGACACCGTTTCGGCGAGGCCGGCGATGGTATAGGTCTTCTTGGCCGCGGCCCTGATCACGACGGAGGCGATCGGGCCGATATGCTTGGCGAGCTCGCCCTCGATTCTCTTGAGTGTATCGCGGTCGAACGTGACCCCGGTGGGCAAAGTGGTCGGCGGGGCGGAAGCTTGCCGCAGATCCTGGGTTCTCACGGTCTTGCGGTCCGTCGCGGTCTTCGGGTCCGCGGTGGCGAGTCCGGAAAGCGCGGAGCGAAACTCCGCCACCGATTGCGGACGCTGCTCTTCGTGTGACACGAGCGCCCAGTCGATCGCTGTAAGTAGTTCGATGCTGTAGCGGCTGCGGTCGGCGACCTGCACCGCGGGCGGAAGCATGTCCTGACGCACGCGCGCCACCGCCTCCACCGGTCTCTTGCCGATCATCATCCAATACAGAACTCCCCCGAACGCGTACAAGTCGCTCCATGGCCCCTGCCGGCCTTGCGAGTGATATTGCTCGATCGGCGCGTAACCCGGGGTGACTATCGCGGTCCGCTCGGTGCCTTCCGAAGCGGTGCGCGCGGAACCGAAGTCGAGCAGCACAGGCGACCCGTCTTCGCGAATGAAGACGTTGCCGGGCTTGATATCGCGGTGCAAGTAGCCGGTGCGATGAATCAATTCCAGGCCGTCGAGCAGCGGGCCGGCGATGGCGAGCACGGCGCCTTGCTCGAGCGGCCGGCGGGTGCGGATCCATTCACCGAGCGGCTGCCCGGCGACGAATTCCATCACCATGTACGCGGTCCTGTTCGCTTCGAAGAACCGCAAGACCCGGACGATGTTCGGATGGCGGAACGAGGCGAGCGTGCGCGATTCGTCGAGAAACCGGGATAGGCCCCACTTGAACGACTCCGAGGTGGACTCGGACTTCGGCTGGACCGATTGGTCTTCGCCGCGCTGGGCGAGGTCGCCGGGCAGGTACTCCTTGATCGCGACCTTGAGGTTGAGGTTCGAGTCGGTTGCGAGATAGGTCAATCCGAAGCCCCCGATCCCGAGGGTCTGCTCGACGCGGTATTCGTGCAGCGCATAACCCTGGGGGAGGGCGATTTCTGCGGGCATCGAAATGCGAACCCTAGCCCTTCGCGCGGGGTTTGTGCGGACAGTTCGGCTTGGTGCACTCGGCGTACAGCTGCAGCGAGTGCCCGCGAATCGCAAAACCGCGTTCCGTGGCGACACGGATCTGGCGCTTCTCGATTTCCGCGTCGTAAAACTCTTCGACGCGTCCGCACTGCATGCACACGAGATGATCGTGATGGCTGCCCTCGTTCAGCTCGAAAACCGCCTTGTCCGACTCGAAATGGTGGCGCTGGAGGATGCCGGCCTGTTCGAACTGGGTGAGGACGCGGTAGACCGTCGCCAGCCCGATGTCCAATCCCTCGTTGATGAGAATCCGATAGACGTCTTCGGCCGATAGATGGCGCACCTTGCTGTTTTCGAAAAGCTTCAGGATTCGCAGCCGCGGGCCGGTGGCCTTCAGGCCGCTGGTCTTCAAGTCGTGGACGTTGGTCACGCAGGATAACCTCGGGGAAAGATGCCCGTTTCCGCTATCATATAGCGTTTTATTGCCGCGGAAATACCCTGATCGTGCCGCGAATGCTGATTTTGGCGTTACCGTTTCTCACTGCGGCGTGCGAGCTTGCGCCGAGCCTCACGCCGTACAGGATGGAAATCCAGCAGGGAAATTACATAACCCAGGAAATGGTCGCGCAGCTCAAGCCCGGCCTGACCCGCGATCAGGTGCGATTTGTTCTGGGCACGCCCCTGGTCAGCGACATCTTTCACGAAGAACGCTGGGATTACGTTTTCCTGCGGCAACGCGCCAACAGCCGCGAGATCGAGTATCGCCGCATCGCGGTGTTTTTCGAAGACGGGAAGGTGAAGCGCGTCGAGGGAGATGTCGTGGCCGCCGCGGTCCCCGGAAAGCCCGAGTAGTGAAGCTTGTCATCGCCGGCGCGGGAGGCCGCATGGGGCGTACCTTGATCGAGATGGCCCTCGAATCGGGGGATCTCGAGCTCGCGGCGGCGGTGGAGGTTCCCGGAAGCCCCGTCATCGGCAAGGATGCCGGAGAACTGGTCGGACGCCCCTGCGGCGTGAAGATCGCTTCCACCTTCGCAGACGGAGTCGCGAAAGGCGACTGCATGATCGACTTCACCCGTCCTGAAGGTACGCTCGCGCACCTGGAACAGTGCCTGAAGAAGGGCATGCGCATGGTGATCGGAACGACCGGTTTTTCGGCGGAGCAGGATGAACGTATCGTGGCGGCAGCGGGAAAGATCGCGATCGTAAAGGCACCGAACATGTCGGCGGGCGTAAACGTCGCGTTCAGGCTCGTCGAGACGGCTGCGCGCACGCTCGGTGACGCCTACGACGTGGAGATCCTCGAGGCGCACCATCGCCACAAGATCGACGCGCCTTCAGGCACAGCGCTCAGGTTCGGCGAAGTGATCGCCCGTGCCCTAGGCAGGGACCTCGCTCGCGCTGCCGTGCACGGACGCAAGGGAGATGTCGGTGAACGCGATCGCAAGGCGATCGGGTTTCACTCCGTTCGCGGCGGCGATATCATCGGTGAGCATACCGTCATGTTCATCGGAGAGGGTGAGCGCGTCGAAATCACCGTGCGCTCGAGCAGCCGCGCTACCTATGCCCTCGGGGCGCTTCGGGCCGCGCGCTTCCTCAAGAACAAGGACCGCGGCCTCTACGACATGCAGGACGTGCTGGCGCTCAGGTAAACCGGACCTCAGCTGCCCTGCTTCATCGTCCGCAGGGCTTGCTGCGTCCATACGTCGTCGATCGCCTCGAGCACCTCGTCGGCCGTCTTGAAACGGTTGCTCGGGTCGACGGCGATCATCCGATCGAGCAGCCCCTGATACTCGGCCAACCCGTCCGGAAGCTTCGGGCGCGGCGCGCTGACGTGCAGCGCGATCAATTCCGATACCGATTCGGCGTCGAACGGCCGCTGGCGCGTCAACATCTCGTAGAAAATGATGCCAAGGGCGTAGATATCGGACTGCGCCGTCGCGGGGCTGCCCTCGATCTGCTCCGGTGAAACGTAATAAGGAGTCCCGTAGAGCTCGCCTTGCCGGGTGCGCCCCTTGTCCTCTCCGAGCCGCTTTGCTATGCCGAAGTCGGCGAGGACGATGCTGCCGTCGGCGCGCGCCATGAGATTTCCCGGCTTGATATCGCGGTGGATGACGCCGCGGCCGTGAACCTCGCGCAGCGCGCTCGCGGCCTGGGCAAGCAGCGACAAAGCCTGGCGGCCGCTCAAGCCTTGGGGGATGACTTCGGCGAGGCTGCCGTTGGGAAAATACTCCATCGCGATGTACGCGTGGCGATCGCTGAAGCCGCGATCGTAGATCTTGACCACGTTGGGGTGATCGATCGACGAGATGATGTCGAACTCCTGCACGAAGCGCTGCAGCAGGATTTCGTCCATGCCGGCCGTGGCGTTGAGGATCTTGAGGACGACCTGCTGCTTGTCGCTTTCCCGCTCGGCGAGGTAGACGATCGAGGAGCCGCCGCGGCCGACTTTCGACACGACGCGGTAGCCCTGGACCGACAGGCGCTTCTCGCCGATATCGCCGGTCATGATGCTCAAGGTGATGCCCAGCGCCGCCTTTGCCGCACCGGCAGCGATTCGGGCGTTGGCGGCGAGGGCCTGGCGCATGTCCTCCGGGATCTGAACGGAGGCGTGGTCGGCATCGCCGGCCGCAATGCCGATGATTTCGAACGCGTCGGTGGGCATGCTGCGTCCGCGCAAGTGCACTTTGCGGCGCGAGCCGACGACGAGCGCCGGGCCGGCGGCGTTGACGGTCGCCTCGCTTGCGACCACCGCCCAGCCGAGCTCCTTGGTCTGACCTTCCAGTCGCGAAGCGATGTTCACGGTGTCGCCGATCACCGTAAGCTCTCCGCGGCCCGGCGTGCCGACGTGGCACAGCAGCACTTCGCCGCTGTGTATGCCCACACCTATGGAAAATTCGGGCAGGCTTTGTGAGGGGTGGTGCTGCTTGACCCATCCGCGGAATTCGAGCGCGGCAAGCTGCATCGCGAGGCCGGCGCGCACCGCCCGGTGCGCGTGGGACCCGCCTTCTTCGTCCTCAAGCGTCTCGAACAGGGCCATGACGCCGTCGCCGATGAATTTCATGACGACGCCGCGGCAGCGGATGATCGGTGCGCAGGCGGTCTGGAGGTAGGCGTTGAGCAGCTCGGCGATCTCGTCGCTGGTGAGCCGCTCCGAATACGTCGTGAAGTTGCGGATGTCCGAGAAAAGCACCGACGCCTGGGCGATCTTGCCGGTGAGGGTACCGGGATCGGTGTCCTCGAGGGCCGCGGTGCCGTCGCCGCCGGAGATTTTTTCCCGGAATTTTTGCGTGAGGCGGTCCCGCTGCGGGACCAGCCGCGCCGCCAGCGCCTGGGTCAGGTTTTCGAATTTCTTCAGCCTGCTGTTCACCGCTTCCATCAGCTCGTTTCGGGTGAACGGCTTCGGGAGGTAGTCGTCGGCGCCGAGGTTCATGCCGCGCCGGGTACTCGATCGGTCATCGAGTGCGGTAAGGAAGATAAACGGAATTTCGGCGAGACGCGGCTCGGCCCGCAACGCCTCGAGCACGGCGAATCCGTCCATCTCCGGCATCATCACGTCACACAGGATGAGATCGGGCGGATCGCTGCGCGCGAGCTCCAGGCCCACGCGGCCGTTTTCCGCTCCGGTCGCGGCGTAACGTTCGACCTTCAACATCAGCATGATGTTGTTGCGGATGCTGGGCTCGTCCTCGATGACGAGGACTCTCTTTTTTTTGGATTTGTCGGCCATCAGTTCACTCCGGCCGGCTGCTTGATCGGCCGCAGGGGGATCATAACCGTGAACCGGGTTCCGGAGCCGGCTGCGCTCGCAAGGCTGATTTCGCCGCCGTGAAGCTCCACCGCCTTCTTCACGATCGCAAGACCCAGGCCCGTGCCGGGGCGGTTTTCGACGTTCGATGCGCGATGAAAACTCTCGAACATCCGCGGCTGGTCTTCCAAAGGTATCCCGATTCCCCGATCCTGGACCTCGATAGCGGCCTGCTCGTCACGGCGGCTGAGCGACAAAGTCACTTCGCTGCCCGGAGGCGAGTATTTCACGGCGTTCGAGAGGAGGTTGTTCAGGATATGCCGCAGCAGCCTCTCGTCCAAGTACGCATCGGGGCGGTCGAAGCGGTCGTCCAGGGTGATGATGTGCTGCTTGCCTTGCGCGATGCGGAACTCCGACACCACCCTGCGACAGAGCTCCCGCAGATCCGTCGGGCCGAGGTTCAGCTTGAGCACGCCCGACTCCGCGCGGCCCAAGGTGAGCACGTCGTCGATCATTTCGCTCATGCGTTTTGCGCCGCCCTGGATGGTCCGCAGGAGATTGAGCTTCTCGGCCGGGCTCAGGCTCTCGGAGTAGTGCTCGAGCAATTCTGCCGACGACAGCATGGTTGCGAGCGGCGTGCGGAACTCGTGCGAGGCGGTCGAGACGAACTTCGATTTCATCTCGGAGAGTTCCTTTTCGCGCTGCACCGCAGCCAGCAGCTCGGCCTCGGCGCGCTTGCGATCGTCGATATCGACGTTGACGCCCGTCATGCGCAACCCGCGGCCGTCGGCGTCGCGCTCGACCACCCTTCCGCGGGAGAGGCTCCAAACCCAGCCCCCGGCCAGGGTTTTGACCCGGTGCTCGGCGACATACTCGGACTCCCCGCCGTTCAGGCATTTGCTCAGGGCGTCCTTCACTTTCGGGAGATCATCGGGATGCACCATTTGCGCCAATTCGTCCAGGGTCAGAGCGCTGGTTTCCTTGCCCACTCTCAGGATGATCGCCCAGCTGCCGCCCAGGAAAACGTCGGTCCTACGCGCGTCCCAGTCCCAGCTGAGAATATTGGCCGCCTGCAGCGCGAGGTCCAGGCGCTCCTTGGCTTCCTTGACCTGCTCGAGCAGTCGTTCGTTTTCCCGACCGAAACGAAGTGTTTCGATGAGCGCCCGGTTGGCGGACAGATAGAGCGCCAGGAGCACCGCGGAGAACACCAGAATCAGGATCCCCGCGGAAGTGTTGAACGCACCTCCCTGCGAAAACAGCAGGCCGATCAACGGCGCGAGAATCGGCACGATCAGGCAGGCGAACGACTTGGGGCTGGGGGCGAGCGCCGGAGGCAGCCCCATCGCGACGCTGCCGATGAGGAACGGAAGGAAGATCTCGTGGAACTGGCCGTGCTCCGGGTAGAGCAGCATCACCGTCAGGCCCCAGGCGGTGCCGACCGCTGCGCTGGTGAGGCAGAAATAACCCTCCCATCGCGCTGCGGCTTCCGGTCCAGGCCGGCGCAGGGGGTACGCGCGCTTGAGGACGAACCGCACCAGGCTCGCGAGCACCAGCCAGATCAGCCAGGCAAACAGCAGCTTGTCGCTGATGTAACCCCAGAGGGCAAATGCGGCGATGGCCGAGGTGACAAGGATGGCGGGGACGTCGTTTCCCGACAGCCGGTAAAGGAGTGAGACCCGCTGCGGCAGAAATTCGGCGGAGGACAAGCCACCGATCGAGGCGCGCGACGTCGTCACGGGTTCGTTCCTGGGAGGCGTGAAGAGTGAATCATTTAATTTTGGCACGGTTTAGCGGGCGGCGCCGTTCATCCGAGCAAGAAAGCGGGGCCGAAAGCTTGATGGGGTAGGAGGAATCACGTTATACTTTCGCGGTTCGGTGCAGAGCGGGACCGGCGCGAGCCGGTCCCGCTCTGCACGTCTGGCCCCCAATGAGCCCGCTGCCGTGCCCGCCGCCCCGCCCGCCCTGCTTGCATTAGCTGACGGCACTGTCTTTCGGGGCACGTCGGCAGGGGCGGCCGGTCTCGCATCGGGAGAGGTGGTTTTCAACACCGCCCTGACCGGATATCAGGAGATCCTCACCGATCCATCACTCTGACCCATCCGCACATCGGCAATACCGGGGCCAACCGCGAGGACGTGGAGTCGGGAAAGGTTTTCGCCGCGGGACTGGTGGTTCGGGATCTATCCGCTGCGGTGTGGAGCTGGCGGGCCGAACGGAGTCTCTCCGATTTTCTCGTCGCGGACAAGGTGGTCGCCATCGCGGGCATCGACACGCGACGCCTCACTCGAATCCTCCGCGAAAAAGGCGCCCAGAACGGTGCCGTGCTCGCGGGTTCCGACGACGCAGACGAGGCACTGGAAGCAGCTCGGGCCTTTCCCGGTCTCGCGGGAATGGATTTGGCCAGGGTCGTGACGACTGCGAAGTCTTACGAATGGTCGGAGGGAGGGTGGCGGATAGGCGGCGGGTTCGGCAAAGGCGCCGACGTGCGCTTTCACGTCGTCGCGTACGACTACGGCATCAAACGCAACATACTGCGCATGCTCGTGGAGCGCGGCTGTCGGGTCACCGTTCTTCCCGCGCAGACCGCGGCAGCGGAAGCCCTTGCGCTCAAGCCCGACGGGGTGTTTCTGTCGAACGGGCCGGGAGACCCCGAGCCTTGCGACTACGCGATCGGCGCGATCCGCGAAATCATCGACACCGGGATTCCGACTTTCGGGATCTGCCTCGGCCACCAGCTTATGGGGCTCGCGTCTGGAGCCAGGACCGTGAAGATGAAATTCGGCCATCACGGCGCCAACCATCCGGTAAAGGATTTGGAGAGCGGAACTGTCGTCATCACCAGCCAGAACCACGGCTTCGCAGTCGACCCGGACACGCTCCCGGCGAACCTCAAGACCACCCACGTATCGCTCTTCGACGGCAGCTTGCAAGGCCTCGCACGCACCGATCGGCCGGCGTTCTGCTTCCAGGGGCACCCCGAAGCGAGCCCCGGGCCGCACGACATCGGGTATCTCTTCGATCGCTTCGCAAAGCTGATGCAGGAGCGCCGGAGTGCCTAAGCGCACCGACATCAAGAGCGTCCTGATCATCGGGGCGGGCCCCATCGTCATCGGCCAGGCCTGCGAATTCGACTATTCCGGTGCGCAGGCCTGCAAGGCGCTGCGCGCCGAAGACTACAGGGTGATCCTGGTGAATTCGAATCCAGCGACCATCATGACCGACCCGGACATGGCCGATGTCACCTACATCGAGCCGGTGAACTGGCAGATGCTGGAGACCATCATCGCCCGGGAGCGGCCCGATACGCTGCTGCCGACCATGGGCGGCCAGACGGGGCTCAATTGCGCGCTCGACCTGGTTCGGCACGGCGTTCTGCAGAAATACGGCGTCGAGATGATAGGCGCGAGCAGCAAGGCGATCGACAAGGCCGAGGACCGCGAAAAATTCAAGCAGGCCATGGCGAGGATAGGGCTGGCCTGCCCGCGCTCGACGCTCGCGCATTCGCTGGAGGAGGCACTGCAGGTTCAGGCGGCGATCGGTTTTCCGGCCGTGATCCGGCCTTCGTTCACCCTCGGGGGGTCGGGCGGCGGCATCGCCTACAACCGCGAGGAATTCGTCGCCATCTGCGAGCGCGGGCTGGAAGCGTCGCCCACGCACGAGCTGCTGATCGAGGAGTCGGTGATCGGCTGGAAGGAATTCGAGATGGAGGTCGTGCGCGACCGAAAAGACAACTGCATCATCGTCTGCTCGATCGAAAACATCGACCCGATGGGGGTGCATACGGGCGATTCCATCACCGTTGCGCCCGCGCAGACGCTGACGGACAAGGAATACCAGATCATGCGCGACGCGGCGATCGCCGTGCTGCGGGAGATCGGCGTCGACACGGGTGGCTCGAACGTGCAGTTCGCCGTCAATCCGAAAGACGGGCGCATGCTCGTGATCGAGATGAACCCGCGCGTTTCGCGCTCCTCCGCCCTCGCCTCCAAGGCGACCGGCTTCCCGATCGCCAAGGTGGCGGCCAAGCTCGCGGTCGGCTACACGCTCGATGAGCTGAAGAACGAGATCACGGGCGGCGCGACCCCGGCGTCGTTCGAGCCGAGCATCGACTACATCGTCACCAAGGTCCCGCGCTTCGCGTTCGAGAAATTTCCGCAGGCGAACGACAGGCTGACGACGCAGATGAAATCGGTGGGCGAGGTGATGGCGATCGGCCGCACCTTCCAGGAGTCTTTCCAGAAGGCGCTGCGGGGCCTGGAGGTGGGCGTCGACGGGCTCAATCAGAAGACCACCGACCGCGAGAAGATCGAGAAGGAGCTCGGCGAACCGGGGCCCGAGCGGATTTGGTACGTCGGCGACGCTTTCGAGAACGGATTCACTCTGGAGGAGGTGCACCAGCTCACGCACATCGATCCATGGTTTCTCGCTCAGATCAAGGAGATCGTCGATCTGGAAATGGATCTCGACGACAAGCGGCTCGCGGAGCTGGATGCGCGAGCGCTGCGCATGCTCAAGCGCAAGGGGTTTTCCGACAGGAGGCTTGCCTACCTGTTCAATGCGAGCGAGGCGGAAGTTCGCACCGCGAGGCATCGCTTCGGAATCCGCCCGGTCTACAAACGCGTCGATACCTGCGCGGCGGAGTTCGCGACGCGGACCGCGTACATGTACTCGACTTACGAAGAGGAATGCGAGGCATTGCCCAGTCAGCGGAAAAAAGTGATCGTGCTGGGGGGCGGGCCCAATCGCATCGGACAGGGCATCGAATTCGACTACTGCTGCGTGCACGCGGCGCTCGCGCTCCACGAAGACGGATTCGAGACGATCATGGTCAACTGCAATCCGGAAACGGTCTCGACCGACTACGATACTTCCGACCGCCTTTATTTCGAACCCCTTACGCTCGAGGATGTGCTCGAGGTCGTGGACAAGGAGAAACCTTACGGAGTGATCGTCCAGTTCGGCGGGCAGACTCCCTTGAAACTTGCCCGGGACCTCGAGGCAAACGGCGTGCCCATCATCGGCACGACACCGGACATGATCGACATGGCGGAGGACCGCGAGCGTTTCCAGCAGCTGATCGACCGGCTGGGCCTGAGGCAGCCACCCAACCGCGCCGCCCGCACGGAAGCCGACGCGCTGCGCCTCGCGGGGGAGATCGGCTATCCCCTTGTGGTGCGTCCGAGCTACGTGCTGGGCGGGCGCGCGATGGAGATCGTGCACGAGCAGAAGGACCTCGAGCGCTACATGCGCGAGGCGGTCAAGGTATCGAACGACTCGCCGGTGCTGCTCGACAGGTTCCTCTCCGACGCTACGGAGGTGGACGTCGACGCCGTCAGCGACGGGAAAGACGTGCTGATCGGCGGTGTCATGGAGCATATCGAGCAGGCGGGAGTGCACTCCGGCGACTCGGCGTGCTCCCTGCCGCCGCATTCTCTCTCCTCCCGCATCGAGCGGGAGCTGCGCCGGCAGACCGTCGAACTCGCCCGCGCGCTGAAGGTCGTCGGCCTGATGAACGTGCAATTCGCAATTCAACGGGACGTCATATACGTGCTCGAAGTCAACCCGCGCGCCTCGCGCACGGTGCCTTTCGTCGGCAAGGCCACCGGCGTTCCGCTTGCAAAAATTGCGGCGCGCTGCATGGTGGGGAAGACCCTCGCGCAGCAGGGTGCGCTCGCCGAGGTGGTCCCGGGATATTTTTCAGTGAAGGAAGCCGTGTTTCCGTTCGTCAAATTTCCAGGCGTCGACACCATTCTCGGTCCCGAGATGAAATCGACCGGGGAGGTGATGGGCGTGGGGAAGAGTTTCGGGGAGGCTTTTGTCAAATCGCAGCTCGCCGCAAGCGCGAAGCTTCCAGAGACCGGCGCAGCGTTCATCAGCGTACGCGACGGCGACAAGCTGGCGGTGGTGCACGTCGCGCGGGAGCTGCTCAAGCTCGGGTTTCGACTGCTTGCGACACGAGGGACGGCCGGGGTGCTTGCCGCGCACGGCATTGCCGTGACCGTCGTCAACAAGGTGGTCGAGGGCCGTCCGCACATCGTCGACATGATCAAGAACGGCGAGGTGAGTCTTGTGGTGAACACGGTGGAGGAAAAGCGCAGCGCGGTCTCCGATTCGCGCTCCATCCGGACCAGCGCGGTGCAGCGGCGGGTGACCTACTACACCACGGTGGCGGGCGCCCGGGCGGCCTGCGAGGGCCTGCGCCACATGAAATCACTGGTGCCGTACCCTCTTCAGGAGCTGCACGCCGGCCTGCGCTCGCGCGGGCCTATTGCAAAATGGCTCGAAAAGTGGTCACATTAGATCGCCTTCCGCGAATTCTTCTGTTCTGAATAACCGATGCCGCAGCCTGGCGCTCTTGGGGCGCCGCGGCGGCTTTTTCTTGATACGGCCATGAGCACGATTCCACTGACCACGACCGGGGCCGAGCTGTTGCGACGGGAGCTGCACCGCCTGAAAACGGTGGAACGGCCGAACGCGATTACGGCGATCGCCGAAGCGCGGACTCACGGCGATCTTTCGGAGAACGCCGAATACGACGCCGCCAAAGAGCGCCAGGGTTTTATCGAAGCCAGGATCAAAGAAATCGAGAGCAAGCTTTCCAACGCACAGGTCATCGACCCGGCGCGGGTCGACGCGGACGGGCGGTGCGTGTTCGGCGCCACCGTCGATCTCGAGGAGATGAAGGGCGGCGAGTCGGTGACCTACCAGATCGTCGGGGACGACGAAGCCGACATCAAGAAAGGCAAGATCTCGATCGGCTCGCCCATCGCGCGAGCGCTCATCGGCAGGTCCGCCGGGGACCAGGTCGAGGTGCAGACGCCGGGTGGCGTGAGGAAGTATGAGGTTCTCGAGGTGCGGTACGAGTAGTCGCTGGCGCCGTTCCGACTTGGAGCCCCCCCACCCCGGCTGGCGTGGAGGTGCCCGGTCTGTAAGCAATTAGACAGGGGGGAGAACGTAATCTCTCCCCTGGGAACGAAGATGGTCAAACGGCCGGGAAAACTCAAGAGCTTTCGGGCGGACATCAAGCGTTGGGGCTTCTTGCGGAGCCTGTTCGGCCGCGTGACATTGCTGCTCCGGGAATTTGCCGGTCTAAACGTCGAATGGGTACTGGTACGAGATCTGGTCAGGCCTCTCGCCGAGTCGCATCTTCCAGACGGCATCGCCGTCCGGGTCGTCCGGGCGGAGGAACTCCTGAAGGCGGCTGGCGATCCGGAACTCGACATGGACTCCGAATTCGTTCATGGCGCGCTGGCCCGAGGAGATATGGCGTTCGGAGCATTCGATGGCGATAGTCTGGTCTGCTATGCCTGGGTTGCATTTGCTTCCGCTCCTCATGTCGACGGCGTGTGGGTGAGATTCGACCCGCCTTACCATTACGCATACAACGCGTTCACGCGGCCGTCGCATCGGGGGCGGCGCATCCTGGCCGCCCTTGCGCTCTATTCCGACCGCTATCTTGGGGATCGTGGCCGCGTTGCCCGGATCGCGTGTACCGGCATTCACAATTTTGCCAGCCTCGCCGCGCAAAAGGTCGCCGGCGCGCGAAGGATCGGCTTGGCGGGATACGTGAAGTGGTTCGGATTCTTCATTCCGTTCAGGACGCCTGCGGTAAAGAGGTCTGGCTTCGCGTTCAAGCTTGGCCGATGAGGTGACCGGCCCCCGGATCGGAGCTCGAACCAAGAACCGGGAACAGTCAGCGGAAATGTCCGCTTTGGGTCGATAGCGGTCATTGCCGAGCGTCCACTTTCGGCGAAAAGCGGACATTCACGCTCGAGACGAGCCGCAGGAGGTTGGGCGAGCGTCTGATCGCACCGACGGCGAACGCGTTGATACCGGGCGATCGGTAGGGACGGCCGATCGGCTGTGTCGGACTATCTCTTTGCTGAGTCTTCCTTCTCGAGCGGCGTGTTGCCGCTGGGTCCGATGGCG
>WNGQ01001045.1_pt1 | contig 31028 bp, 35 predicted proteins | sample 5407661 | NCBI WGS metagenome assembly WNGQ01 (sample SAMN13153382, study PRJNA577476) | soil metagenome | isolation source: 60 cm soil or saprolite under Garry oak tree replicate 2 | place: USA:California | collected 2016-06-15 | reverse complement strand
TGAGAATCGGGTGTCTTCATTTGCCAACTTCGCTGATCTTGCCTTTGTCGGCATCGGGATAGACGGTCGCGGAGGACTCGCCCCGGTGGTACTTGTCGAGCACGGTGGTGCGGCGCCCGGTATAGGGCGGCACCTCGCCGCGCGGCTGCACCAGGTCGGCCGGATTCTCGACCATGGCGGCGAGATTGCGCTGGGATGCGCAGCCGAGATTCCAATATTCCCGGTTCTCGTAATGCTCGCGGTCATAGGTCGGGCCGAGGTCCTGCGGCCACATTCCGCACGGGCCGGCGTCGGCGTGAACGCGCGGATAGTGGAGCCTGAGCGTGGCGAGCTTGGTCGGATCGCTGGTGCGATGCGGGCGAACGGCAACGGCTTGCGGCGGCACGCCTGCGGCCGAGAGGAGCGAGCGCACCTCGGGCACCACATTGGCCGCCGCGATGTCGTTGCTCGTGCCGGATGGCACGTCGATAAGGATCCCGCCGGTCGCCTCGCGTCGCCACTCCTGCGCAAAGGCCAGCACCTCACCGCGTTGCACGCCGGTGAGAGCGCCCCGTTTGGCGCCGATGAGCAGCTCGACCGTGCGCGGACCCTCCTTGAGGACAATCGGATGGCGCTCGCGATAGTCCATCGGGACGCTTTCGGTCACGTCGCGGGCGGTGTAACAGCCCCCGAGCATGGCTGCGCAGGCAGCGATCGCCGCGAGGCGGACAGCCCCGCCGCAGCGCGGCTTCGCGACCGGGAAATCAGTCGAGCTCATCGATCGTCTCCTTCGCGGGCGGTCAGTCGAGAATGAAGCCGTAACTGCCTTGGTAGTTCTGCTTCGGATCGGCGACCCGGGCGACGCCGTAGATGCGGTTGAGCCGGCCAAGCAGCACGGTCGCGGGATCGCTGGCGTCGGCGAATCCGTCGTCGGGGCGCGACAGGTCCTTCCGCGCCACCGCGCGCACGACGTAGGGCGTCACCAGCACCACGAGTTCGGTCTGGCGATTGACGAAGTCGCGGCTCTTGAACAGCGTGCCGAGGATCGGCACTTGCATGATTCCGGGAATACCGTTGATCTGCTGCTTGGTTTGCTCTTGGATCATGCCGGCCATGGCGAGCGAGCCGCCCGAGGGAATCTCCAGCGTGGTCTCGGCACGCCGCGTCTTCACCGACGGGATGGTCAGGGTCTGGCCATTCGTTTGCAGCAGCGTCAGCGAGTTTTCGTTCGAGAGTTCCGACACCTCGCTCATCACTTTGAGGCTGATGCGGCCTTCCGACATCACGACCGGCGTGAAATTCAATCCAACGCCGAATTTCTTGAACTGGACCGCAATCGTGCAGGAACGCGTTACCGGATCGCAAACGTAGTTGCCTGGTATCGGAAATTCGCCGCCGGCGAGGAAATAGGCGTTCTCGCCGGAAATCGCAGTGAGGGTCGGTTCGGCGAGCGTGCGGATCACGCCGGCGCGTTCCATGGCCCGCAAGGTTGCATTGACCGACTTGAAGGTGCCCGCGGCGAAGGAATTGGTCAACCTCTGGCCAAAAGCGGTGAAGGGGTTGTCGGTATTGAAGTTGACGACCGACGTGCCGGCGCCGATGCTGCCGTTGAGATCGATGCCGAGCTGCTTGACGACGTCGCGCTGCATTTCCGCGACCGTCACCTTGAGCATCACTTGGTCGCGGCTCCGGATGTTGATGCTGTTGACGACCTTCTTGCCGTCGTCGACCAGGCGCGAGGCGATGTCGAAGGCCTGCTGTGCTTCCATCGGGCTTGAGACATTGCCCAACAAAACGACGCCGTCGCCAAGGCCCTCGACATGGATGTCGAGGTTGGGCAGTGCCTGCCTGATCGCCTCGCGCAGGCCGTTGAGGTCGCGCGTCACCGCGATATCGAGACCGCCGATCTGATTCCCCTCGGCATCGAAGAAGAACACATTGGTCTGCCCGACCGTCGCGCCGATGATGTAGGCGCGGCGCGAGGAGCGGATGACGGCATTGGCGATCTTGGGATCGGCGACCAGCACATCCTTGATGTCGCGCGGCAGGTCGATCACCACGGACTTGCCGATCCCGAGCGGGACGAAGCGGGAACTCGCATCGCTGCCGACGAGCTGGATCACCGGCGGGGTGCGTGAGTCAGCGGCCGGCGCGCGACCGGTGGCGGCCAACCCGAACGCGATGAGCACAGCGATCAGCAATGTGATGCGGATCAGCGTCGAGTTGCCCATGGTCTCGTTCCTCATCATCCGGTTATTTCGCCGTGGTCATGGTGGTGATGCCGAAGCGTCCCTGTTCTCGCGACCTGATTGGCTGCGTCGGGCCGGTTCCGGCCGCCGAGCAAAGCAGCAGTGCCGCCGCCGGCAAGCGCAGTGACGAGTGCGACAATACGCGCGGGTTTCATATGCTTCACTTTCCACAAAACGCTGCGACCGATATGACGTCGCACCTTCGACACGCCCCGACCGATACGTGGTCGCGCGCATGGATTTCAGCAGCTAAACGTCAAAGTATGGTTAATGAGGCGTATCCAAATCGAGTCGATGGTCGGTAGCTCGATTGGACCGGCTTCGGCCTGGGGAGCGGCGGTTCACATCGCGATGGCGCTCATCCACGGCGTGTCCGGATAGACGCACAACGCCGCGGCCGCGAGCGCGATGCCATAGGGGACGCCGCCGTCTTTGCGATGCAGCCGCTCGGCCCATTCCTTGTCAGCCAAGATGCGCGGCAGCGGCAAGCTGCGGAACTGGATCAGCAGCAATGTCAGGGCGCCACCCAACAATGACGCATAAATGAGATAAATCAGCAGATAATCGAAACCGAGCCACAACGCGGTCGCTGCCGCGAGCTTGGCGTCGCCGCCACCGATCCAGCCACGTGCGAAGAAGCAGAACGAGACGACGAGAACGAGGCCGCCTGCGCCGAGATGGGAGAAGAGTTCCGCGGCGCTCATTTCGCCCGCCACGATCATTCCGCCCGCGAGCGCAAGGAAGCCTCCGACCAGGATCAGCGAGATCCGGTTGGAAATGGTCATGGTCAGGAGATCGCTCGAAGCGGCAAAGGCCATCATCGCTGGAAACAGCACCAGTCTGATAGCGTCGGCGACCATGATTGCGTAGCCATCTTGGAAATGCCCGGCGGGCAAGGCCCTGTGGCCGCACCCGCAAGAACGCTGGACAATCCTAGATCGGCTCTCCTTGCAGTTCGGTTAGCGCCTGGCCTCACGATGCGGGCGCCCGCCGGGTCGGGGCCAGGCGGGCTCGCAACTCTCGCAGCGCGGCCTAGGGGTTACCGCCAGCTCTTTCCGCGCCGCTTACTTGAGCGCGGTTTGGACGCTGGTGAAGGTCGTGTTCAGGCTCGAGCCGACGCCTGCGACCACGGAAATGATCGCCACCGAAATACCGGCGGCAATGAGCCCATACTCGATAGCGGTTGCACCCTTTTCATCACGAACAAAACTGACGATTTTCGACATGTCCTCAACTCCTCGATTTTGCTGACGCAACGCGCCCGTGCACTCTGCTGGTTTCGACGCCCTGCTTCTCTCGCCCTCTTATCCTTACAGATCAGCTCTCAAAAGAAAGTTTGGGCGAAGCTTCAAGTTTGTCGCGATTTCGAGATGCCAAGGTGCAAGCCGGAGGCTGCAAGCGATAAAGACTCCGGCATGCGACCTCTACTCCCAAACGAAAAGCTCCGGCAGCTGGCCGGAGCCTCCCGTACGAACGTCGCGACGGCACGCTTACTTGAGCGCGGTTTGGACGCTGGTGAAAGTCGTGTTCAGGCTCGAGCCGACGCCCTTCACGACCGTGATGATCGCAACCGAAATGCCGGCGGCGATGAGACCGTACTCGATGGCGGTCGCGCCCGACTCGTCCTTCACAAACTTCATCAGATTCTTCATGTTCAGCTCCTTAGGGTCCACACGTGGCTGTCTGAGCGTGGTCCCGGAGCCGTTATTTCCCAGCTGAACCGGAACCGGGGCGGACCGTATTCGATCCCCCTTGCGCTGAGGTTAATATCGATGATGAAAACAGAAGTACTCGTGTGAATGAATGATGTAGTTAATAATATGTTTCTCGAAGTTGTTGCTGGTTAACGATGTATTTATTCGCTTTTTAATCAGTTTTTCGGCGCACCGAAGCTTTATCAAATGTTTTGATGCCTCAGGTTATACGCCAAAGCCAACGTGGAATACGTCATATAGCAATCTTTTTTCTTTGACCGGCGCCCTACAGCGAGAACAGGCTGGACGATGGGTGAGGATTGCCTCAGCCGGCCGGCGGGTTGCGATTGCGGTCGCCATTGGCGCAGACGCCGTTCACGGCATCTTAACTGCAAGGCTCGATACCAGCAGAGGAGGGGGCTTTGTTGCTTAGTCCTATGGGTTGAGGCGTCATGTTCGAGGAAGTTGTCGCGGTCGTCCACAGCATGGGCGTGACTGTCGTCAAGATCGTGCCGGTGTCGATTGCGCTGGGCGCCGTTTTCACCGTGCTCACTTTCTTCTGGGCCTGCAATCCAGGCCAGCCGTGGTGGCGCAAGCGCGAGCTCGTGACCGACCTCTGCTACTGGTTCCTCATTCCTCTGTTCGCCCGCTATCTGCGTATCGGGTTGCTCGTGCTCGGCGCGGCATTCCTGTTCGGCATCACCAGTGGGGAAGGGCTCGTCGAGTTCTATGACGACGGCCACGGCCCGCTCGCGCAGTTGCCGCTCGCATTGCAGGCGGCGATCTTTCTGGTCGGCTCGGATATCATGATGTACTGGATTCACCGCGCGTTCCACCGTCCAGCGATGTGGAAGTACCACGCGGTGCATCATTCGTCCGAAGACCTCGACTGGATCTCGGCCGCGCGCTTCCACCCCGTCAATATCATGCTCGGCAGCGTGGCGACCGATGTCGTGCTGCTGCTGGCGGGGATTTCGCCCAACGTGCTGGTCTTTCTCGGACCGTTCACGGTTGCGCATTCGGCCTTCGTGCACGCCAATCTCAGTTGGACGCTGGGGCCGTTTCGCTATCTGCTCGCTGGTCCGGTCTTCCACCGCTGGCACCACACGGCGGCCGCGCAAGGAGGCGAAAAGAACTTTGCCTCGACTTTCCCGGTCATCGATCTCATCTTCGGCACCTATTACATGCCGAAAGAGGCGCTGCCGGACGCTTATGGCGTTGCCGATCCGCAGTTTCCGCCGGGCTTCGGCGCGCAGATGCTCTACCCCTTCAAGCACTGACTATCGAAATAACGGCCCGAACTCGGGTTTGCCGCGTTCGGCCGTTTGTCCAATGGCGGTGAAGGGCAAGCATTGCCATTTGCATTTCATTCACCAATTTCGAGTCAACTCGACGGCAAGACCTGCCCATTCGGCGGCCGCCTGTTGGCCGATCGAGGCGTAAGGCGCGGGAGACAATGATGGCCTTGTTGTTCGGGCGTCGCGGACCGGAATTCCGCGCCATTCGTGTGTTTCTCTCTTTTCTCGGGGTTGCTGCCTTACCGTCGGTCGCCTCCGCGGCCGACATCAACGTTGTGCTCGACGAGGCAAGGCTCGTGAAGCTGCCCGATCGGGTCGGAACCCTCGTGATCGGCAATCCGCTGATCGCCGACGCCTCGGTGCTGGCAGGGGGCCTGATGGTCATCACCGGCAAGGGCTATGGCCTGACCAATGTCATCGCGCTCGATCGTACGGGCGCGGTGCTGCTCGAAAAGTCGGTCGAGGTGCGCGGGCCGCGCACCGACGTCATCGTGGTCTATCGCGGGGTCGAGCGCGAGACCTACAGCTGCGCGCCCGATTGCGAGCGCCGCGTCACGCTCGGCGACAGCAAAGACTATTTCGAGACGCTGATCGGCCAGGTCGGCGCCCGCAACGGCCAGGCTCAGGGCATTGCGCCGCCGCCCAAGTGACGTTGGCGGGCTGTCCGGCCGCGTGACGGCGCAGGAGGCCTTGATGGGCCTCGAACTCCGGTGGTTAGCAAATTCTTGCAGACCCCCGCGCCTTCGGTTGCGATTACCACAACAATTCGACAACTCCTCTTTGCTATTGCTCAACTGTCCGCAGTGCAAAAACGCCGCAATGATTGGGGTAACGTGGCCATGTTCGAGACCGTCGGCACAAATTTCGTGAAGGGCGCAGGCCGGCTCATGGCAGTGCGCGCGGTGCGCCGTTTCGCGCGCCAACAGAAGGGTACGGCGGCGGTCGAATTCGGCCTCGTCGCGGCGCCGTTCCTCGCGCTCATCTTCGCCATCATGGAGACGGCGGTCGTCTTCTTCGCCAGCCAGGCGCTGGAGACCGCGGTCGCCGATTCGGCGCGGTTGATCCTGACCGGCCAGGCGCAGACGCAAAGTTACACCCAGTCGCAATTCAAGAATGCGGTCTGCGCGAAGATCTACGGATTGTTCGACTGCCAGAATGGCGTCTATGTCGACGTGAACACATTCAGCTCGTTCAGCAACGTCACCATGAACAATCCCGTCGATGCGAACGGGAATTTCGTCAACAACTTCAGCTATAAGCCCGGCGGACCGGGCGACATCGTGGTCGTGCGCCTGTTCTACCAGTGGCCGGTCTACGTCTCGCTGCTCGGATTCAACCTGCAGAACATGAGCGGCGGCAAGCGCCTGCTCGCCGCGACCGCCGCCTTCCGCAATGAGCCCTATAATTGAGTGCCATGTCATGAAATGGTTCGCGCCGCTCCCTGGTTTCTTCCAACGGCTGGTCTCCTTCGCGCGCGATCGGCGCGGCGTCTCGGCGGTCGAGTTCGCCATGTTGCTGCCGCTGATGGTCACGCTCTATCTCGGCGCCGTCGAGATTTCGCAGGGCGTGGGGGTCGACCGCAAGGTGACGCTCACCACGCGCACGGTCGCCGACCTGGCGTCGCAGGTGTCGAGCATCAACAACGCCGACATGACCAACGTGCTCAACGCCTCATCCTCGGTCATCGCGCCGTTCGACGCCACGAAGCTGAAGGTGACGGTGTCGGAGGTCAAGATCGATGCGAACAACCTCGCCACGATCGCCTGGAGCGACACGCTCCCGGGGGGGACCGCACGTGCAGTCGGATCGACAGTGATTCTTCCCCAGGCGCTGAACGTGGCGAACACCTATCTGATTTGGGGCGAAGTCTCCTATAGCTACAGGCCCGCGATCGGCTACGTGGTCACCGGCACGCTGAATCTGTCGGACCAGATCTACATGCGCCCCCGAATCTCGGACTCGGTGAGCCGGGTCCCGTGATGGGGATCGCCGCGGTCGTCAGGGAATCGGCAGCGCCGTCGTCGCCTTGATCTTCTCCATGGCGAAGCGCGAGGTGACGTTGGTGAGCGGCACCGCGGCGATGAGGCGTTTGTAAAAGGCGTCGTAACCCTGGATGTCGGCCACGACCACGCGCAGCATGTAGTCGACATCGCCCGCCATCCGGTAGAACTCCATCACCTCCGGCATCGCGCCGACGGTCTCGGCGAAGCGCGCAAGCCACTCCTGCGAATGGTCGCCGGTCTCGATCGAGACGAAGACCGTGACACCGAGCCCGAGCTTGTCCTGGTCGACCAGCGCCACCCGTTTCTGGATCACGCCCTCGGCTTCGAGCCGCTGGATGCGTTTCCAGCACGGCGTCGAGGAAAGCCCGACCCGGTTTCCGATCTCGGCGACCGAGAGCGAGGCGTCCTGCTGCAACAAAGCCAGAATCTTGCGGTCGGTCGTGTCCATCCGTTTACCCTTTGGAAAGGAAATAAATGCCGCTATACCGGTGTCTATAGAATGATTCATCCGTAGTTTGGCGATTCCACTATCTAATTAGAAAAATATTCTATTTCAAGAGAAATCGGGGCCCTCCGGGCGCGTCCAGCCGTTCAAAAGCGAACCCAAAAATATACCCTTTCTTTGCCTTGACCCCCTTCCGGCCGTATCCTGTCCTCGGGATTGGCTGGGAGGAGAAAACCGTCATGCTCACCAGACGCGCGATGCTTGGTCAGGTCAGTGCCGCCGGAGGTGCCGCATTGGCGCTGCGGGCGGGCGTCGCCCTCGGCGCCGTGGGGCGCACGGCGACCAATTTCGATCTTCCTCGCGGGGCCTGCGACTGCCACGTGCATGTGTTCGGCGATCCGGCGACATTCCCGTTCGCGCAAAGGCGCACTTATACGCCGCCGCCGGCCTCGCTCGAGGAACTGCTCGAACTGCAGCGCGACCTCCGTCTCGACCGCGTGGTCGTGGTGCAGCCGAGCGTCTATGGCACTGACAATGCCTGCACGGTCGATGCGGTGCGGCGCATGGGGGCCCGGGCGCGCGGCATTGCGGTGATCGACAAGGCCACGCCGCGCGCCGCCTTGCAGGAGATGGCGGGCGTGGGCATCCGCGGCGTGCGCCTGAACATCGAAACCAGCATCGGGGGAAATATCGAGTCGGCAGCGGCGAAGGAATTGCTCGATGCCGTCGCCGAGCAGATCGGCGGGCTCGGTTGGCACGTGCAGATGTATACCCGGCTGCCCCTCATCGCGGCGCTGAGCGATCACATCGCGCAATTGCCGTTCCCGGTCGTGTTCGATCATTTCGGCCGCGCCGGCGCGGTGCAAGGTCCGAGCCAGGCGGGCTTTGCCACCCTGCTCGACCTCGTCAAGTCGGGCCGCGTCTATGTCAAGATTTCGGGGGCCTATCGGGTGTCGGAGAAGGCGCCGGATTTCGTCGACGCGACCCCGCTGGCGCAGGCGCTGGTCGCCGCCAACCCGGACCGCATCGTCTGGGGCACCGACTGGCCGCATCCGAATGGCGCGGCCGGAAGGCCCCTGACCGAGATCTCGGCGCCGTTCCCGATCGACGACGGGCTGCTGTTGAACCAGCTGACGAAGTGGGTGCCCGATGCGGCGACCCGCAAGAAGATTCTGGTCGACAACCCGGCGCGGCTCTATGGCTTCGATCAGGTCGCTGGCTAGGCTGTCGCCAGCAGGGCCTCGACCTCGGCGCGCTGCGGCGCCCCGGAGATTCCGCCGAAGCGCGTGCACTTGATCGCGGCCGCGGCGGCCGCAAAACGCATCGCCGCGATCGGGTCTCGACCCTCGGCGAGCGCCAGCGCGAAGGCGCCGTGGAAGGTGTCGCCGGCGCCGAGCGTGTCGACGGTCGTGACTGCGAAGACCGGCATCCGCCGCACCACGCCCGTATCCATCCACAAGACGTCGTCCGCGCCATTGGTCACTGCAAGGAAGGCGCGGATGTTCGCGGCGGCGCGGGCAAGCGCCGCCGGAAGATCGGACAGACCGGTGGTCGCCCGTAGCGCCTCCGACGAGAAGATGACATGGGAAGCGAGTGCAAACAGCGGATCGTCCGGTTGCGTTGCGCGGTCGCCGTCCAGCACGACCGGAATTCCGCGCGCTCGCGCAGTCCTGCAGATCGGTTGCACGAAATCGGCAAAGCGATTGTCCGCGAGCAGCACATCGATGTCGCCGGCCAGTCCGGCGGGGTTGGGCGTTCGCGCGTCCGCGAGCTTTTCGCCGCGCCTGGTCGCGACCATCTTCTCGCCGGCGCCGTCGATGAAAATTCCGGAGATCGAGATCGAGCCGCCCGCGACCCGCACGACGCCGCTCGCGTCGACTCCGGCCCGCGCCATGCCGTCGACGAATCTTTGGCTGCTATTGTCGGTCCCGATCGGACCGGCGAAGCGCGCCCTCCCGCCAAGGCGGGCGATCGCGACTGCCGCATTGGCGGCGCAGCCGCCGGTGGTCGCCACCAGATCGCGGGCGTAGATTTTAGCGCCCGGCTCGGGAAAGCGGTCGACCCTGAACAAGAAATCCTCGACCGCGATGCCGGCGCACAGCACCACCGGAGCCGAGCCGGCGCCGCTCCCGCTAGCCGAAGGCAACGCCGTCCTCCACCCAGGCGCGGATGATGTGATAGGCGATGGCGACCGGCACTGGCGCGGTGAGGCCGTCGGGGTGCTGGCGCGCGAGCATCGAGGCCACCTCCTCGCGGTCGAACCAGCGCGCATCGGCGAGTTCGGCGCGGTCGATGATGATACCCTGCGTGAGCGCCTCGGCATGGCAGCCGATCATCAGCGAGGTCGGGAACGGCCATGGCTGCGAGGCGAAATAGGCGACCCGCCCGCAGACAATGCCGGCCTCCTCGCGGGTTTCGCGCCGCACCGCCTCTTCGATCGCCTCGCCCGGCTCGACATAGCCCGCCAGGCACGACCACATGCCCGGCTGGAAGCGGTGCGAGCGGCCAAGCACGCAGCGCTCGCCCTCAACCGCGAGCATGATCACGACCGGATCGGTGCGCGGGAAATGCTGGGCGCTGCAGGCGGGGCAATCGCGCCGCCAGCCGCCCTCGACGACCCGCGTGGGCGCGCCGCAATTCGGGCAGAAGCGGTGTCGCGCATGCCAGTTGAGCAGAGCCTTGCCTTCGGCGAGCGGGGGCAGATGATCCGCATCGAGGAGGCCGCGCACGGCGATCGAGCGCAAATCGGCAACCGCGAATTCATCACGCGTCTTCAGCGCTTCGATTGTCGCTGGCGCAAGTGCGACCGCGAAACGGGCGGCGCCGTCACACAGGCCGAGAAAGGCAATTTCCGCGCTCGGCCCGACACCGCGCGCCTCGGCCAGCGTGAACAGCGGATCGAGACCGGCGGTCGTCTTCTTCAGCGCCACCAGCTCGCCGCCGATCATGTAAGCGCGGGCATGGGCGTCGGTTTCGAGCGCCGCTAGCGCGGCCGCATCGCCACGCCGCTCGGCCATGCGCTCGATGCGGCTTGCGGCATAGCCGAGGCGCGGCTTGGCGCCGAGATCGGGGCGAGGGGACATGAACTGCTCCGGGCGGAGCGCCGACGCTCGCACAGCGCAAGCTGCCGCGCAACGTGCGCGCCCTCCCGGCGCATGGCCTCGATGAACCGCTCGCAACCATCGAATTCATTGAACATTCCCGCAGCGGTTCATCGGAGCAAGGCTGGCAGACCTGTCCAACAACGCATCCGCCCCTGGCTTGCATTCTCGTTCCGTTCCGCCGATATAGGATGCGGGAGGTTGGCGGTGGACGAGCCACTCGCCAACCGGGTCAGGTCCGGAAGGAAGCAGCCCTAACGAGCTCCGGTTCGGGTCGCTCGTCAGCCTCCCACTCATTCACCCACTCTTCCTCGGCGGGCTTGACCCGCGCATCCATGTCACCGTCTATCTTGTTCGCCCGATGAGAAGGATTGCATCAGGTCTGCGGACGGCAATGATGCCAAATTGGACCGCGGCGGAGTGCATGCACCGATGAACGACGCCACGACTCCAGCCCCGACCTACCGTGTGCTCGCGCGCAAATACCGCCCGGCGACCTTCGACGACCTGATCGGCCAGGATGCCATGGTGCGCACGATCTCGAATGCGTTCGAGGCCTCCCGCATCCCGCAGGCCTGGATCCTGACCGGCGTGCGCGGCGTCGGCAAGACGACGACTGCGCGCATCCTCGCCCGGGCGCTCAATTACGAATTGCCCGACGGCTCGGTCACCGCCCCGACGATCCGCATGCCGGTCCTCGGCGTGCATTGCCAGGCGATCATGGAGAGCCGGCACCTCGACGTCATCGAGATGGACGCCGCCTCCCACAACGGCGTCGACGACGTGCGCCAGATCAACGAGGCGATCCGCTACGCCCCGGTGAGCGCGCGCACCAAGGTCTATATTCTCGACGAAGTGCACATGGTCACCCCGCAGGGCTTCAACGCTTTGTTGAAGACGCTGGAGGAGCCGCCGCCGCACGCCAAGTTCATCTTCGCCACCACCGAGATCCGCAAGGTGCCGGTGACCGTGCTGTCGCGCTGCCAGCGCTTCGATCTGCGCCGCGTCGACGCCGCGCTTCTGGTGAAGCACCTCGAAGCCATCTCGGCGCAGGAGCAAATCGCAGTCGAACCCGAGGCGCTGGCGCTGATCGCCCGCGCGGCCGAGGGTTCGGTGCGCGACTCGCTCTCGCTGTTGGATCAGGCGATTGCACATGCGGGCGGCCAAACGGGCGCCGGCCAGGGAGCGGCGCCCGCCGGCATGGTGCGCGCCGAGGATGTGCGGGCGATGCTCGGCCTCGCCGACCGCACCCGCATCATCGACCTGTTCGAGGCGGTGATGCGCGGCGATGCCGCTGCCGCGCTCGAGGAGTTGCGCGCGCAATACGACACCGGCGCCGATCCCGCGGTGGTGCTCGCCGATCTCGCCGAGTTCACCCATTTCGTCACCCGCGTGAAGATCGTGCCGGCGGTCGCCGACGACGTTTCGCTCGCCGAGGCGGAGCGCCTGCGCGGGCGCGCCTTCGCCGAAAAACTGTCGCTGCGCGTGCTCGCGCGCGCTTGGCAGATGCTGCTCAAGGGCGTGGCCGAGGTCGAATCCGCCGGCCGCCCGGTCGCCGCCGCCGAGATGGTTTTGGTGCGCATGGCCTATGCCGCCGATCTGCCCACGCCGGACGAGGTGATCCGCTCCCTCGACAGCAATGGGGCGCCCCCCGCCGTCCGCCCGCAAGGCAATGGCGGCGCGGCGCCGCGGCCAGGCGCAACCAGCGCCACGGCTTCCCGCCCCGAGGCGCCGCGGGCGGAGCAGTCTCGCGTCGAGACACCGCGCGGAGCGCCCCGGGCGGCCGTTGCGCCTGCGGTCGAGCCCGCCGGCGATCCGGTCGCGCGCGTCACCGAGGCCGAGCCGAGCGCGCCGCCGCTCGTCATCGGCCGGTTCGAGGATTTGATCGCGCTCGCCGCGCAGCGGCGCGACATCGGGGTCAAGCTCGCGCTCGAGCGCGACGTGCGGCTCGTGCGCTGCGAGGATGGAAGGCTGGAAATCGCGCTCGAAAAGAGCGCCGCCAGGACGCTGGTCAACGATCTCGCGCGCAAGTTTTCGCAATGGACCAGCCGCCGCTGGATGGTCGTGGTTTCCGCCGAGGGGGGCGAGCCGACGCTCAAGTCGCAGAACGAGGCCCGGCAGGCCGAGCTCAAGACCGGGGTTCGCGCCGAACCGCTGGTCCAGGCCGTGCTCGCGCGCTTCCCCGGCGCCGAGATCGTGGACGTGCGCAAGCCCGATCAAGCAGCCGTCCCGCCGGTGAGCGATGCCGAAGATGCGGTGCCGGAGCCGCCGCCGGTGGATGACTTTTCAGCTTACGGCGCCGGCTGGCGCGCGGATGACCGGGACGACGATCTCTAGCCAAGAGACATAAAGAGACAATTGGCGCCAGCACAATCGGCGCCAGCAAGGACAAGCGATGGCGGATTTTCTGGGCCTGATGAAGCAGGCCGCCGAACTCAAATCCAAGATGGAGGCGATGCAGGCCGAGCTCGACAATGCCGAGGTCGAGGGCACCTCGGGCGGCGGGCTCGTGACCGTCAAGCTGTCCGGCAAGGGCGACCTCAAGGGGGTCAAAATCGATGACTCGCTGATGAAGCCGACCGAGAAGGAGATTGTCGAGGACCTCCTCGTCGCCGCCCACGCCGAAGCGCGGCGCAAAGTCGAGGCGCTCCTGCAGGAGAAGATGAAGAGCGTCACCGGCGGACTGCCGCTGCCGCCAGGGTTGAAGCTCATTTGATCCGGAAGGTGGCGCCGCATTCCCTGTTCGTCAGTTGCGATTCCGAACCCAGCAGGAGCGCCATGTATATGACGGATTGGAAACCCGATCCCCACTGTCGAGCCTTATCGCGCCCAGTTGCGTTGCCGCTTGCGATGATGCTCGGATGCGTGGCGCTTGCGGTCGTGCCGGTTGCAGCGCAAACGATCACGCTATTTGATGTGCCCGCAAACAGCTTCCCTTATGGCATCACGTCCGGGCCGGACGGGAACCTTTGGTATACAGATACGAATGCGCGGAGCATCGGCCGGATGAGTACCGCCGGTGTCCCAGTCGAGTTCTCCTTTCCAATCAATCCCTCTACTCAGTCACCCTCCGCTATAACGACCGGCCCTGACGGCAATATTTGGTTCACCGGAATCGGAGCAAATGCAACCGGCCTGATCGATCAGGTTAATACGGCGGGCCAGCTCGTCAACGCATCTTCCGTCAACAGCACCAATGTCGGGGGCATCGCGCCTGGGTCGGATGGGAATCTTTGGTACACATATTTCGTGAATGATCAGGTCAAGATCGGCCGGATCACCACCTTTGGCACAGTCACCGAATTTGCGATGCCAACGGGCACAGGCAGCAATTCCGAATCCATAGCTGCGGGCGCGGACGGCAATTTGTGGTTCACGGAGTTTGGCGGAAACAAGATCGGCCGAATTAGCACTGCGGGCGCGATTACCGAGTTCCGGCTTCCGAGCGCCAACAGCTTTCCCGCGGGCATCACCGCCGGGCCGGACGGCAATCTGTGGTTCACCGAATATTTGGGCAACAAGATTGGCCGGATCACCCCAGCGGGTGTGATCACCGAATTTCCCGCTAACGGCAACCCAATGGGAATCACAGTCGGCATGGACGGTAATCTATGGTTCACGGAACTGCTGGGCACCAACATTGGCCGGATCACCACCACGGGCGCGGTGACAGAGTTTCCGGTCCCGACAAACGGATTCATGCGTGGCATCACGTCTGGCCCCGACGGCAATGTGTGGTTTGCCGTTACAGGCGGGGGAGTTATCGGCCGCCTTATTCCGCCGCCTTCGACAAGCCCGCTTAGAGCCGCTGTGCTGCCGTCGAGCCGATCGGTCCAGGTCGGAAGCTTTGCGACCGCGTTTGCGACTATCATCAACTCCGGAACGACCACGGCGACGGGCTGTGGCATCGCACCGGTCACAAGCACGCCAGCGAATTTTTCGTTCCAAACCACCGATCCGGTGACCAACCGGCTCACCGGCACCGTCAACACCCGGGTCTCGATCCCGGCCGGTGGCCTCCAGACCTTTGTGGTCGCATTCAAGGTCAATGCTCCTTATGTGCCGCCGACCAACGTTCTGCTCGGATACGATTGTGACGGCGTGCCTGCAGCGGCTTCCATCACGGGAGTGAACACGCTCCTGCTCACCTTCGCGGACACGCCCGTGGCGGACATGATCGCAGTCGGCGTGACTCCGTCAGGCGATGGCTTCGCCCGAACCGGGGGGCCGACCGGGACCGGCGTGTTCGCGGTAGCGACAACCAATGTGGGCGCTGCCGCCCAGCTCACTGGCCGCGTGCGGCTGGCGGATTCCTCGCTGCCGCTGATCGCGGCGATCTGCGAAACCAACTCGCAGACCGGCATCTGCAAGGCGACACCGGCGGCCACCGTCGTTGCGACCATGAGTCAAAACGAGACCGCAACCTTTACCGCCTTTCTCAACGCCACGGGGACGATCCCGGCGGACCCGGCCAAGAACCGCGCCGTCTTCGAGTTCCTCGACGAAAACGGCGTCGTCCGCGGCTCGACCTCAACCGCGGTCACAACCCAATAGCGGGATCGTCATTGGATGCCCACCGCCGTCGCCGGACCCGAGATCGAGCGTCTGATCCAGTTGCTCGCCCGCCTGCCCGGGCTCGGGCCGCGCTCGGCGCGGCGGGCGGCGCTGTTCCTGATCAAGAAGCGCGAGCAGATCATGGCGCCGCTCGCCGCCGCGCTGCAGACCGCGCTGGAGAAGATCGAGATCTGCCGCCTGTGCGGCAACATCGATACCCAGAATCCGTGCACGGTGTGCACCGACTCGAGGCGCGATCCCTCGATCCTCGTGGTGGTCGCCGACGTCGCCGATCTGTGGGCGCTCGAGCGCGCCCGCGCGGTCAATGCGCGTTATCACGTGCTCGGCGGCACGCTCTCGCCGCTCGACGGCATCGGGCCGCAGGATCTCGCGATCGATGCGCTCATCACGCGCGCGCACGACCAGGCGGTGACCGAAATCATCCTCGCGCTCAACGCCACCGTCGACGGCCAGACCACGGCGCACTACATCACCGACCTCCTGCACGATGCGAACGTGAAGGTGACGCGGCTCGCGCACGGCGTCCCGGTCGGCGGCGAGCTCGATTATCTCGATGAGGGGACGCTCGCGGCGGCGATCAAGCAGAGGACGCCGTTTTGACTCCGTCTGCTCACTTCCGCCTCCAAGGAAATTCGGCCATCCGATAACAACCGACAACCGTAATCTCCGACGCAATTGACCCAAAGCGGACCTCACATCCGCTGGCGAACGCCCGATGGCGGCCTCGCAGAACATTGCATCTAAGCTGGCTCGCATCTATGCGACGAGCGATCTATTCTGTCTCGTCGGCAAGCCGATTCGGAACGGCCCCATCGAAAGATTTGGATTGGTGTTCCTTGGGGGCCAACGCCTGCCCGCAATCGCCCGGCGACTTCGGCGGCGTCAAGGAGGTCGTCCTGCACAACCAGAGCGGAATTGTGGTGCCGACCGAGGAACCGACCGCATTGCATAGATCGCACTGACGACGCTCAATGGTTACCCTAAACCGGCCTCGAATGTACAAGGCCGCACGGCACTCGGAATGGAAATATCGTCATGGTGAACCCCGATTCAGGCGCCATCATTTCCGCGCAACCGCGTGACCCGCGCGCTCTAGCGGAGCACATTTGTAGCGACACTTTTGGTGCGAATGCTCAGGTCAATATAGCAGCAATTCCAAACTCCAGACATCTTATGTTCCGAGTGCGGGCGAGCGACAACCAATATGCACTCAAAGTGATTTGTGGTGAACACGCTGCATGGCACGCGGAGATTCTGGCCAGAAGGCTTATGGCCGAGCTAGCCGTACCGCGCATTGCTTTTTCAGGACGGCACAACGCCGATGTAGACTATGCGTTCATAGAATGGGTCGATGGCAGATCATTGGCGGAGCTATTACTCGAACCCAATCATCCGACCGTGCCGATTGCGTTCGCGAGGGCTGGCAATTTGTTGGCGCAGATACATTCCCTGAAAGAACCGGAGGACAACCACAACATGGCCCAAGCGCCAAAGGCCGCGCGCTCCTTCGGGGGGCCTGATTTCTTCGATTATTTCGAACCGCACCTAAGAATTATATCTGATCGATTTGGGCGGGAGCTCGCCTTACTAATTCAAGATGCACTGCGACCGATTGCAACTTCTGTCGAGGCGCATCAAAGGCTCGCCATTACCCACGGCGATCTACAACCCAAGAACCTGATTGTCCCGAAGCTTCGCGATGGCCTTAACTTAATAGATTGGGAATTCATTTCGTTCTCCCCGATGTGGGCCGACCTCTCGCAACTACTTCGCCATTCGCCCAACAACCTGGTCGAAGGCGAACTCGAATCGGGCTACTCAAGCGTTCAACCTATGCCCATCAATTGGCGAGCTTTCGCTCGCGCATATGATTTGGTCAGAATTTGCATAGGATTGTCCCGACCCGCTTGGGGAGGCTCGGACGGAGGCTCGGACATTGAGAATTGGGTTCGATTCGTCAGAGACCTCGTCCGGAGCGTAAAAGGCGGCGGCGTACATGCTACATATGAGTGTGCGTCATTTCTGAGATAGGCTGATGTTTCGCATCGGGTGGCGAGGACTTGGTCGGAATTGACCCAACTGAGACATTGGCCTCGCACGATAGACGCTCCGCCTGTGGCTTCCCAGAAATCTCGCCGTTGATATTTTCCGCGCCATTCCAAGGTTCGTCTGGGGAATATCGGTTTGGCTGCGATCAAATAGGGAGGAAGTTATGCGCAAAAGTGTGCTGGCTGTAGCGCTTCTCGGTTTCCTGGCGAGCGCTTGGAGCGCAAACGCCGCGCCATTGAACATCGTGGCGTTGGGCGCCAGCAATACCGCGGGCAGAGGCCAGGGTAGCCATCCCGGCGGCGTGTCGCGCAACCAGGCTTATCCGGCACAGCTTGAGGCCATGCTGCGGGCGAAAGGCATCGACGCGCATGTGCGCAATGCCGGCATGCCGGGCGATACCACCGGCGGGATGCTGCGGCGGATGAATTCCGCGGTGCCGAACGGAACACAGATCGTCATCCTGCAGACCGGTGGCAACGATGCGCGCAAAGGAGTAGGCGGCGACGTGGGCGCTAACACGGCGCAGATGACCAGCAAGCTTCAGGCGCGCGGCATCAAGGTGATCCTGCTGAACAATCTGAGCGCCCATGCGCCTTCAAGCACGCGCGACCCCGACGGCCAGCACTTTAATGCACAGGGCCACGCCGCCATCGCCGCCGGTCTGCTGCCGCAGGTGGTCGCTGCGGCGGGGAAATAAGCATTTAAGCCGCTTCGGCGACCGTTTTCTTTTTGAGGCAGAACATCAGTCGTACGCGTTTGACCTCATGCCTCAGCTAGCGCGGTGCTCTAAAGTCCGCTCTTTGCTCGACCCGAAAACGCCTGAGAGCACTGACGAATTCCGCTTGGTGAGGCACTGCGGTAGTGAAATTCTCGCTTTGAGGATTTCTCTGCCTTACCCGAGCCGCCGTCGGCGGTCTAGCGGTTCGCAACCACTCCGTCGGCGTGAGCGAAAGCGTTAGCCCCTGGCGACAATCTCGTTCTCACGCACGTCGGTTCTCCACTTGCCCGGTTCAAACTATTTTTAGCGGGCTGATCTCAGGGTCGAATCGAGTCCAACGGCTGGCGCGCTGATATCCGCCACTCGTCGAGTACATGGGAGCCCCTTTTCGCTTGTCGCGATCAGGTCAGATTTACCTGCGCATTCTGCAGGCGTAATCGCCCGGGAGAGGTGAGGCAGGGCCGAGGTCTTCTTGTGGGCACGCAAAAGATCGTGGGTAAAGGCCGCGACCGGCGCAGCCGTTCGCGGCAGGATAAAGATTGTCGCTGGCCGTGGACTTGGCAAGGGCTGCGATGGCCCGATCGCGTCATTCGACTTTCGGACGCGGATGCTTCGTCGATTGGCAATGATGCGAATGCCACGTCTCTTATTGGCACTTGGCGTCGTTCGCCGGGGCGCGCAAAATTCCGTCGCGATCGGGGAACTGCGGACATTGAGCGCTATGGCCATCGCCGATCAAGGAGCGCTCTCCATCGTGCTCTCTTCTCGCCTCTGTCGTTACCGCCGCGTTTGATTGAAATATCTCAGATCGGGCGGTGGCTGATTCCTGCGGGTTGGTAGTAGCTTGTCGTCGGCGCCCTTGAAATAAAGCTCGTCGCGAATCTTGATCAAGCGGGTGTTGCCCGGACAATTTTCCTCGCGCCAAATCGGGTACTTGGCGGCGTTGCGCCGAAAGGTCTTGAACACGGTCCACGGCCGCGTCAAGGCGTGGTCGATCAGCGTCATCTCGTCGTGCAAGGTGTCGGGAATGGCTTTGTCAAGGTAGATGCGCTCCTTGACGATGGACTGATTATCGGCATGGGTCGGTATGCCGGTCGGGTCCAAGGCGCGCGGTCCTTTGAAGTGTCGGGTCTCGACTTCGAGCACGTCGAAACGGCCCTTGCCGTCGCTATCGATCCATTTGCCGATCGAATACCCCTGGAAGGTCGGTTCGACCTCCTGCGGCCAGTCGCGCCCATCGGTATAAATGCGGCGATGGATGGGGAGATTGTGTTCGACCAGGACATAGGTGATTTCTGGCAGCACGACGAATTCCAGTGAATTATAACCGTTCATCGTCGCTGGCATGCCGGCCGGCAGGCAACGTGAGCCGGAATGCCAATTGCCCTGGCCGCCGTTCGCCTGGTCCGCGATGCTCGCCTCCAGAACCGCCTGATATTCCGGAGTGAGCGGCGCCTGCTGCGCGAGCCCCCAGGGCTTGGTCGGGTCGAATGTAATCTGGCCTCCCAGGCCGAGATTGACCCGGAGCCACTGGCCCCGGAGGTCGGGGTACATCGCATCATCGAAGGCCTCAACCGGCCCAATCGAATTCAACAGCGCCGCCATTGCAATCGCGCAGATCGAGCCCCAGAAAAGCATGGCCTGTTCTCCCTGTAATCACGACTCAATCAGACCTTGCCCGCGCCCAGCTGCTCGAAATGCCCGCGCTGCTGCAGCCAGGCGAGCAGCAGGAGACTCGGGATCGCGGTCGCGGCGCAGATCGCGAAGAACCACACCCAGCCGGTCGCAGCGGCGACGTAGCCGGCGCCGGAGGAGAGATAGGTGCGGCCGACCGCAGCGAGCGCGGTGAGCAGCGCATACTGGGTCGCGGTGTGCAGCGGGTTGCGGCACAGTGCCGAAAGATAGGCGACGAAGATCACGGTACCGATGGCGCCGGTGAAATTCTCGACCACGATCGCGAAGGTGAGCATTGCGATGTCATGGCCGATCACCGCCTGCCAGGAGAAGGCGAGGTTCGCAGCTGCCTGCAGGATGCCGCCGATCCAGAGGCTCGCCGCCAGCGGATAGGCGCGCGCCACGAAACCGCCGGCGAAACCGCCGATCAAGGTGGCGGCAAGCCCAACGCCCTTGATGATCGCGGCATATTCGTTGCGAGAAAATCCGAGATCGAGGACGAAGGCCTCGGTCATGATTCCGGCAAAGGCATCGGTGAACTTGAACAGCACCACGAACACGAGCGCGACCAGCGCCATGTCGCGGGTGAGGAAATCGGCGAAGGCGCCGATCGCCGTCCGCACCACCCGCAGGAGCGGGTTGTCGCGCGCATGCGCGGCGTGGTCGGCCTCGGCGCTCGCGGATTTTTCCGGCTCGGTTGCGATGAGCGTCGTTGCGATGCCGACGAGGATGAGCCCGGCCATCACGACGTACCCCCAGGTCCATGCGGGTCCTTGGCCGAAGCCGAGCCCTTCGAAGCCGCTTACCAGGAACAAGGCCCCCGCGGTCGAGGCGAGCATGCCGATACGATAGGCCGCGACGTAGGAGGCCATGCCGGCAGCCTGCTCGCTTTCGGGCAGGCTTTCGATGCGGAAGGCGTCGATGACGATGTCCTGGGTCGCCGAGGCGGTCGCGACCAGGAGCGCCGCGCCGAAGACGACGTACCAAGCGGTCCTGGCGGGATCGCAGAAGGCGAGCACGACGATCGCGGCGATCAGCAGGAACTGCGAGAACACGAGCCAGCCGCGGCGGCGGCCGAGGAGCGGCGAGAGCAGCGGCACGTCGAGCGCATCGACGACCGGCGCCCACAAGAATTTGATCGTGTAGGGCGTGCCCACGAGCGCGAACAGACCGATGGTTTCGAGATCGACGCCGGTCTCCCGCAACCACACCCGCAGGGTCGAGCCCGACAGCGCCAGCGGCAGCCCGGCGGAAAACCCGAGAAACAACACGATCAGCACGCGCGGCTGGAGATAGACCGCGAGCGCCTCGGCGAAGGAGGCGCGGACAGGCGCGGTATCAGGCGTGACGGTCATGCGCGAAGCTATCGTTGAATCGCCATGCTGACACAAGTCTCGCCATTTGATTGCGGCGAAAATTGATCGGTTGCGCGATCAGGGGTAGCATTGATGCCCATTCCTCGGAATATCGCCAAACCAGGGAGAACGACATGCGTCAGAATATTGTCGGGGCCGTCCTCGCGGCCGGACTCGCCGTGATCTCGTGGGTCGGCGTCGCCCAGGCGCAGAATTTTCCGGCGCGGCCGGTGACGCTCATCGTGCCCTGGCCGGCGGGCGGCACCACGGATGTCAGCCTGCGTGCGCTCGCCACCGCGACTGAAAAGCATCTCGGGCAGCCGATCGTGATCGAGAACCGAGGCGGCGCCAGCGGCACGCTCGGCCCGGCGCAAATGGCTGCGTCGGCGAAGCCCGACGGCTACACGGTCGCGCAAATTCCGATCACCATCTTCCGCTTTCCGTTCATGGCCAAGACGACCTTCGATCCGGTCAAGGATTTCACCTATGTCATCGGCCTTACCGGTTACACCTTCGGGGTCGTCGTGCGAAGCGATGCGCCTTGGACGACGTTCCAGGAACTCCTCGCCGACGCGAAGGCAAACCCCGGAAAGATCAACTATGGCACGCCGGGCGCCGGCTCCAGCCTGCACATCACGATGGAGCAGATCGCCAAGCAGCAGGGCGTCAAATGGGTCCACGTTCCGTTCAAGGGCAACGCCGAGGCGACCACCGCGCTTCTTGGCGGTCATATCCACGCGGTCGCGGACTCGAGCGGATGGGCGCCTCTGGTGAACGAGGGCAAGTTTCGGCTTCTTGTCACCTGGGGCGCGAGCCGCACCAGGAATTGGCCGAATGTGCCGACGCTCAAGGACATCGGCATCAATATGGTCTCGAACTCGCTTTATGGCATTGGCGGTCCGAAGGGCATGGACGCGAAGGTCGTCAAAATCCTGCACGATGCGTTCAAGAAGGGCCTTGAGGAGCCCTCCAATGCTGCAGCGATGGCCAGGTTCGACCAGGAGCCATTCTATCTGAGCAGCGAGGACTATCAGGCATTCGCCATGAAGCAGATCGCGGAGGAAAAGCGGATGATCCAGGAGCTGGGGCTGAGAGAGGAATGATTCGAACCTGTCGCGCTACTCCCCTGCCTGCAGCTTGGGCGTGACCGGCGCCGGGATGACATTCGCCGCCGGGTCCTCCTCGCCGTCGAACTCGACTTCCCGGATGCGGGCGCCGCGTTTTTCGACCTTTTCGGCCGAGATGAGGATTTGCCGCACGTCCTCGTTGGCCTGATTGAAATGCTTCTGCAAGTTCAGCACCCGATCGTGCATGCGCTCGAGATCGTCCATGAGCAGTCCGACTTCGGCGTGAATCCGGTCGGCGGCCTCGCGCATGCGCGCGTCCCTCTGGATCTGCTGGATGACATGGATGGCGAGCATCAACAGCGAGGGCGAGACGATGACGACCTTGGCGCGGAAGGCCTTCTGCACCACATCGTCGAAGCCGTCGTGTAGCTCGGCGTAGACCGACTCGGACGGCACGAACATCAGCGCGAGATCCTGGGTCTCGCCCGGGATGAGGTACTTCTCCGCGATATCGCCGACATGCTTGCCGATGTCCTGGCGCAGCCGCGCCGCGGCCTGTTTGCGCTCGTCCTCGCATTTCGCCTCGCGGAAGGCGGTCACCGCTTCGAGCGGAAACTTGGCGTCGATCACCAGCGGCCGCTGGTCGGGGAGAAACACCGCGCAATCCGGCCGGCTCCGGTTGGAGAGCGTGAACTGGAACTCGTAGCAGTCCTTCGGCAGGCTGTCCTGGACGATGATCTCCATGCGGCCTTGCCCGAATGCGCCGCGCTGCTGCTTGTTCGAGAGCACGCTTTGCAGCGAGGTCACCTGCGAGGCGAGATCGGTGATGTGCTTCTGCGCGCCATCGATCACGGCGAGCCGCTCATTGAGCTTTTGCAGGTGCTCGGCGGTCGACTGCTTGCTGGTTTCGAGCGACGTTCCGAGGCGGTGCGACACCGAGTCGAGGCGCTCGTTGACGAGGCGTGCGAGCTCGGCTTGGCGGCCGGCCAGCATGTCGCCCATTGCCAGCAGTCGCACCGAGGTCTCCTGCTGCAAGCGCGCGAGTTCGGCGACGCCGCCGGGGTCGGAATGCGGGCGCGTCGCGCGGGTGACCAGCAGCACGAGGACGACCAGCGCCACGCCGGTCACCGCCATCGCGGCCACGATCGTGAGCATTTCGGTCATCGCATGTAGTCCGCTCAATGAAGTCTTCGGGCCGATTCGCTGATGCGAACGAAGGGCGAACAGCCATAGTCGGGTGTCGTCCCGGGCGCAACGGTTTCGTTGGATTGACCGCGCCTTGCCCACCGCTTACATCGCGCGCATGGCCTTGCGCGACATCCTCATCCTGCCGGACAAGCGGCTGCGGCTCGTCTCCGAGCCGGTCAAGAAGGTCGGCCGCGACCTCAAGCAGCTGGTCGAGGACCTGTTCGAGACCATGTACGAGGCGCCGGGCATCGGGCTTGCCGCCATCCAGATCGGCGTGCCGCGGCGGGTCATCACCATGGACCTCGCCAAGAAGGAAGCGCCGAAGGAACCTCGCGTCTTCATCAATCCCGAGATCTTGTGGCAGTCGGAGGAAAAGGCGACCTACGAGGAAGGCTGCCTGTCGATCCCGGAATTCTACGAGGAGGTCGAGCGGCCCGCGCAGGTGCGGGTGAAATATCTCGACCTCGAGGGCAAGGAGCAGGTGCTGGAGGCCAACGGCTTGCTCGCGACCTGCCTCCAGCACGAAATCGATCACCTCAATGGCGTGTTGTTCATCGACCACATTTCCAAGCTCAAGCGCGACCGCGTGGTCAAGAAATTCAGCAAGGCGGCGAAGCGCGCGGCGGTGGGGTAACTGGTATTGTCCGATCGTGCCGGATTTGATATCATTGATATCAAATGGGAGCGTGTGATGTCTGACCTCTTGATCCGCAAGATCGAGCCGAAACTCAAGCGACGCATTGCGGAGCGTGCGCGCAAAAATCAGCATAGTCTCTCGGAGGAAGCCAAGGCGCTGATCGAACGTGGCCTCGCGTTTGACCGTGCGGAAAGCGGTCTTGGCACGCGCCTCTTCGGCATGCTGGAAGACAGATATCGCGGCGATGATCTCGTTTTTGAAGTTCCGGGGGGCGAGATCGAGCCGCCGGATTTCGAATGATTTTGCTTGATACGAACGTAATTTCTGAGGGATTTCGCTCAAATCCCAACGACGCAGCCCGCGCGTGGCTTAACCGCCAAAGGCGGTCTGATCTTTTCTTGTGCGCGCCGGTATTGGCAGAACTACGGTATGGGATGGAACGCCTTCCGGCAGGTGCGCGGCGCAATAAGCTTGGCGCAACGCTCCAGCGGGTGGAGGAGGATGAATTTCTCGATCGTATTCTCCCATTCGATCAAAGCGCCGCACATCAATTCGGGCGTGTTGTGGCGCGGCGTTACCGGCTCGGACGTCCCATCTTGCCCATGGATGCACTGATTGCGGCCATTGCCCTGGTTCATAACGCGGTTGTCGCCACGCGCGACATTGCGGACTTCGAAGGCGTTGGACTCGATCTCATCGACCCATTCATGCCGCGGGCTTGAGCGTTATCACCGGCGGCCATTCCGGACGTTAAATGCCCCTTCGCCTCGTCTTCATGGGCACGCCCGAATTCGCGGTGCCGACGCTCACCGAGATCGTCGGGCGCGGGCATGAGGTGGTCGCGGTCTATACCCGTGCCGCCAAGCCCGCCGGGCGCGGGATGGAGCTCAAGCCGAGCCCGATCGAGCGCGAGGCGCGGCGCTTGCGCCTTCCCGTGCTCACGCCCAAGACGCTGCGCGGGCCTGAGGCCGAAGCGGGCTTTCGCGCCCATCGGGCCGACACCGCCGTGGTTGTCGCCTACGGGCTGATCCTGCCCAAGGCGGTGCTCGATGCGGTGCCGCTCGGCGCCTTCAACCTGCATGCTTCGCTCCTGCCGCGCTGGCGCGGCGCCGCCCCGATCAACCGTGCGATCATGGCCGGCGACCGCGAGACCGGCGTGATGGTCATGAAGATGGAGGAGGGCCTCGACAGCGGGCCGATCGCGACGGCCGAGAAGCTGCGCATCGGGCCTGACGATACCGCGGGCGACCTCCACGATCGGCTCGCCCGCGCCGGCGCCGACCTCATGGTGCGCGCCTTGGGCGCGCTCGAACGCGGCCCGCTCACGCTCACCCCACAGCCGCCGGACGGCGTCACCTATGCGGCGAAGATCGACAAGGGCGAAACCCGCATCGATTGGCGCGAGCCGTGGCAGCGCGTGCACGACCACATCCGCGGGCTGTCGCCGTTCCCCGGGGCGTGGTTCGAGATCGCCGCCGACGGCAGGCCCATGCGCATCAAGGTGTTGTGCGCGACCAAGGGGGAGGGTTTGGGCCCGCCAGGGACGCTGCTCGATGACGACTTCACCATTGCGTGCGGGGAAGGGGCGCTGCGCATCCTCGAACTGCAGCGCGCCGGACGCCAGCCGATGACGGCGGACGAATTCCTGCGCGGCACGAAGATCACGCCGGGCACGCGGTTCGGCTCATAGGACGCTGCGCCATGCCCCGCTACAAGCTCCTGATCGAATATGACGGCGCGCCGTTCGTCGGCTGGCAGATCCAGGAAGCCGGTCTGTCGGTGCAGGGCGCCATTGCGGCGGCGATCGAGGCCTTCTGCGGCGAGCGCGTCAATGTCAAAGGCGCGGGGCGGACCGACGCCGGCGTGCATGCGCTCGGCCAGGTCGTCCATGTCGATCTCGCCAAGGACTGGGATGCCGACACCGTGCGCGATGCGCTCACCGCGCATCTGCGTCCGCAACCGATCGTGGCGCTCGCGGCCGAGAAGGTGACGGAGACCTTCGACGCCCGCTTTTCCGCGACCAAGCGCCACTACCTCTACCGGGTCGTCAACCGCCGCGCCGACCTCACGCTCGCACGCTTGCGCGCCTGGCGCGTCGCGCGCCCGCTCGATCACGCGGCGATGCACGCCGCCGCCCAGCGCTTGGTCGGTCGGCACGACTTCACGACCTTCCGCCACATCGCGTGCCAGGCCAAATCGCCGGTCAAGACGCTCGACCAGCTCGATGTCGCGCGCGAGGGCGAGGAGCTGCGCATCGTCGCCTCCGCGCGCTCGTTCCTGCACACGCAGGTGCGCTCGATGGTGGGTGCGCTGGTCGCGGTCGGGGAGGGCCGCTGGACCGCCGACGATCTCGCCGCCGCGCTCGCTAGGCGCGACCGCTCAGCCTGCGCAAGCGTCGCGCCGCCGGAGGGCCTCTACCTGGTGCGGGTGGATTATTGAGGCCCGAAATACCGCTCGAGAATCTTCCGATAGACCGCCGTCAGCATCACGAGATCATCGACCGTGGTGCGCTCGTCGACCTGGTGCATGGTCGCCCCGACCAGGCCGAATTCGAGCACCGGGCAATAGTCCTTGATGAAGCGCGCGTCCGAGGTGCCGCCGGTGGTCGAGAGCTCGGGCTTTCGTCCCGTCACCTCTGCGATTGCTCCGGCGACGAGATCGACGAACGGGCCGGTCTTGGTGAGAAACACGTCGGCGTTCGAGGGCTCCCAATCGATGCGCCAGCGCCCGCGCTCGCCGGCCGCCGCCCGCGCGCGCTTCTCGATCAGAGTCTTGAGCGAGGTCTGGCTGTGGCACTCGTTGAAGCGGATGTTGAAACGCGCCCGCGCCTCGCCGGGGATGAGGTTGACCACCGGATTGCCGATGTCGATGGAGGTGAACTCGAGGTTCGAGGGAGCGAAATTTTCCGAACCGCGGTCGAGCGGCTCGGACATCAGCGCGCTCATCAGGGTGGTGAGGCCGCGCACCGGATTGTCGGCCCGCTCCGGATAGGCGACGTGGCCCTGCTTGCCGGTCACCACCAGCGTGGCGTTGAGCGAGCCGCGCCGGCCGACCTTGATGGTGTCGCCGAGCAAGGCGGCATTGCTCGGCTCGCCGAGGATGCAGTGGTCGAACGTGTCGCCCCGCTCGGCGGCCCATTGCAGGAGTTTCACCGTGCCATTGACCGCGATCCCCTCTTCGTCGCCGGTGATCAGGAACGAGATCGACCCCTGCGGCCGGCCGCCCCGCGCGGCGAGGTGATCGAGGCTCGCCGCCAGCGCGCAGGCGATGGCGCCCTTCATGTCGACCGCGCCGCGGCCATAGAGTGCGCCGCCCGCGACCTCGCCGGCGAACGGCGGGTGGCTCCATTTCGCCTCCTCGCCGGGCGGCACCACATCGGTGTGGCCGGCGAAGACGAGATGCGGCGCCTCGCTGCCGATGCGCGCATAAAGATTCTCGACCGGCGCGGTGCCCGGCTCGGCGAAGGTGACGCGATCGATCGTGAAGCCCGCAGCTCTGAGCAGGCGCTCGATCAGCCCGAGCGCGCCGCCCTCCGCGGGCGTCACCGACGGGCAGCGCAGGAGATCGCGGGCAAGCGCGACAGGATCGGCAGTCATGGCCCTGGGCTCTAGCCGTCGGCCGGGCGGCGGTCAACGCGGCGGGGGGCGCTCAGATCTTGCCTTCGAGTGGATCGGGGCCGAAGCGATTGGGGCCGCGTGTTCCCGGCAGGCAGCCAAACCAAACCAACGCCCAAACTCCGACCGCAAACCAAATGAGGGCGAGAATCAGAGCCATGCTTCCAAGTCGGACAAGTTCCGCTTGCTCCGGCATTTGTCCTGCCATGATGGCGGCGCCGGCGGCAATTCCAACGATCCCAATCGCGACCAATCCCAGGAGAATGGGAACGCCGATGAACACCAGGAGCCATGCTCCGCTTCGGTCGAGGTCATGCAACCTTTTGGCACTGGCTGCGAGACCGATCCAGTTCCAGGCAATCAAAAACAGGACGCCCAGGAGTCCAGTGATGCCTTCCGATTGCGTGGTCAACGCGACGATCAGGACCACAACATAAAGGATGTTGATGATAAGAATTGCCAGCCACCATTTGGCCCGATTGATGCGGCCGGTAAAGCCGAACAGCAGATGTCCCCAGTTCATGGCCGTGCCTCGCGACGAGTTTCGAATCGGAGTCTATGAACTGCGTCCGAATCGGTAAAGGCTATTCCCCGGCCGCGCGGGCAACCGTGACGCACCGCCCTCGGCTGTCGGATTAGGCGCCGAGCTGCGCCGCCAGCAGGTTGTTCTGCGTTCGCACCCAGCCGGGAATCAGGAAGGCGTCGACAAGGACCCAGAAGATCGTGATCGCCATGCCCACCAGGGTGAGCGTGAGGATGAGCTGCGTCACCGCAACACCGGTGCGCTTGAGATAGAAATTATGCCCGCCGAGCAGGCCGAGAAAGAACCACAGCAGATAAGCGACGAGCGCGGTCTTCTTGTTGGCCTCGAACAGCAGCAGCGCACGCGTGTCGCTGGAGAGGCCGCCCTGCTGCTGGATGGTCTGCCGCATGCCGGGGGGAATTTCGCTTGCCATGACACTCCTCCGCTCAAGCCCGCCGCCATCGACAATCGTGATCTGCTGGGATCGACGCGCGTGATCAGAACGCTTTCGGCAGGCCGGCTTGCTTGAGCACTTCGTTGGCGGTGTGACGAGCCTTCGTCGAACGCGGTACCGAAACGTGCTTGCCGTTGATTGGACTGAACCAGATTTCGTGGCTGCCCTTGCCTTGACGCACGAGGCGGCAGCCATTCCTGCGCAAGATTGCTGCCAGCTCTCGATAGAGATCGGCCATCAGGCGCCGGCAAGATCGAGATGTTCTTCGGCTCTGAAGGTCAATGACAGCTTATCGTTCGCCTGCCCCGACAGTTCCAAAAGCTCGGGAAGGACAAGGCTGACTTCCTCGATCATCGCCGGCCACGTTTCGGCCTCGACGACGAGCCCCGGTACTTGCTCGCTGGTCGCAAGCCAAACGCTCGCTTCCACGTCCCATCGGGCTGTAATGGTGATATCGCGGTTCATGGTCTGGAAGATCGGATGTTTCGGCTGGGGGGTCAATCCCTCAGCAGTTCATTGATGCTCGTCTTCGCGCGCGTCTTCTCGTCGACGCGCTTGACGATCACCGCGCAATAGAGGCTCGGGCTGGCGGCGCCGTTCTTCGTCGGCTTGCCGGGCAGCGAGCCCGGCACCACGACCGAATAGGCAGGCACCTCGCCCTGAAAGGTTTCGCCGCTCTCGCGGTCGACGATCCGGGTCGAGGCGCCGATATAGACTCCCATCGAGATGACCGAGCCCTGGCGCAGGATCACGCCTTCGGCGACCTCCGAGCGCGCCCCGATGAAGCAATTGTCCTCGACGATCACCGGAGAGGCCTGCAGCGGCTCGAGCACGCCGCCGATGCCGGCGCCGCCGGAAATGTGGCAGTTCTTGCCGATCTGCGCGCAGGAGCCCACGGTCGCCCAGGTGTCGATCATGGTGCCCGAGTCCACATAGGCGCCGAGATTGACGAAGCAGGGCATCAGCACCACCCCGGGCGCGACATAGGCCGAATGGCGCACCACGCAGCCCGGCACCGCGCGGAAGCCCGCTGCGCGGAAGCGCGCCGCGTCCCAGCCGTCGAATTTCGAGGCGACTTTGTCCCACCACGCGGCTTTGCCCGGCCCGCCCGTGATCACGCTCATGTCGTTGAGGCGGAACGAGAGCAGCACCGCCTTCTTGAGCCATTGATTGACCCGCCAGTCGCCATTCGCGCCCCTCTCGGCGACGCGCGCCTCGCCGCGGTCGAGGAGTTCGAGCGCCGCCTCCACCGCCTCGCGCACCGGGCCCTTGGTAGCCGGGCCGACTCCATCGCGCTGGTCGAAGGCGTCGTCGATGGTGCGGGCAAGCTCGGCGTGGGACATGGAATTTCCTCGGCGACTTTAGGCGGCGGTTTGTCGAGGGAAGGCCAACCGATGTCAAGAGAACCTGCTTCATCTCTCGCCGCCTGCGGGGAGAGGGAGATCGCCGCTCATCGCAACAGCGCGCGCAGTCGGCGATTGAAGGTATCGGCCGCCTCGTACTGCACCCAATGTCCGGCGTCAGGGAAAATCTCGAAGGGCGCTCCCGGTTGAAAGCGCCGCAGGAAGTCCCTGCGCTCGTCGAGATAGGGGCGCGGCGGTGACGTCGAATTCGCCCCAGATGCCGGCCAGCCTCCCCTTGAAGCCCGGCAGGCACTCGGCGAGCGCCCCGGTATGGGTCACGTGCTTTCCGCGCACCCGCGAACGCTCGGCATTGATGGTCTGCACGTGGATCGCAAGCTCGTCGATCTTGCCGGGATCGTGGAACATGAGGATTTCGAGATTGCGGTGATGCGCCTTGCGCTTCTCCTCCGGCGTCGGGAGGCGGCGCCAGGACCCGAGCGGCTCCATCGGCGCCCGCGTCGCATTGGTGCCGGTGCTGCCGACGAGCACCAGGCATTGCGCGCGCGCGCCGCAATGGCGCGCGACATAGCCCGAGATCAGCCCGCCCATCGAGAATCCCGTAATCGCAAAGCGCCCATCGGCTCCGATGATCGTGTCGAGACCGGTGGCAAGCGTCCCGGCAATGCGTTCCGCGGAGATCGGCGGCGCCGGGTTGCCGGACCAGCCGGAGCCCGGAATGTCCGGAACGACCAGCATGAAGTCCCGCGCCAGGTCCTCGATGTTGCGGATCCAATGCATCCAGCTCCCGGTGCCCCCATGCAGCAGCACGAGCGGATCGCCGCGCCCCCAGATGCGCCAGACCACGTCGCCGTCGCCGCCCGGCGTCGTGACACGTGAACGCTGGCGCTCGAGCGCGGCGACGAATTCGGCGGGCGTCGGCTTTGTGGATGCTTGCGTGGTGGCTTCTGCCATTGATTCGATTCTCCATGAGCGGCCGATTTCGGCGACCGATCATATTCGACAATTCATGGTCGATCCTTGGCCACCCCTTCCAGGAATCCG
>WNGQ01001010.1_pt1 | contig 31029 bp, 35 predicted proteins | sample 5407661 | NCBI WGS metagenome assembly WNGQ01 (sample SAMN13153382, study PRJNA577476) | soil metagenome | isolation source: 60 cm soil or saprolite under Garry oak tree replicate 2 | place: USA:California | collected 2016-06-15 | reverse complement strand
CCTACGCGCAACAAACGGCGGCCGACCAGCCGGCGATTGTAGTAGGAGAAATCGGTGGTGGTCTGGATGGTGTTGAGCAGTCTAGCGTTGGCCATGCGCGGGCGCATAGCCGCGCTGGAGTGCCACAGCCGATGGAAGACTTCGGCTGGAGCCAGTTTGGCTTGGGCAAACTCGACTTGATCCATCACGCAGCCGACACTGACTTTCTTATCGGAGATGGGAATGATCCAAAACCATTTGTTTTCCAACCGCACGATGACGGTGTCGCCCGCTGCGGGGCCGTCGTCCAGCAGGACGCCCTCAAAATGGCCGAACACAGCCAGTTTTTTCAGTCTCGGATGAATGACGCGCAAACCCTCTTGATTGCCGGTGAAATTGCCGCGCCCGCTGGCGTCCACGAGGAAGGCGGCGCGGAACCGGTCTGTCTGGCCGCTTTGGCTTCGGGCGTCAACGAGGGCTTCACCGGCGGCGGTCGAGAACTTGGTGACCGTCCATCCTTCACGAACTTCGGCGGCGCACGCGCGGGCGTGGTTGAGCAGTAGATGGTCGAAGGTGGCGCGTTCGACTTGAAAGGCAGTGGTTTCACGGGTGAAGCAGCCGTTGCGGAAGACGAGCTTGAGGGCTTTGCTGGCATTGCCGAGGTGAAACTGAGCGCCAAGTTTCCGTGGGAAGCCGGCGGCTTCGAGCACCGGCAAGACGCCCATCTCATCGAACAACCGCCGGTTATATGGCAGCAGCGATTCGCCGATGTGAAAACGTGGAAAGAGTTCCTTCTCCAACAGCAAGACACGTTTTCCGGCGCGAGCCAGAAAAGTGGCCGTGGCGCTCCCACCCGGCCCGCCGCCGATCACGATGGCGTCGTACTTGCTGTTATGAGACATAGGGGTATGAAAGCAAAAGCCAGCATCGGAGCAAGTCCGCATGAGTCTGGCGAGGTCCCGCGAGGTCCCCGCTCCCCCGGATATTGCTTGCCAATCGCAGCCGGCTACGCTCCCATCGGCCGATGCCGACGCGTTACCTCTGGGTAGTCTGTTCGACCGTCGCATTGATGGTCGCCAGCCCCTCAGTGAGTTGTGGCGCTGTCGGGACTTCCGCCAATCAACTGACTGACGAAGAAAAGGCCGCTGGATGGAGGCTGCTTTTCGACGGTAAGACCACCAAAGGCTGGCGAAGTTTCAAGAAGGCATCGTTCCCCGCCCAAGGTTGGGTCGTCGAAGACGGCTGGCTCCATTGCCTGGGTAAAACCGGGGGCGACATCATTACTGACGCGGAGTTTGACGATTTCGAGTTGCGGTGGGAATGGAAGCAGGCGCCTTCCGGCAACAGCGGCGTAAAGTACTTCATCACCGAAACTCGTCAGTCGGCCATCGGCCACGAATACCAGATGATTGACGAGGAAAATGAACCCGACGCCAGGCAGGCCGACGGCAAGCGAGTGACGGGTTCTTTCTATGATGTTCTCAAACCGACGCGCGTGGCGACCAAACCAGCCGGGGAAATAAACCAGTCGCGAATTGTCGTGAGTGGAAACCACGTCGAGCACTGGCTCAATGGAACAAGGGTGCTCGAATATGAGTGCGGCAGCGAGGCAGTGAAGGCCGGGGTGGCCCAGAGTAAGTTCAAAGATACCGCCGACTTCGGCAACAAAATCAAGGGCCACATCCTGCTGCAGGACCACCATAGCGAGGTCTGGTTTCGCAACCTGAAAATCCGCAGCTTGTCCAGCGATGGCCATGAAAAGGCGCAAAAGGGCGCAAAAAACTGAGGCAAGGTTTTGTTACAGCGGCGAGAGCCTTTTGTAACTCAAGCTGCTCGGGATTCGCCCACTGGCTGTCGCGCAGCGGCGACCGGCGCGCACCACCCTCTCCGTTCGAGCTGATTATTCCTGCTTCTCAGAGTTGCCTGGGCGGGGTAATTATCCCGGATGAATAAGTTATTGTTGCTATCGGCTCTAATGCTGGCCGGCTGTGCCCGGCTGCCACAACCCTCCTCCACAAAGGCCAAACAGGGCGACGCGACTTTCGCCAAAGTGGCGGACGAGTATCTCACCGGTTATTTGGCCTGGCGGCCCCAGACCGGGACTACGCTTGGCCTGCATCAATACGATGGCAAGGTCACCGACTTCAGCCAGGCTTCGCTCAATGCCGAACTGACCCGGCTCAAGACGTTTGAGCGGCGGCTCGGGGCCTTGGCCACAACGGACCTCAGCCCAGAAGCCTCTTACGATTACCGCATTCTGCGCGGCGCGATTAAACGCGAGATTTTCGGATTTGAGCGGATGCAAATTTATTCGCGGAACCCGATGACGTATGCGGGCGTGCTGGATGTGAGCATTTACATAAAACGCAATTTTGCCCCGCTGGAGGAGCGGGTGCGTTGGATTTCGGCGATTCTCAACCAGGCGCCGAACATTTTTGCGGCGGCGCGGGCCAACCTCGCCGACTCGCTGCCGGGGCCACAAATCGAGACCGCCATCGACCAGGCCAAGGGCGCGGCAGATTTCCTCAGCAAAGACTTGGTCGCGGCGCTGAAGGACGTAAAAAACGAAACGCTGATGGCCGAGTTTGATGCCGCCAATCAGCGCGCGATCGATGAGCTTCACGGGTATGTCGCTTACCTCAAGGAGCAGAAGCTGCCCAAGGCCAATGAAAGCTACGCCCTGGGCCGCGACAACTACATCAAGCTGATCGAATACGGCGAGATGATAAGCCTGTCGCCGGAGCAAGTGCTGGAAATCGGCTTGCGCGAGTTGCGGCGCAAGCAACAGGTCTTCGCGGAGGCCGCCAAACAAATCGATCCGGACAAAAAGCCCATCGAGGTGTTCCAAGCCATCCAGAAGGACCATCCCGCCGAGCAAAGCCTGATTGCCGATACTGACAGGGACATGGAAATGATCCGGCAGTTCGTAATCGAGCACAAGATTGTCACGCTCCCATCGCCGGTTCGTGCCACCGTGGCGGAAACCCCGCAATTCCTGCGCGCGACAAGTTTTGCCTCAATGGACACACCCGGCCCGTTTGAAACCAAGGCCACCGAGGCCTATTATTACGTCACACCGGTCGAACCCGATTGGCCGCCGCAGCAAAAGGAAGAATGGCTGACGGCGTTCAATTATTACACGACGGACATCGTCTCTGTGCACGAAGCCTATCCGGGTCACTACATTCAGTTCCTCTGCCTGAAAGCTTCGCCGGCCACGAAGATCGAAAAGATTTTCGGCAGTTACGCTTTTATCGAAGGCTGGGCGCATTACGCCGAGCAGATGATGGTGGACGAAGGTTTCGGCGCCACCGGGTCCCCTATCCCAACACTCAAAGCCGCCAAATATCGGTTGGCCCAAACCGACGAGGCCTTGCTGCGCATTTGCCGGCTGTGCGTTTCGATTAAAATGCATTGCCAGGGCATGACGGTTGATGAAGCCACAAAATTCTTTCAGGACAACTGCTATTATGAACCGAAACCCGCCCGACAGGAAGCGGTGCGCGGAACGTTTGACCCCGAGTATCTCTACTACACGGTGGGCAAGTTGGAGATTTTCAAACTGCGCGAGGATTACTGGAAGCAGGAAGGAGCAAACTTCTCGTTGCAAAAGTTTCATGATGAAATGCTCCGGCACGGGGCCCCGCCCATTCGCTTGCTGCGAGAGGTGATGTTGAAGGACCCGAGCATTTGGGCACAGGTGCTTTAACCACTCCACTTTGAGCGACGACTCGGTCAGGAGTCAGCGCTACTGGGTAGTCGGCTTTTGATCTTGAACATCAAACGGGTTCGCCCTAAGCATTCTGGGAACTCAGTTTCCCATGACGACGCTGGCCCAAACTCCACCTCCTGAAATGAAACCTGCCGAAAGCGCCGCCGCCGGCCCGCGCCTCATGTCGGTGGACGCGTTGCGCGGGTTCGACATGTTCTGGATCATCGGCGCGGACTCGCTGGTGTACGCGTTGAACCGGATGAGCCAGACCGGTCCCACCAAATTCCTTGCCGACCAACTCGAACACGCCGAGTGGGAAGGGTTCCATTTCTACGATTTGATCTTCCCGCTGTTCGTTTTCATCGTTGGCGTGTCGCTGGTCTTTTCGCTTGCCAAAACCATCGCTCTGGCTGGCCGGCCCGAGGCCCTAAAACGGGTTTTTCGCCGCGGCATCCTGCTGTTCCTGATAGGGATTTTTTACTCAGGCGGCTTTACCCACTTGTGGCCGGACATGCGCTTGCTGGGCGTGCTCAATCGCATTGCGCTGGCATATCTCTTCGCGGGGTTGCTCTTTTGCTTTTTCAACCCGCGCGCGCTGGCCGCAATTTGCGTCAGCCTGCTCGTCGGTTATTGGGGGCTGATGACCTTTGTGCCGATTCGCGACATTCAACTGACTCGCAGCAACATCGCGCGACTGGCCCAACAAGCAGGCGACGCGCAGACCGCAGCCTACTTTGCGGACAAAGATTCCCCCAATCCATCCACCGTGAAGAACAGCCCGGCCTGGGCTGGCGCCCAGAAGCTGTTTTACTCGACCACCAACCGGGTGACGGGGAAATACGGGGAAGGATTCAACCTGTCCGACCATATTGATTTTCAATATCTGCCTGGCAAGAAGTGGGACACCTTCTTCGATCCGGAAGGTTTCTTAAGCACAATCCCGGCGGTTGCCACGTGCCTGCTCGGCGTTTTTGCGGGCTTGCTGCTGAAAGACCAAACTATCCAGGATCGGAGCAAGGTTCTTTATTTGATCTCGTTCGGCATCGGCGCGGCGGCCCTTGGGTGGCTCTGGAACCTGCAATTTCCTGTCATAAAAAAGATCTGGACCTCATCGTACGTTCTGGTGGCAGGTGGTTACAGCGCCATCTTGCTTGGGGTCTTCTACCTTGTGGTGGACACGCTCAAATACCAGCAGTGGTGCCAGCCCTTGGTTTGGATTGGGACGAATTCCATCACCATTTATCTGACCCAGAACATCCTGAGCGGGTTCGGCAAAGTGGCCAGGCGCCTGGTCGGCGGCGACATCGAGAGTTTCTTCGATGAGCACCTCGCCCAAGGGATGGGCGAGATGATCCTCTCGATCGTGGGATTGCTGGTGGCGTTTTGGTTTGTGCGCTTTCTGTATCGCCGAAAGATTTTCCTGCGCCTGTAAGGCGACTTCTTTGGAGTTGGGATTCGGAGCTTCGTCACACAGGGATCCACTGAAAACAGCAAAGAACCGCAGAGTGTCGTCCAGGTTTCATTCCGCCCAACGCGCGCGATCCACGCCGCTTACCAATGGAGAATGGAGAATGGAGAATGCAGAATACCAGGCAGCACGCCCCTGCTCGCGGGCACTGGCGGGTTTGGTAGTGGCATCCTCGCTCTGGGCTTTCCATTGCTTGGCGGATGACGACAACGCCCAAGGCTGGCCCCGATTTCTCGGACCCCGCGCCAATGGAACCTCTGCCGAAACCGGCCTGCTTGATAAATGGCCGACGAATGGCCCGCCGCTGGTTTGGGAAAAGGAAATTGGCAGCGGCTATAGCGCGCCATCCCTGCGCGGCAACCTTCTGGTGCTGCACCACCGAATCCGGGACGAGGAAATCATCGAAGCTTTCGAGACCGCCACAGCCAAGCCGCTTTGGCGCTACGCCTATCCGAGCCACTTCGTCGATCCTTACGGCTACAACAACGGGCCACGCAGCACGCCCCTGCTTACGGAGGACCGCTGTTACACCTTCGGCGCGGAAGGCAAATTGGTTTGTCTGGACTTGCAGTCGGGCAAGCTGCTTTGGCAACGGGATACGGGCGTTGATTGGAACGTGCCAACGGCATTTTTCGGCGTGGGCAGTTCGCCGATTCTGGAAGGCGAACGGCTGCTCGTGATGGTCGGCGGGCAACCGAACGCGGGCATGGTCGCCTTTGACGCAAAGACAGGCGGGACTCTTTGGGAAAGCGTGGGTGAAAAGAACTGGCAAGGCCAGCCCATGACGGGCTGGCCGGCTGAACGCAAGGTGAAATGGCAGCCCTGGGAAAAGCAGGCCAGCTACGCCACGCCCGTCGCTGTCAGCATTCATGGCCGGCGCCACGTTCTTTGTCTAATGCGCCAGGGCCTGGTTTCGCTCAATCCCACCAATGGTGAAGTCAATTTCAGCTTCTGGTTTCGTTCGCCGGCGACCGACTCGGTCAATGCGATGAACCCGGTCGTGGTGGATGATCTGGTCCTGCTTTCCGCCGCTTACTATAAGATCGGTTCGGTACTGCTGCGGGTTAAGCCCGACGGCAAGGGCGTCGAAGAGGTCTGGCGCAACACAGTGCTGGAAGTCCATTGGACAACCCCGATCTACCACGGCGGCTTTCTCTACGCTTTCAGTGGCCGGAACGAACCAGACGCGCATTTCCGCTGCGTGGAGCTCAAGAGCGGCAGGCTAATGTGGGACCGCGATGAAAGCTGGCGACCTCATAGCACGCCCACCCCGCCGGTCTATGGGCGCGGCTCATGCATTATGGCTGATGGAAAGTTGATCGTGCTTGGCGAGGGCGGGTTGCTGGGCTTGTTCAAAGTAGATCCGCAGAAGGCCGAAGAGATTTCACGCTTTCAAGTGCCGCAACTGCATCACCCCTGTTGGGCTGCGCCGGTATTGTGGCGCAAGAGGCTTTACCTGCGCAGCGAAGACCGGTTGGTGTGTTTAAATCTGACGAGATGAATTCAACTGATTCATTTCCGTTTGCTTAATTGGGAATGCCGGAAGCAGTCAATGGTGTGGTCGTTGACCATGCCCACCGCCTGCATGAAGGCGTAACAGATGGTCGGGCCAACGAATTTGAACCCGCGCCGCAGCAAATCCTTGCTCATTGCATCTGACTCGGGAGTGCGCGCGGGAATGTCTCTTGGCGTCCTGCGCGCATTTCTGATCGGCAGCCCGCCAACGAAGCGCCAGATATAGGCGTCGAAACTGCCGAACTCTTTCTGTACGGCCAGGAATGCTTTGGCATTTTGAATTGCCGCCTCGATCTTGAGCCGGTTGCGCACGATGCCGGCGTCGGCGAGCAGCTTCTTGATTTTGAGCGAATCGTATTTGGCCACTTTTTGCGCGTCAAAGTTGTCGAAGGCGCCCCGGTAGTTCTGGCGTTTGTTCAGGATGGTGGACCAGCTCAATCCGGCTTGGGCACCCTCCAGGACCAGGAACTCGAACAGGAGCCGGTCGTCATGGACCGCGACGCCCCATTCGAAGTCGTGATAAGCGATCATGATTTCGGTCCTGGCCCAGGCGCAACGATTCATTTGGTAGTGACTGCCGATTGCACGGATTGAGGATGGTTCTAGCCGATCCGATGCGAACGCGCAACTTGACAGTCGGCACCCCGCGGTTCGAGAATTCCGGGATAGCCAAAGCCTCAGCATTTCACCATGCAAACGACCGAAGCCATACCCAGCCAAGCCACGCCGCGACTTTTTGAAGGCGTAACCGGCTATCACTGGCTGGTGTTGATCATCGCAGCCTGCGGCTGGCTGTTCGACTGCATGGGCCAGCGAATCTTCGTTCTTTCGCGTGAGCCAGCCATGCGCGAGTTGCTGGGAAGCGGCGCGCCGGATGCCCTGGTCAAGTCCTGGGGCAGCAAAGCCACGTTTGTCCTGATGTTTGGCTGGGCCACCGGCGGCATCCTCTTCGGCATGATGAGCGATCGCTGGGGCCGGGTCAAGACCATGGTCGCCACGCTGCTGGCCTACACCATCTTCTCCGGGTTGACCGGGCTGGCCCGCACCGGGAACGAGTTCCTGGCCTATCGGTTTCTCGGCGGGCTGGGCATCGGCGGCATGTTCGGCGCTGCCACCACGCTGGTCGCTGAAAGCGTGCCTCGGCGTGTCCGCGCCCCGGCCCTGGGTCTAATGCAGGCCCTTTCGGCTTTCGGCAACATCTCCGGCTCACTGCTGAGCACGTGGATTCAGCCGGGCAAACCCGATTTCTTTCATGGCTATGCCGGCTGGAGATTTATCTTCTTTGCCGGGGCGGCGCCGGTAGTTCTGGCAGCGCCCATCGCCCTGCTGTTGCGAGAGCCTGAGCCCTGGCTGGAGGCCAAACGCAGAGCCAGCCAAAGCGCAGATCCATCCAAGCACATCGGTTCGATCTCCGACCTTTTCAAGCATCCACTCTGGCGCAGGCACACTTGTGTGGGCGTCGCCCTTGGGCTGGCGGGCATGGCGGGGCTGTGGGGGATTGGTTTTTTTTCGCCCGAACTTATTTCCACCGCGCTGAAAGGTGAGCCGCAAAAGGTGGTGGATGTCGTGCGCGGCTACGGCACCGCCTTCCAGGACGTGGGCGCTTTCCTGGGCATGCTGACCTTCACCTTCGTGGCGACGTATGCCGGGCGGCGAATCGCGTTTCTCGGCGCCTTCATTCTCTGCCTGGGGACGACAATTTTTGTTTTTAATAATCTGCGCAATGGTAGCGATGCTTACTGGATGTTGCCGATGATGGGTTTTGCCCAATTGTCGGTCTTTGGCGGCTACTCAATTTATTTTCCGGAGCTGTTCCCGACGCGATTGCGCGGCACCGGCGTGGGCTTTTGCTACAATACCGTGCGTTATCTCGCCGCCTTTTTTCCGCTGATGCTCTCTTATTTGAACGCGACTCTGCTTGCCCACGAGCTCAATGAACCGTTCCGCAAGGCAGCCACGTGTCTCTCATTTATTTTCGTCCTCGGCATGGTGGCCCTGATTTGGGCGCCGGAGACCAAAGGCAAGCCGCTGCCGGAAGACTGAGCGGATGGGGGTGCAGAAGCGTCGCGCTCGTGGAGTAGTAGAGCGATCTGGGGCAAGGTTATTGTGTCCGGACGCGGTAGAACAACATGGTGTTGGTCGCTTTGGTGTCGGTCACTTGCACGACGTTAGTGGTCGTTGCGAAAATGGTCGTAACACTCTGCCAAACTGCGGGCGGCGTGAGATCTGTGGTTTGCTCGACAACATAAGTGACTCCCGGCTGGACGGAGAAGATGAGGCTGAAGTTGCTGCCGCTCAGTCCGCCCACGGTGACCGTCGGCGCAGTAAGCGGCAAGACGTGAACGATCAGGCTCGCAGAAACTCCATCAGGATGATCGGTGTTAAAGGCAGTGAACGTGACAGTGTAATCACCGTGGTTTGTCCAGGTGTGGAGAAGACCCAGGTAGCTCGCATTAGTCAGGATCGAGCCATCGCCAAAGGACCAGCCGACCCGACTCGCTCGACCGCTGACCTGGCCTGATAGGGGCATCGGCCTGCTTTCGACCACTGCGGGCCAATCCGCCCTCAGGCTAACGGCCAGAGGCCCCGTGATGGCTGCCTCCCAGACTTCGTCGCAGCCCATTGAAGGCGGGTCGCCCCAGGATTCGCCGTCAATGTCAGTCCCGGAAGAGTGGAGCGAACTGCCGGCGCCCCGGCAGGGAGAAGTGGTCGCGATATGGATTGCGTCCAGCAGTTGCGGGTTGACAGCAATGTTTCCGCTGCCGTAGGGCAACGGCGTTGTGCACGAGTAGGAAAATTGGGGAGATCCGTACCAATTTGCGAAGGGGGAGAAGGGAACGGAATCGACATAGTTCCAATAAACAATGCTGTTTCGCACGGAAGAGAAGGTCGTGATTGCGGACATCCCTCCCCCGGTGAACCTGGTGAAGTTGCCGGTCACGGTGCAGTTAGTTAGGGAGCTGTTGTAAGCGCCGCCCCCATCCGCTGACGCCGAGTTACTTTGTACGAAACTATTGAGCAGCATTGCTTGGAATGCGCCGCCACCGTACGCGGCGCTGCAGTTTTTCAGCAATAGGCACCTGTCGAGCCGCGCCTGATAACAGCCACCTCCGCCGTACGTGGCGGCATTGTTGCTAATCACGCAATTCAGGACCGCAGCACTTGAAGAAGCGCCCCAAACGCCGCCGCCGCACAGTAATGCAAATGTATTAAATGTATTCCCTGCTTTTCGGGTCGCGCCGCCTTGCAGCGTAAAGCCATTCAAGGTAGCGCCGTTAGTCAGCCAGGCGCAGCGCACAGCCATCGGACCGTTCGTTGAGGTTGGGTCCCAGGCCCCCTGGATGATGGTCGCGGCGGGCCCGTTTACGCTTATGACTGTCAGCGGTTTGTCGAGGGCCAAGCGGTTGGTCAAATCGCCGGCCATCGCCATGCCGCCTGCCGAGTAAAGACCGTTGGTCACCACAACAAACTCCGCGGCAGCAGCCACATCAATCGCGTCCTGGATGTTGGTGGCCGCGGTTAACCAGTCCGAATAGGGCGGTGTAGGCGAGCCACCAGACGCATCTGCGAAATGCGCTATCACCTGCACGACTGCGCCGGTGGTAACGCTTAGAGCATTGCTGGCGACAATTTGGTACGCACTCGCATCTGCCGGCCCGAAGCCATGGACTAGGAGGTTTGTCGTGTGCGTCCCGGCGTAGTGGGCTCCATCGTCAAGCACCACACCATCCTTGATCCACCAAAACGCGAATGGTTCCTGGCCCGCCACAATGGCTCCGGGCATGCTGAGGAGGAGAGGACTCCCAGTCAGTTGTGGTTGAGGCTGACGCGCGATTACAGGGGCCGGCAGCCATTCATCGCAGCCGATGGCCGGAGGATTGGCCCAAGCCTGGCCGTCAATGTCTGCGCCAATGACCACGCTGTTGGTCCCGGCTGCCCGGCAGGGCGACGTCGCGGACAGATGCACACCATCTCCGAGGAGTTGCGGGTCGGCACTAATGTTGCCAACACCGGAGGGCAGTGGGGCAGCGCAGCAGAAGCTGAAAGTGCTACTGAAATAGTTGCTATCAGTCGTGGGTGGCACAGCAACGTTTCCATACGCAATGCAGTTCGTAAGACTAGCGAACACGACGGCGCCGCCAGAGGAACCGTAGCCACCGGCGGCGTTGCCTGTAATCGTGCAGTTGATGAGGGTTCCCCGGTATGCGCCGCTCCCATACTGAGTGGCCGAGTTGTTGGTGATCGCGCAGTTTCTCAAATTGCTATAGGCCGTTCCGCCTCCATTATTATTGGCGGAGTTTCCGGTGATCACGCAATTCCTCAAATTGCAACAGCCCGCCGCACCCCCTTCGCCGCTCGAACCAATTACAGATCCGGTACCCGTGCCAACGGCGCTATTGCCGACCAGCGTGCAGTTGTTGAGAGCGCATCGGTAGGCGCCACCTCCATTGTAAGCGGCGGTATTGCCAACAATCAGGCAATTGACCAGCGTGGCATTGGTGGAAGCTCCCCATACCCCACCACCATTCATTTCCGGAGTGACAGGGCTTGCCAGGGCCCGCGTGGCGCCACCGCGAAGCGCGAAGCCAACCAACACTGCCTGATTAGTCAACCAGACGCACCGCACCGCCAATGGACCGTTCGTGGCCGGGTCCCGGACACCCTGGATGATCGTCGCTGTTGGGCCATTCACGCTCTGCACGATGATCGCCTTGTCCAGAGCCACACGGCTGGTAAGATCGCCGCTCATCACTTTGCCCCCGTTGGCGTAAGTTCCATTAGTGACAAATACGATTTCTCCGGTGACAGCCGCATCAATGGCATCCTGGATATTTGTTGCGGCGGTAGCCCAACTTGAATAAGGAGCCACCGGCCCGCTGCCCGCGGCATTTACGTAATGGCCAACTACTTGCGCGACGGCGCTGGTCACCATGCCAAACGCATTGCTGAGGACTGCCGCGTAATTTCCAAGATCGAGCGGGCTCACGCCGGTCACCACCAGATTGGTTGTATGCGCTGAGTTGTAATGGCCGTCATTTTCAATTGGCGTTCCATCTCGCGTCCACCAGCAAGTGAATGGTTCCTGACCCAAAGCACTCAGACCGATAATGAACCCTACAGGGTCACCGGTGATGTGGATTGCTGGTTGCACGAGAATTGAAGGGGCAGGCTGCCACTGGTCGCAGCCGATGGAAGGCGGGTTCGCCCACGTCTGATAGTCTATGTCTGTGCCGCTCACGCTGTTCGTGCCTGCGGCACGGCAGGGCGAACCGTTGGCCAAGTGTATCCCATCGGGGAGCAACTGCGGGTCGCTGCTAATGTTACCTTGTCCGGAAGCCAGTGGGCTGGTGCAGCAGTACGAATAAGTCCCCGGATACACGTTGCCAGGCGGGTTGAAATAGACGATGCAATTAGTGTGGTTGCAAAGGTAAGTTGTAGAGCCGATCGAGTTGCTCGTAATGGTGCAATTGTTGAGTACAGCGCTATAGCAGCCCCCACCGGCGCCTCCTGCTTTGTTTCCGCTTACCAGGCAGCCGATCATGGCCCCTTGATAAACACCACCTCCCAACCAGGCGGTGTTGCTTATAATCAAACAAGCAACCACGGTGGCGCCTGCGGACGCGCACCAAACTCCGCCGCCGCTTTGCAGCGTTGCAGTGTCCCCTGTGGGCCGGGTCGCGCCATCCCGGAGGGTGAAGCCGGTTAGTACAGCTCCGTTTGTCAACCAGGCGCAGCGCACCGCCGAGGGTCCATTGGTTGCACCCGTCCCCCGCATGACGGTGACCCACGGCCCGTTCACACTCTGCACCCTCACCGCCTTGTCCAGCGCGACGCGGTTAGTAAGGTCGCCGCTCATCACCTTGCCGCCAGCAGAATAAACTCCATTCGTCACCCAAACCACATCACCGGCGGAGGCGGCGTCTATGGCATCCTGAATGTTGGTGGCGGCGCTGGCCCAGGCGGCGAAGGGAGGGATATTTCCGCCTGAGGGCGAGACGTAAAAGTCGGTGGCGAGCGCTGGGTAAGATTGGCCAAGGAACGCAAAGGGCACAATAAACTTCAGGAGGAACCGCCAGGTGAAGCGCTCTCGCGCCGAGCCGAAAGTTCTGTGGGACGCTGACTGCCCAAGGGTCATGGCTAACTGATGGCAGAGTTTTTGGTTTTTCGCAGTGTGGCGCGGCCGGAACCAAATCCGGTAGCGACGTTCAACCGCGTCCGTGATATGTGCGGACAAAATGGGACGCGGTGGAACGCATCCCTACCTGAAAAACCTCGAGGAACCGGGCGATTTCGAGAGACAGTAATTTAGCACGGCGGAGTTGCAACTAAAGTGAATGGTGAATCGTGGGCGCGCGCGCGTTTGAAATTGTTTCCGCGCTTTCGAGTTCCCGTCAGGCTCCGGCAGTCTTGGTTTCGTCTGGTTTGGCAGCCTCGGCGGGCTCGGCTTCGGCGGCAGTCTCCGGCGCCTGCAACGGCAAGTCCACCCATTCGAGGATGGCGCGTTGGGCGGCGTCACCCTGGCGTTGGTTGAGGCGGACGATTCGGGTGTAGCCGCCATGGCGCTCTTTTTGGGCCGGGGCAATCTCGTTGAAGAGGATTTTCACGGCGTCTTCCTGATGAAGACGCGCGGCGGCCAGGCGGCGGTCGTGGAGGGTGCCGCCCTTGCCGAAGGTGACCATTTTCTCGGCGACCGAGCGGGCGGCTTTGGCTTTGGCCAGCGTGGTGGTCACGCGTTTGTGTTTGATGAGGCTGCAAACCAGGTTGGCGAGCATCGCATTTCGGTGTGGGCCAGTGCGGCCCAACTTGGCGGTTCGCTTGAGGTGGCGCATAAAGGTGCGGTCAGTGAAACATGTTGCCCGTCGTGGTGGTCTCTTCTTTGGGCGCTTCCAGGAGGTCCGGCTCGAAGGTCATGCCCAGGGTCAACCCCAGCGCCTGGAGTTTGTCTTTGATTTCGTTAAGCGACTTCTTGCCGAAATTGCGGTACTTGAGCATCTCCTGCTCGCTTTTCATCGCCAGTTGGCCGACGGTAGTGATGTTGGCGTTGTTCAAACAGTTGGCGGCGCGGACGCTGAGCTCGATTTCGTTGACGCTCATGTTGAGCAGCTTCTTGAGCTTGGTGCGCTCTTCGTCCTGCTTATCAACGACTTCCTCGAACTCGACGGCGTTCTTGTCGTAGCCGACGAACACGTCCAGATGGTGCTGGAGGATGGCCGAGGCCTGAGTCAGAGCGTCATCAGGGGAGATGCGTCCGTCGGTCCAAATCTCAAGCAGCAACCGGTCGTAGTCGGTGCGCTGGCCGACGCGGGCGTTTTCGACGGCGTAACGAACGCGGGTCACGGGTGAAAACAAGGAGTCTATGGCAATCACACCGATGGGCTGATTGGGCTTCTTGTTTTCGTCACCGGGCAGAAAGCCGCGGCCGATCTTGACTTCCAATTCCATCTCGAACTTGCGCTTCTTGTCGAGGGTGCAGATGTGCTGAGTAGGATTGACCAACTCGACGTTTTGGTTGAGCTGGATGTCGGCGGCAGTGACTTGGCCCTCCTTATGGGCGGAGAGCAGGAGCGTCTGCGGGTCGCGCGTGTGCGCCTTGAGCAGAATCTTTTTGAGGTTCAAAACGATGTCGGTGACATCTTCGACGACGCCCTCGACGGTGGCGAATTCGTGCATTGCGCCGTCCACCTTGATCGAAGTGATGGCGGCCCCTTCGAGTGAGGACAGCAGCACACGGCGGAGGGAGTTGCCAATGGTATGGCCGTAACCGGTTTCAAAAGGTTCGGCGACGAACTTGGCGTAGGTATCGGTGGCGGTTGCATCCTCCTTGGTCAACCGCTTTGGCATTTCGAAACGTCCTAGACGTACTGGCATGGTTTCCTTTCAACAATTTTAATCTGGCCTCTCCGGCAGTTATTCCCACCCGCCGGCAAGGCCCGTATAATTGTTTTAGAGGCATGGAGCGGCGCGGCAATGGGGTGCTGCAGTGGTGTCTGCCAACACTGCAATACTCCGACCCCATTTCCGGATACTCCAGCACTCCGTTCATTTTTTTCTAGCGGGAATAAAATTCCACAACGGCCTGCTCGTTACCGATGGGTTGCATCTCGTCGCGCGTCGGGATGCGGAGCAAGACCCCTTTGAGCGCCTCTTTGTCCAGCGACAGCCAATCGGGCACCGCCCGGCTGGTGGCGATTTCCAGATTCCGGCTGGCCAATTGGCGGGCGGCGTTGGATGTTTTGATCTCGATTACGTCGTTCACCTTCAACCCGTAGGAAGGAATATTGACCTTGCGGGCATTGACTCGGACGTGGCCATGGCAGACCAACTGCCGGGCGGCGGCGCGGGTATTGGCAAAACCCAAATGATAACAGACATTGTCCAACCGGGTCTCCAAAATCTGCAGCATCTGCTCGCCGGTAACGCCACGGCGTTTCAAGGCGCGTTCGTAAACGCCGCGGAACTGGCGTTCGAGCAGGCCATAATAGTAGCGCAGTTTTTGTTTCTCGATCAGCCCCAGGGCATAGTCGGTGTGTTTGCGGCGTGATTTGGGGCCGTGTACGCCGGGGCCATAATTGCGGCGCTCCAGGTATTTGGACGGACCGAAGATCGGGACGCCGAACCGGCGGCTGATGCGAACGCGAGGACCTGTGTAGCGAGCCATTTGGAAAAAGGTTGAGGGGATTACACGCGGCGCTTCTTGCGCGGGCGGCAGCCGTTATGGGGAACGGGAGTCACGTCTTTAATGGTGGTTATTTCCAATCCGATCGCCTGCAAGGCGCGGATGGCCGATTCCCGGCCGGAGCCCGGGCCTTTGACCCGCACTTCGATTTCGCGCATGCCGTGGGACATGGCCTGGCGGGCGGCGTCCTGGGCGACTTGCTGGGCGGCGTAAGCGGTGCTCTTGCGCGAGCCTTTGAACCCGACGCGGCCAGCGCTGGACCAGCCGATGACGTGACCCTGAGCGTCGGTAATGCTGACCAGGGTGTTGTTGAACGTGGCCAGGATGTTGGCGACACCGCTGGTGATGTTCTTGGCGCCCTTGGCCTTGATGATCTTCTTGGTCGCCAGATCGTCGGCGAGCAGTTCGGCGGCGGTCGGCGCGGCGCCACCGGCGACGGCGCCCTCAACGGGCTTGGGCGCGGCAGCAGCAGGCGCAACGCCGCCGGCGGCGGCAACATCTGTTTTGTTCGCGCTTTGGCCGGGTTGCGAATCCGGGCCGGGCTTGGCAGCGGGCTTGTCGGTCGCGGCTGGCGAACCAGGTTCCTTCTTGGCGGCAGGTTTCTTTTTAGTGTCTCCAGGCATAGGGTGTATAGGACTTACAGAATCGTTTAGGTTTAGTGGATGCCGGTTTTGGCGGCGGGGTTGCGGACGACGCCAACGGTCTTGCGCGGGCCTTTGCGGGTGCGTGCGTTGGTTTGGGTGCGCTGACCGCGAACGGGCAGACCGCGAAGGTGGCGGATGCCGCGATGGCACTTGATGGCTTGGAGGCGCTTGAGGTTCATGCCAATCTCGCGGCGCAAATCGCCTTCGATGACGTATTTGCCGTCCTGAATCGCGTGAACAATCTGCGAGAGTTGTTGCTCGGTCAAATCCTTGGCGCGGATGCCGGGTTGGATGTTTGCCCTGGCGAGGATGACTTTGGAATTGTTCGGGCCGATGCCGTAAATGTAACGCAGAGCAATATCAATGCGCTTGTTTGGGGGAACTTCTACACCGATGATACGAGCCATAATTAGATTAAAACAGACCTGGGGTCGTGGCGTGATGGAGCGCTGAAGTCGCAAACCATGGAACGATGGCGTGATTGAGTTTTGTTTGGGCGCATCGCTCCAGCACTCCAATACCGCATCACTTCATCACTTGGTTTCATTTGTTCAGCCTTGTCGCTGTTTGTGACGCGCGTTGGTGCAGATCACACGAATGACGCCTTTGCGGCGTATAATTTTGCAATTCTCGCAGAGTTTCTTAACCGACGCGCGTACCTTCATATCTAAATCGTTTGCGTTTTTGGCATTATCCGACCGTGCGATAAATCGTAAGGCGAGATTTCCAAAGTCACTTTTTCTCCTGGCACCAGGCGGGCAAGGCTCATGCGCGCTTTGCCGGCGACGAACGCCAGCAGGCGGTGCCCATTAGCCAACTCCACCCGATAGGTCAGGTTGGGCAGAGCTTCAACTACGGCACCTTCAACTTTAAAGGCATCTTCTCGGGACATGTCAAAATCTCCGGCTCAGATTCGTTGATCAGCACTGTATGTTCAAAATGAGCCGACAATGAACCATCTACAGTAACGACTGTCCAGCCATCATTCAAGACTTTTACATCGGGCAGTCCGGCGTTGACCATCGGCTCAATGGCCAAAGTCATGCCGGGCCGCAAAATCGCCGAAGACTTGCCGTCCACAAAATTGGGCACCTGAGGTTCTTCGTGCATCGAGCGCCCCACGCCGTGGCCCACAAACTCCCGGACGACGCTGAAGCCGTTGGCTTCGACATAATTCTGTATTGCCCGCGAAATATCAACTACTCGTTTGCCCGGCAGGGCCTGGGCGATGCCCTCGTAAAGGGCCTGTTCAGAAACATCCATGAGCTTCTGGGCCAACACGCCGCAGCCCCCAACCGGCACCGTCCGGGCAGTGTCGCCGATGAACCCGTTGTAAATGACCCCGACATCCAGACTGACGATGTCCCCAAAGCCCAAGAGCCGGGGGCCGGCCAGACCGTGAACGACCTGTTCGTTGACGGAGATGCACAGGTGGCATGGAAACTTCCGCCAACCGGCGCGGTAACCCAAAAACGCGCTCCGAGCGCCGTGATGGCTGATGCGCGAGGCGGTGAACTCATCAACTTCCCGGGTCGTCACGCCGGGTTGGATGAAGGCGGCGACCTCGTTGAGCACCAGGCTGGCGACCGCGCAGGCGGGTCGCATCGTTTCCAAATCGCGCTGGCTTTTTAACATTAATGGGCTTGAGGCCATGGAACAGGTGTTCGGCTTGAGGCTGATCTTGCTCTTACCGGGTGCTGGCTGAGGATTAAGAGCAAGATTAAGATCACAACTAAGAACCTATCAGAACTTACCCCGAAGCCGGCCCTTTTTCAAAAAGCCGTCATAGTGGCGCATGAGCAGGTGGGTTTCCATCTGGCGCATGGTGTCGAGCAGCACGCCAACCATGATCAGCATGCTGGTGCCGCCGAAGAAGGTGGCCACGGCATAGGGGATTTGCATGGCCCGATAGAGCAGGATTGGAATGACGGCGATAACGGTCAAAAAGATCGCGCCCGCCAGAGTGATGCGGCTCATGGCGTTGTGCAGGTACTCGCTGGTGGCCTGGCCGGGGCGCACGCCAGGGATATAACCACCGTTCTTCTTCAAGTCGTCAGCGATTTGCAATTCGTTGAACTGTGTGGCCACCCAAAAGTAGGAGAAGAACAAAATCATCAAGGCGTACAAGCTGAGGTAAAGGAAGGCGCCTTCGTTCAAAGCGCGGGCCACTTTGGTGCACAGTTCCGAGATGAGTTTCGGCCCGGGACTATGGCTGCCGGAGAAGCTCTGGCCCGCAAACAGAAAAAGCTTCTGCGGGAACATCAAAATAGCTTGCGCAAAAATTATCGGCATGACCCCCGCGTAATTAACCCGCAACGGCATGAACGAGGTGCCGCCAGAGTAAACTTTGCGCCCCACGGCCCGCTGGGCATATTGGACCGGCACTTTCCTCTGCGCCTGGGTCACGGCAATGACGCCCGCAATGACGCCGGCCAGCAGCAACAGCAGCGCGATCGCATGACCGAAATTGAACCTGGCGTCGCCGCCGCTGGCAGGGTGGAACATGTCCACCAGCGCCTGACCTGCAGCGGGCAAACGGGCGAGAATGCCGATGGTGATGACCAGTGAAACCCCGTTGCCGATGCCGCGTTCAGTGATCTGTTCGCCCAACCACATGAGCAGCATGGTGCCGGTCGTGAGGATGAGCACGGTTTGAAGGCGGTAAAACCAAATATGAGATTCGGAGTAAAGAACCAGTTGGCCGATGCCCTGCCCAAAAATTCCTTCCGGATGCTCCCACTGCATGGCCATAAACAAGCCCTGCCCCAGGCACAGCAACACCGTCAGGTAGCGGCCATATTGAATGAGCTTGGTGCGGCCACCTTCTTCGCGGGCCAGCTTACTCAGGGTCGGCACGACGGCGGTGAGCAATTGGATAATGATCGTGCCACTAATGTAAGGCATGATGCCCAAGGCCCCGACTGCACAATGTTCGAGCGCGCCGCCGGTAAAGAGGCTGTACATGCCCAGCACCGAGGCGCCCGTGGCGGCGTGCGACTCAAAGAACTGCGCCAGGGCGCTGCCATTGAGACCGGGGATGCGAACGACCGCTTCCAGCCGGCAAATCGCGAGCACCACCAACGTGAAAAGAATCCGCGACTTGAGTTCGGGAATCTTGAAGCAGTTGCTGAAAGTGTTGGCAATGGCAGCGATCATTTTGTCCTCGGTCGAGGGTCTGTATCAGGCTCTGTCAAGGTCTGCTGACACTGCGCAGATTTTCGGGGGCGCATCTTGGCACTGCCACCGTAGCGCAGACTGGTCCCGACGCGTCGGGATGTCGCGGATTGGCAATCCGCCCACCTGCCGAATACCATTCGGCGAAATCCCGATGCATCGGGACCAGTTTGCGCTACAAGCCAGCCTCGATCCGTATCGGTGGCAGTGCCAAGATGCGCCCGATTTTCGGCCGCGTCCTCGTAATCGCAATCGAGGAACTCGCACGGTCGAATACGATTGCGATTGCCAAGACGCTGCTGGCCGGTTTTGGTTGCGGCTATGCTGCGCTGGGACATAGTGGTTAGGACTTCGCCGGCTCGGGCTTTTTGGGAGTGATGACCTGGCACGCACCGCCTTTAGCTTCAATCTTGGAGCGTGCCGAGGCACTGAACGCATGGGCGCTCACCGTTAGTTTCCTGGTCAGTTCGCCGCCGCCGAGGATTTTGATGCCCTCGGCGCGACCATTGGCGAGACTGGCGCCGCGCAAAGCCGTTTCGTCCACAAGTGCCCCGTCTTCAAAGCGGTTGAGGGCGGCAAGGTTTACCGGCAGGTAGCGGGTGGCGTGCCGGCTATTGTTGAATCCGCGTTTGGGGATGCGCCGGATTAAGGGCATCTGGCCGCCTTCGAACCCGATGCGAATCGAGCTGCCGGAGCGCGCCGTCTGGCCCTTGCCCCCGCGTCCGCTGGTCTTGCCATGGCCACTGGATTCGCCCTGGCCCAGGCGCTTGCGTGGGTGTTTGGCGCCTGGCCGAGGTTTAAGATCGTGCAGTCGCATTAGTTAGTTAAAGCAGTTAACAGAGTTAAAACGGTTAAATGAGTGGTCTGGGCACCGATCTGACCCGGCGCAGATTATGAGTCTGTCGGGCAATGGCGCGGGCGGATAGCAAAGCTGCGCTTTGTGACAGAGCGTTTGGGGCGGCATAATGCAACTAAGCTGTGAATGGAACAGAGACAGTTTCCGGAGTTGGCTGCGGTTGAACCAACTCAGGAGGCTTAGGCGCTTCAACTTTTTTGATTTCCAAACCGCGCCCTTTGTAGATGTCTTCGCGCAAGCGGAGCGACAACAGCGCTTCCAGAGTGGCTTTGACCACGTTGGCGGCATTGTTGGAACCGAGGGACTTGCTCAGAACGTCTTTGACGCCCGCCGATTCAAGGACCGCGCGGACGGTTTTGCCGGCAATGATACCAGTACCTGGCGAAGCGGGCCGCAACAACACCTTGGCGCCGCAATAGTGCGAGAAAACCTCGTGCGGAATCGTCGCGTCCTTCAACGAAACGCCGACCATCTGGGAGCGAGCCAGGTCACCGCCCTTGCGAATCGCATCGGCGACTTCCCCCGCTTTGCCCAAACCCACGCCCACGCGGCCATGCTTGTCGCCGACGACAATCAGCGCGCTGAAATTAAACCGGCGGCCGCCCTTGACGACCTTGGAGGAGCGGTTGATGAACACCACTTTCTCCATCAGTTCCTGGCCCTTGTCCTCGCGGCCACCGTCGGATGAATCCTGGCCCGGCCTGTGGCGGCGCGCGCGAAAAGGACCGCGTCCGCCACGGGGTTCAGCGGCCGCTACATTGGTTGGTTCAGCCACAATTTTGTTCTCCAATAAACGTTAGAATTGCAAACCTGCCTGGCGCGCGGCATCGGCCAAGGCTTTGACCTTGCCGTGATAACGGGCGGCGCCGCGATCGAAAACGACGTGTTTGATCCCTTTGCCCAAAGCCGTCTGGGCTGCCAGTGCGCCGAGGGACTTGCCGCTGGCCGCATTAGCCGCCAGCTTGTCCCGGTCTGGCGTGGCCGGGCTGGTAGTCGAGGCGGCAGCCAACGTCCGGCCAGTGGTGTCGTCAATGAATTGGACATGGATGTTCTTGTTGGTAAAGCAAACGCTCATGCGCGGGCGTTCCTTGGTGCCGCTGATCGATTTGCGGACTCGCCAGTGGCGCCGAGAGGCCAGTTGCTGTTTTTTTTCGGTTCTCATCGGAAGAATGCTGAGTGTCGAGTGTCCGCTGGCGGTCCAATTCGTAACGGATGCTGCGTGAGGCGGGAGACGTGAACCCTGCAGCATGCGCTTATAAAAGCTTTGTGACTCATTTCGCCTATTGGACGGTCTTGCCTTCCTTGCGGATTACGCGCTCATCGGAGTAACGCACGCCCTTGCCCTTGTAAGGCTCCGGCGGATAAAAACTGCGGATTTCGGCGGCGACCTGGCCCACGCTCTGGCGGTCAGGTCCTTCAATGGTGAGCTTGGTGTTTTCCTCGACTGTGACCTTGATCTGATCGGGGATTGGATAAACCACCGGATGCGAGTAACCCAAATTGAGGCTGACGCTCTTGCCCTGGACGGCGGCCTTGAAACCAACGCCTTGAATTTCGAGTTTTTTGACGAACCCTTCGCTGACGCCTCTGACCATATTGTTGACCAGGGCCCGGCTGAGGCCATGCAGGGCCTTAGCTTGGGCGTCATCGCCCTGGCGGCTGACTACGACTTTGCCATTGTCCACCTTAAGGCTGGTGCGGCGGGGCAATTCCCAGTTGAGCTTGCCTTTGGGTCCTTCGACGGAAACCTGCTGGCCTTTGACCTCCACTTTGACTTTGGGGGGGATGGCAATTGGTTGTTTTCCGATTCGTGACATAAATCAAACCAAAACGGCGTCATGGAGCGGATAAGAAATGGAGTGTTGGAGGAATGGAGTAATTGGACTGAGCATCGCTCCACCACTCCATCTTCTCATACTCCGTTTCATTGTTCTTACCATACGTAGCAAATCAATTCGCCGCCGATGTTTTTCTTGCGCGACTGCGTGCCGGTCATCAGACCTTCCGAGGTGGACAGCACGGCGACGCCCAAGCCGCCGCGCACACGCGGGATTTCAGTAGCCCCCACGTAGCGGCGCAACCCCGGCGTGCTCACGCGGCTTAGCCCTTCGATAATGCTCTTTTTGCCCTGGTACTTCAACCGCAGCTTCATCAATTTGGCGATCTTGCCATCGACTGCAAAATCGGCAATGTACCCTTCGCGTTTCAGGATGCCGGCAATGCTCTCCTTCATTTTGGAGTGGGGAATCTCGACCGCAGGCAGCAACGCTCGATTGGCATTGCGAATCCGGGTCAACATATCAGAAATGGGGTCGTTCACAGCGTCAAAATCGTTAATTGAGTCACAGGCTTACATATTTGTGTGGTGATACGGCCAGCGAGTTACCAACTCGCTTTGGTGACACCCGGGATCAAGCCGTTGAGGGCCGCTTCGCGGAAAGTCAGACGGGAGCAGCCGAACTTGCGCAGATACCCATGGCGGCGGCCACTCATGGAACAGCGATTGACCACGCGCACCGGGCTGGCGTTGCGCGGCAGTTTGGCTAGAGCGGCGTAGTCGCCTTTGGCCTTCAATTCAGCGCGAAGAGCGGCGAATTTCTTGACCGTCTCGGCCTTCCGTTTGTTGCGTTCGATCCATGCGGTTTTAGCCATAAACACCTAATAAATAGAGTGGTGGGTTACTGGATATCAATACTTCAGCACTGCGTTACTCGGTTGATTGTTCTGGTTCATCTTCCTTCGGCAAAGGGCATGCCCATCAGTTTCAAAAAATCCAAGGCCTCATCATTGGTTCGGGCGCTGGTCACAATGGTAATGTCCATGCCCTGCTGCCGTTTGATTTTGTCCAGTTCAACCTCCGGAAAGATGGTCTGGTCCCCGACGCCCAGTGAATAATTGCCCCGACCGTCAAAGGAGCGAATGGACAGCCCGCGGAAGTCGCGAATCCGAGGCAGGGCGGTGGCGACGAGGCGATCAAAGAATTCATACATCGCATCCCGGCGCAAGGTCACGCGGCAGCCGATGGGCTGGCCCTCGCGCAGCTTGAAATTGGCAATACTGTGGCGCGACTTGCTGACGGCCGGTTTGCGACCGGTGATGAGCGCCAAGTCCTTGGCCGCGTCGTCCACGGCACTCTTTTCAAGGGAGGCGCTGACGCCCATGTTGACCACAATCTTCTGCATCCTGGGCACCTGATGGATATTGGTGTACTTGCGCTTTTCCTTGAGCGCAGGCACCACCTCTTTAACATATTTTTCGTAAAGTCTGGCTTTCATTTTGCTGTTCGGAGCGGCTTCAAACCTGCGCGCTAGGCCGGCGTTGGGGCGGGTGTTGGGGCCGGCGCCCCACGCTTAGCGGCGCGCGCGTCGAATTTTTCTGCCTTCATCACATTGGAGACGTGGATGGCGCCTTCGCGTTGGATGATGGCTCCCTGCGGATTCTGCTGGCTCTTGCGCATGTGCTTCTTGATCATGCGCGCGCCTTCGACAATCACCCGTTGTTTCCTGGTAATGACGCTGATGACCCGGCCACGCTTGCCTAGGTCGGCCCCGGCGATGATCACTACTTGGTCGTTCTTTTTTACATGTAATCTCTGCATGGGATTGATAGGCCGTATCAGCGTGGTATTAGATTACTTCCGGCGCCAGGGAGACAATCTTCATAAATTTTTTATCCCGCAGCTCGCGGGCGACCGGGCCAAAAATGCGCGTGCCGCGCGGGTTCAACTCTTTATCAATGATGACGATGGCATTGCTGTCAAAGCGGAGGTATGAACCGTCGTTGCGGCGAATGGCCTTGCGCGTGCGCACGACCACCGCATCAACGACTTCGCCTTTCTTTACCGTGCCATCCGGGGTGGCTTCTTTGATGTGCGCCTTGATGATATCGCCGATATGCGCATAACGCTGGTTGCGCCCGAGCACGCCGATGGCCGCGGCGCGCTTGGCGCCGGTATTGTCAGCCACGTCTAAGATGGAACGAATCTGCAACATGAATTATCTGGTGCGTGATGCACGGTCAAACCGCGACAGGAGCCACGCCGGAGCTGCGCCGCACGACCTGGACCAGGCGCCAGCGCTTGGTCTTGGAAAGCGGGCGGGTCTCCTCGATGCGCACGCGGTCGCCCACTTTTGCTTCGTTCTTTTCATCGTGGGCGTAAAGCTTCTTATATCCGGTCACCACTTTCTTGAACTTAGGATGGGGAAACCGCCGCTCGACCCGCACGATGATGGTTTTGGCCATCTTGTTGGAGATGACTTCACCCAAGCGCGCCTTGCGCTTGCCGCGGGCAGCGGCCAGGTCTTGCACATGAGTGGCGGTCTCAACCATAGATGAAAAAATGCACTGGACTCCGATTCACGCTCATGCGGCTTGTTTGCGGAGTTGTGAAAGGCGCGTTTCGATGCGGGCGACGTCCCGGCGCAACGTGCGCAGGCGTGCCGGCTTCTCGAGCTGGGCGCTGGCCTGCTGCAAACGCAAGTTAAAAATCTCCTGCCGCAAATTGCGGCCATCGGCCAGGAGTTCAGGCAGGGTCTTTTCCTGGATCTCCTTTCGCTTGGACTTCTTCATAAGACAAAAACAGTTGAAAGATTTAAGGACTCAGCCCATTCGGTGGCGGGAAATGAATTTGGTTTTGATGGGCAGCTTGGTCGCTGCCAGGCGCAGCGACTCGCGCGCGAGGGCTTCGGTCACACCATCCACCTCGAAGAGCACGTTGGCGGGACGAATCACCGCCACCCAGGACTCGAGGGGGCCTTTGCCTTTGCCCATGCGGGTTTCCAGAGGCTTCTTGGTAAACGATTTTTGCGGAAAAATACGGATCCACATTTTGCCATGCCGCTTCATATTGCGGGCGATAGCGACGCGGGCGGCCTCAATCTGCTTGGTGTCCAGCCAGCAACGTTCCAGCGCCTGCAAGCCGTACTCGCCGAAGGCGACCTTGTGGCCTCGCCAGGCCAAGCCTGCGCGGCTGCCGCGGTGCATCTTGCGGTACTTCACTCTTTCGGGCATCAATGGCATAGGGCAAAGTCAAATAGGACAGACAGTAGAAATGGGAGGTATGAGGTTAAGCTGTGACGGTTTCGGTTTGAGGTTGGGGTTTTTGGCCTTTGGTCTCGCCTTTGCAAATCCAGCATTTGATGCCCAGTTTGCCATAGACGGTGGCGGCCTCAGCAAAGCCGTAATCAATGTCAGCCCGCAAAGTGTGCAGCGGCACCCGACCCCAGTGATATTGCTCGACGCGGGCCAATTCGGCGCCGCCCAGCCGGCCAGCGCAACGGATCTTGATGCCTTCAGCGCCGAAGTCTTTGGCGGTTTGGAGCGCCTTCTTCATGGCGCGGCGGAAAGAAACCCGGCGCTCTAATTGCAGGGCAACGTTCTCGGCAACCAACTGCGCGTCGCTCTCCGGAGTTTTGACTTCGATGATGTCCACGTAAATCTCTTTGCCGGTCATCCGGCTCAGTTCCTCCTTGAGCTTGTCGATCTCCGCACCTTTGCGGCCGATGACGATGCCGGGCCGGGCGGTCAAAATTGTGATGCGGCAGCGGCTGGCGGCGCGCTCGATAAGAATCCGGGGCACCGACGCGGACTCGAGTTTTTTCTTGAGCAACCCGCGAATAGCGCGGTCCTCGCCAAGCAGCTTGCCGAATTCTTTTTTTCCGGCATACCACTTCGAGCGCCAGTCCTTGGTGACGGCGACGCGCAGACCCACTGGATTAGTTTTTTGTCCCATAGGTCAGAAATTGAGTGATGGAGTCATGCTGTCAGGCAACAGTCCACCACTCCGGCGCTCCAAAACTCCGACCCTCCCTCTCTTGGGATTTCGTTGAGTGGTGCTATTCATCGGACAAAATAATTTTGATGTGGCAGTTGCGTTTGAGGATGCGACCGGAGGTCCCGCGGGCCTTGAGAGCGACGCGCCGCAGGGTGGAGGCGGTTTGTGCGACGGCTTCCTTGATGCGCAAGCGGTCGGTCTTGAGGCTTTGGTACTCTTTCTTGTGCTCCTTGAGGTCCTGGGCATTGGCGATGGCGGAGTTGAGCGTCTTGGCGACAAAGCGGGCGCTTTTGCGCGGCACAAACGCCAGGACGGCCTGAGCGCGCTGGGCTGGCAGGCCCTGAATCTGGCGCACCACTTCGCGCATTTTCTGCGCAGACATGCGTACGTTGCGGGTAATGGCTTGGACTCGCATATTATTTTGCCTCAGCCTTGGCGGTGTGAGCGCCGTGCTTCTTGAAGATGCGCGTCGGGGAGAACTCGCCCAAGTGGTGCCCCACCATGTTTTCAGTGACGAACACCGGATTGAAGACCTTGCCATTGTGGACGGTGAAGGTCAGGCCGACAAAATCCGGCGTGATGGTCGAGCGCCGCGACCAGGTCTTGATCGGCGTCTTGGACTTGGTCTCCTTGGCCGTGATGATTTTTTCCATCAGATGGCCATCCACAAACGGACCTTTCTTAATTGAGCGTCCCATAGAATCAGAAATGGAGTGATGGAGTGTCGAAGTTAGGGAGTAGTGGTTGAATGGCGTGATGGAGGGATGGGGTCATGGAGCAGCGTGACCGAGCAACACTCCAGCACTCCACCAGTCCGAGACTCCGTTGGGTCTTCATGGATTCTTCATCGGTCGGCCATCCCGGCGCACCAGGATAAAGCGGTTTGAAAGTTTCTTTTTGTTGCGGGTGCGGTAACCTTTGGCCAACAAACCCCAGGGCGAAGTCAGTTGCTGCCAGCCGCCGCCGGACTTGGATTTGCCCGCCCCGCCGCCATTGGGGTGATCCACCGGGTTGCGGGAAACGCCGCGGTTGATCGGGCGAATGCCAAGGTGCCGCGACCGTCCCGCTTTGCCCAGAGCCACCTTTTCGTGTTCGGCGTTGCCGACCTGGCCGATGGTGGCATAGCAGTTCTCGTTGACGTTGCGGATTTCGCCGGAGGGGAGCCGAATCTGCGCGTAACCCTCACCGCGAGACATCAGCGAGGCCTCGCCGCCGGCGGTGCGGACCATCTGCGCACCTCGCCCGGGAATCAACTCGATGTTATGAATGGGCAGACCGACCGGAACGGACCTCAAAGGCAAGCAGTTACCGAGTTCCGGGGGAGCGGTCGGGCCGCTCAAGAGTTTGGCGCCAACCTGCAGGCCACTGGGAGCGATGATGTAGCTCTTCTGGCCGTCTTTGTACTCCAGCAAGGCCAGCCGGGCGGTGCGACGAGGATCGTACTCGATTGCCGCGACGGTCGCTTCGACGCCGTGCTTGCTGCGGTTGAAGTCCACCAGCCGGATCTTCTGCTTATGGCCACCCCCGATTCCCCGCGCGGTAACGCGGCCATACACGTTTCGGCCCCCGGTACGCTTGCGGGTCTGCACCAGGCTCTTCTCCGGCTTGGTCTTTGTAATGTCGCTGAAGTCAGCGTAGGTGACGTAGCGCGTGGACGGCGTAAGCGGTCTAAGTGTATGCACCGGCATAAATCAATAACGGTTCCAAGTCAGCCACTTGGAGGGCGGAGCCATCAATCCTGCTCCCGAAGGGTAGTCAGTTATCGGCCCTGCAGGTAATGCTGTCCGTGCCCGCTCTGGAGCAACGGAAGCGGGAATGTATCAAGGGGATTGCGGGACGCAAGAGGTTTTTTGAAAAAAATGCAAGGCCCAGAACGTTACCCAAACCGAGAACAATTCGGACTTTCGACAGGAATCGGTTCTGGGATTGGCAGTTTGGTGTTTTTCTGGAGCTTGCAGCTTGAAATTTCACAACCGCGCTGATTCCACTGAAAGCGGCGGAGCTTCACGGGCACGGGCCTTACTGGCGGTCGATGGGCGGTCCCCGTCCCCCCTATGTCAGCACGATTTTGTCGCCCTCCTTGAGGGTGACGATGGCCTTTTTCCAATCGGGCGCCTGGCCGGCCTGGTAGGTGCGCAGGCGGCGGAATTTGCCGCGAACGTTGAGCGTGTTGACCTTGGTGACCTTGACCTTGAAGAGGTCCTGGACGGCCTGGCGAATTTGAGTTTTGTTGGCCCGCGGATCGGCGACGACAGTGTATTGATTATACTTCTCCCCTTGACGGGTGCCTTTTTCGGTGAGACGCACCGTTTTGATGATTTCGAACGTGTTCACGTTACTCCTTGTTGAGACGGGCCTCGACTTGCTCGAAGGCGCTTCGGGTAAAGACCAGTTTGTCCGGGCGCAAGACGTCGTAGGTATTGAGTGAATCACTCGTCGCGAGAGTCACCTTAGGGACGTTGCGGGAAGCCAGGGACAGATTCTTGTCAGCCGCTTGCGACACGATGAGCGCGGTACCTTTGAGGTCGAGGGCCGTGAGGAGGCCGATAAATTCCTTGGTCTTGGGCGAGATCAGTTTTAGGTCCTCCACGAGGAGGACATCCCCGGCGCGCAGGCGTTCGGAGAGGGCTTTACGAAGGGCGAGTTGCCGGGTCTTGCGGGAAACTTTTTTGCTGAAATCACGCGGCTTGGGTCCGAAGACCACGCCGCCGCCGCGCCACAAGGGGGAAGCGAAAGAACCGGCACGCGCCCGGCCAGTGCCCTTCTGGCGCCAGGGTTTTTTTCCGGTGCCGGCAACCTCGCCCATAGTTTTGGTGCAGGCGGTGCCCATGCGTTGGGCGGCCTGATAGGCAACAACCACATCGTGGACCGCCTGGGTCCCCATTCCGTGTTCGATGAGCGAGAATTTGACTTCCAACTCGCCCTGGTTGATTCCCTGGGTGTCTTTAATGGTCAGCTTCATAAAGGACTAACCGCGGCGGGGACGCGCAATTTACAGGTTAAATATAAGCAAAATGAGTTCAAGAGGCTAAAAAAGGTAATGCCTCGGTCATGGCGGGAGCCGGAGTTTCGGAGTGCGCCCGTCCTCGGGCGCAGCAGTATCGAAAAATCCGGGCTCGTCCGTGAAATCGCATGCGTTCGTATGTTTGGACGTTGCTGCGCCCGAGGACGGGCGCACTCCGCCACCGGTTAATCCCGCCTTCACTGAAGGATTACTAAAAAAGTCCCGGAGATTCATCAGCAGGGCTACTTTTTCTTGGCTTCAGCTTTTTTGGCCTCGACGCGCGCGGCATGTGGCTTCCAGCCTTTGGGTTCCAGCCTTTGGGGCGCTTCTTGGATTCGCGAATGATGACATAGTCGCCGTTGGCTCCTGGAATGGCGCCGCGTATCAACAATAGATTGTCGGTATCGCGAACCTGGACGACCTCCAGGTTCTGAGCCGTGCGACGGACCTGGCCCATGTGGCCGGGCATTTTCATGCCGCGCATGACTGTGCCCGGAAACAGGCGGTTGCCAATGGCGCCGGAGCGGCGATGCCAGCCTTTGGCGCCGTGGGTAGAGTCGCCGCCACGGAAGTGATGGCGTTTGACGACGCCTTCGAACCCGCGACCCTTGGTGATGCCGATGGCGTCCACATAATCGCCAGGGGCAAAGAGGCTGGCGCCGAGGACGTCGCCGGGTTTGACTTCTTGAGTGAAGTCGCGGAACTCGCGGATGCGTTTGACCGGCGGGCCGTTGAATTTCTTGAGGTGACCCAGCAACGGCTTGGTCAGACGATGCTCTTTTTGGTCATTGAACCCGAGTTGGACGGCATTGTAGCCGTCAGTCTGCTGGGTTTTGCACTGCAGAACGCGGTTGGGACCGGCCAGGACAATCGTGACCGGCGCGATGAGGCCCTTGGCGTCATAGATGCGAGTCTGGCCGAGTTTTTTTCCGAGGAGTCCTATTGGCATGGCAAGAGAACGGAGTGATGGACTAATGGTGTGATGACGTGACGGAGTAATGAGGTGCGCAGAAACGGATTGATGGATAAATGGATTGGTGGACAGGTGTGCTGGGGCCCAACCGTCGAAGCATCCGACCTTCCAAAAGCGCAGTTGGTAGTTTGCTTTGGCATCTTATATTTTGATGGTGATGTCCACACCGGCCGGCAGGTTGAGCTTCTTAAGTTCATCCACGGTCTTGGCGGTTGGCTCGATGATGTCGATTAGCCGCTTGTGGGTGCGCTGTTCGAAGGTTTCCTGGGATTTCTTGTCCGCGTGAGGCGAACGCAGAACGGTGAATCGCTCGATGCGGGTCGGCAACGGGATGGGTCCGGCGACACGCGCGCCGGTGCGTTTGACGGTGTCGGCGATGTCGCGGGCGGATTGGTCAATGACCCGGTGGTCAAAGGCCTTCAGTCGAATGCGAATGCGTTGTCCAGCCATAGAAAGAACAATTGTCTGTTAATGGTTTCGCTCAATCAGTGTCAGCGCCTTCCGGTTAGGGAAACCGAAGGGCTGAATGTAGCAAGAGCAATCACGCACGCAACAGTTTTTTGAAGATTTTGTCTTCGCCGTCGAATTGAGGTTGGCGGCTGTGCGCCCGCGGAACAACCAAATCCCCTGCTACGTCAAAAGATCTGACTTCAGGCTTGCCAGCGGATGATTGCATGCGAGAGTGACAGAGTATTAGGCACGAATTACATAATATCGTCGAGTTGCATGAGCGGAGCCACAAGGACAAACCTCAACCGGTGAGGTTTGATTGAGCCGGCCTTTTCCCTCCCGGTCGCATCATCCGCGCGAACCTGCGCATCGCAGAAACGGAAAGATTCGCGCGCGCGAAGTCCGGGTGATCGACGCCGCGAGGCAACAACTGGGCGTGATGTCGCTGGATGAGGCCCTTCGGTTGGCCCGCAGCAAAGGGCTGGATCTGGTGGAGGTTGCAGCCAAGGCGACGCCGCCTGTATGCCGCATTGTGGATTACGGCAAGTTCCTCTACGAGGAAGCAAAGCGGAACAAAGATTCTCACGGTCGCCAGTCCGCCAGCAAAATGAAAGAGCTTCAGCTCTCCCCTTCGATTGATCCGCACGACTTTGGGGTAAAGCTGGATCATGCCATCCAGTTTCTATGCGATGACATAAGAGTGCGCGTCAAGCTGCGCTTTCGCGGGCGCCAGAAAGCGCACAAGGAAATCGGCTTTGAGGTCATCAACAGATTTGTCAACGGGGCCGCTGCTTATGGCCAGGC
>WNGQ01002914.1_pt1 | contig 31044 bp, 32 predicted proteins | sample 5407661 | NCBI WGS metagenome assembly WNGQ01 (sample SAMN13153382, study PRJNA577476) | soil metagenome | isolation source: 60 cm soil or saprolite under Garry oak tree replicate 2 | place: USA:California | collected 2016-06-15 | reverse complement strand
AGAACAAGCCCTGATCATGAAACGGGGAGGGGTGTGCTGTTTTTACACTCTTTCCTTCCGCTAAACCAGCAGTTTCGATCATCACCGACCCGCCCATTCAAAGCCCTGACGGGCACGACTCGCCCAGAACAGCCCCAGCTAGCGAGACGTCTCCAAAAAATCTCGGCATTAAGTAATCCTCGCGACACAAAAGTGCTCTTCCAGAACCCCTGGCCAAAGCATTCGTCCTGTCGTGCCCAGCCAAGGTTAAAGCCTGGAACCTGATACCAGAGACTCGTTATGAGCTCTGCCTACTGGCGGATCAACCCTGTCTCCATCATTGGTGCGGCAATCGCTATGATCAGCGTCTTCCTTCCATGGTGGGGAATCTACGAGCTCTTCGGCTCAAGCAGGCTACTTCTGGGACACTGGGCGCTCTGGAACCCGCCCGGAGCAGGAGCTTTACGGAGGCTGGGCCGACCAGAAACGTTCTCTGCCGCAAGTACCTCGCAAATCTTCACAATCTCAAGCGTGATAGTCTTAGTTCTAGCACTTGTTGTAGCCTCACTCGCACTCGCTGGAGGACTCACACTCCTCCGAAAATATCTAGTCGCTGGACTCGTAGTCTCTATCCTGACGCCAATAGCCTACACAATCATGATCGCGTATGTAACCTCCAACTACTGCCTAACACCGGTATGCGCCGCCGGACCCATAGGCAGCACGTCACTCTTCGATGGAACCACATTCACTTGGGGACTCGAGACCGGATTCTATCTCTTCATCGTAGCAATAGTCGTCCTGGCCCTATCACTCGCGTTGAACAACAGCCTAGCCAGAACCACAGAACGGACAGAGATCACTGTCCCAGCGGGCCAAGCAGCAAGATAGAAACCCGAACCAGGATACTATATCACTGGCGAGTTCGAGAAGACAATGCCCTGCTGCGTAATCTGGTAAAAGTATCCGCGCGACGCAATCGGATTCCTTCCAATACGCAGAACCTTCATCGTCCCACCCTTCAACAAAATCTCACCACTCCTCTTCCTCATCTCTATCACACCATCCGCAAGATTCGCCGTAGCATTCTCCAACGACTCGTCAACAACCTCCGTGTGCAATATCGCGATCGTCACAGCACGCGCAATCCTCGTCGCGAACCTCATCACCTGAACATACTGGAACACCTTCCTCGCCTCCGTCAAGAGAAAAAACGGCGTAATAGAGTCCAGCACAATGATCTTCGGACCCAACCCCGGCTTCAAAGCAAAACTCCGACCATAACTCAAGAGATCCTGAAACTTCAAAGTCTCCTCCAAGATCTCGGACGGATCAATCTTCGGCAACGACTCCGCCAGCTTCTGAGCCCCGAGAGAAAACATGTCAACAAACTCCAACCGGCCCTCCGCCTCAATCTTGTCCACAGCAATATGGTGATCCTCCAGACCCAACTTCACGACATCAGCCGGATCATCAATACAGTAGTAGAGAAGACTACAACCCTGCCGGATAAAATTCGTAACCAACTCACGGACGAGCATCGACTTCCCACTGCCAATGGGACCCAGAAGAGCGATAGCCGACGGACGCGGAAAACCTCCACCAGTAACCTTGTCCAAGACTGGAATCCCAGTAGGCTGTAGAGCCTCAAGCCTATGATCATCAGCCGCCCTCTTCAAAAGTGCCCCGCAGCCAATAGAGCACACCCCGCATTGATTCGAAAGGCGGCTTGTAACCAGAATCAGAGTCGGAAAGTGACACTCCGAGCCTTCAACGCTCGCTCCTGGCTCAGCTTTTATTAGATCCCAATCCGCGCACTCGCTTTTCTCCATGATAATAATCGGCGGTTCAGCCTCCAGCAATCTCGCCTCTAAGGTCGCGAAAGAACTCGGCCAAGAAGCTGGGAAAATTGAGATCAAGAGATTTCCAGACGGCGAAAAATATATCCGAATACACGAGGACGTCAAAGGCCAAGATGTCGCGCTCATACAGTCGTTATACCGGACCCCGGACGAGTACGTCTTCGAATACCTACTCATAGCCGACACGCTCCGAGACATGGGCGCAGCCTCCATAATCGGCATCACACCCTACCTAGCATACGCCCGACAGGACTCACGATTCTACCCGGGTGAGGCGTTAAGCTCTGCCGCGCTCGCAAAGTTGTTTGAAGCAGCCGGCACAACATCCATCCTCACCGTCGACTGCCACCTTCATCGCCTCGGCGACGTCTCCAACGTCTTCAAGATCCCCGCCCAGAACCTCTCAGCAATGACCCTCCTCGGCAAGTACGCACGCGAGAACCTGAAACCCAAGAAACCGATCGTCGTCGGACCTGACGAGGAAGCCGAACAGTGGGCCGGAACAGTCGCAAAGGAGCTGGACGCTGAACACACAGCCTTCACCAAGAAAAGAATCCGGAAGGAAGGCGAGACCGAGTCCAAGCTTGAGATGGACACTGGAAACGTCGAACTGAAGGGTCGAGACGTAGTCTTCGCTGATGATATTATCAGCACAGGCGGAACAATCGTCCAAGCAGCCAGAGCATGCAAGAAGAAAGGAGCAAGACGAATCTTTGTCCTCTGCACACACCCAGTTCTCGCGGATTGATTAGGCAAATAGGCCACAGCGTCTGCTGGTAGCAAGTTGCCGCCAGAACTGGGAATAACCGGCGCCCTCAACTGGGACATCAATCTATTCGTTAAGACGATTCCCCGCGACGGCCAAGAAGTTGTCGTCGAAAAGATAGACAGGGTTCCAGGAGGCAAGGGAGGCAACGTTGCAGTAGCCGCGTCAAGAATCCTTGGACACGGACACGTTGCACTGATCGCCTGTCTCGGCAAAGACGATGTTGGAAAGAAGCAAGTCTCCATCCTCAGACAAGAAGGAGTAAACACGTCAGCAATCCAAGTCCTGGACGACCACGAATCAGGCCAAGCCTACATAACAGTCGATGAGAAAGGGAGCAACGTGATCGAGACACATTTCGGCGCAAACGCTGGGTTAAGACCTGAACATCTAATGCTACCAACGGTCCAATCAATCCTCGCAAATCTCGGAATGCTGGTAGTCATCGATCCACCACGACAGGTCGCTGGAAAACTTCTCGCCGAGGGCAGAAGACTGCAAAGGCCGGTCATGTGGCATCCCGGAGTCTTGACGAGATTCGGACTTGGCGAGTTCAGGAACGAGATGGGAGACATCGATTATCTCATACTCAACGAGCACGAAGCCACTCTCTTCGCCGGGGAGAAGGGACTCGACGAATCACTGTCCATACTCGGTAAGGTTTCGCCTAAAGCGAAAATTCTAGTCACACTCGGAAACAGGGGCGCCGCGTTCTATTCGGCCGGCAAGCTCTCGAATCTTGACAAGGTCTCGTTAGAGAAGCTGGGACGGAAGGTAGTGAACACGACAGGAAGCGGCGACGCGTTCGTTGGGGCCTTCGCAGCCTACAGAGTACTAGGTTTCAGCGACCTGGACGCTTTCAAGTATGCCAACATGGCCGGTGCGCTCAAGGCTTGTCACAGCGAGACGCGTGGAAGCCCGACGAGGAAGGACCTGGAAGAGTCTTATCGGAAATACTACGGCTAGTCTATAGGAGGTTGACAGACCCGAGTTCTGTTAGATCTGTCAGACTGTTCATTTTGACCATCACATTTGAGACTGTATAGAGCACGCTGCCAATGTAGAGCGCCCGGGTCACGAAGAACGCCGAACTCGCATAAGTGGGTGAGATTCCGCCGGGCAGGTGAGTAATGCTTCCTCGGAATACTATTCCATTCTGTAGAGTCACTTGGAACACGAAGGCGCCTTGGAATGTGGCACCAGAATACCCGATTGGGGTCAAGGTAGACGGTACCTGTCCTACCACTTCAATCGGAATGACCAGCAGGCTCAGTGATCGGTCGAAGAGCAGAGCCTTCTGGTCTGTCAGCGCTGGCGAATCGGTGCCCCGATCTCCAACTGTGAAGTCACTCATGTCAGTCGGACTGTTAGGATTGGTCACATCAAACAGAGAGATTTTCAATCCGAGGAAGAGCGCCGCATTCTCCCATGCCACGTCTTGGGCGGACTTTCCTATTCCGATCAAGTGTCCACTGTCGTAGGGTTGCAGATAGTCAGAGACACCTGTCACGTTCAACTGGCCCATCAGCGACGGGCTGGTCGGGTTTTGAAGGCCAACGACGAACAATGGGTCGAGCCGTTTGAATGTCACGAGGTAGGCTCTGTCGCCCATGAAACGAGCGGCGTAGAAGGCTTCTCCCGGTGAGAGTCCTTCCAGACTGCCGACTATTTTCATTGACTCGTTGAGCACGTAGACGCTGGTCAGTGATCCAGTGTAAGAGTATTCGGAGGTGGCGATTCGGAAGTAGCCGTTGTACTCGTCCATCGAAAACTGGCTCAAGACATGCCCGGGAACGGTGCCCGTCGACTCGTAAGTTACGCTGGAGCTGTTGATGCTAATTCTGTGGATGACCGTTTCTTCTTGTTGGTCCCATGTTGGCTGGGTCAGGAAAATGTTACTAAGTGAGACGTAGATAGTGCTGCTCGTTCCTAGCATGTAGGTCTCCACGGTTGGAGCGGAATTGTCCATACTGGTGTTGAGGGCTATCACAGTGGTATAGCTGAAGGCAGCGTCAGAAACATCGGAGTGATAGATTTGGGTAGCTTCTGTCTGAATAGCATGGCCGTTGACGATTGTTAGTGGAAGGGTCTGGTTGTATCTCGCTGGAGTGGTCGCCACCAGATAGACAAATTCTCCGATCGTCCGGGCACCGACGAATGTTCCATTCACTGTAACCATGGTTTTGAGTGTCGGGCTGTAGTGGTTTGTGATATCGTAGACTGTGATTGATGTGTTCTGGATCTGCGGGAAGAAGCAGTAGCAGCTCCGGACCGCCTTCTGGCCCATGCCGAGAGTTGTCGGACCACAGTACACGTTGCCATAGTAGGGGTTCCGCGGTGCTTCGCTGACAATCGACAGCCTGCTGCCGTCGACAAAAATCCCGTCAATCGTCTGGTTGACAAGTGAGATTCTGGATACCAGTTGGGCGCTGGAGACCGGGTACGCTTCGACTATGGCCACTGTATCGTTTGAGACCGTGTAGATGTACTGTCCATCTGTCTTGACAGTGTCGAGCTCATCGACACCAGCGACCTGATTATTTGTGTCGGAGTGTGATGGTGTGGAGCTCATGGACGATGTTGCAGACCCGGCGCTCAGCGTACCCGGGAAGGCCGTAGGTGTGGGTCCACCATTCAGAAGGAGTTGCCCGCTGCTTCTGTAGCTGCAGCTCGTTCGGGCTTGCAAGAAATTCTCCAGTTCTGAGTAGGAATTGAATCTGACCATTGCGTGAGCTGCTGGGACTGCGAAATAGATCGAGAGGGGTAGAATTCCGCCTAGGGTCATGAGCATTAGGAACACGACTTTTGCTCGTTGTTTCATCTGTGCGCTCCAGCTACTCCATGCATAGCGTCTGCGGGATAATGCCAGCGTTCAGAACGAGCCGTACGAGTACCAGAACGGGAATGTACGGAATTCAGAACGGGACGATCCCGAAGAGGGCAAGGTTGAATTGAACGGTGGCCAGAGTAGCCCGTGGAGATTCTTTGCAAGAAGAGAAGGAGAAGATTATCGAGTCCGAGCTGAAGGGTCTAACTCTTAGAATCTACTGGCACATTCTGAGTCTGAACAAGAAGGACACCATCGGGATTCGGTCTGTGCAGCGGAGTCTAGGACTGAGTAGTCCGAGCGTCGCCTCACACCACCTAGAGAAGTTAAGGACGCTGGGTCTTCTTGAGAAGGATGCTACTGGCGAGTACCGGCTTGTTGGTCAGGTCAAGGTTGGAATACTGAAGAACTTTGTCGGAGTCTTGGGCGTGCTGCTTCCGCGGTATCTTTTCTACTCGACCATGTTCACGGCTATGCTTGTTCTGTATCCAATAATCTATCCTCCAAATTTCTCTGTTCACAACATCATGGCGTTTGTCTTTGGAATCTCCGCGGCGGTCGTGTCGTGGAACGAGACCTTCAAGGCTTGGAGGATGAGGCCGTTCTGATGTCTGTACAGACTGATCTAACCTGTGGGATTATTCGAGACGTGAACCGTATAGTCATGCAGGAGAGAAAATGACGGGAAGGAAATGGAGGGTTGGACTGTGACCAGGACACGGATCGCGTTGCGATTGGCCCTGGGTATTCTCTGTGGCTTGGCGCTGGTATTGGTGCCAGCGGTCTTCTCGACTCCAGCATCAGCCCCTTCGCCGACGATCACGAGTACCAACGCGCTTGGTCCTGGCCGACTAACAAATGGACAGTCAGTGTCCACTGGGGGGGTCAACGGGCTGTCGTTCTTGACAATGGTACTGTTCATTTTCCTTCCATCAACAATCTTCTCGCTCGTGGTTCGAAGATGGGCGGGGAAGCGAGCCCGAGACTATGTTTGAGAGACTTGAATTGAGCGGCGACTATCCTCCTTCACGTTTCTTCTTCAACATTCTGGGAGCCTCACTTACGCTACTATCGGTTCAGTTGCCGTGGATGGTCTATGGGGTCTATCCAGTGTCGGTCCAGTCGAGCGGGCTCTATGCAGTGGCGTTCTACTGGCTGCTTGCAGGCGCCATCCTATCGTTTCTCTCACGATTCGGAGGAGTAGTGACATTCGTGGGAATTATTGCGTTTGCTGGACAACCCTACGCGTCGTTCGGTTTCGCTAGACCGGGACTGGGCGTGTTTCTCGCTCTCGTGGGGGCTATCTTGACGTTGGCGGGTGTTAGATGGTCTATTCCGAGCGGACTGGTGAAGGGTCGTGAGATAATGGGCGGAGTGCTCTACTCGGTTGGATTCCTTATTATTCTGACTATCGTAGTCAGCTCGATCGTCTACGGAGGATTATTCTCGGCAGGATCGAGTCAACTAGTTGTTAGTGCGCCTCTACTCCTCGTTGGTGCTGTCATGACCGGTCTCGGACTGAAACTGTTCCTCTCGCCGGAGAGAAGAGAGAGCGTTCTCAATCCGCTGACTAGTCCTGCATAGCTTGGGCTATCGGCCGCTATAGAAGACGCTATTTACCCATCATCATATTCTATTGGTGTGCCAACTGGAAAGCTGAAGCCCGCGCTCGAGTATGTTTCGAAGAACAAGTCACGGTTTCTACAAGACTTTCGGACGCTGCTGAAGCAGCCGAGTATCTCTGCGCAGAAGCTGGGGATTGAGGATTGTGCGAGGATTGTGAAGAAGCAGATGGACCTGGCAGGTATAGCCGCTAAGATTCTGCCTGTGAAGAACGGTAATCCAGTTGTCTACGGCCAGGTCAAGTCGAAGTCAGGGTCGAAAACATTGCTCCTCTACGGGCATTATGATGTTCAACCGCCCGAGCCTTTAGAGAAATGGGTCGCAGGACCCTTCGATGCAAAGATGAGCGGTAGGAAGATTATCTCGCGGGGCGCTGCTGACAGTAAGAATAACGTGATTTCCTTCATCAAGGCGACCGAGAGTTTTCTGAAAACCTCGGGGGACGTTCCTCTAAACCTCAAGTTCATCGTTGAGGGCGAGGAGGAGATTGGCAGTCCACACCTTCCCAGTTTTGTCGAGGATAATGCTGAACGGTTGAAGGCGGACTCTGTCGTCTGCTATGACGGTGATCTAGCAGAGCCGGGCCGGGCAAAGTTCGAGCTGGGCGTCAAGGGACTGTTGTATGTTGAGCTTCGCTGTAAGAAGGCTCGAGAGGATCTTCACTCGTCCTATGCGCCGCTCGCTGAGAATCCGGCTTGGAGGCTTGTCTGGGCCATGTCAACGATCAAGGGTCCCGATGACAGGATTCTGGTCAAGGGCTGGTATGACGATGTGGAACCATTTTCTGCGGCCCAGTCGCGGTTGATGAGCAAGATCCAGTTTGATGGTCAGGGTCTGCTGCGAGAGTGGGGCTTGAAGAGTTTTCCGCGGGCGAGGACGATGAGGGACGCGTTCAAGCGTTACATGACTGAGCCGACGTGTACGATCTGCGGTTTCAAGGCCGGCTACATTGGAGTGGGCTCGAAGACGGTTCTTCCGGGTAGTGCGATGCTCAAGATCGACTTCCGGTTGGTGAATGATCAGAACCCGAGAAAATTGCTCAAGCTGCTCAAGGATCATCTTCACCAGCATGGTTTCGACGATATTCAGGTTAAGCCTCTTGGTCTTGTCGAGCCGTCTACCACTAGGCCCTCTGCGCCTATTGCGAAGGCTGCGGATCGAGCGGCGAGGATCGTTTTTGGCCGTGCCCCGGTTGTATTGCCGAGGAATCCGGCTTCGGGTCCGGATTACCTGTTTACGAAGCGTCTTGGAATGGATTCAATCTGGACGGGCAGTGGACCGCCGTCCGCGTATTCTCACGCGCACGCGCCTAACGAGTATACGACCGTTGACAATTTTCTGAATGGAGTACGATACATCGCTTCGATAATGGACTGCTACGCGACTACTGGCTGGGGCTGTTCTGGGCGAGTCGTGCCCGTCAGGGCTTTGAATGGGCGGGTCGGTGATGATCGAAACTGCTGGTTTAGCGGAAGGAAAGAGTGTAAAAACAGCACACCCCTCCCCGTTTCATGATCAGGGCTTGTTCTGAACGATTTCTGGTCTAGAATAGGTTTCAGACTTTCGCACTGTAGTGTCCCAGTCTTTCGTGACGGCCCCGGGGGGAGGGGGGGTCCCGAAGACGATTCTTCCGAATATGGCTTTGTTCGAAGCTCTGGCGTTATTTTGAAGCCTGAAACGGCTTTTGGACGGGGCTGGAAACGAGCAGGAACCGCAAGGAAAACGAGCAGATAGGTATGAGCTCACGAAGAGTCTAGGCGAGCCTTGTCTGTTTGCCCTCGGCTGGTTTCAGGTCCGAGAGCTTAGCACCTACGAGTCTTATTCTTCGCCGATCCTTCTCAAACTCACGGAATAGATGGGACACGTATTCGCGAACGACATTCTGGTCGTCGACATAGCCGGTGTGCGTCTTTTCGCGCGTGAAGGTTTGGAATCCCTCGAAGCGGACCTTGATTCCAACCGTCCGGAATAGTAGTCGTTCTGCAAGCAGACGCTCATGAACCTCCTTGACGAGAGATTCTAGTGCTTCAAAGACGACTTGTTTGTTCTGAATATCACGTTCGAAAGTCTGTTCGACACTGATCGACTTCCGTAAACCCCTCTCTTCGACAGGAGTCTCTTCGATCCCATTGGCGATTCCCCACAGCCAGACACCGCCCTTGCCGAACCAGTCAGTCAGCTTCTTCGCAGGAATCTGGCTCAGCTGCCCAATCGTCTCGATCCCATGCTGCTGCAGATACTCGGTCGTCTTCTTCCCAACGCCGCTAATCTTGCCCACGGGCAAAGGTTCCAAGAACGCCTTAGCCTCGTCCGGATGGACGATCGTAAGCCCGTCAGGCTTCCTCAGATCGGAAGCAATCTTGGCTATCGACTTGTTTGGAGCTATCCCCACGCTGACAGTGAGCCCTTCAGACTTTCTGAGAGTCGCCTTCACTTCTTGCGCGAGTGCGATCGCCTGATCGTAATTCTCGCATCTGTCACCCACGTCCATGTAAGCCTCGTCAATGCTTGTCTGTTCGAACTTGTCAGCAAACCTTCGCAAAACCTCCATGGCACGATCTGAGGTCTCCCCATACAATTCAAAGTCAGGTGGAACATAGACTCCCTGCGGACACAGCTTGTAAGCTTGGGAAATCGGCATACCCGAGCGGACACCGAACTTTCTCGCCTCATAGGAGCACGACATTACGACGCCGCGCCCATGACCACCTTTCGGGTCCGCTCCAACGATTAGTGGTTTCCCCGCCAACGATGGGTTCCTCTTGATCTCACAAGAGGGATAAAACGCGTCCAGATCGCAGTGAAGAATTATCCTGGGCCCCTGTCTCGAAGACAATCCGTAGCTCTGCTCCTAGACGCTGAGACCCAAATTGACTTTTTCACTTCAGCCTTTCTGCAGTAGACAGTCGCTTCTTATTAGAAGGGGAGGACTCCACTCCACTCGGTGAGTCTCCTATTGCCCCGGAGTACTGCAATTCCTCCGCCTACAATGCGGAAGACCACAGAAGCTAAGAAAAACTTGTCAAAATGGTTCACACAAAAGCATCCCCCTTCGACCGTGCGAAAGCTACCTCGGTCCAGAAATGAAGTACCCGAGTACTGAAAAGAACCCGAGCAAGAGGGGAACCGAGATTACGAACACTATGAACCCTACTATGCCCCGCCTATTTTCGCGCATTGGAACAAGCAAAATGCAAGAGCCGCCCACCCATGATATGAGAGACCAAACCAGAAGCATGAGCAAGATTGGCGGCGCTGAGTGGTCGACGGGCTGAGTCGATATCGCAAGAGTCGCTAGGATTCCAACTGTACCAGCGAGGCCTGAGGTTACAGCAGTCACCCGCAAAGGAACGTCAAGCTCTCGCCAAATGATTGGCGTTTTTCAGATTCACTCCTGAACGTTCAGCAGTTTGCCATTCGGATTAGTCTATCCATTATTTTGAATTCAGACGCAATTTCATCTGATTGTGCTGGAAGCCTCCTCGAGCAGAGCTAAGCATTATTACCTCATTCGAGGACCGAGCTTTGATCCGAGTGGATCCGTTAGAATATCGACAGAACAACCCTTACGCAAAACGGCTACATGACGAATACGAGCAGCAGTACGCCATCGCCAGCCTAGCACGGTCAAAGGGTCTCGACTCTTCCTCGAAAGTAGAGTCGCAGACTACCTATGACTTGGCTGAGAGGGTTGAGAAGGCAGTCGGCCCGCCCGGGGTCGCTGGGCGCATCCGCGAATTGAGCAAAATCATCTCCCGCGAGGAGACCGCGCTCAAGATCAGCGAAGAGATTGTTCTGGGCCGTTTCGGAAGTCTCGAGGAGGAGAAGGCAGCAGAGCAGGCTGTTCGAACCGCGCTAGCGGTCTTGGATGAGGCGGTAACCGTCGCACCCATTCAAGGTATTTACGCAGTCCGCATCCGATTGAATCCCGATCGTACACGGCATCTGGCAGTCTATTTCGCTGGCCCAATGAGGTCTGCGGGCGGGACCGAGATGGGGATGACCATGATCGTGGCCGACCATGTACGAAGAAAGCTGAACCTCCAAGCCTACAAAGCATCAGAGGCTGAAGCGCGAAGATTTGTGGAAGAGCTCAGGATCTACGAACGGGCTGTGGCCAGGTTCCAGTATCGCAACTCGGACGATGTCTTACATGATGCGATGCTGAAACTGCCAGTCGAGCCTAACGGAGTCGAAACAGACCCGATCGAAGTGGCCGTAAACCGGAACGTGCTCCGGGTAGAAACTAACAGGGTCCGCGGGGGAGCGCTGAGAGTAGTCAACGACGGCTTGCTCGGACGATCCCAGAAAGTTCTCCGAATAGTCGACAGGCTCGGCCTCGACGGCTGGGACTGGCTCAAGTCACTCAGGAGCACCTCAGCAGAAGGCGAAGAAGCCAAAGAGTTCATGTTCATGGAAGACGTCGTGGGCGGTCGGCCCATCTTCGCATTCCCTAGCACACCAGGCGGATTCAGGATACGGTATGGCCGATGCAGGAATACAGGCCTTGCCTCGATGGGCGTTCATCCCGCCACCATGGAGATTCTCGGCGGATTCCTCGCCGTCGGAGTGCAAATCAGAACCGAACGACCCGGAAAGGCAGGAATCGTAACCGCCGTTGATTCCATCGAGCCGCCGATCATAAAACTCGTCGATGGATCAGTTGCAAGGATCGAGAGTCCGAGCGAGGCGCGCGCAGTCAAGGATCGCATTCAGAAAATCCTGTTCCTAGGCGACCTAATGGTAGGATACGGAGAGTTCCTAGAAAACAACCGGACCCTCGTTCCCTCCGGATTCGTAGAAGAATGGTGGGGACAACTCCTGGCCGAAAAGCTGGCCAATCTCGAAACCATGGAAAAAGCTTCCTCTATCTCTGTCTCGCCTGATCGTCTCCAAACTCTCGCCAAAAATCCCTTATCGACAAGACCCAACGCCAAAGAAGCAATCGAGATCTCTAAACAACTCGGTGTTCCCCTGCATCCCTTCTACACTTGTTTCTGGGACGCAATCAAGCCCGGCGAGCTGCAGTATCTTCGTGAGAGAGTTCTGGAATTTTCGAAACCCTCAGAAGAAACCATACTCATCCCGAACGATATCCAGATCAAATCGCTACTTGAGAAGCTATGTCTCCCCCACAAAGTGGAGGGCGACTCGATACGTATCCTGGAAAACGAGACGCTCATCCTTCGAACCTTCTTCAGAACAGAGGATCGTGACTGGGTCCTGGGAGCTTCGACCACTCTAGAAAAACTGTCCGGACTGGCAGGATTTCCAGTGAAGAGTAAGGCGCCCAATTTTGTTGGAGCCCGAATGGGACGCCCAGAGAAAGCCAAGGAGCGAGTCATGACCCCCAAGGTTCACTGCCTATTCCCAACTGGCCAGTTCGGCGGGACCCGGCGCGATATTATCGAAGCTTCGCGGAAGCTCGCAGTAAGCTTGGAAGTTGTTGACCGCGTCTGCCCTAATTGTGATACTTGGGAGCCGCGCGTCAAGTGTCCCACATGTGGAGCTCTAACCGTTGAGCGCAGTTCCTGCCCAAGGTGCGGTCTGCCTGGAACAGGGGCCTGCAAGAACTGCAGTGTGGAGACAGTTACGTACAAGAGTATTCCACTCGATTTGAAACGTGTATTGGAGGAGGCGGAGAAGCGGGTCGGAATGGTGACGATTCCCGATTCCGTGAAGGGGGCTAAGGGACTGTTGAACCGGACGAAGACTCCCGAGCCCATAGAGAAGGGATTGCTGAGAGCGAAAACGGACGTCTCAATCTTCAAAGATGGCACCATCCGGTTTGACTCAACTAATGCCATTCTAACACAGTTTCGTCCCGGCGAAGTCGGGCTCTCGATCGAGAAGGCACGCGCACTGGGCTATGAGAAGGATATGGATGGCAAGATTCTCGAATCCCCGAATCAGCTTTGCCAGCTCGAAGTGCAGGATCTAATCGTCCCAGAAGCCGGCCTCCAGTATCTTCTGAAAGCGTCCAAGTTTCTCGACGACCTACTCTCCAACTATTATGGGATACAGAAGTTCTACAACGCTACGAGGAAAGAGGACCTGATTGGCAGACTGGTGGTGGGACTCTCTCCTCACACCTCTGTCGGGGTGGTCGGCCGGATTGTCGGATTTACCAAAGCTAGCGTCTGCTATGCCCATCCATTCTGGCACGCGGCCAAGAGGCGCGACTGCGACGGCGACGAAGACTCGATCTCGTTGCTGCTAGATGTTCTATTGAATTTCTCGCGGGAATTCATGCCGGACAGAATTGGAGGCCTAATGGATGCTCCATTGCTGCTTTCGCCACTCCTAAACCCATCCGAAATAGCACGACAGGCCTTGAACATTGAAACGGTAGCCCAGCTACCCGTGGAATTTTACGAGAAGACGTGGCAAAGTGTTCACCCGAGCGAAGTCGAGAGTCTAGTCCCCACCATGAACAAGCGGTTAGGATCCGACCACTGGAGTATCGGGTTTACTCACCCGACTGATGATCTAGACCGTGGAAGATTGATCAGCTCTTACAAAGAATTGCCGACCATGCTTGACAAAGTGAAGGAGCAGTTGCAACTAGCGGATCAAATTGTTGCCGTCAACGCTGCGGACGTAGCGCGTGGCCACAGTGTTTCGCAGTGGTGTTGAGAAGTATCTGGACGTGGCGACTGAGATGGTCAACAGGTATAAGATTCGTCCTTACTACCATCAGCGTCTGGACTTGATCAAGCTCGAACTGTCGGAGACGTTCAAGCCGCTGCCGGCGGAGAAGGAGCAGCAGAAGTTGCTGATCAGCGACTTCGCCTGAGGAATACTATCTGAGCCCCGCCTATCATCCACGAGCCTACTTGTCCGGTATGAGAAATGTTAGCAGAGGACTGGAATCTCGGACAAAGATCCTGGGGGTCATGGAGAAGGGCAAGACGCATGTCCGAGAAATTGGTGAGAAAGCAGGATTAAGCTCGGGCTGCGTAGCATATCATCTCAAGCTTCTCTTAAAGCAACGGGTCGTGGCCGTGACCCATTCGGGCCGAGCAGCCAGATGGACCCTGACGAAATATGGACAAGAGAAACTCTTCTCATAGTCGTGGGACCTGGGTCAATCCCGATCGCTTCCGCTTGACCTTCTCGTAATCGTCGTCCTAGACGCGTAATATCGTTCACCTTACGTCGATACCAAAAGTCTGGTGTCGGGTTAGTCTATGTTGTGGTTCGGGTCAGCGCAATGGATCATCGTTCGGTTTCGCTCCTAGTTTTGGAATTGTGCGATGCTGCTCTGTAGCGGCCCGGGTTCTGTCTTGATCGCTTTGAAGTCCAACTCTGCAAGTCCGGCTAGTCGTCGGAACTCGTTGACGCTACCGGGTCCAAATCCTGCGAAGTGGTTGTTGAAGAATATGTAGCCCTGTTTGAACAGGCTAGACTTCTCCTCGAGCGCCGTGTACCATTTCTTCATGGTCTGTGTCTGGTCTCTCTGTGGGGCGCTGAAGTTGGTGATTACACGATCGCCTACCATGCGGAGGTAAGCGATGTCACCAGTCTGCTCTGTTGGTGTTGGGGCGTACTGGTTCTCGGACCAGGCGAGCGCGACGTTATTGTCTGCGAGTAGCTTGTAGGTTTCGGGTTTCCACCACGATTTGTTGCGGAATTCGATGGCGTGTTTGTACTTCTCGTCTAACTGCGGGAGGAACGTTTCGAGCGCTTCTTTGTCCTTCTTCATGTTGAACGAAGGCGGTAGTTGGATGACTAGTGCTCCGAGCTTTTCGCGGAGTTCGCTCATTGACTTGTAGAAGCGTTCCAGCTGGGCTTGGCTGTCACGGAGCTTCAGCTCGTGTGTGATCTTTTTCGGAAATTTTGCTGTGAAGATGAAATTGTCAGTTGTTACCTTCCGCCAATTGTTGACCATTAGCGGCGAAGGGGTGCGGTAGTAAGTGGAGTCGATTTCTACGGCGTCGAATATTGTCGAGTAGAGGTGGAGATAGTCTCCAGGTTTAGCGTTCTTCGGGTAGAAGGGTCCGACCCAGTCCTGATAAGACCAGCCGCTACAGCCGATATGGAGCCTTTTGGGGTCAGGAAACAAATGCTTACTAACTATTCGGCCTCATCTCCCCAGGTTAAAGGATTATTTCCCACCCAGAGACGATGGCAATCCTAAAGAGGCTGAAAGATTCTACGGGTTGAGAGATTCTCTATGGAAACAACTGTTAGAGTAGTGCCCGAAGGATACCACACTGTCACTCAGAGCCTTGTCGTCAAGGGAGCAGACCGACTTCTCCAATTCCTCAAAGAGGGGTTCGGAGGAAAGGAGTCAGGAATATTCAGGATGCCGAACGGAACGATCGCTCATGCAGAGATAACGATTGGAGACACTCGAATAATGCTTGGCGAGGAAACTCCCGAGTGGCTGGAAATGCCAGGCCGAGCCTATATCTACGTGAAGGACGCCGACGCTAGTTATAGGCAGGCGCTTCAAGCGGGCGCAACCTCTCTGCGCGAGCCAGCGGATCAGTTCTATGGCGATCGAACGGCCACAGTCAAAGATCCGGTCGGAAATGTCTGGACTGTCGCGACACACAAGGAAGATCTGTCCCAAGAGGAACAAATGCGGCGCTTGGCCGCTCAGAATATTTCCAGAGCATAGAGGAAGATCAGGGCCCGAGGTGGTGCCTTTCAGACCCTGCTTAGGCCATATGCCTAGAGTGGGCTACGTTCCTTTGATGAGTATGTCTTTGCCCTCTACTCTGACATCGTAGCTCTGCTCTGGACGACCCGCTGGGCCTTGTGTTACCTCGCCAGTCCTAAGATCAAAACGTGAGCCGTGCCAGGGACACTCGACTTCGTAGTCGTAGACCATTCCCGCGTCCAGTGGACCCTCCTCGTGGGTACAGAGGTTTCCAATCGCGTAGTAGTTGCCGTCGATGTTAGCGAGAAGTACGTCCCTGCCCTCTACAGCAACTTTTCTCGTTACACCCGGAGGCATCTCCTCCGTTGAAGCTACCCTAGTATATCCTTCTGCCTTGACTGATGACATTACACTTGCGAGACCCTACTGCTAGAGTATTACGTGTTTCCACGCGAGGAACACTATTCGTATATTTCCGGTCCTGTTCAGGCTATCTCAAGGAAGAAAATCCCGATAGGAGAACCACGCAATAATAGTGTGGAGTGAACGAGGATGGATAAGCAGTCGACGATTAGGAGTATAAGGTCCAGCTACAAGATAGACCAAGTCGAGAACGGCTGGACAGTCTCAACGGGAGACGGCAACATGTTTGTATTTCCGGACGCGAAGGAGTTGGCTGAATGGTTCTGCATGATCGTAGGCGTAACGATGGACGGAAAGAAAGAAGACCCACTAGAGACGGAGATACGCAAGCTCGTCAAATCCTACAATCTTGTCGCCGAGGACGTCGACAAGCGCTTCCTAGCCAGCCACATCCGAGCTTAGCTTCTTCAGATCCAGTCTCCAAAGACCAGTCCGATTATCGTTCCGATAATGACCAGGCCAAAAGAGATCTGCATGTTAGAATAGACATCTCTATCCCGGACAATTTCTCCAATATACTTCACAGCATCAAAATGAGGATGAGCCTAGCGAGCAGAACGATTCCAAAGTTAGGGACGAATCCGACCAAGATAAGGATCGAACCCGGCGCGCCAACACCCATTGCCTGGGAACAGAGAGGGCATGACCATGGGATTCTTGTGAAAACAATCAACCTTGTCGCCAAAGATGCGAGGTTACTCGGATACCTAAAAAAAAACACTTAACGGCCCGTGGCTCGCCTCAGCGTGAGGAATAGTTCAATAAAATGAGCTCAGAAAGGAAAACGTTCGATTTCATCCAGCTCGAACATCTACCTGATAAACCGAGAAAGACTGGAATCATCGAGTTTCGGGGACCCTACTACACGCCCGTAACCTACGGCTACCTCAACGATCTCCTGGACGACTGGGGAGAATATGTTGACGGCTTCAAGTTCGCGGGTGGAAGCATGCGCCTCCTCGATCGCGACAAGACCCGGAAGATGATCCAGCTCTGCCACAAGTACAATGTCTATGTTTCAACCGGGGGATTTGTTGAACGAGTCATCGTCCAGGGACCAGAAGCGGTCGACAGGTATCTCGAAGAATGCAAGTCGTTGGAATTCGACATGGTTGAGGTTTCTAGCGGACTTGCATCTATCAAACTCGAAGACAAAGTCGCTATTGTCAAACAGGTCCAGAAGCTAGGCATGAAGGCCAAGCCCGAGGTCTCGATGATGATTGGCGCGGGGGCTGGAACCCATATTGTCGGCTACAAGACCAAGATGCGGACCTTCGCGGACGTCGCCAAGGAAACAACAGCCCACCTCGACGCCGGCGCAAACATCCTCATGCTCGAATCAGAGGGCATCACGGAAGACCTTCCTCCGAGCAAATGGCGGAAAGATGTGGTCAAGAAACTCGTCGACAAGTTCGGTTACCACACTTGGATGTTCGAAGCCTCAGATCCGCCTGTCTTCAAATGGTACCTGAAAACATTCGGCAAAGATGTCAACCTCTTCATCGACCACAGCCAGATCGTCGAATTCAACGCGTGGCGGCTCGGACTCTGGGGAGACGGCGACATCTGGAAAGGAAAGAAACTATCCTACCCCGCTGGCAAAAGTTAATTTCACTAGTATCTGTTCGCTCAAGCAGTAGAGCCATGACCGATTTTGTTAAAGTGGCATCAACCGCCGAGATTCCTCAAGGCGGAATGAAGAAGGTAATGCTCGGGACACAGCAAGTCCTCCTCGTGAATATTGGCGGCAATTTTCACGCCATTGGAAACGTCTGCACACATGTGGGCGGTCCTTTGGACCGTGGAAAGCTGGAAGGTCACGAGGTCGAATGTCCCTTGCACGGGTCTCGCTTCGATGTTACGACCGGTGCAGTAAAAAGAGGCCCTGCCGCCAAGCCTGAGTCTTCATATGAAGTCAAGATCGAAGGCCAGGACATCAAGCTAAGACCCAGACAGTGATCGAAGAGCTATACTATCGCTCTCTTTCCACCTCTAGTGTAGTATCGGATTAGGGCCGTTCCGACCACAGGTATCACGATGATTCCTGCCAAAACTGGGATCGGTTCGGCGAAGATGGTCTGAAAGTTTGCTATTACTTCGTGAAGAAACAGGTAGAACCAGACAACGAGAAGCGCTAGTCCCGCGGCGAGCAAGGGGACCTGGATTGGTTTTAGTTGTGGGAGTCTCGGAAGCTTGTCTCTCCTCTGCGTCTCTCCGGCCGCGAAAAGGACGAAGATCGCTGCGTAACCAATCGGCCAGATCCCACCGGTCGTTCTGATGAAATCCGCAAACTCTCTGACGTGTACAAAACTAAGGGGATAGAATGCCCATATCATTAGCACTGCAAGAGATCCGAAGAGAAATCCTCTATCAAGCAAATGGCTGTTCTGGGCGAATCCGTAGGTTCGTCTCCAAGGCACTGGCTGGGTTCCCTCTCGCAGATCTTGGTCTGCCGCGTTTGCATAGCCTAGGGGATCCTGCTGATAGAAGACGATACGATCTTCCTGGGAGAGAGGCTGCTCGTTCATGTCTTGGTCGTACATTCCCAGTTTGACGAGTCTGGTGAGCGGATAGAACCATTCGACCCCCCTGTCTTTTGCGGTAGTAAAGGAGTCTTGTAGCGCGTGAAGGAAGACGCCGAGCGAGAGGAATGGGCTGAGCAGATAGGCGAATACGATGAGGAATACGTTGTGGAATCTTGCTCGGTGATATTGCTCGTCAGCGTAGACCTGCTCCTTAACGTACCAATATTCCCTGTCAAGATCGGGAATCAATGTCCCCATTCCTACGAGTAGTGCGATCTCAGGCTTGCCGAAGAAAACTAGCGCAACAGCCAGTCCAAATGAAAGATGCGACGGTAGATCCAAACATTCCAGCTTGTCTTTCAATGAATAAAAGACCTATTCAGGTCTGGGACGCGAAACAAGAGGGCTGATGAATCTGGGTTCGAGCCGCTGATTAGCGGAGGGCGAGCAAAGAGATAATCTTCGTGATGTCTTTGACCTTCTCTAATTGCCAGAGGCTATCGAGTATTTTTCTCGATTGAGTCTTGGGTAAGTACCTCTTGGTTAGTCTATCGAATTTGTGTTCGACTTCTTGGTCGGTCATCGGGTTCTTTGGGTGTCCCTTGTGATAATCGACCTGCTTGGTTACGACTTTTCCAGAGGATAGTTTGACCGTGACCCGGTTAGCGACCGCCTCGGGATACCTTGCGCTTAGCTCTTTGTCCTCGACAACTGTGATCCTCTTGAGGAAGTCGAGTATCTTCGGGTCTCGATATTTTTTCTCGCTGTAGGTGTAATTGTCTATCTTGCCCTCGAGTAGTGCCATCGCGACAATGTAGGGTAGACTGTGGTCTGCGGTTTCCTTGGTCATCGGATTCCACTTCTCGAGATCCCTGCCGAGAATCGTGTAGCCGGCTTCGTGTGAGGCGATCTCGACCGAGGCGATGTCGTCGGGGTTCTCGATCTCCTTCCTGGCCTCTAGTGCTGCCCAGATGGATGTTTGAGAGTGGATCTCTGCTGGGAAGAATTTCAGATATGTGCCGGCGATCTTGAAGGAGCCGTTTCTTCCGCCAAAGTCGTCGATGTTGATCTGGAAGGGTCCGGATACTTGTTTGAAGAATCCCATCTCGCCTTCAAAGATTGGCGACGGCCCCGTCATACCTTGTTGTGCTAGGAGGGCTGAGAAGACGCCGTTTCGCGCTGCGTTGGCGAACGAGCATCCTTTCCACATAGACAGCTCTCCAGCCCTTACTTGGCGCATTGTGATGTGAGAATTCAGAGCCAGGTTCACTGCCTCAGTCAACTCATCGCTGCTTAGGGTCATGAGTTTGCCTGCGGCCAACGCGGTGGAAGCGAGCCCGTAGCAGACATGGTCCCAACCTCTATGTCGGATGTCGGCCGCATCGCAGAGCCTGCACTGGATCTCATAGGCTAGGATGATAGAGAGCAGCAAGTCTTTCCCGGTGGCGCCTTCAGCTTCCGCAACTGAGAAACAGGGTCCAATATTGTCGCTTGGGTGAGCTGGTTCTTTGGAAAGGTATGTGTCGTTGTAATCGAAGTATCTGACCATAATTCCATTTACGAAGGCGGCCAGATCATGAGTCGTCTTTTTACTGGTTCCAAAAAGGGTCGCGCCTTTTTCATATCTCGCGGTCTCCGCAACCTTCCGCGAAATCTTCACAGGCTCTGCGTTGAAGGCCCCAATCCCGCAGGCCAGACTGTCAACGATTCTCTTCTTCGTCTCATGAATAACATCCTCCGAGAGATCCTGATACTTCACTGATTGGACATAAGTGGCTAGTTCTTGTGCGATGTTCAACTCTGAACTCGTTTCGCTCGCGAGTCTGCGGATCTAATGAATCTTTGACCGAACAGCAGTGGGTCTCTTGACCGAAATATCTCTCTACAAGAGTAGAGGTGCTATTCTTCCTTCCAGCTCATCAGCACAGACCCGACTATGATGAAAAAGGCTGCGAGGCCGAGCGCAATGACCGTGTTCGTCAATGCTTGCGCTGGTTCGAGGTAGATCATCGCGTCTCTCAGACCATTGTTGATGTATGTGAGAGGAAGATATTGAGCGATAACTTTCAACACTGTTGGCATTGTATCTGTTGGCCAGAAAGTTCCGGCGAGAAACATCATTGGGAAGGTTATCGCGTTGGCCGCAGCCTCAGCTCCATCCGCCTCCTTGACGAAATTGGCGAGTACCATTCCTATTCCTGGGAACAGGAGGGCTGCCGCGACGACAAGAGCGACAGTGTAGATGTCGATAGTCGCCGTGACTCCGAAGACGACCCTGCCGAAAAGGAGTATCACCGTTATCGAGATTGCAGCAAGGAACATCTGGTATCCAACCATTCCCAATATCCATTCTATCTTGGATAGTGGCGTGGTTGCGAGTTTCTTGATGATCTTCAGATCCCTGTACCTCCCGTTCGTCTCGACAGCACCGAAGATCCCACTCGTCAGGAGGGTCATTCCTATGACACCTGGGATGAAGAAGTCGATGTACCGAGTGCTATGGGCTATTATGGGAACTTGCTGGACGCTGACGCTAGCAGTAGAGTTTGAGAATCTGGCCGCGTATTGAGAAGAGACCGCGCTAACCACGCCGGAAAGCGGTCCTGAGGCTTGGTCGCTCTGGTCCAGATACAGCCGGATATCTGCCTTGCCGGTCGCGGTCAGATTGTTCTGGAATCCGACTGGGATTATGACCAGTCGTTGCCCTCGATTGTTGAGTTGAGCGTCATCTCTCACGTAGGCTAAGGGATTGGCTGTCTCAGCAGCAACCATGTGCAGGTTGAAAGCGCCTGTCTGGTTCAGCGCGTTGACGTATCCGAGAGAAGCCTGGGTCGGCGTCGGAGCGCTTGTCACCAGGTCCTGGTTTTGGACATATAGGTCGAACTTTGTATTTCCGTTGCCGAAGATCGCCCCGAACAGGACGATGAGGAGAATGGGAAAGAGCAGGGTCCAGAATATTGTGCTTCTGCTCCGGAACCAAGTCCTGACGTGTCCCCTAACAATTGTAAAGATTCGGCTCATGCTACCTCGCCCTCCTCTGAAACTCGTCTGCCGGTCAGGTTGAGGAAGACGTCGTCGAGTGTTGGACGGTTGACTTCGATTTCCTTGTTCCCCAGTGGCGTTTGGCCAATTGCGATCAGGATATTCGTCAATTCCCCATTATTGAGAGGGATGTGAATGTCTCCCGCGTTCTTGACGACTGGTTTCGAGATTTCTGAAGGGAGATACTTGAGCCCGTCCTCTCCACCCTCTCTAATCACAAGAGTTTTCTTTCCACCGTAAGAATCTATCAGTTCACCTGGAGTGCCGGAAGCAACTATCTGCCCGTGATCAATGATTGAGACAGTATCCGCGAGATACTCGGCTTCTTCCATGTAGTGGGTGGTGAGAAACACGGTCTTACCCTGATGCTTCAACTGTTCGATTATACTCCAAACGTCTCGACGGGCGCGCGGGTCCAGCCCGGTTGTGGGCTCGTCCAAGAACACGACACTCGGATCATTCACCAATGCTACCGCGAGCCCAACCCGTTGCTTGAGACCCCCGGAGAGGGTTTTGAACTGCGAGTCACGCTTATCCTTCAGATCGACCAGTTCTATCAGCTGGTCGGGATCTAGATGATGATCATACATGGACCCGAAATAGTCAATGTTCTCCCGGACCGTTAGACGATCAATCGCGTTAAAATCCTGTGGCAGAACCCCGATCCGCTTCCTGATCTCAGCCTGATCTGAACGCTTGCTCACGTCATAATCGAGAACCTTTGCCTGTCCTCCGGACGGAGCACGAAGGCATTCGAGGATCTCAACGGTGGTGGTCTTCCCGGCGCCATTCGGGCCGAGGAACGCGAAAACTTCTCCTTTCGAGAGCCGAAACGAAATCCCGTTGACAGCGACTTTGTCCCCGTACTTTTTCGAGAGATTGTTCACCTCAACAATACCGTCTGACCCAGCTGCCGGGGAACCGTTGGGAAGCGTCATCGTGTTGACGCCCCTATCGGACCACGAGTCTGAGATTGAACGGTATGATGATTAATCGAATCTCTTCCGGATTTCTCCGCGTCTGGCATTACATTCTGTTTTCCTCCAAGGAAGGCGTATGTTCGTCCGTGCCTATTAACGGCGGTGCACACTCGGTAGTCACTTCCAGTGATTACTTGATTAACGGAGTAGACGCGATTGACCACGATTCTTCTGCACCATCTAAAAGTGACTGGCAAGTCATTATTTAAACGCGTCGGTCATTTTTAAATATAGCATCGACGGAATCGTAGCATAGCTATGCCGAAGGTCGTCCCGGGGTATAAGAAAGAGGCCGAGACCAGAATCATAGAAGCTGCAACCAAGATCTTCGCCGAGAAAGGATACCATGAAGCGACAATGGATGATGTCGCGAAACACCTCGGCGTCAGCAAGGGCGCAATATACCTCTACTTTCCAAGCAAAGAACATCTCTTCGAGGCCATGAGCAGAAACGCTCCCCCAGCTTTCAAGGAGATACTCTACTCGACCTTCAGTATCGGGACAGACCCCGTCGAAAGCGCCAACCGGTTCTTCGATTTGATGATGAAAAGATTCGGATCATACCCGAGATTGAGCATGGAGATACTGTCTGAAGCCTCTCGAAATCCAAGTTTGAAGCGAATTCTGCGGCAGAACCAGGAACAGACGGCGAAATCACTGGTAAGCTTTCTAGAAGAGTCGCGCAAGATGAAGCTGATAGATGAAAGTGTCGACCTTGCGTCGCTGGCCTATGCGCTGATAGCTCTCTGGAACGGGCTCGAAACACTAGTTGTCTCCGGACTTACCATAGCGGAGGCGAAGAAGGCCTGGCTGGAAGGATTCAAAGCCATTTTCCTTCAGCCATCCAAGATCATTTCGAAGCTCGATTACGCACCCGGTCGGACAGGCCAGAAAACCGGTTAGGAAAAAGGGTAAAAGTCGTAGGACCATCCTCAGAACTCAAGAGGAATCCTTGTGTCAATAAATATTGGAAAAATCCTCGGGATACCCATTCGAATTCACTGGACACTCTGGCTGGTCTTTCTCCTAATAGCCTGGTCCCTAGCAGTGGGATACCTACCTCTAACCTATCCTCAAGCAACCTACCCGCAAATGACCCCGACAGTTGACTGGATTGTCGGAGTAGTCTCGGCACTGCTACTGTTCATTGCAGTGCTAGTTCACGAATTATCTCATTCGTACATTGCGAAAAAGAACGGACTGCCGATCGCTAGGATTACTCTCTTCTTCTTCGGCGGGGTATCCGAGATGAGCGAAGAACCCAAGGACGCGGGCCTCGAAGTAAGAATGGCAGCTGCGGGACCCCTGACCAGTTTCGCGATAGCAGCTATTCTAGGTGCTCTCTGGTATGTTGGACGACTAGTCAGTTTCCCGACCCCAGTTATCGCCGTCCTCGGCTACAATGCTCTCATTAACGCCGCACTTGGTGCGTTCAACTTGATCCCAGCATTCCCGTTAGATGGTGGCCGCGTACTACGGGGAAGCTTGTGGAGGAGCTCGAAGAACCTTCTCAGCGCAACGAGAAACGCTACCAGAGTTAGCGAGATCCTCTCACTGTTGATGATCGCCGCCGGACTTCTGCTAGTCGTGGCAACAGCCGATTTTGTCAATGGCATCTGGATAATCTTCCTAGGCTGGTTCATCCGATCCGGCGCGGAGACGAGCCTCCAGCAGACCCAGATGACAGAAGCCCTGCATAGAATCAGCGTCGGCGACATTATGACACGGAACCTCCTAACAGTCGCGCCTAACATCACGGTTCAACAACTAGTCAATGACTACTTCCTCGTTCATCCTCACGGCGGATATCCAGTTGTCCAAGACGACAAGCTCCAAGGGGTAGTCACCATGAGCTCCGTCAGATCCATACCTAGAGAAAAACGCGAGTTCGAAACCGTTAGTCAGGCAATGGTTCCGTATGATAGAGTAGTGGCAATCAGTCCAACCGCTTCCGCAGCCGAAGCAATGCGCAAGATGGCCCAAAGACAAATCGGAAGATTGATCGTGACAGACGGCGACAAGATTCTGGGAATCATCACCCGTGGGGATCTCATGAAAACTATCAAGACTAGACAAGAGCTGGGGGTCCAGAACAGCCCCTACCGCTAGCTTGACCCGGTTGCACAAGGAAGCCCACGGGGACTGGACGTCTCGGGAGATCAGGATACCTCCGGGGGGCGGGAAATTTCACGATACAGATTCTGGGCTGGTTTCAGAACATGATTCGTAACCGGTTTCAGAGCTTGTTTCAGTATCGGTTTCGGTTGGCGATCCGAGAACCTGTCATACGAGGACCACGGGCGACCAAAAAATCCTCTATCTTCCAGCTCTTTAGGAGTTGTCACATGAGTGAGGTCGTAGACGTTTGGCCTCGGACTGAAGATCCGAGGAGAATTAGCATGATTATGAGCACATTTTCAATTCCACGCCAGTTCCAAGGCGTTTTGCAGGGGACTATTAGGATCATTAGAGGAGAATAACAGGAACGGATGGGCAATCACGGATGAGATTAGACGATCTGATCTTCTGCAAGACAGGTGCGATGTCGTTCTATGACAAGAGCATTCCTAGCGAGGTCCTGACTGAGATTTTGACTGCTACAACTTCTTGCAGCTGGCTTGGCAGATGGAGGATGCTCTGTGTCACTGATGGGAGTCGGCGCCACCGTGTGGTCGAGGTGTGGCAGGACGCGCTGAAGAAGATGGGAAGGATGAAGGATGTATCGTTCGTTGAGAGGTGGAAGCTGGCTCCAGTTTTCATCGCTTTCTCCCAACCTAAGACCTTCGATCCGTTCGGATGGGTCCCTGCGGAGTACGCAAGGACCTATTCGATACAAGAGGTGGGAACAGCTGTTCGAAGTTTGGAGCTCAAAGGCCTCGAACGTGGAATTGGACTTCACGGAATAATGGGCCTGCTAATGCCGGAAGTTGGCAACGGGGTCAAGACCGAACTAGGCATACCGGAAGATCATGAACTCGTATTCTTCGGAATAATGGGCTACCCAAACGAAAAAGCAGAACAGAGTTTCCCGAAACTGGAAGAAGTATGCTACTTCGAAACCTGGACATGACCCTAATCAATCAAACCTTCGAAATGCTCTCTATCGAAACATGAAGAGCAAATTCACTGGGGTCACGGTCATACTGTCGTAAACTCAACTTCGGCATTCATCAAGACGGACAAGAAGTCTGTCTGGCCGCTGTCGATGATTATGACGCAATTGTCGCCGGTCGGCACTGGGAACCTAGCGCTGGTGATTACTGGTTGTGTGATGTTGCCGCTCTCGTACAGGATATTGCTCGACCTGTGGGATTGGAGGTCGTACGAGTATCGTATCGGGTCCTTCGGGATGAACGAGACGCAGACGCTGCTGCTGATGATGTGCATCTCCATCGAGGCGGGGTTCGTGCATGTCGGTGGGGGTCTTGGTCCGGATATGTTCTGGATGAGCCATAGGACGCACGGGGCGAATGAGATGGTCAGGTAGCTGTTCATCTGCCTCGCTTGAATGTTGAATGGTATGGTAATGTTCGCTGTTGGGGACCCGTTAGCGGAGTGTTGCACTGTGGATGTGGCGTTGTTGGTTGCTGTTCCTATGATCCATTGGGTCTGATAGCCGTTCGGATCGTATCGAGGATCGCCAGTGTATTGCAGGCTGTTCTGGACACGGTAATAGTACCAGCCTGTGAACCCTGCTAGAACGATTATGGCGATGGTTTCTCCGATAATTATTCCTGTTCGCAACGGAATCCGCAACATGCCGCTGGATTACTCTCAGCAACGATTTATTCGTTTACAACTTCAGGTCGTTTCGTCTTCGTGTCTGAGCGATAGCCGAAAGATAGCTCAGCGACCATTCTCTACTTCTAATTCTCTAACACGGAATCAGAGAGGAACTCTCGCAGCTCGTTTCATGCTGAGGTGGTCTAGAAGAAGGGACTCGTCCTTAGTTGAGTTCGGCTTCTACGAGCTTTTTGAGTAGTGATCTGTGGCAGCGGTTCGGGTCCTTGTCCGTGCAGAGGAGTGTGATAGGACCCTCTCGTGCGTAGCCTGCTATTTCTTTGATCAGCTTTCGCGGAAGTTCTCCCTTCATTTCACTCAGGTACCGTTTCTCGAACTGCGCCCAAGTAATCTTGCCAGCTTTCCATTCTTTGATAAGCTCTCGACTCGTCCCTACGTCTTTCAGCCATAAGTCCACGGATTCCTTCCGGACTCCTCTAGGCCATAGCCTCATTACGAGAATCCGCTTACCGTCACTCGGCGATGGCTTGTCGTATACAGTCTTCTCTATCTGAATAGATGGCAAAGCTCTGATCTAGTCTAGAAGTTCGCGGGTGAGAAATGTTGCTACTTTAGAACTCGGACTGGCTCCTTGCTCCGCGTCACCACGAAACCTGACACGCTACCAAGGACTGCGGCTCTAAAGGCTCCCTGGCCTCTCGAACCAACTATGATGAGGCCGCAGTTGGAATATTCAGCGTACTCCACCAGCCGCTGCGCCGGATCGTCTCATTAAGGCCCAATTTCGAAGACGAGCGAGGGGAAAGGCTTTTCGGGACTAAGGTCTATTCTTCGAAATCATTTCATTTGGCCGAATGTCGACAAGAAGCGAGTGGTAGCATGGCCACGCACACTCGATTTGCCAGGAACTTTACCCCTGATCTGCGTAGGCTGAAGAGTTGGCCATCGATGAAGGGTAGCCTTTGGAGACAACCCTACCTCATCGAACTCACTTACGCAAAAAACTTCCAACTCGTGAAAGAGTCAATCCCCGGTAAGAAGCTGAAGATTCTCGAGGTTGGCTGCGGAACCGGTTTCATGAGCCTTGAGCTTGCGAGAATGGGACACTACGTAACTGCAATCGACCGGAACAAGGATCTTGTTAGTCTCGCTAAGCGCACAGCAAGCACGGATCCTTACAGGAAGACCCGTGGCGGCCTAACCTTTGACATTGCCAACTTTGACAGATGGACTGGCCGGCCAGAAGCCTACGATATCGTCCTGTTTAGTCGAGTGCTCCACGATATGCCTCAACCCGAAAGGATACTCTCTAAGGCACGCGTACAATTGAAGGAATTTGGTAGAATCATTTGTCTCGAATACGCATACAACCTCCTAGATCGCAGAGCCGCAACCTGGCTATTCCAGATCAGAAGAATCTTGGAGGTAGCCGGTTGGACACAATTACCGCACCTGCCGGAAAAGCCGCACGTTGGCGTTAACAAGATTATGAGAGAGAATTCGGAGAGGAAACAGCACATCAACAGTTATAATGAAATGCGAAAGCCTCTCGTAAAACTCTTCGATGAAGAGCTTCTCTCTTGGCACCCTTACCATTACTGGGACATACTCGCGAATATGCGGATCCCCGACAAGAGGCAGCAAAAGAGCTTCGCGGCTCTACTGAGAAGTATCGAAGAGTTTCTGATAAGATCAGGCGAGATTCAACCTGTGCTATTCAGATTCGTGGGAACGAAGACGCGACGATAAATCCATACGACCGCAGGGCAGGGTTCCTCATTCGCCTTGCAGTTCATGATATGATTCGACGGCTTCTTTCGTCACGAATGCTAGTATGATTCCAGTCGCCAGATAGTCGGCCCACCAAATTCCTAGGAAATACTCTGCGAGGAGGCCGCCGAGCAGAGCCACCGCCATGAAGAGACATGTAACCGACTCTATGGCGTCCATCGAGAGAGGCAGCGACCGCGTCTCTCTCCCTATTCTTTTCTTCTGAACGTAGAGGTACGGCATCACGATCACCGCCCCAACAGCAACGACGATCCCCAGCAGTGATCCCTCGGGTCTCAGCCCTGTAACGTAGGAAAGGATTGAGCCTAGTCCGATTACAGGAATGAGAGCGAAGAGTAGCGCATTCGTGAATCGCTCCGTTGTCTTGCGATGCATTCCGCCTCGTCCAGCAATGATCGAAGAGTCCTTCCGCAAACCTGCCAAGACCGCTATGCCAGAAACAAGCTCTACTAGGCTATCACCGCCAAAAGCCAACAAGGCGAAGCTTCCGGACATCACTCCGAATCCAATCGACCCTAATACTTCAACTATCATCCATGCCGAGCTTAGGTATTCTACTTGGATACCATTTCTGATTCTCAATCGTCTCCATGATTGATGAGAATCATTGCAACAGCACGAGGCACAGGTGGAACAGTCTGCGGGAGTGCGGCAACCTTCACAAGAATCTTCGGCACAACCACAAGTCTGGCATGAAGGTGGTGCCGAAGAAACTCCGAATCCCATCGAAAGTTCGGTATGTTATCTTGCCATGGCTGTATTTAGCCAATAATTGTTCTAACCAGGCCTCGTTTCCGGGCCCTATTGCTCTCTGAAGAGCCTGGACTCGCAGCAGAATCTTCGGTGGGAAGAGAATCTGCTAGAGTGAAGTTTGGCGGCTAGGGGACCAGATCAAGCCGAAAATCCCGCCTAGCACCATCAATAGGGACCCGACCACGAAGCCGAAGGCCGTTGGAAACGCCAGCACCGCTCCCACCAGCACTAGAACCGAGCCCATTCTGATATCTCCCAGTCTCGACGAGTTCATCAAGAAGACCCCGAAAGCTGCAATCGCAACACTCACAACCAGCAGGGGCACCCATATCCAGACATAGCCTCCCCAGCCGGACATTCCCCATGGAGAGTAACCGTTCATCATTCCCGTCCCGCCATAGTAGCCTCCCATCATTCCGCCCATCATACTCCCATATCCGAAGGCCCCGAACATTCCCGACCCGGCTACTCCGACTATTAGTGCCGCTATGGCGGAAACTATCAGACCCACTAAGGACAGGGCGAAGGGAACGATTGGCCTATTGTCTATCCTTTTTTGCATACGTTCTCGGATGATGTGAGAACGAACCGAGAAAATAGGCTAGCGGTCCACATTGCACCCTAAACGGGCACAATGTGTCACACCGGCCTCGCCGCTACTTGTGGCTGTATCTTCGAGGGTCCTTGTCGAAGCTCGTCTTGCACGTGGCTGAGCAGAAGACGACGTTCTTTCCCTCATAGTTTGAAGTGAACTTTGTCTTCTTCTCGTCCACTGTCATTCCGCAAACTGGGTCCTTTTGCAAATCGTTCACCTCCTAGATTCTCAGGTTGAGTCTTCGGAGCAGGAGCGAGTTGGAAACCACTGTTACCGAGCTTATCGCCATCGCCGCACCTGCAAGCAGAGGGAGGACCTCGTAGATTCCTGCCCCTAGAACCGGGACCAGGACACCCGCCGCTATTGGAATCAGGGCAACGTTGTAGAAGAAGGCCCAGAGCAGATTCTGCTTGATTTTGCTGACGGTTGCCTTGCTCAGGTCTATTGCCCTGGGAACATCTGCCATGTCATCCCTGATTAGCACTATTCCGCCAGTCTCCTTCGCAACATCCGTTCCGCTGCCTATTGCTATGCCAACGTCCGCGGCGGCCAATGCAGGTGCATCATTTATCCCGTCCCCCACCATTGCAACCTTCTTTCCACCCGCCTGAAGCTTCTTCACGATCTCCTCCTTCTGATCCGGTCGGACGTTTGCAACTACCGTATCGATGCCAAGAGTTTCTGCTATTGCCTTCGCTGTTCTCTCGTTGTCGCCAGTAAGCATCACGACTTCCAATCCTCTCTTCCTCAACGCGACAACTGTCCTGGCGGAAGACTCTTTCACAGTATCTGCCAAGCCTATGAGCGCCACTGGTTGTCGGTCCACCGCGAGGAGTGTGACGGTCTTTCCCTGAGTCTGCAGGTCCTCCATTCTTACCGAATATGACTCAACCGGGATTGAGAACTTGCTCATTAGCGCCGGATTGCCGAGTAAGATTTCTCGTCCTTCCACCCTCGCCTTTACTCCTAGACCGGGAAGCGCTTCGAAGTCTGAAGGGTCGGCCAGGTCTATTCTCTTGGTCTGAGCAGCGTTCACGACGGCCGCCGCAAGAGGGTGTTCACTTCCTTTTTCCACGGCTCCAGCATAGGCGAGTATCTGAATCTCCGTGAGTTTTCCAATAGGAACAATGTCGGTGACGGATGGTTGACCCTTGGTGAGAGTCCCTGTCTTGTCAAAGATTACCGCGTTTATCTTGCCTGCCTCTTCCAGCTGGTCTCCTCCCTTGATCAAAATCCCGTTCTCAGCACCCTTGCCTGTTCCTACGAGCAGGGCTGCTGGCGTGGCGATTCCCAGTGCACAAGGGCAGGCGATGATTACGACTGAGACGAAGGCCAGGAGCGAGAATGCGAGTCCTATCCCTGCGACGAAATACCAGAAGAGAGCGGAAGCTGTGGCTATCAGTATGACTGACGGTACGAAGTATGCCGACACCTTGTCGGCAAGCCGTTGCAAGGGTGCCTTTCCAACATGCGCTTCCTCGACGAGCTTTGCGATCTGAGATAGCACAGTGTCTTGTCCGACCTTTTTT
>WNGQ01001086.1_pt1 | contig 31070 bp, 29 predicted proteins | sample 5407661 | NCBI WGS metagenome assembly WNGQ01 (sample SAMN13153382, study PRJNA577476) | soil metagenome | isolation source: 60 cm soil or saprolite under Garry oak tree replicate 2 | place: USA:California | collected 2016-06-15 | reverse complement strand
GGCGTTCGGGATTGTTCATGCCGTGCTCCTTGCTGCCGGGAACATCGCGTGCATTGTACGCCGCCCCAAATGCGCTACCCGGTTTTGGGTACTGGGGCGACTTGACCGGCAGCGAACGGCAGCGCATCCTTTTCCCCTAAGGCCCACTCCCCAGGGAGGGAAACGGGCTCACACAAAGGGAGGGACCATGACCGCACGTCATCCGTTTGTTCTTGCCATTGCAGCGCTCGCGCTCTTTGCGTTCAACTCCGGCGCCCGGGCGGAACCCACCAAAACCGTAGCTGTCGACTGCTCCGCCGGCGAGACGATCGCCAAGGCACTCACTCTTGGGGAAGAGCGCAAGCCCTTGCTCGTCCAGATCAGCGGTACCTGCAGCGAGCACCTGCTAATCGACCGCAACGACGTGACGCTGGCGGCGGGTGCCCCCGGCGCCACCATCACCGGCCCCGACCCTGCGATCGACGTCATCAAGGTCACCGCCAGCCGCGTGGCGATAGAGGGCCTTACCGTGACCGGAGGCCGCAACGGCATCACCGCGGACGGCGCACCCGGGCTCATCGTGCGCAACGCCACGGTGCAGGGCACTGGGCGCAACGGCATCACCTACTCGCGCGGCGCAAGCGGCATGATGGACGGCTGCACCGTCATCAACAACGCGCGAGACGGGGTGGCGATCGACGCCGCGAGCGGCACCGTGATCAATTCGCAGGTCAACCAGAACGGCCGGGTAGGAGTCGGAGTGTTCACCAACGGTGCCGCGCGCATCGGCGTCGACAATGCCAACAACGCCGCGGGCAATGTGATCAGCGGCAACGCCTCGAACGGCATCCACGTCGTGTTCGGCTCGGGCGCACTCGTCGGGATGAATCAGATCACCAACAACGGCGCGAGCCCCACTGGGGCGGTAGGCCGCGTCGGGATCGGCATCTTCAACGCGAGCGCCGATATCATCGGCGGGAACACGATCTCCGGCAACGCCGGCACCGGCGTGAGCGTGCGCGCGAGCGCGGTGACCGTCGGAGACGGCAATTTCGGCTTCACGACCGTCAACACGATCACCGGGAACGGCAATGCGGCGTCGCCAGGCGGCGTTTTCGGTTTCCTCGGCACATCGATGCTGATCCGCGACGCGGTCATCAGCAACAATGTAGGCTTCGGCCTGGTGCTCTCGCTCAAATCGGGCGCCCAGATTTCGTCCAGCACGATCCAGAACAACCTCCCCGTCGGCCCGAATCCCGGCGACGGCATCCGGCTTGTCTTCGGGTCCGGACTTTTCCTTGCGGCACCGAACAGCACCGTGACCGCGAACACGGGATGGGGTCTCAACTGCACCGACGGGGAATCGAGCGTGGTCAACACTCTTTTCCTGACCCTCGGGGGCAACACGCTGGGAGGCGTCTCGCCTACCTGCACTGGCTTCTGAAGCACTCTGCCGGGCAGACTGTTCGACGGAAAGGCCCGCGTTCGCGGGCTTTTCCCTTTTGCGTACCTCTTCCTCGTGCACCTTCCACCCGTTTCCTGAAGTAACATCCCGGTGGGGCCGCGCTCGCGGCGCGAGGGAAAGGGAGCAATGCAGTTCGGCGTTTTCGATCACATGGATGCGAGCGGCGAACCGCTCGCGCAGCTCTTCGAGAACCGGCTGCGGCTCGCCGAGGCCTACCACCGGATCGGCCTCTACGCCCTCCACGTCGCCGAGCACCACTCGACGCCGCTCGGGATGTCGCCCTCTCCTTCGGTTTTCCTCGTGCTCGCGGCGCAACGCACCAAACGCCTTCGCCTCGGCCCTCTCGTATACACGCTGCCGCTCTACCACCCCTTGCGCCTTGCCGAGGAGATCTGCACCCTCGACCAGCTGAGTGGGGGAAGGCTCGAGCTCGGAGTGGGACGCGGCGTGTCTCCGCTCGAGATCGCCTCGTTCGGCGTCGATCCCGCGAAATCGCAAGCGATGTACCTCGAGGCCTACCAGGTCGTGATAAAGGCGCTGGCCTCGAAGAGCGTCAGCTTCCACGGCGAGTACTACCAGTTCGACGATTCGCCCTTCATCCTGGAGTCGGTGCAGAAGCCGCATCCGCCGCTCTGGTACGGCGTGTTCAACGCCGAGAGCACCGAATGGGCGGCGGACGCCGGAGTCAACGTCGTCACCAACCTGCCCGCTGCGGCCGTGCGCGCGATCACCGACCGCTACCGCGAGCACTGGGCGAAGCTCGGCCGCGATCCAAAGCGCATTCCTTTCATGGGAATGAACCGGCACATGGTGATCGCCGAGACCGACCGCGAGGCGATGGAGATCGGGCGGCGCGCATACCGGCGCTGGTTCGCCAATTTCACGAGCCTCTGGCGCAGGCGCAAGGTGCCGCTGCCGAAGAACATCGCCTACTCCGAGGAGTTCGACGGAATCGTGAAGAGCGGGCAGGCGATCGCCGGATCGCCGCAAACGGTGTGCGAGGCGATTGCGCGGCAGGCGGCCGAGAGCGGCGTCAACTACGTCCTCGCGCGGCTGGCCTTCGGCGACTTGTCCCTGGAGGAATCGCTGTACTCGGCGGACCTCCTCGCGCGGCGCGTGTTACCCGAGCTCGCGGACGCGCCGGTGAGCTGAGCGCCCGCGCCCCGACATGACCAACGTTCTCATCGTGCTCACGCTTCCCGAAGTCGTGCGCCTGCAGTATTTCGACCACGTGAAGAAGCGTTTCCCGGAGGTCAGCCTCGACATGGTCGATCACCACACGAAGGTCGATCCCTATATCGCCGCTGCCGAGGTCCTCATCACCTTCGGCCCGCACGTCGCCGTCGATCCCTATATCGCCGCTGCCGAGGTCCTCATCACCTTCGGCCCGCACGTCGCCAACCACGTGTTCGAGAAAGCGCGCAACCTGAAATGGGTGCAGGCCCTGGGCACGGGCGTCGACGGAATCGCCGACCAGCCGGGATTGCGCAAGGACGTCCTCCTCACCAACATGCAAGGATTTCACGGGGCCCCGGTGTCGGAAGCGGCGCTCCTCGCGATGCTCGCGCTCGCCCGCGACCTGCCGCGCTCGCTCCGTCAGCAGGCGCGCCGCCGATGGGACCGCTTTCCGGTGAAGCTGCTCAAGGGAAAGACCGTGGGAATCTTCGGCGTCGGCACCATCGCCGCCGAACTCGCCCCGAAGTGCAAGGCGCTCGGAATGAAGGTGGTGGGCATCTCGTCGGCCAAGCGCGAGGTCCCTGGATTCGACGCGATGTTCAAGCGCGAGAAGCTTGCCCAGGCGGTCAAGGGCCTGGACTACTTCGTGCTCCTCACGCCGTTCACCCCGGCGACGAAAAACATCGTCGATGCGAAAATCTTCGCGGCGATGAAGCCCTCCGCCTTCTTCATCAACCTCGCGCGCGGCGGCGTGGTGGACGAGGACGCGCTCGTGCACGCGCTGAAGAACTGGAAAATCGCCGGCGCCGCGCTCGACGTGTTCGCCCAAGAGCCCCTGCCCGAGGATTCGCCCTTCTGGGACATGGAGAACGTCATCCTCACCCAGCACCAGGGCGGGTTCTTCGACGGCTACCCGGGCTTCGCGCTTCCCGTGGTCGAGGAAAACATGCGCAAGTACCTCGCCGGGGACTTGAAGGACATGATCAATGTGGTAAAACGGTAACAATGTCATTCTGAGGCGCAGCCGAAGAATCTGCTGTTGCGGCTGACGAAAAAGCAGATCCTTCGCTTCGCTCAGGATGACAGCCAAATAAGGGAACGCGATGGCAGACGCCTCGGAACGCATCAACCACCCCATCTCGACCGCGGAGCTCGAGCGGCGCTGGGCCGCGGTGCGCGCCGCGATGATGGATCACAAGATCGACGCGCTCCTCATGCAGTCGAACAACGACTGGATGGGCGGCTACGTCAAGTACTTCACCGACGTGCCGGCGACGAACGGCTATCCGGTGACGGTCGTCTTCCCGAAGGACGAGCGCATGACGGTGATCGCGCAGGGGCCGATGGGGGCGGTGCGCGAGTTTCCGCCGCCGGGCGATCCCCTGCGCCGCGGCACCGCACGCTTTATGGGGATGCCTTCGTATGCCTCCTGTTCCTATACGGCGGAGTACGACGCGCAGCTCGCCGAGCAGGCGCTCGAGAAGTATTCCGGAGCCACCATCGGCCTTCTCGGGCGCGCTGCGATGTCCTTCGCGCTCGGCGACTACCTGAAGCGCGCGCTCCCGCGCGCGAAGTTCGTCGACACTTCCGACATGGTCGACCGCATCAAGGCGGTGAAGAGCCCGGAGGAACTGGATCGCATCCGCCGCACCGCCGCGCTGCAGGACAAGGCGATGGCGGAGACCTTCGCTTCCATCAAGCCGGGGATGCGGGAGCTGGAGGTCGCCGCGGTCGCCGAGCACGTCGGCCACAGATACGGCAGCGAGCAGGGCCTCTTTCTCGCCGGCTCCGGTCCGGTCGGCACCGCCGCCGTCTTCGCCAACCGCTACCAGCAGAACCGCGTGCTGCGCGAAGGCGACCAGTTCACGATCCTGATCGAGAACAACGGGCCGGGCGGCTTCTACACCGAGCTGGGACGCACCTGCGTCCTCGGGCGGGCATCGCAGGAGATGAAGGACGAGTTCACCTTCGTGCTGGAAGCGCAGAAGTTCACGCTGGACCGCATGAAGCCGGGCGCGAAGTGCAGCGAGATCTTCGCCGAGTACAACGCCTTCATGCGCAAGAACAGGCGCCCCGAGGAAAAGCGCCTGCACTCGCACGGGCAGGGCTACGACATGGTCGAGCGGCCCCTCGTCCGCCACGACGAGACCATGACGATCCAGAAGAACACGAACATGGTCTGCCACCCGACCTACGTGACCGAGCGCACCTACAGCTGGTGCTGCGACAATTTCCTGATCGGCGACACGGGGGTGGCGGAAAAGCTGCACAGGTTTCCGCAGAAAATCGTGGAGCTGGGATGACGGCATCTCGGGAGGAAACGATGAAATCGCTTTTTCGTGGTTTGCTTTTTCTGGCGCTGCTCGGCGCCCTGCCCTACGCGAATTCGCAGGATTGGCCGGGCCGGCCGGTCAGATGGATCCTTTCGCAGCCCGCCGGCGCGTCGCCCGACATCACCGCGCGGCTCGTGGCCGACCGCCTCTCGAGGATGTGGGGACAGCAGGTGATCGTCGACAACCGCCCCGGCGGGCAGAACGTGATCGGTGCTCAGATCGCGGCCAAGTCCCCGGCCGACGGCTATAACTATTTCTGGGCGACGACCGCCGCGCTCGTCTCCAATCCCTTCACCTTCAAGTCGCTCCCCTACGACCCGGAACGCGATTTCGCTCCGGTGGCCCTCATCGGAAAATCGCCCATGGTGGTCGCGGTCAACAATTCGGTGCCGGCAAAGTCGCTCGCCGAGCTGATCGCGCTGGACAAGGCGCAGCCCGGCAAGCTCGCCGCCGCGAACGAAGGCACGAAGACCTTTGGCGGGATGATGAGTCAGGCGCTGAACATCGCCACCGGAATGCGCCTCCTGCAGGTACCGTACAACGGCGTCGCGCCCGCACTGCAGGACACGGTCGCAGGCAGGACGCAGGTCGTCCTGGTGAGCTCGGGGGCGATGACGCCCTTCATCAAGCGCGGCGATCTTCGGCCGATCGCCGTGACCTCCGGCCGGCGCGTTTCGGGCATGGAAGACGTGCCGGCGCTCGCCGAAACCTACCCTGGTTTCGAATATGTCGGCTGGTTCGCGCTGGTCGCGCCGACCGGGACTTCCGCCGATGTCGTGCAGCGGGTCAACCGCGACGTCAACAAGGTGCTCGCCGACTCGGAGGTGTCGCAGCGGCTGCGCGAGCTGGGCGCAATCTACGAAGGCCCCGGAGCGCCGCAGGACCTCGCGCAGTTCCTGAAGGACGAGCGCATTCGCTGGGCGAAGCTCGTCAAGGACATCGGCCTGCAGCCGGAGTGACGGCCGAAAGGCTGTCATCCTGAGCGAAGCGAAGGATCTGCTGTTTCGGCGTCGAGAAAAGCAGATTCTTCGGGCGAAGCCCTCAGAATGACAAGGCACCGGAGAAGAGAGTGAAAAGATTGTCCCCCTATTTGGCTTTTCTCGCGCTGCTCGTCGCCTTCGGCGAAACCGGCGCCCAAAGCTGGCCGACGCGGCCCATCCGCGTCATCGTGTCGTTTGCGGCGGGCTCGGCACCCGACATCATCTGCCGCTTCGTCGCCGACCGGCTGTCGCGCGCCGTCGGCCAGCAGATCGTCGTCGACAACCGCCCAGGCTCGGGGAACATCATCGCGGCGCAGGCCGCCGCGCGTTCCGCCCCCGACGGCTACAACTTCTTCTGCGCAACCGCGGCGACGCTCGTTTCCAATCCGCACACTTTCAAGTCCCTTCCCTACGACCCGGTCCGCGACTTCGCGCCGGTGGCCATGATCGCCAGGGGCCCTTTCTTCGTCCTGGTGCACCCCGACGTTCCGGTCAAGACGCTCGCGGAGCTCGCCGCCTACGACAAGGCGAATCCGGGCAAGCTCACTCTCGCGACCGACGGCCTGAGGAACTTCACCGGGATGATGGCGGCGTGGCTGAACAAGATCGCCGGAACGAATATCCTGACGGTGCCCTACGCGGGCATGCCGCTCGGAATCCAGGACACTCTGGCGGGCAGGACGCAGGTCATCATCCTCGCGATCCCGGCGGCTGCGCCGCGCATCAGGAGCGGCGAACTGCGCCCGCTCGCGGCGAGCTTCGCCAAGCGCGTTCCCGGCTACGAGAACGTTCCGGCGATCGCCGAGACTTATCCCGGATTCGAGCTGGTCGGCTGGTTTCTCATCGTGGCGCCTGCCGGAACCCCGGCGGAGGCCGTGCAACGGGTGAATCGCGAGATGGACAAGATCCTCAAGGATCCGGAAACCGTACAGCGGCTGCACGACCTCGGATTCTTCACCGAAGGCGCCGAAACACCTGCTGCGGTTGCCGAAGCGATTCGCTCCGACCGCGAGAAATGGGGCAGGATCGTGAAGGAAATCGGGATCCGGCCCGAGTGAACCGCGGGCGCGATCCTTGAGTCCCAGGCGGTACCGAAGGGTTGTCACCGGACACGACGCCAAAGGGCGCTCCGTCGTCCTCATGGACGGCGAATCGCCTTATAGCTTTTTTCTCGAGAAGGCGGGCGGGCTGCAGCTGACCGAGCTGTGGGAGACGCGCTCGGCGCCAGCGGACAACTCGGGCGCCAGAGATGCCGCCGAGCACGAGCGGCGCATCGCGCCGGTCGGCGGCGGCACCGTGTTCCGCATCATCGAGTATCCTCCCGACAGCGTGCGCTTGAAAACGCTGGCCCCCGATTCGTTCTTCCCGGAAATGGGCGCGCAGGCGGCCGACAAGGCGCAGCGCCGCCACGCCGGGATGCACAAGACGAACACGGTCGATTACGCGATCGTGCTCTCGGGCGAAATCTACGCGGTGCTCGATGAAAGCGAAGTGCTGCTGCGCGCCGGCGACTGCCTCGTGCAGCGCGGCACCCGCCACGCCTGGAGCAACCGCACCGAGAAGCCCTGCGTCATCGCGTTCGTGCTGGTCGCGGCCAAGCCGCTGCCGTGACCGCGAAGTTTCCCATGGTGGTCGAGAAGGACGTCGCGGTACCGATGCGGGACGGCGCGGTGCTCCGCGCGAACGTCTTTCGCCCCGACGCTCCCGGAAAATTCCCGGTGCTGATGACCCTCGGCCCCTACGGCAAGGACGTCCATCTCTCGCAGTTCATGCCCGAGGCCTGGGAAGCGCTCAAGCGCCGCCATCCCGAAATTCTCGAAGCGTCTTCGTGCAAATATCTCGTGTTCGAGACGCCCGACCCGGAGATGTGGGCGCCCGAGGGTTACGTCGTGGTGAAAGTCGATTCGCGCGGCTCCGGCAAGTCGGCGGGCAGGCTCGACGTGAATTCACCGGCGGAGTTCCGCGATTTCCACGACGCGATCGAGTGGGCCGCGGAGCAGACCTGGAGCAGCGGCAAGGTGGGTCTGCTAGGCATCTCCTATTACGCCGCGGGCCAGTGGATGATCGCCGCGCAGAGGCCGCCGTATCTCGCGGCGATGCTTCCCTGGCAGGGCACTTACGATTTCTACCGCGACCGCACCCGCCAGGGCGGGATTCTCGGCAGCGGCTTTCTCACGCGCTGGTGGAACCGCAGCGTGCTGCGGAACCAGTACGGCAATCCCGACACGCCCCTCACCGATCTCTCCACGGGCGAGCGCAACACGGGGCCTGCGAGCCTCTCGCCCGCCGAGCTCGCCGCGAACCGCGTCGAGTACATCGAGAATCTTCTCGAGCGCCCGCTGAGCGGCCCCTGGTACGAGGAGCGCAGCGCCCGGCTGGATCGCATACAGATCCCGGCGCTCGTCGTGGCGAACTGGGGCGGGCTCGGCCTGCACCTGCGCGGCACGGTCCTCGGGTATCTGGGGATCGCCTCGAAGGAGAAATGGCTCAAGGTTCAGTCGGGCTCGTATTTCCTCACCTTTCTCCTCCCGCAGAGCGTCGCGCTGCAACGGAAATTCTTCGACCGCTACCTGAAGAACATCGACAACGGCTGGGAGCGCGAGCCGAAAGTCGAGGTCGCGGTGCGCGCCGCCGACGACACCGTGAAGCGCGTCGCGCGCGACACGCAGTGGCCGCTCACGGGAACGAAGTGGACGCGCTTCTACCTCGACGCATCGAGCCTGACGCTCTCCGCGGCAGCGCCGGACAAGGCCACGAGCACAAGCTACGCGGCGATCGGCGAAGGCGTCACCTTCAGCACGGCACCCCTTGTGCATCCAATTGAATTCGCCGGACCGATCAAGGCGAAGCTCTTCGTTTCGTCGAGCACGGACGACATGGATATCTTCGCCACGCTGCGCGCTTTCGATCCGCAAGGGAGGGAAGTCACCTTTCTCTCGGCCGTCGAGCCCAAGGCGCCGGTCTCGCAGGGGTGGCTGCGCGTCTCGCAGAGAAAGCTCGATCCGCTGCGCTCCACCGAATGGCAGCCCTGGCACACGCACGACCAAGCGCAAAAGCTGAGACCCGGTGAAATCTACGGCGTGGACGTCGAGATCTGGCCGGCGAGCCTTGCGCTTCCCGCGGGATTTCGTCTCGCGCTTACGCTGCAAGGAAAGGACTTCGAGCGGCCCGAAGAACCGGGAGCGCAGAAGGGCTCCGGCTGGTTCCTGCACGACGATCCGCGGGACCGGCCGCCGGAGACTTTCGCCGGCACGCATACCCTACACACCGGTGGCGGGCGCGGCTCGTATTTGCTATTGCCGGTTATCGGTGACACCTGAGCGCTCCGCCGGCTCCTTCGCATCGATCAGCACGAAGGCGATGCGGCAGCTTTCCGTGCCGCGGTTCACCCACGCGTGGTTCGTCCCCCGCTGCACCAGCACGTCGCCCGCCTTCAAGTGCACTTCGGAATCGTCGAGCAGCATGTCGATCTCGCCCGAGATTACGACGGCGTAGTCGATGCTCTTCGTGCGATGCATGCTCGCGTGGCGCGCGTCGCCTTGGCCGGCCGCTATCCCCATCTCGCCGAGCATGGCCGCGTTGTCGACGGCGCCGAAGTCCGCGGCGGGCGGAAAATCGACGATGCGGAAGATCGAGCCGCGGGACGGAGCAGCGACGCCGATCTCGCGCTCGGCGGCATCCGCGCTTCCGGAATTGTCGGCGGGCGATCGGTCCGTGACCCACAGGAGCGTCGAAGTGAGGCCGGTCGCTTTTCTGAGCTTGGCGTTGGGCGCGGCGCCATCGATCAGGACGACCGCCTTTCCCTTTGCATCGTGGCCGGTGACCACGCGCCTGGTCGGCTGCACCATGCCTTCAGCGGAAGAAGAGCTTCAGGCGGCGAGCGGCCGGAAGGGGAATTGCCGCTCGGCCTGCGATATCGCGGCGGCGTTTCGCGCCGAGACGCCCCAGTGATCGTTGCGGTTGGGAGGCCATTTCCAGTCTTCGGGCTTTCCGGTCCTGTACGAGCCGCCGATGCGCTGGACTTCGGAGGTGTACTCCACCGCGGCCCCGAACGGCGCAACGAAATACGCGAAGACGTTGTTGCCGGGCCCGTGGCGCCCGGGACCCCAGAAGGTCGCGATCCCCGCGTCCTTCATCCTTCCGATGCCGCGCATGACCGCATCGATGTCGGTCATTTCGAACGCGATGTGATTCAGCAGGGAATTGTCCGACTGCGCGTAGGCGATCGCGTGGTGGACGCGGTCGCAGCGAACGAAATTCATAAACCCAGTCCGATCTGAAAGGCGAAAGCCGAGCACCTCCACCGCGAAGCGCGTGCAGGCTTCCCGGTCCCGGGCATTGAGGACGACGTGCGTCACCTGCAGCGGCCTGTCGCGGTCCGCGCGCAGTCTTTTCACGCGCTTTTTCTCGGTGACGAAGCGGAACACGTGGCCCTCGGGGCCTTCGACGAGATACCCGGACCCGCCGCCGGGTTCGTCGAAGTCGCGCAAGGGGCCGAGCCGCGCCCCCGCTGCCGCGGCGCGCCTGCGGATTTTCGCGAGCTCGGGCTTCGAGCCGGAGAAAGTGATTGCGCCCACCGCGGGCTCGTTCGCCTGCGCGACCGAAACCACGTACGGGAGGTCTTCCGTGCCCCGGAGATAGGTCGTCCCGTTCCGCTCTCCGGCCTCCAGCAGGCCCCAGGTGTCGCGGAAAAACCTGACAGCCGATTCGCGATCTGGCACTTCGAGCTCGATGCTGCGCAGCTTCATGATTTCGCCCCGGATTCGTGCACTGCGCTCGAATCGGCCGCGGTGCAGGGACAATTGTATTACTCCGAAGTTCCGGGGGCACGCCTCACGAGAAATACTTGCCCGGCCACCAAATCCGGATACAATTCCAAACCGGCAGCACAAAATAAAAGGGAGGGAAATGAAGAAGAGCAGGAGCCTCGGGCCCGCCGAGGTCGACCACCGGAAATCGCTCTCGCTCCTCCGCGCGACGCTCGAGTCGACGGCCGACGGCGTCCTGGTCGTCGACAACCTCGGCAAGATCAGCACCTACAACCAGCAGTTCGCGGAGATGTGGCGCCTCCCGCCTCAAGTCCTTTCCTCCGGGAAGGACGAGGACGCGCTCAATTTCGTCCTCGATCAGCTGAAAGAACCCGGCCAGTTCCGCGACAAGGTGAACGCGCTCTATTCGTATCCCGGGCAGGAGAGTTTCGACACCATAGAGTTCAGGGACGGCCGCATCTTCGAGCGCTATTCCAGGCCCCAGCTCGTCGAGGGACAGACGATCGGCAGGGTCTGGAGCTTCCGTGACGTGACCGAACACCGCCACGCCGAGGAAAAGCTGCGCGAGAGCGAAGAACGCTTTCGCCTCATCGCCGAGAACGTCGGCGATCTGGTCGCCATGGTCGACACCGAAGGCCGGCGCATCTACAACAGCCCGTCCTACCGGACCGTCTTCAAGGACGGCGAGATCCAGCCGGACACGGATTCCTTCAGGGAGATCCACCCCGAGGATCGCGAGCGCGTCAAGGCGATCTTCCGCGAGACGGTCGAAACGGGAGTGGGTCGGAGGACCGAATTCCGCTTCGTGCTCAAGGACGGGGGCATCCGCTACATCGAATCGGAAGGCCGCGTCATCCGGGACGCAGCCGGCAAGGTATCGAAAGTGGTGGTCGTCTCGCGCGACATCTCCGAGCGCAAGCGCGCCGAGCAGCGCGAGAAGATGGAACACGCCGTGACGCGCGTGCTCGCCGAATCGGAAACGCTCGCCGAGGCCATCCCGAAGATCCTCCAGACCATCTGCGAGACGCTCAACTGGGACTGCGGCGCGCGCTGGAGCATGGACGAGCGGAAAAAGGCCGTCGCGTGCGTCGAGGCCTGGAGCATCCCCGAGAAGGCGTTCACGGACTTCATCGCCGAAGTGCGCGAGATGACGTTCCAGCCGACCCATCGGGGCCTGGTGAGGCAGGTATGGATGACCGGCACGCCGCACTGGATACCGGACGTGAGCCGCGACGAAGGCTTCCAGCGGGCACACCTCGCCGCCAAGGCGGGGCTCCACGGCGCGTTCGCCTTTCCGGTCCTCGCGGGCAACGTCACGCTCGCCGTGCTGGAATTCTTCAGCCGCGAGATCCGCAATCCCGATCCGTCGCTCTTGCAGATGGTGCGCGTGATCGGCAGCCAGATCGGCCAGTTCATGGCCCGCAAGCAGGCCGAGGAGAACCTCCTTTACGTCGCGACGCACGACACCCTGACGGGATTGCCCAACCGCTACATGTTCAACCAGCGTTTCGCCCATGCGCTCAACAACGCGCAGCGCTACCGCAAGACGATGGCCCTGCTGTTCCTCGATCTCGATCGCTTCAAGTTCATCAACGACACGCTCGGCCACCCGTTCGGCGACCGGCTGCTGCAGGAGGCTGCGGCGCGTCTGAGAATGTGTCTGAGGGAAAGCGACACCATCGCCCGTTTCGGCGGCGACGAATTCGTCGCGCTCATCGAGGACTTCAACGAGCCCGGCGACGTGATCAGCGTGGCCCAGAAAATTCTCCATGCCCTGCGCTGGCCGTTCATGCTCCAGGGCGAGACCTGCCACCTGACCGCGAGCATCGGGATCAGCTTGTATCCGAACGACGGTACCGACTTGGCGAGCTTGTTGAAGAACGCCGACATCGCCACCTACCGCGCCAAGGAGCAGGGCAAGAACAATTATCTGTTCTATTCAGGGGAAATGAACGATCACCTGTCCGCCAGGATCGCCAAGGAGACCCGGCTGCAGGGCGCTCTGGAGCGGAACGAATTCATCCTCCACTACGAACCCAAGGTCGAGATCAACAGCGGCCGGATCACCGGCATGGAGGCGCTGATCCGGTGGCAGCACCCCGAGCTCGGACTGCTTCCTCCGCTGGAGTTCATCGGGCACGCGGAGGACTCGGGCCTGATCGTTCCGATCGGAGCGTGGGTGCTCAGGATCGCGTGCGCGCACAACCAGACCCTTCAGAGCCGCGTCGCGACTCCGCTGACGGTGTCGGTGAACCTGTCGGCGCGGCAGTTCGAGGACAAGCACCTGCTTCGGGAGATCGAGCGCGCGCTCTCCGAGAGCGCGCTCAAACCGAACTGCCTCGAGCTCGAAATCACCGAGAGCATGGTGATGCGGGACACGCAGAGCTCGAAGAAAATACTCGACGGAATCAAGTCGATGGGCATCCGCCTGGCGATCGACGACTTCGGCACGGGTTATTCGTCCCTTGCGTCGATCAAGCGGTTCCCGTTCGACTGCATCAAGATCGACCGCTCCTTCATCAAGGACATTCCGCAGGACCCGGACGACGTCGCGATCACGCAGGCGATCATCGCGATGGCGCACAGCCTGCGGCTGAAGGTGATCGCGGAAGGGGTGGAGACCCAGGAGCAGCTCGATTTTCTCTCCGAGCACGGATGCCACGAGTTCCAGGGGTACTTTTTCCGCAAGCCTCAGCCGGCGGAGGACTTCTCCAAGCTGCTGCGCGACAACGCGGGAGCGCTGGCGGCGCCAGCTGAATCCGCTCCCGGACGCCTTACTCCGGCTTGATGCCCGCCGCCATCAGGATCTTTCCGAACTTGCTGTAGTCGCGCTTCAGGATCTCTTCGAATTCTTCGGGCGTCCCGCCCGTGATGTCGAGGCCGCCGTCGGCGAATCTCCGGCGGATGTCGGGCTCTCCCAGCACCGCCTGGATCTCTCGGTTCAGCCGCAGCACGACGTCCCTCGGGGTCGCGGCGGTCACCATCACGCCGTGCCAGGTGACGAGCTCGAAATCCGGTATCGTTTCGGCGAGCACCGGAAGCTCCCCGAAGGGGCCGATGCCGCGCTTTGGATTGGTCGAAGCGATGGCGCGCACGCGGCCCGATTTCACCTGCCCCTGCGCGACGTTGACGACGTCGAAAAGCAGGTTCACCTCACCGCCCATCAGCGCGTTCAGGGCCGGAGCGTTGCCCTTGTACTGCACCATGATCATCTCGGCGCGGGCGTGGACCCGCAGCATCTCGCAGCCGACCTGCGGAAGCGCGCCGGAGGAAGCGCAGCTCACGCTGCCGGGCTTGGCACGCGCCCGCGCGATGACCTCCGCCACCGTGTTCGCGGGGAACCCCGGATGGGTCAACAACACCATCGACGCGCTGTCCAGATGGATGACCGGAGCGAGCTCCTTGAACGGGTCGATGCTGGCTTTGAGGAAAAACGGGTTGGTGATGATCGCCGGGACGACGAACACCACCGTATATCCGTCCGGCGCGGCCTTCGCCGCCGCTTCGTGCCCGACGTTGCCTCCCGCCCCTCCGCGATTCTCGACGATTGCGGGCTGCCCCACGCGCTCGGCGAGTTTCGCGGACACGAGGCGCGTCACCACGTCGGCGGGTCCGCCGGGCGGAAACGGTACGATCCAGCGGATCGGCTTCGACGGCCACGCGGTCTGCGCCTGCACGAGCGTCCCCGCGAACGCCATCGCGGCGGCGAAGACGGCCGCCAGATGTCCTGCGTTCATGCACCTCTCACCGCGGAGGCGGCGGAGGCGGGGGTGGAGGCGGAGGTGGAACGTAGCTGGGACCAGGCTGGGAGGAGGTCAGGCGACCGGACACGGGAACCTTGTGGCCCTTTGCATACATGCATTGGACGTAGGCGTAGTCGTAGCGCCTCTGGAGCCCGTACGCGGAAGTTTCCCCCGCGCCTGCCCCGGCCGCCGAGCCGAGGAGAAGCCCGCCGCCCGCTCCCGCTGCCGCGCCGCTTCGCCCGCCGAGCGCTGCGCCCGCCGCGGCACCTACGATGGTGCCCACCGCGGCGCTCTTCGCGGCGCTGTCGGCGGCTATATCCGAAGGCGAGCTACCTCCGACTTGCACGTCGGCGAATTGGCGGCACTCGACGTCGTCGTAGCGGAATTGGTCGAAGCTCTTGCCCGTGCCCGGCAGCACCATGACGCTGGGACCCTTGGGCATGCTCACGCACGCGCCCAGCAGGAGCGCTCCCATGAGGAGCGGAGAGAACCGCAGGAGTTTCATGATGGAGGCGACCTGTGTCAGCCGCCGGGCGCGGGCTGCGGCGTCACGCGCTGCCAGCCTCCGGGGCATTCCTTGACGTACGGGTAATAGGTCTTGGATTCGGCGCAGTAGTACCAAGTACCCTGCTGCGCCGGTGCTGCTTGCGCACCTCCCTGCTCGATATACGTCGGCGGCGCGGAAGGCGCCGCGACGACCGGGGGATAGTAGTACGGGTAATAGGGAGGGTAGTACCAGGGGTAGAACGGAGCGCCGATCACGACGCCGAAATGCACGCGCCCGTGGTGCCAGGCCAACGCGGGCGCGCTCGCCGTCGCGGCCAGCAGAACCGCGCTCAACGTCAAAACCGCTTTGATCCGGTTCATGATCGCCCTTCCGTTTCATGCAACGACCACATGCTAACAAACGCTCCTTTGCGCCGAGGTAACCAATTGTCACAAATTGTGACATGCGCGGCGCGGGAAAGGCCGCATTTCACATGAACGCGCGGAGGGCGCAAACGGATTACAGGATTTTTCAATCGATCTTGGCCCCGGAGCGCTTCACGACTTCGGCCCACTTCGCCGAGTCCCTGCGTATCACTTCCGCGAACTCCTCGGGCGTGCCGCCCGCCGGCTCGTCCCCGATCTCGCCGAACCTCGCCTTGAACATGGGGGAAACGATCGCCTTGTTGATCGAGGAATTCAGCTTGTCGACGATGGGTCTCGCCATTCCCGCAGGCCCGATCACGCCGCTCCAGGTCGTCGCGTCGTAGCCCGGGACTCCCGCCTCGGCGATCGTCGGCAGGTTCGGAAAACCCGGCGAGCGTCTCGCGCCGCTCACGGCGAGCGCCTTGACCTTGCCCGAGCGCGCGTGCGTGGAGATCGAGTTGAGGCTTTCGAACATCACCTGAACATGGCCGGCGATCAGGTCGTTGATGGCCATCGCTCCGCCCTTGTAGGGTATGTGCACGATCTCCGTGCCCGTCATGTATTTGAAGAGCTCGCCGCCCACGTGTCCCGGCGAGCCGTTGCTCGAGGACGCGTTCATCAGCTTGCCCGGGTTCTTCCGCGCGTACTCGATCAGCTCCTGCACCGAGTTCACCGGGAGCGAGGGCGAGACCGCGAGCAACAGGTGGCCGCGGGTCACGAGCGCGATCGGCTGGAAATCCCGTTCGATGTCGTAGGGAAGTTTCGCCACCATGTGGCGCGTGATCGCGAGCGCTCCTACCGGCCCCATGCCGATCGTGTAGCCGTCGGGCGCGGACTTCGCGGTGATGTCCAGCCCGATCGTCAGCGCACCCCCCGGCTTGTTCTCGACGACGACCGGTTGTCCGAGGTGGTTCGGCAGTTCGGCGGCAAGAATGCGCGCCACGGTGTCGGTCGCGCTCCCTGCCGCCTGGGGAACGACGAGGCGGACCGGGCGCTCGGGATAGCCCTGCGCGAGCGCGCCGCAGCCTGCCCCCGCGAGGAAAACGAACAGGCAGCAGCGCAAGTTCATTCGGCGCGGATTCCAGCGGCGCTCGCGACCTTCGCCCACTTGTCGATCTCCGACTTGATGAAGGCTGCGAATTCCTCGGGGCTGCTGCCGACGGGCTCCGCTCCGTCCGCGGCGAGCCGCTGCATCACCTCGGGTGCGCGCAGGGCGCGCACGATTTCGCCGTGCAGGCGCGCGACGATCTCGCGCGAGGTCCCGGCCGGTGCGAGAACTCCGTACCACTGCGTCGAATCGTAGCCCGCAAGCCCGGATTCTGCGATCGTCGGAACGTCCGGCAATCCCTCGCTTCGTTTCGCGCTCGTCACCGCGAGCGCGCGCAGCTTTCCCGCCTTGATATGCGGCAGCGCGGTGAGCAGGTTCGGCGCCATCACCGACACCTGCCCCGCGAGCAGGTCCACCACGCCGGGGCTGGTTCCCTTGTAGGGGATATGGACCATGTCGATTCCCGCCATGCTCTTCAAGAGCTCGACCGACATCTGCGGCGAGGTGCCGATGCCTGCCGACGCGAAATTGAGCTGGCCCGGGCGCTGCTTGGCGTACGCGATCAATTCCGCGACCGATCTCACCGGCAGCGAAGGGTGCACCACGAGCACGTTGGCGAGCGACGCCGCCTGGGTGATCGGCGCGAAATCGCGCAATGGATCGTAAGGCACCTTCTTGTACATGACCGGATTGATCGCAAGGGTGCTCGCGGCCATCAGGATCGTGTGCCCGTCGGCCGGGGATTTGGCGGCCATCTCGATTCCTATCATCTGGCCGGCGCCGGGGCGATTGTCCACGACGAACTGCTGTCCGAGCGATTCGGAGAGCTTCTGCGCGAGCGCGCGGGCGATGATGTCCGTGCCGCCGCCGGCCGCGGAGGGCACGATGAAGCGCACCGGCTTCGAAGGATATCCGGTCTGCGCCGCCGCTCCGGCGCAGATCATGGCCAGCAGGAGAAGCGCCGCGCGCGGAAGCGGATTCGCTTCGATCACGGCAGCTCGATCTTTCTCGTTTCGACGACGCGCTTCCATTTTTCGATCTCGGCGCGGATGAGGCCGTTCATTTCTTCCGGGCTGCTCGCGCTCGGCGTGCCGCCCCACTCGGCGAAGCGCCGCGCGATTTCGGGGAGCGCAACGACGCGCCTCACCTCGCGGTTGATCCGCTCGACGATCGTACCCGGCATGCCCGGCGGGCCGGCGATGCCGAGAAAGGAGCTCGCCTCGTAGCCCGGAACGCTCTGCGCGACGGTCGGCACGTTCGGAAGCGAAGGCGAGCGCACGAGCGAGCTCACGGCCAGGGGTCTGAACTTGCCGCCCTGGATGTGCGGGTAAGAGTTGGTGAGCGCGTCGATAAGCAGCTCCATGCGGCCCGAGAGCACCTCGGTCAAGGGCTCGGAGCCGCCGCGAAACGGCACGTGCTGCATGTCGATTCCCGCCATGGAAACGAACAACTCGCCGGCGAGGTGGTAGAGCGTCCCCAAGCCGGGGGACGGATAATTCACTTTCCCGGGATTGCTTTTCACGGAGGCGATGAATTCGTCCAGGGTCCTGAAACGCGAATCGGAGCGCACCGAGAACACCAGCGGGTATGTCACCACGGTCGAGACGAAGGAAAAATCCCGAATCGGATCGTAGGGAAGCTTTCGCATCGCCGCCGCCTGCGTCACGAAGGCGCCGCTCACGACCAGCAGGGTGTAGCCGTCCGCGGCGGATTTGGCGACGTGCTCGTTGGCGATGATCGAGCCCGCCCCGGTCCGGTTCTCCGGAAGAACCTGCTGGCCGAACCCTTCGCTCATCTTCTGCGCGACGATCCGGCCCACGACGTCGACGTTGCCGCCGGTCGGAAACCCGATAAGGAGCCGGACCGGCTTCGACGGGTAGTCCTGCGAAGAGGCGGAAGCGCACAGCAGCGCCGCGCTCAAGATGCCGCAAACGATTCTCATCGCCTCTTCAGTCCGCGCGGACGTTGTTGCTCCGCACGACCTTGCCCCAGCGATCGATCTCGCCGACCAGGAATTTCTGCAGCGCCTCGGGGCTGCTCGCGGAGAGATCCATTCCCAGCGTCTCGGTCAGCTGCTTGCGCAGGTCCGGCTGCTTGAGCACCTTGACCAGCTCGCCGTGGAATTTCTCGAGGACCGGCTTGGGCGTGCCGGCCGGCGCGAAGATACCCCACCAGGCAAACGCCGAGAAGCCGGGAAAGCCCTGCTCCGCGAGAGTGGGAACGTCGGGCATCGTGTGCGAGCGCTTGTCTCCGGTGAGGGCGAGCCCGCGCAGCTTGCCGCCTTTCACGTTCGCGGACAGTGCCGCCACCGAAGCGATACCGAGGTCGATCTGGCCGCCCATCACGTCCGCCATCATCGGCCCGCCGCCCTTGTAGGGAACATGCGTGACCTTGAAGCCACCCGCCTGCTGCAGCAGGATCATGGCGAGGTGGCCGAGGCTGCCGTTGCCCACCGAGCCGAAGCTGAGTGCCTCCGGCTTCGCCTTGGCCGCCCGGATCACGTCGCCGAAGCTCCTGTAGGGCTTGGCGGCGTTGGCGACGATCGCCATCGGCGCCGTGCCGACGAGCATCACCGGTGCGAAGTCGTTGACGGTGTCGTAGGGAAGGTCCCGGATCAGCGCCGGGTTCACACCGTGGGTGTCGAACACGACCACGTAGGTGTAGCCGTCGGGAGCGCTCTTCGCGACGAACGCCGTGCCGATCGAGCCCCCGGCGCCGGTCTTGTTCTCGACGATGAACTGCTGCCCCAGAGAGTCCGCGAGCCTCGCCCCGAGCATGCGCGCGAGCGGATCGACCGAGCCGCCCGGCGGGAACGGCACGATGAATTTCACCGGCTTGCTCGGCCAAGCTTGCGAGAAGGCGGGCGGCGGCGCGAGCGCGACCAGCGCGATCGCCGCCGCCGTGGCGGCGCGAAGAACGAAGCGGATCACGGTTTCCCTTTCTCCTCGCAGAGGCGGGCAGGTTACCACCGCGCGCCGGTATAATCCACGGTCCGGAGCCGGATTCGCGCGCGCGCTGACGATGAAGATCGCAATGATGGGCTCGGGCGGAGTGGGCGGCTTCTTCGGGGGACGGCTCGCGCACGCCGGCTACGACGTGAGCTTCATCGCGCGCGGCGCGCATCTCGCCGCGATGCGCGAGCGCGGCCTCGTCATCGAGAACGAGCCCCAGGGCGACATCCGCGTGCCGAAGGTGCGCGCCACCGACGATCCCGCGACGCTGGAACCGGTCGATCTCGTCATTCTTTCGGTGAAGCTGTGGGACACCGAGGCGGCGGCGCGCCAGATCCGGCCGCTTCTGAAGACCGGGACTGGGGTGATCTCGCTGCAAAACGGGGTGATCAAAGACGACATCCTGCGCCGCGAGCTGGGCGACGCGCCGGTGATGGGCGGCGTCGGTTACGTCGCAACCACCATCTCGCGCCCGGGCGTGATCCATCAGACCGGGACGATGCAGCGCGTGGTGCTGGGCGAGTACGACGGCAGGATCTCCGAGCGGGCACGCTTTCTTCACGAGGCCTTGCTCAAGGCGGGCGTGACTTCGGAGCTGAGCAACGACGTGCGCCGCGCGGTCTGGGAGAAGTACGCGTTCCTGGTGGGAATTTCGGCGACCACCACCGCGATGCGCACCACCATCGGGCCGATCCGCACGAACCCGCGCACCCGCGCCTTTTTGCTCGAGATCATGCGCGAAGTGGTCGCGGTGGGGCGCGCGCACGGAATCGCCCTCCCCGCAGACTATGCCGATGCCTGCCTCGCCCGCGCCGACGGGCTTCCCGCCGAGATGACGGCTTCCATGGCGCACGATCTTCAGCTCGGCAACCGGCTCGAGGTCGAGTGGCTAAGCGGTGGCGTGGTGCAGCTCGGCTCCGTCGCCGGCGTTCCGACCCCGGCGAACCGCGCGGTGTGGGACATCCTCGCGCTGTACGCCGAGGGCGGAAAGCCCGCGTGAGCCTGCCGCGGCTCAGCGTCCGCCGGATACGCGCGGCCGCCGTCGAAGTCCCGATGAAGCTCCCCTTGAGCACGAGCGCGGGCACGATCCGGTCCGCGCCCTTGCTTCTGATCGATCTCGAGACCGAGGAAGGCATCACCGGCCGTTCCTATCTTTTCTGCTATCTGAGGGCAGTAGCGCCGGCGATCGCGACGGTGCTCGCCGAGGTCGAGCGCAGCGTGAAGGGCGAGCGCGTCGCGCCGGCCGATCTCTGGGAAAGGCTCGCGCGCCGCTTCAAGCTGATCGGCGTGCAGGGCATCGTGCGCATGGCGATGTCCGGCTTCGACGTCGCCTGCTGGGACGCGCTCGCGCACGCCGCAGGGAAACCCCTCGTCGCCCTGCTCGGCGGCGGGCGGCGCCCGATTCCCGCGTATAACAGCAACGGCCTGGGGCTGATGGCGCCCCAGGCCGCCGCCGACGAGGCCGAGAAGCTACTCGAACGAGGATTTCGGGCGGTCAAGTTGCGCCTCGGCCACCCGACGCTGCAGGCCGATCTCGCCGCGCTGCGCGCGGTGCGCAAGAGGTTACCCGGCGCGATCGAGCTGATGGTCGACTTCAATCAGGCGCTGTCCCTCGCGGACGCCCTCGAGCGCGGCCGCGCGATCGATTCCGAGGGTGTCGCCTGGATCGAAGAACCGATCCGGCACGACGACTTCCGCGGCTGCGCCGAGCTCGCGCGCACCCTCACGACCCCGCTGCAGATCGGCGAGAACTTCTCGTTGCCCGAGCAGATGGCCGAAGCGCTCGCCGCAGGGGCGTGCGACCTGGTGATGCCCGATCTCGAAAGGATCGGCGGGGTCACCGGCTGGCGGCGTGCCGCGAGCCTCGCCGCCGAGCGCGAGGTGCCGATGTCCTCGCATCTCTTCCCCGAGACGAGCGCGCACCTGCTCGCGGTAACGCCAACCTGCCACTACCTCGAATACGTGGACTGGGCCTCCGCGATCCTCGCGGAGCCGCTGCGAATCGTCGCAGGCGAGGCGGTGATTTCCGACCGTCCGGGAACGGGAGTGAGCTGGGACGAGAAAGCGGTGGAGCGCTACCGGATGGCGTGAGACCCGTCAGGCTGCGGAAACCTCCGCGCCCGGCTCGGTGCGCGCGGCGCGCCGGCGACCGTGGTCGGTGAGATGGCGCTTGCGGATGCGAATCGACTGCGGCGTGATCTCGATGAATTCGTCGTCGTCGATGAACTCCACCGCGAGCTCCAGCGTCAGCTTGATCGGCGGAGTGAGCAGGATCGCTTCGTCCTTGCCGGCCGCACGTATGTTGGTGAGATGCTTCTCGCGAATAGGATTGACGACGAGGTCGTTTTCGCGGCTGTGCAGGCCGATCACCATGCCCTCGTACACCTTGTCGCCGGGGCTGACCATCATGCGTCCGCGTTCCTGCAGCTTCCACAGGGCATAGGCAACCGCCTCGCCCTGCTCGCCCGAAATCAGCACGCCGTTGCGCCGCGAGGGGATCTCCGGCTTCATCGGGGCATATTCGTCGAACACGTGGCTTCCGATGCCGTTGCCGCGGGTGAGATTGAGGAACTCGTTCTGGAAGCCGATCAGCCCGCGAGCCGGGATGCGGTAATCGAGCCGCACCCGGCCGCGGCCGTCCGGGATCATGTCGACAAGGTCGCCGCGGCGCGCGCCCAGCGCCTCCATCACCACACCTTGGTGCTGCTCCTCGACGTCCACGGTCAGGATTTCAAACGGCTCGCACTTCACCCCGTCGATTTCCTTGATCACCACGCGCGGTCGCGACACGGCCAGCTCGTAGCCTTCGCGGCGCATGTTCTCGAGCAGGATGGTGAGGTGCAGCTCGCCGCGTCCGGAGACCAGGAACACGTCGGCATCCGCCGTTTCCTCGACGCGCAGTGCGACGTTCGCTTGCAGCTCGCGGTCCAGGCGCTCGCGCAGCTGGCGGCTGGTGACGAACTTGCCTTCGCGCCCGGCGAGCGGCGAGGTGTTGACCTGCATGTTCACGGTGAGCGTGGGTTCGTCCACTTTCAGCAGGGGCAGGGCCTCCGGCCGCTCGAGGTCGGCGAGCGTGACGCCGATTCCGACCTCCTCTACGCCTGTCACCAGCACAATGTCCCCCGCGACCGCTTCTTCCATCTGGATGCGCTCCAGGCCGTGGAATCCCATGACCTGGTTGACCTTCGCTTTCACGGGTGGCTTGTCGCCGTTCAGAACGAGCACCTCCTGCGCAGGCTTGAGCCGGCCTCGCGCGATGCGGCCAATGCCGATGCGCCCCACGTAGCTCGAATAGTCGAGATTGCTGACTTGCAGCTGCAGCGCTCCGTCCGGGTCGCCCTTGGGCGCGGGAACGCGCGTGAGGATGGTCTTGAACAGGGCGCGCATGTTTGCCCCGGGCTGCGCCAGCTCGAGCGTTGCCGTCCCCAGCAGCGCCGAGGTATACACCACCGGAAAATCAAGCTGATCTTCAGAAGCCCCCAGCTTGTCCATCATGTCGAAGGTAGCGTTCACCACCCAGTCGGGCCGCGCGCCGGGACGGTCGATCTTGTTCACTACCAGTATCGGTTTCAGGCCCAAGGCGAGCGCCTTGCGCGTGACGAAGCGCGTCTGCGGCATCGGACCTTCGACCGCGTCCACGAGGAGCAGCACGCCGTCCACCATCGAGAGCGAACGCTCGACTTCGCCGCCGAAATCGGCGTGGCCGGGCGTGTCGACGATATTGATGTGCACGCCCTCGTAGTCGACGGCGGTGTTCTTGGCGAGGATGGTGATGCCGCGCTCGCGCTCGAGGTCGTTCGAGTCCATGACTCGCTCGGCGATGTGCTGGTGAGCGGCGAACGTGCCAGACTGGTGCAGCAGCTTGTCGACGAGCGTCGTTTTACCGTGATCGACGTGGGCGATGATCGCGAGGTTGCGGATGGAACGGGACATTCAGACGAAATGCGCAAAAAGGGTCGCGCATTGTATCAGTTTGCGCGGTGCAGCAGCGGAAGCGCCTTACGCCGATAGAGCCTGGTCGAGCGCGGCCACCAGCGGCCCGAGCTTGGGCGGCTTCGCCTCCAGGGCGATTCTCACGCCGTGCTTCCGCAGCGCGGCGCTGCACACCGGACCGATGGAGGCGACGAGCGTGCGGCTCAAGTTGGCGGCGAGCGGGCCCTGCTTCCCGAGCTTCCGGGCGAGGGCGAACAGGTTGTGCGCCTGCGACGCGCTGGTGAACACGGTGGCATCGACCTGCGCGCTCTGGAGCGCGGCTATCAGCTCCTCGAGCGGTCGGGTATCCTCAGGGAGAGCCCAGCGGTACGTGGGTATTTCCACGACATCCGCGCCCTTCGCGCGCAGCGCTCTTTCCAGCTCAACGTTGGTCTCGCCGTAGCGCTGGACCGCGACGCATTCGCCTCTGAACGACAGGTCCTCGACCGATTCCAGCACCTGCACGGTCGTATAGGGCTCCCTGGCGCTGCGATCGATGCGCACTTCGCGCGAGCGAAGTGCGCCGGTGGGCTTGGGCCCGCGCGCGACCACCACGCAGCTCGCGAGCAAGCCGAGAAACATCGGCGTCATCCCCAGCGAATCGGTCGCGGCAAAAAGCGCCTGCGTGCCGACTCCGGTTTGGAAGATCGCGGCTTTCGGCGGATGTGATCCGAGCTCGCCGAGCAGCTGTGCAATCCGGGCGTGATCCACGTCCGGCACCTCCGCGAGCGCGGGAGCGAGCATCGGCCGTCCCCCGTGTTTTTCGACGAGGTCGGCAAGCTGCCTGCCAAGCCGGCTCTCGAGTATCGCGACCGTCTTGGGCTTCACGGAAAGGCGCGCGAGCCGGGCGGAGCCCTCGAAGGCGGAAAATCGCGATCCGGCCCCTCTCGTTTCAGTAGTAGCGCACCAGCATGATGAGTGCGCAGATCATCGCCGCGACCGAAGTACAGGCGATGACCCAGCCGGCGGGCTTGGGATGAGCCTCGACCAGCATGTCGAGCGTCATGCGCATGTCGTCCCAGCTCCGGGTCACGCGGCGGGGAGACACCCACTGGTTTGCGAATCTTTCGAGCATGCTTTCCGCGTTCGGATAGAAGAGCAGCATCGCCCCGACTATGACGCCGGATGCGCTGCCCGCGATCAGAACCCACTTTGCGCTTTCCACTGCGATCGCGATGACGGGCGCGAAACGCTTTGCGGCAAACGCCGCGCTGACGGCGGACGCGTCGAGCCCGGTCAGGAGGCCGAAAATCGCGATGAGACCCCCGAGGAAAAAGCTTCCGGCGAGCCAGCGATAGTGCCGGTGAGTCGCCCGTTCCGTATCGATGGGCACCTCGACCGGTCTGAGAATGTGGCGCGTGGACACCCAACGGTTCAGCATGTGGAAGTACTGCGCCATCTTCGGACTGGAAGCGATGAGCCCGACCCCCACCGCGAGGCCTGCAACGGCCACGACGAGGAACAAAACGATCAGGAACTGGACGAGCAGCTGCCACATCAAATTGCTGGTTGCACCCATGTGTCCTCCGAAAAAACTACTCCAAAGTAGCCGAGCTTGCCGGACGGAGTCAACTCCGCACGAATCGGCCACCCGACTCGCGAGGCGCTAAAGGTGCTCCGGAATCTCCAGCCGCAATCGGGCACCCCATCTTGCCGAGGCCCAGAATTCCCACCGTTTCGATGGACTTCATCTAATCCGCCTTGATTTTCGCGTCGCGGATCACCTTCCCCCACTTCTCGAAATCGTCCTTGACGAGCTTGGCGAATTGCTCGGGCGTGCCGGTATTCGGCACCAGTCCCTGGCTCGCGAGCTGCTCGCGCATTTCGGGCAGCGCGACGATCGCGCGGATCTCCGAGTTGTATTTCGCGACGAGGTCCGCGGGCATTCCCGCGGGGGCCCACACGCCGATCCACAGGTCCACGTCATAGCCGGTCACGCCCTGCTCATGCAGCGAGGGAATGTCGGGAAACAGCGGATGGCGCCCCTTAAGGCTCTCGCCGAGCACCTTGATCTGGCCCGCTTTGATCTTCGGAAGCGCAACGTGGACCGGGAGGAACATCGTGGGAATGACGCCGGCGATCAAGTCGTTCTCGGCCTGCGCCGAACCCTTGTAGGGCACGTGCACGATGTCCAGGCCCGCCTGCAGCTTGAGCAGCTCCATGCAGAAGTGATGGTGCGTGCCGTTTCCCGGAGAGCCGTAGTTGAGCTTGCCGGGCTGCGACTTCACCCAGGCGATGAACTCCCGCGCCGTGCTCACGGGCACCGACTTGTGCACCACGAGCGCGAGGCTCGTCGAGCCGACGTTCGTGACTGCCGTGAGATCCTTCACCACGTCATAGGAGATCTTCGGATAGAGATGTGGCGCGGTGACGATCGACGCGGGTCCGACCATGAGCGTATGGCCGTCGGGCGGCGACTTCACCACGATCTCGGTGCCGATCGTGCCCGAAGCACCGGGCTTGTTCTCGACGAAGAACGGCTGGTCCCAGCGCGCCTGCAGCCTGGGCGCGAGCAACCGCGCCACGATGTCCGGCCCGGCCGCGGGCGTGAACGGAACGATGATCCGCACCGAGCGCTTGGAGATCCCTTGAGCGGGCGCGCCGAACGGCGCGGCGGCCGCAGCCCCGGCAAGCGCTGCGAGCACGCGGCGGCGGAACGGGTCAGGACTTCGGCTCATGCGATTTTTCTCCTCGATCGGGATGCGGCGATTATAAGGCCGTCCGCCGATCGATTCGCACGCCGTAGGATAGAAGGAACCTCGCTAGTGGAGCGTCCTCGCGAAAGTGCGTCCGCGCAACAGCTCCAAGGCTTCGGGCCGTTCGGACACGATGTCCGCGACGGCGTCGCTGATCACTTTGTAGGCCTCGTCATATTGCGTCTCGCTGACCGGAGTGGAGAACCCGAGTTCAGTGACGAAAAGCTCGTCCCGCAGGCTGGAGGCGTCGATGTAGTCGGGCAAGCCGGTCCGGTCCTGCAGCGAAAAGCCGCAGAGATCGGGGAAGCTGCCGAACACCGCCCAGATGCGGGCCGAGAGTTCCGCTTCGACGCGGCTGAGCTGCGGATTCAGATTCACGATCTGTGGCATTTTCGTAGGTCTCGCCTGACTGTTCGTTTCCTGTTCCCTTCGATCGCTAGGCTACCTTCGCCTCGCCGCCGGGCCAATCGGGCAAAACCCGGTAAGGGCCTTCCAAAGACCTGAGCCCCTACCTTGCTCTAACGCAAATTCCGGGCCGGGGATGACCGCCAAAGAGCGTGACAAATTCACGGTCTCGGTCGAGCGATTGCTCCGGACCGCTCGGTCCGGGCCCGAACTACAATAGCGCCCACAACGGGGGATTTCAGCGTGTCCGGAATTTCAATGCGCTTGCTCGTGTTCGTCACCGCCGCGCTCGCCGCAGTGCCTTTCCTCGCGCCGGCGCAAACTTTCCCCTCTCGCGCGGTGAAAATCGTCGTGCCGACTTCGCCCGGCGGCGCGACCGACGCTTTTTCGCGCGCCTTGGCGCCGCGCTTTTCGGAAATCTGGGGGCAGCCCGTGCTGGTCGAGAACCGCCCGGGCGCGAACCAGATCGTCGGCGCCGAGTACGTTTCGAGGTCGGCGCCCGACGGCGCCACGCTGCTCGTCTCGGACGCCTCCTCTTTCGTGATCAACCCGCACCTGTACAAGACGCTCCCCTACAGCGGCCTGAAGAGTTTCACGCCGATCACGGTGCTGGTGCGTTTCCCGTGGGTCATCGCCGTGCACGCTTCGGTGCCTGCGAACACCTTCCAGGAATTCGTGGCGCTCGCGAAAGCCAAACCCGGCTCGCTGTCCTACGGTTCCTTCGGCCTGGGCTCCTCGGCGCACATCAGCGTGGACTACCTCAAGAACCTGCTCGGCATCGACATCGTGCACATGCCCTACAAGGGCGCGGGACCCGCGGTCACCGATCTTCTTTCCGGCCAGATACAGATGATGATGGTGACCCCGCTCCTGGTGGAGTCGCACGCGCGCGCGGGCAGGCTGAAACTCCTCGCCGCCGCGACCGCGCGCCGGATTGCAGCGCTGCCTTATCTTCCCACGGTCGCCGAATCAGGCGTCCCCGGCTACGAAGCCGGAACGTGGTTCGCGCTCGTGGGACCCGCGGGCATGCGGCGCGAGACCGTCGCCAGGATCTACGACGACACGGCGAAGATCCTCCTCGATCGGGCCTTCCGCCAGCAATATGTGACCAAGCAGTGGTTCGAGGTGGTCGGCAACACGCCCGAGGAGTTCGCCGAATTCCTCAAGTCCGAATACGCCCGCTGGGACCGGCTGATCAAGCTTTCGCGCGTGACGGTCGAATAGGGCACTTCAGCTGCCGCCCCAGACCTCACGAGCGACTTCCACCACCAGCTGAAGCTTTCGCCACTGGTCGTCTTCGGTGAGCAGGTTGCCGTGGTGGCTGCTCGCGAAGCCGCACTGCGGGCTCACGCAAAGATTCTCGAGCGGAACGTATTTCGCCGCATCGTCGATCCGCCTTTTCAGATCATCCTTCCTTTCGAGAACCGGGGTCTTCGTCGACACGAGTCCGAGCACCACTTTCTTGCCCTTCGGTACGAAGCGCAGCGGCGCGAAGCTGCCGGCGCGTTCGCTGTCGTACTCGAGGAACCAGCCGTCCACGTTCGTCTCGTTGAACACGGCCTGGGCGACCGGATCGTACCCGCCCTCGGCGAGCCAGGTGCTCTTCCAGTTGCCGCGGCAGGTGTGCATGACGATCGTCATTCCCGGAGGGCGGTCGGCGATGGCGGCATTAACCGCTCTTGCGTACATGTGTGGAAGCTCATCCGGATCGTCGCCGCGGCCGCGGCAGCTCGCCCGGAATTTCTCGTCGCACAGGAAGGAGAAGCTCGTGTCGTCGATCTGCAGATAGCTGCACCCCGCGGCCGCGAGGTCGCGGATTTCCTCCCGGTAGACGCGGCCGACGTCGCTCCAGAGTTGATCGAGATCCGGATAGGCTTCGCGGTCGATTGCCGCCCGTCCGCCGCGGTGATAGAGAATGGAAGGTGACGGAATGGTGAACTTTGGCGTCTTCTTCGCAACCGAGCTCAGATACCGGAAGTGATCGATCATCATCGGGCGCGCGCGACACACCCGGCGCCTCACCTTGGGCGTGTAGCGCGGATCGTCGGATCCGGCGAACTTGTATGATTTCTGGTCGAGCTCGATCTCGACGCCGTCGATCTTCCCAAGAAAATCGTGGTTCCACCACCCGCGGCGGTACTCTCCGTCGGTCACGACCTGCAGCCCGAGCGATTCCTGGCGCGCGACTGCCTGGCGGATGCAGCGGTCTTCGACCGTGCGCAATTCCTCGGCGCCGATCTCGGCGCGCTCGAGCCTCGCTCGCGCTTCCTTGATCTCGGCGGGTCGCAGGAGGCTCCCGACCTGGTCCGCCCTGAACGGCGGCGTTGCTCTCGCGCTCAATGCCGTTCCCTCACCCGGGGTTGACCGCGAGCGTGCCCCAGTTGACCATAAAGCCCTCCGAGCGCTGCAGGAAACTTTCCACAAGGGAGAGCATGCGCTCGGGCTGATCGACCTCGATCGAGTGCGCCGCGTCCCAGACGTAGACGAGGTAGGACCGGGGCAAGCGGCTCTTCAGGAGCTGCACGCTCTCCTTGAGGATAATACGGTCGGCGGTGCCGTGCAGGATGAGCGCCAGCCTGTCGATCGAGGCGACCTTCTCGAGCAATTCCGAGTCCGGGTCGTCCGGAGCGCGGTAATGCGGCAGCATCCTGCGGTTCGCGCCTTCCTGCTCGACGGGCTTCGATTCCGGCGGCAGTTTCTCCGGGTGCAGGAAAAGCAGCTTCTTCCGCGCTTCCGCGTCGGCGGGCCGTGAACCCTTCGGACGGAACACCGCCGGGCACTCGAGCACCAGATGATCGACGCGGGCCGGACGCTCGGCCGCAAGCCACAGCGCAACGCAGCCCCCGAACGAGCAACCCATCACGTCGGTGGGCCCGCCGATGACCTTGTCGATGAATTCGCCCATGAGTTTTGCAAGCCCCTGCATCGACTTCACCGAGCCGTGGGCGCTCGTACCGTCGAACCCGGGCATCACCGGAACATGCAGCGCGAACGACTTTGCGAGTCCTTCGAGCACTCGCGTCCAGCGAACGCCGCCCGCCGGGTGCAGATAGAGGAGTGGCCGGCCCTCGCCCGAGGCGAAATAGCTAAGCTCTCCGGTGGAGAGCGAAACCTTGCGCGCCTCCATCCAGGTCCTCCTTCAGAGATCGCGCACGTGCGGATGCACCCGGTCGCGGAAGAGTTCCATCCCGCGCCGGATCACTTCGTCGGGAAGCGTCCCGACCTTGACGGTGAAGTTGAATACGCCGTGCCCCAACTCGCCATGGATGCGCTTGATCTGCTTGACCACGGTCTCGGGGCTGCCGCAGAGCACGGTGCCGCGCTCGATCGCCTCGTCGAGCGTGAGCGTGCGGCGCTTGTCCAGGCGGCTCTTCCAGCGGTCGCGGCTCTCATCGTTCTCGAAGTAGCGCGTCTTCTGCAGAACGATGCGCTGCGAAGCCTGCAAGCCGCCCATCAGCACTTGGTCGAAATACTTCAGCCCGTGCGCCATCCAGCGCCTCGCGTCCTCGTCGGTCTCAGCGATGCAGGTGTGCATGCCGACGAGCACATTCTCGGCCGTGGGCTCCCAGCCGTTTGCCCTCGCGGTCTCCCTGTAGATACGGATGCATTCCCTACCGCTCGGCAGGTCCGCGAGCAGCACCATGCCCATGGTCGCGCGCATTTCCGCGGCAAACTTCGCCGAGTCCGCGTTGCTCGCCGAAATCACGAGCGGCGGATGCGGTTTTTGCATCGGCTTGGGCCAGATCGACACCTGCCGATACTGGAAATGCTTGCCTTCCCAGCCGAAGGGCTCGGGCTCGGTCCAGGCTTTGATGATCAACTGCACGGCCTCGCGCTGGCGCTCCCAGGATTCGCCCGGCGGGATGTTGTAGGCGAGGTACTCGTGCGGAATCCCGCGCATCAAGCCCGCAACCAGCCGCCCGCCGCTCATGCAGTCGAGCATGGCGTATTCCTCGGCGATGCGGATCGGATTGTTGAGCGGGACGAGATTGCCGATCATCGCGATTTTCACGCGCTTCGTCGGATAGGCGAGCGCGCCGCCGATAAGATTGCAGTTGGCCATCATGCCGTAGGGGCTGAAGTGGTGCTCGTTGCACCCGACCCAGTCGAAGCCGCAAGCTTCGGCGTGGATCATGCTCTCGACGTAGGTCCTGTAGAGCGCGCTCGCCTTCGCCGGGTCGAAGTAGCGGTTGGGGAACGGCCAGTCGTGCGATTCCAGCTCCAGATGCGTGTAGGGCATCAGGTGGAAAAAGGAAAATTTCAATCGGGTTTAAGGGTCTTGTTTTCGTTGATCGAAGCGCTTCGCACTAGGGCCCGAGGATCACCGGAACGGCACGCCATCGCACACCCCGGGACAGATGTCCTTCACTCGCATTGTGCCCGTGCTGTCTGTCCTCCACAGCTCGCGTCCCGTGACGCCGTCGTCGGCCGAGAATAGCAACGCGTTGTTCAAGACGGTTAAGGCATTCGGAGAGGAACTCGCCCCTGGAGTCGTGTTGATGTCCTTTACCTGCACCGGGCTCCCGGCGACATCGGTCTTCCACAGCTCGACACCGGCGACGCCGTCGCTGGCGGAGAAATATAAAGCGCTGTTGAAGACGGTCAGTCCCGAGACAAGGGAAACTGCGCCCACCCGCACCG